>ONZR01000750.1_pt1 | contig 11934 bp, 9 predicted proteins | sample 1671691 | NCBI WGS metagenome assembly ONZR01 (sample SAMN06348182, study PRJEB24527) | human gut metagenome | biome: human gut; feature: ankylosing spondylitis patient; material: feces | host: Homo sapiens | place: China | collected 2015-10 | reverse complement strand
TTTTCTCTTTTGATTACGTCTTAGCCGAGCAGCGTCCAGAAATCACGAACCGGATTAATGTTCTCATAGATATCGGTAACGTTGAAATCAGAAACGTGCAGATCGCTGTACGGGGTGGAACCCTCAGCCGGTTCGATATCATCGCGTACCGGCCAGCCGCCCAGCGTATTGAAGTACTTGTAGCCGGATACATCGCCGTCTGCGCCGCCCATCATGAAGCGGACCAGCAGCTTGGCAGCATTCGGATGCTCGCACTCGCCGACAACGTACAGGGTGTTGATCTGCGGGATACCAGTGGTCGGCTCGAGGTTTACCGGAGCGAGGCACCAGTTGTTATCCTCGTTCTTACGCAGCTTGGAGGAAGCGCAGAAGCCGATCGGCGGATTGGTCTGACCCTTGGTACCTACAGCTTCCGCGATCTCGTCAGAAGAAGAGGTGAAGATGGGTTCGTTGTCATGCAGACGCTTGAGGAACTCATAGCCTGCGTTCTCGCAGCCGTCGGACAGCGTCAGCTCTTTACCGTACAGCTCCTTGTAGGAAGCAGCCAGCTCATCCGGAACATCGCCTACGCAGAAACCGGTGATCCAGGAGCCCCATGCCAGATTATCCAGCGGGTTCTGCATCATGACACGGCCCTTCCAGTCCGGCTCGGTCAGCTGCCAGATATTCGTCACCGGAGAACCGTCCGGATAGGCTTCACTGTTGTAGAACAGCTGCGTCAGCTCGACATACATCGGGGTCTGCGTCTTGGTGTACTTTTCATCAATGTGCGACAGGATATCTGCCGGCTTGTAGTTATAGAACTTGCGCGGCAGAATATACTCGTTGTACAGCGTACCGTCCTGATCCTTGATATGCACCACATCGGCAACATGCTGGCCGGCATCATACTCACGGGTGACCTTTTCCAGCAGCTCGTTGGTGGAAATATCGAACGGCTCTACTTCAACGCCGGGATACTTCTCCATAAAGGCATTGGCGACCTTGGTGATACGGGAGGAAATCGAATAGATGGTTACCTTGCCCTCTTCCTTCGCCTTCTCGTACAGTTCCTCATCGGTCTCATCCGTGTTGAAGATACCGGAGGACTCTTCCCACTCGCTCAGCTGGAGCGTGCCCGCTGCCGCTGCCTCATTCGGATCCTGCGCAGCATCGCTGCCCGGATCCGTCGTCGTTCCGCCTCCGCCTCCGCCGCACGCGGTCAGCGAGAACATCATTGTTGCTGCCAGAATACCTGCTAAAGTGCGCTTGTGCTGTAACATTTGTTTTTCCTCCTTCAGTTTCCTCTCTTTTTTTCTTGTGAAAGTGCGAATGGATGGTATGGTGCTTATTCAACCGAATACTTGATGAGGTTTTCGGTTTTCTTATCAAATACGTTGATCTTGGTGGTGTCGATCGACAGATAAACCACCTGATCCGGGTTGTAATGCGTAATGCCGAGTGCCTTGATGACCATGCTTACGCCGCCGACCTTAACGGTGACCAGAGTCTCGGAGCCGGCAGGCATCGAGGTGTAGATATGCGCTTCGATGTCGGACGGGGACTGACGCGAGGTGTTGATGGCAATCTGCTCCGGACGAATGCCGAGCACTGCATCGAACGATGCTTCCCGCGGCATATTCTCGTCCTTGAGATGATCGGTCGGGAATGTCATCCGGCCCAGCACGCTGTTTACTGTCAGACCGGAAGCGGAAACCTCTGCCTTGCCGTCAACAAAGTTGATGCGCGGGTTGCCGATGAAGTCCGCAACGTACAGGTTTGCGGGGTTGTTGTACAGCTCCAGCGGAGGTGCCACCTGAATGATGATGCCTTCGCGGAAAATCGCGATCTTGGTGGACATGGTCAGCGCCTCGACCTGATCGTGGGTAACGTAGATCATCGTCGTGCCGGTTTCGGTGTGCAGACGCTTGAGCTCGCTGCGCATATCCACGCGGAGCTTTGCATCCAGGTTGGACAGCGGCTCATCCATCAGCAGCAGATGCGGCTCGGAAGCGATAGCGCGGGCGATTGCAACACGCTGCTGCTGGCCGCCGGACAGCTCGGACGGGTAACGGTCTACATACTGGCCGATCTGCATTCTCCCAAGGGCATCCTTGATGCGGCGATCTACCTCATCCTTGGGCAGCTTCTGGATATTCAGACCGAACGCGATGTTCTCGCGCACCGTCATATGCGGCCACAATGCGTAGGACTGGAATACCAGGTTAAGGTCACGTTCGCTCGGAGGCGCGAAATGAGCCTCCGCAGCGTTGACGATTTCCTTGCCGTCCATGTGAATAGTGCCGTTCTGCGGCTTCTCCAAGCCGGATACTACACGCAGCGTGGTGGTTTTGCCGCAGCCGGACGGGCCGAGCAGCGTCATAAAGTCACCGTCTTCAATCGTGAGGTTTACATCCTTCAGAATGTGGTTCTTACCGTAGAATTTATCAATATGCTTCAGTTCAATTTTGCTCATTTTCCAAACTCCTTTTTTCCGGTTATACCATGCGGATCAACCGCCCATGCTCTTCGCCAGATCTGCGTCGCCAAAGATATTCGCCAGTGCGTATACCAGGAATACGATGGAGAACATGACGATTGCCACGCAGTCAGAAGCCTGCGGAGAGTTACTGTTCTGATACTGGAATGCCAAATACGGCAGCGTGGAGGTTTTCGGGGTCATCAGCAGGATGATCAGATCGAGTTCCTTCATAATGGAAACGAAGATCAGCATGAAGCCCGAAATGAAGCCGCCCTTGGAAAGCGGGAATACAATGCGAATAAAGCGCTTGAAGAAGCCTGCGCCTGCAATCTCGGCTGCTTCCTCCAGCTCGCCGCCGATCTGCAGCATATTGGAGGTGCCGGCGCGGGAAGCGAACGGCAGATGCTTGACGACCGAGGTAATGGTCAGCAGGGCGAACGTGCCGTACAGGGACGGAACCAGCGTTACGCCGAACAGCTGCTGCGGACGGGAGAACATCGACAGGAAGATACCGCCGAATGCGATGGACGGGATCAGGTACGGGATGAATACCAGCTGCTCAACAACCTTGCCGTGCAGCTTGCCGCGGCCCTTGGCGCAGATATAACCGATGATCTGGCCGAAGATAGTGCCGAATACACCGTTTACAAACGTCAGCTTGAGGGAATTGATCAGCGAATTGATAAAGTTAGCATTCTTGAAGATACCCGGCTGACCTTCCATTACCGTTGCGATTGGATCGCCGATCCAGTAGTGCAGCGTCAGGTTAGACAGCGAGTAGTCGCCCTGCCGGAGCATAAAGGACTCGAGGATCAGCAGTGCGATCGGCATGATGATGCCGAAAACAAAGAACAGGAACAGTACAGCCGTGATCAGCAGCTTATGCTTGCCCAGACGGATCGGGGTGGAACGGCCGCCCTTGCCGCCGATGGTGGCGTAGGACTTGCGCGAGCCGATCAGCTTCTGGTTGACGAATACCGAGATCGAAGCGATGCAGATCATGATGAGTGCCATGGCAAACGCGGTCTGGGTATTCTGGGACTTGCTGTTCATGTACAGCTGGCTGGACAGGGTCACGAAATTAACCTTGGAGCCCAAGTAGTTGATAACGCCGAAGGTGCCGATCGCCTTGGAGAAGGTCAGGATAACGGCGGAAAGCATAGCCGGCAGTACCAGCGGGAAGGTGATCTTGCGGAGAATGGTCGCCTTGCCAGCACCCTGGATCTCGCCCATCTCCTCCAGCTCGGAGTTGATGGAGTTCAGTGCTGCGGAAACCAGCAAATACGCATATGCGTAATAATGAAGCGAAAGCACGGTGATGATCGCGACCGGGCCGTATGCCAGCCAGTCGGGAACATTGATGCCGAGACTCATCAGGAAGCCTGGCGAACCGCCGATGCGTTCGGTCTTGAACATGGTCAGCCATGCCTGCGACTTACACCAGCTCGGGATCATATAAGGAATGATAACTGCCAGCGAGAAGAACGGCTTGAAGGGAAGATCCGTGCGGACCATCAGCCATGCAAGAACCGATCCGATCAGGATGGCGAAGAACGATACGCAGACACCGATCAGCAGAGAATTGAACAGCGGCTGGAGCAGCATCTGCTTGGTCAGTGCGCTGCCGAGCAGGCGCTGCCAGTAATACAATGTGAACGATCCCGCTGTGCCGCCCGCCAGTCGTGCATCCTTCTGTGCCAGCGTAAACGAGGTCGAAATCATATCCAGCAGAGGAAAAACGATCAAGTAGGTCAGCAGCACGATCGCAATCAGCACGATCAGGTTATACGGGTTGGTGACAACCGCCTTGATCTGGTTCTTTAACCTTCTGGATTTGGAGTAGTTCTGATCTTTTGGTTTCATTTCAGTTTTGCCCCTCCTTCAAATTCCGATTGTATTGTTCCACCGCGGTCACTACTTCGGGCAGCGAGCCGATCTTGACATCCGGCTCATACCCCATGCCGCGGTACTTTTCGTCTTTGTGATAAATGCGAGGGTTATCGATCTGAATCATCAGCGGCCATCCGGCGTTCCGCACGCCGCGCACATCGCGGGAGATGGTATCTCCGACGTAGGCCGCCTGTTCTTTCCCGATTCTCATTTCGTTCAGCGCGATCTCGAAAATCTCCGGCCGCGGTTTGCGGATGCCGCAGACGCTGCTCATCGTAATCGTTTCAAAATACTGCGCTATGCCGTGTTCCTCCAGAATGCGCGGTACGAAGGTCGTGCTCATAATGTTGGAGATTACACCCAGCCGATATCCGCGCTGCCTGAGAGCCTCCAGCGTTTCCTTCAGCCCCTCGCGTTTGACGATGTGCTTACGGTATCGGTCGAACATGTAGCAGAGCTCCTCGCCCAGTCCCGCAAGTTTTTCTGCCGGAATGTCAAAGTCCTTCAGGAAGAACTTCTGCCAGATCACATCCGGCGGCAGCTCGATCAGTTCCTGTTCGGTATAGGCCTTGTATGCTTTGGCGCCTGCATTGATGTGCTCCAGAAGCTGCTCCGGCGTTTCTGCTGTGTAAATATGATTCATATGAAGGAAGCACCACAGTCGGCGGATATAATCGCGGTCACTCTCCGGGGTAGCGTCCTGTGTATGTACGGTTCCTCCAATATCGAAGAAAACAGCTTGTATCATAACAACTCCTCTCTCTTCCCTTTTTTCTTTACTCCTGCATTTTCATTTGCATCACGTTTTACGCAAACGTTTTCATTTCCTGATTCAACCGTACCACTATCTCCCGGCTATGTCAATAAAAAATCACATTCTCCTATCAAAGTTTTATGATATTCACAATTTACATCCAGGTGTTTTCGTTAATTATGCACAGTTGCTTTTCTCTCCATATTCCCGTATACTGTAATCAACGCAAACGTTTCCGTAGAAATGAGAAAGAAGGATTCGTATGAAATATGATCTTATGCTGATCGGACCCGCCACGCGGGACATCAATATCGACTATACCGGTCAGGAAGTCCGCGAAATCGGCGGCGCTGTATTCTTCTGTGCATACGCTGCCGCAGCCGCTTCCGCAAACCTTTTCGCTTCAGTCAAGATCCATCCGGACGATACCGATGTACTGGATGCATTTCATCTGGACAGCGACCATATCGCCGTGCTGCCCGCCCAATGCACCACTCTGATGCAGAACACCTACTTCACCGCCGACCGTGAACGCCGCAAGGCCGAATGCCTGGCACAGTCGGATGCAATCACTCCCGATCAGATCCCCGATGTGGACTGCGGCCTGTATCATCTGGCCGGTCTGCTGTACGGCGATTTTCCCAACGAGCTGATCCCCGCACTTTCCAAAAAAGGCAAGGTATCCGCAGATATTCAGGGATTTCTCCGGCACAACGAAAACGGCCTGATGAACTTCCACGACTGGAAAGACAAGCTGACCTATCTCCCCTATTTTGATTTTCTCAAAACCGATGCGGCAGAAGCCGAGATCCTCACCGGTCTGACCGACCGCCGCGCTGCTGCCAAGCAGCTTTATGAATGGGGCGCAAAGGAGATCCTGATCTCGCACAACAGCGAAATGCTGGTCTATGACGGCAAGGACTATTATACCTGCCCGGTCAAGGCACGCAATCTGTCCGGCCGTACCGGACGCGGTGATACTACCTTCGGTGCTTATCTTGCCAAGCGCATGATGGGCGTTTCCATCCCGGACGCGCTGCTGTTCGCTACCGCAGCCGTTTCGCTCAAAATGGAAACCCCCGGTCCGCTGCAGGGTCCCGAACAGGCTGTCCTCGACTATATCAAGGAATTTTACGCCTGAGTCCATCCGGAACCGCTTCGGCACCCGGAACATATCTGATATTTTTCCCGCCTTCTGCCGTTATCCTTGTCTTTCCCCGGCAAATACGGTATTATATTCTTATTAAAACTACTATGGGAAGGAAGCGGCATCTATGCGACAGCACATTACCATCAAAGATATCGCCCGCATTGCCGGTGTTTCGACTTCTACCGTCTCCCGCGCACTCAGCAATTCGCCTGAACTGAGCGAGCAAACCCGCCAGCGGATCCTGGAAATCTGCCGACGGGAGGGCTACCGTGTCAATGCACTCGCACGCAGTCTGATCTGCAACAAAACCAACGTCATCGGCCTGATCGTTCCCGAGGTGACCAATCCGTTCTATGCCGAACTCTCTCTCGGCATCGAAACGCACGCACGCAGCCTCGGCTACAACGTGATCCTGTGCAATGGGCAGAATGACACCAAAGTGACCGAAGAGCTGTTCGGTTTTCTGATCAGTCATCAGGTTGACGGCATCATCCTTGCCAGCTCACAGCAGGATGCAGGAACCATGATCCAGAATTTCGCTCCCCGACTGCCTGCCGTTCTGCTCGGAACGCCGGCACTCGTCAGCGGCGATGAGGTCAACTCGGTCTGCATTGATAATCTGGCAGGCGGCCGTCTGGCAGCAGAGCATCTGCTGGAGCTCGGCCACCGTGACATTGTCTATCTGGGCAACCGCCCCAACAGCCTGACGCACCAGCTTCGTCTGCGCGGCTTTACCGAAACACTGGAAAAAGCAGGTATCACCCCGCAGGTCATCGACAATCCGCATGGTTGCTCCTCGATCGACATCGGCTGTGCACTCAGCCGGGAGCTGTTCGCAAACGGCTGTTCCGCCACTGCGATCTTCGCCTCGACCGATTCCATGGCGCTCGGCGTATTGCAGGCAGCAGACGAATACGGCATCTCTGTCCCCGATGATATTTCCCTGCTCGGCTTTGACAACATCATTTATTCCGCGCTGCCAAAGATCGAGCTTTCCACCGTCGATCAGCGCAAGCAGCTTCTTGCAGAAGCCACCGTTGATCTGCTCACGCGCATCATTGATTCGGATGAGCAGGACGAGTTCACGCACCGCATGATCCGTCCGACACTGGTTTCGCGCAGCTCATGCCGCGCATCAAAAAAATAAATCCACAGCACTGCGCACCGACCGCTTTTCTCTCTTAACCCTTTTATCACACACAATACACCAACAGGTCAACCGCAGCGCTGCTGATTGAGAATGCCGCAGGATTCTGCGGCATTCTCATACACCAAAAGGAGGAGCTTATGTACCGCATTGAAACCCATCTGCATACCACCTACATCTCCCGCTGCGGCTGGCTTGGCGCAGAGGCCATTATGAAGTATTATACCGCTTGCGGCTATGACGCGATCTGCGTCACCGACCACTACAACCGCGAATGCTTCGACTATGCCGAAATTGATCTGACCACCCCCGGCAGTAAAACGCAGGCCTTCCTGCAGGGCTATCACCGGCTGAAAAAAGTGTCCGAAAAATACAATATCCGCGTGTATGCGGGTGCTGAACTGCGTTTTGACGAATCGGACAATGATTACCTGCTGTACGGCTTTCACGATGCCCTGTTGGCAGATCCGGATCGCGTCATGCGCGAGGGTCTGGCGGCCTTTGCCCCGCAATACCGTGCAGACGGCGCACTGCTCGTACAGGCACACCCGTTCCGCAAAAAATGCACCCCCGCTCCGGCGGAATATCTGGACGGCGTCGAGGTGCTCAACCTCAACCCCCGCCATGACAGCCATAACGATCTTGCGCTGGCCTATGCCAAGGAGCATCATCTCATCATGACGGCCGGCTCGGACTGCCACCGTCCCGGCGATCAGGGTACGACCGGTATTCTGTCCGACACCCTCCCCGAAGACAGCTTCGGTCTTGCAGATCTGCTGCGTTCGGGCAACTATACTATCATCCGTCCCGAATGCACCGAGGATTGAGACAAAACGATACCATGTAAAAGCTGCTGTTGCCCCAACGCAACAGCAGCTTTTTTGTCGTACATCACGCTTTATTCCCGGTTCACCGCAAACGTTTTCCGTTTGTATTTCACCTTTTAATCTTCTTGTTTCATGCAGTTTGCCCTTTCTATTGTTCATTCTGCATAAAAGTATTTATTCCGTATACGTTTGCGCTTGTTTTGCACAAAATAATCTGGTAGAATATCATCAGTAAAAAAAACAAGACTGAATTGAGGTAATTGTAATGCGTAAGAATTTTTCCAAGTTTCTGATGAACACCGCTATGTTTGAGCTGTCCTGCGATCCCGGCACCACTAAGCTGTTCACTGCACACCGCACCAGCCGCAAGTAAGCTGCTCCTCAGAAAACACAAACTCCGCAAGCGAAAACGCTTGCGGAGTTTTTTCTGTTCCGGGCAGCGACAGCCGCCGGCTGCGCCCCCGTTTATGGTTTATCTTTCAAAGGATCATGCTGCAATACGCTGCATGATGGTCGCCATCTCCGCACGGGTGATGGTAGACTTCGGCGCAAATACCTTGCCCGGCTTGCCCTGCACCAGACCAGTCTTTGCACAGTAGGCTACGCCTGCTGCTGCCCAGTCGGCAATCGTGCTGCCGTCGGTAAACTGCTTGACGATACTGCCGTCTGCCGCGGTATCCTCACCGCTCAGCTTGCGCTGACGGGTCAGAAGCGTTGCGGCCTCCTGACGGGTGACGCTGCGGTCCGGCGAGAACTTGCCGCCGCCGACGCCCTCCATGATGCCGGTCTTTTCCGCCCACGCAATAGCCGTGCGAGCCTGATGCGTTACCGGAACATCGCTGAAGCTGTCAGTCAGCTCGGTCTTGGGCTGGCCTGCCAGATTGTACAGTGCCTGTGCGACCTGTGCACGGGTCAGTGCCTTGCTCGCGCCGAACGTATACGCCTTATCGCCGGAGAGCAGACCGTTCTTGGTGACGTAATCCGCCGCCTTGTAGTACCATGCGTTCGCCGGAACGTCGGTATAATCGGTAACGGATTTGCCTTCGCGCAGGGTGTTGCGGATCTCGTAGCTGTCAACTGCCTTGAAGCTGTTCCAGTTGTCCGCATCCTGCTTCTGGTAAGCGGTGCCCTTGATGGAATCCTCGCTGAACTCGATGATGGAGAATACCTGCTTATCCTCTTCATCGACGTAGAAGTCGGTGGTGTAGTCCGAACGCGCCGGAATGTACTCGTAGAACTTGTTGCCGACCGTACCGCCGGTCAGATAGGTCGTGCCGTCGCCGGTGTTGACCTTGATGTCGTTCTTGGCGGTCGAACGGATGTAGATGTGGTCATGGCCGTTGAGGAACAGGTCAACGCCCATTGCATCGAGCGAATACTCGCTGTCGTTGATGTAGTAATCCCGAACGTCCAGCGGATCGTGGTTGGAGGTATACGGGCCTGCATGCGTCATAACGATGCGCCATTTCTTGTCGGAAGCATCCAGCACGCTCTTGCACCACTGCAGCTCCTTCTTCATGATCTCTGCCTTCTTGTCGGCCGGCGTAACCTCGCCGTTCAGGATAACGAAGATAGCATCGCCATATTCGAAGTAGCCCATCGTGCGGTCAAACTGCGGATAGCCGGTCTTTGCGCCCGACATATTGAAGCGCTGTGCGAACGATACGAAATTCCAGTCGCCCTTCATCTCGTGGTTGCCTGCAACGGTAACAGTCGGATACTTGGCGTAGTAATCGCCCATAACTTCAAAGCATGCCTCCCATTCGGTGGACTTATAGCCGTTCTGGGTGGTATCGCCTGCGGAGATCATCAGATCCGGCTTCGGGCAGATCTTGAGGGCCTGATCGATAGAATCCTTGAAGCTCATGTAGTTTTCAACAGATTCAGACTGCGGGTCCGAGTAGAAAATCACCTTAAAGCTCTTATCCGAAGCGGACTTCGGTGCGGTGAACGACTTTTCCTCGCTCATAAACGAACCGCCGTCGCCTACGCGGTAAACATACTCGGCAGACGGTGTCAGACCGGTGATCTCCACACGATGTGCCGCCTTTTCCTTATAGCCTGCGGTTACGGATTCTACATAAGAGGTGCCGGACTTGGTTTCCCACTTGGAAGCACCCTTTACCTTATACTGGATAACGGTCTTGGTGACAGCGGGGTCAGTCAGCCAGCTGAAGCGCAGACCGCCCTGCTTGGTATCCGGCGTAATGGTAATCTGGTCGGGTTCGCCCTTTACCTTGCCGTCATCAATATTCAGCACGATCGGCTCGGACTTGGTGTACGGCTTGGTTACGGTTTCCTTGTCGGTCTTAACCTCGATGTAGTAGAACATATCGCCGGTCTTGTCGGTCGGCAGAGAAGCGGTGTAGGTACCATTCGATCCCTTCATGGCAACAGCGGTATCGACCTTGGAAGAATCATAGCCGTAGTACAGTGTCGCGCTCTGTACCTTGTCACTCGTGACGATGCGGGCAGAGACCTCGGCCTTGCCTTTATGCGGTGCGGTGTTCAGCGCGCGGGAAATGATGCGCGTGCCGCTGACGGTGTAATCCACTGCGGGGAAGATGGAGGCATCATAGCCGCGCAGAACAGGCTGCTTGCCGGAGGAACTCCAGTCCCAGACCTTGCTCATATCCCAGCCGAGTGCTTCATAGGTGGCCTTGTCCTGCATTTTTGCAGCGGAAACGTCCTCCCACTTGATGGGCTGCTCGGTCGGCTCGTTGCCGGACAGCAGCGTGCCCTCCCATGCAATATTGCCGGTGATGTTGGTAGCTGCCTCATCATCGAGCTGGCCGACGATCTTGTCAACATCTGCAACGCCGTTGATAACGGTCTGTGCGGAAACGCTGTCCTTGAGCGTTTCACCGGCGTTGAACGAGCCTGCAATACCGCCCGCATGACCTACCGTGCCGCTCTTTGCGGTGGTATCGACCGTACCGGCTGCAAAGCAGCGTGCCAGATAGCCGCCGCCGTCCTGAATGCCGGCAACGCCGCCCGCATCATACGGAGCGGAAACGTCTGCGTTGATATAGCAGTCCTCAACATGACCGACGATCGGGCCTTCGCCCTCCTTCAGCTTGCCGCAGATGCCGCCTGCGGTGTGCGAGTTGGACAGATCCAGGCACTTAACCTCACCGGTGACAACACAGCCGGTAATGGTGCCGTAGTTGACACCTGCCAGCGCACCGACGTTCTGCTGACCGGTAACGTAGCAGTCGAGCAGCGCAACATCCTTAATGTACGCCTGATCGTCCTGATTGCCGACATAGCCGAACAGACCGGCGTATTTCTTCTCATATTCCACGCGCAGTCCCTTGATGGCGTGGAACTGGCCGTCGAACGTGCCGATAAAGCCCTTATCTTTCTTGGATGCGATGGGCTTGAAGCCCTTGACGCCGGACATATCGATGTCGGCGGTCAAAACATAGTGTCCGTCGCGGGGAGCGCCGTCCTTCCAGCTGCCGGACAGATAGAGCAGCTGGTCCGGGGTGGAGATTTCATAGCAGCCCGTCGCCTTGTTGTATACCGGCGGCTTTCCCTTGTCGCCGGCAGCAAAGGCTCCCGTCGGAAGCATCGTCAAAGCCATTGCAGCAGACAGCGCCAAACTAAGTATGCGTTTTTTCATGTATCTCGGACCCTCTTTCTTAAAATTCTTTTTCTTTCTCGATTCTGCAGCGAAATCTCATTCCTCCTCCCCGTGCAACA
>ONZR01000745.1_pt1 | contig 11980 bp, 10 predicted proteins | sample 1671691 | NCBI WGS metagenome assembly ONZR01 (sample SAMN06348182, study PRJEB24527) | human gut metagenome | biome: human gut; feature: ankylosing spondylitis patient; material: feces | host: Homo sapiens | place: China | collected 2015-10 | reverse complement strand
CACGAAGCGCCAGCGCCGATCCTGGGTTGCCGTCATCGCCATAATCGTGTTCGCGCTGGGATCAAACCTGGTGAGTCATATCATCAGCACAGGCGGCAGCAGTGACTCGGACGACTCATCGTACTCATTCAAGTCGCCCTCCCAAGACAACAAGCCGACCCGCGTGAAAACCGGCGAGACGACATCGTTCGGCAACCGGAAGGCCACGGTCACCATAGCCAAGGCGACCACCGGCCCCACGGATCACGACGGGCACAAGACGGTGATCATCACCTACCATTGGAAGAACACCGGCGATGCCAATACGACCTTCGGGGAACTCGCCATGGACCTGCAGGTGTATCAGAGCGGCATCGGCCTGAACAAAACCTACCTGCACAGCCGCGGCGGCTCATCCATCGAAGGGTACAAGACGCAGTCGGACGACATCAAGATCGCCAAGGGCGAGGAAAGCGACGCGACCATCGCGTACCAGCTGGACGACGCGACGGGCGACCTGTACGTCGTAGCCAATCAGGCGACCCGCTACCATGAGGGCATCGTGTCCGCGTTCAAGGCACCGACCAGCGGCACGCAATACGAGCAGGTCCAGCCTGACGACATCGTTCCCGCCCCGAAAGCCACCGAGGCGGAGAAGCGCAAGATGAAGCGGATCAGCAGCTACAGCGGGGACGCCCTCGTCTCCATCGACGACGTGGCGACGGGCCCCGACGACTATCAGGGCCGTCACACCATCATCGTCACCATCACATGGGTGAACCAATCCGAGGCCAATGAGCCATTGTCCAACGCCGCGAAGCTCACCGTCACGCAGGACGGCTCCCAGCTGGAAATGAACTACTACACCGAGCCGCCGCTCCCACAAGGGTACGAGAACATGAGTTTCAGCCGCTCCGTCCAGCCGGGGGTCCTGGCCAAGACGACGGTCTCCTATGTGGTCGAAGACCCGGGCCAGCCGGTCAAGGTTCGCCTGTCCAGCACCTACGGGAGCAACGACATGGTCACCAAGAAGATGACGCCGCGCAAGGTCGAGTGACCGCAGCGGCATCCTGCGGCGGTCGGTTCGGCAAGCAAAAACGGTGTGGGGATGATGGCCGGATCAGCAGCCATCATCCCCACACTGTTTCTTGTTTGCCGGTAGTCGGCCGGTTTCACGTCACGTCAGAGCTTGGGCAGGTACTTCTTCAACTCGTACGGCGTGACCTGGCCACGGTATTCGTCCCATTCCTGATGCTTGTTGCGCAGGAAATACTCGAACGCATGCTCGCCGAGCACGTCCGCGACGAAATCGGACTTCTCCATGATCTTCAGTGCGGCGTCCAGCGAATCCGGCAGCGGCTCGATGCCCATCGCCTGACGTTCGGCGTCGGTCAGCTCCCACACGTCGTCGCTGGTCGGCTCGCCCAGCGTCATCTGCTGTTCGATGCCGTCCAGACCGGCGGCGAGCAGCACCGAATACGCCAGATACGGGTTCGCCACCGGGTCGAGTCCACGGAACTCCATACGCGCGGAGTTGCCCTTGCCGGGCTTGTACTGCGGGATGCGCAGCAACGCGGACCGGTTGTTGTGACCCCAGCAGATGTAGCTCGGCGCCTCAGCACCACCCCACAGTCGCTTGTACGAGTTCACGAACTGGTCGGTGACCGCGCAGATCTCCGCCGCATGATGCAGGATGCCCGCGGCGAACTGTCGGGCGGTCAGGGACATGTTGAACTCCTGGCCGGCCTCGTAGAACGCGTTGGAATCACCCTCGAACAGGCTCAGGTGCGTGTGCATGCCGGAACCGGGCGCGTCGGCAAGCGGCTTGGGCATGAAGCTGGCGTGAATGCCGCGCTCCAGCGAGATTTCCTTGACGACCGTGCGGAACGTCATGATGTTGTCGGCCGTGGTCAGCGCGTCGGCATACCGCAGGTCGATCTCGTTCTGGCCGGGACCCGCCTCATGGTGCGAGTATTCGACGGAGATGCCCATCTGCTCCAGCATGTTGACGGTGGCGCGGCGGAAGTCCATGCCCGGACTGCGCGGCACATGGTCGAAATAGCCGCCCTCGTCGATTGGAGTCGGCGCCTTCGACCAGTCGGTCTGGTTCTCGAACAGATAGAACTCAATCTCCGGGTGCACGTAAAACGTGAAACCCTTCTCCTTCGCCTTGGCGAGCGCACGCTTGAGCACGTGGCGCGGGTCACCCAGGGACGGCTCGCCGTCGGGCGTGAGAATGTCGCAGAACATGCGCGCGGTACCCTGCGGGCCGCCACGCCACGGCAGTATCTGGAACGTGGACGGGTCGGGCTGCACGATCATGTCGTCCTCCGACACGCGCGTCATTCCCTCGATGGCGGAACCGTCGAAGCCAAGCCCCTCCTCGAACGCCGCCTCCAACTCGGCGGGCGCGATGGCCACGGATTTCAACGTGCCCAGCACGTCAGTGAACCACAACCGAATAAAGCGCACGTCGCGTTCCTCGACCGTGCGCAGGGCAAACTCTTGCTGCTTATCCATAATCCCTCATGGTTTCACGTCCGTGTTACGAGACTCGTTAACATGCCATCAGACACGCCGGGGCATCGCCGGAATGTCGCTCCCGCGTCGGCGTTATCGTGGAGCCATGAGCGAGAACCATCCCATCATCGATATGTCATGGCACATGGCCGACACGCCGCTGGGGCAGGCCAAGGCCGGCATCGCGCTGCGCAAGACCACACCGTTGGAGAGCCACGCCGACTGGAAGATCGTGTCGCGCCGGCGCGACGTGATCGGGCTTTTGGAGGAACAGTCGGCGCAGCGGGTGCCGGATCTGATCCCGCTGAGGTACTACCGCATGAGCGATTCCGCGTTCACGTTCTACCGCGGCACCGCGCTCATCATGGCGAACGACCTCGCGCACACGCCGACCACCGGCATCCCCGTCCAGGCGGTCGGCGACGCGCATATCGGCAATTTCGGCATGTTCCGCTCCCCCAGCGACCGGCTCGTGTTCGACATCAACGACTTCGACGAGACAACCACGGGACCGTGGGAATGGGACGTGAAGCGGCTCGCGGTGTCCGTGGAGATCTGCGGGCGGGCGAACGGCATCAAGGAGAAGGACCGGCGCAACGCGGTCGCACGCTGCGTGCACTCGTACCGCGACCATATCCGCCAGTTCTCGCAGATGGACTTCCTCGACGTCTGGTACGACCATCTCGACGTGGAGGCGGCGCTCGACCATTACGAAAGCACGGTGAACGGCAAGCGCAACCGCACGTTGCGCGACGCCGCGCTGCGCGCGTCGGTGCGTGATTCCGACCATGCGGCCGCGAAGCTCACCTATCTTGACAGCGGCGAGAAGCGGCTGCGGTTCCGCTCGAAGCCGCCGGAGCTGGTGCCGATCAGCGAACTGCAGGACTATGCGGATCTCGGGGTGCTGCGGGAGAGGCTGGACGCACTGTATGACAGCTACCGGCAAAGCCTGTACGAGGACCGGCGTTATGTGCTGAACCGTTACCGGTACCATGACACCGCCCGCAAGGTCGTGGGCGTCGGCTCGGTCGGAACCCGCGCCTGGGTGTCGATTCTCACCGGACGGGGGCTTGACGACCCGCTGATGCTGCAGATGAAGGAGGCCAACGAGTCGGTCTTCGAACGGTTCGTCGGCCGCTCGCCGTATGCGACGCATGGCGAGCGTGTGGTGCAGGGGCAGAAGCTGATCCAATCCACCGCCGACGTGCTGCTCGGCTGGGCGAGTTTCGTGGCGGAGGACGGCCGGCCGCGCGACTATTACGTGCGCCAATTCTGGAACGGCAAGGGCTCGATCGACATCGATCATCTGAACGCGCTGGGATTGTCGGATCTGGGCCGCATGTGCGCATGGTGCCTGGCGCACGCGCATGCCCGCACCGGCGACAGCGTGGCCATCGCCAACTATCTTGGGGGCACCGACGAGTTCGACCAGGCGATAGCCGCGTTCGCTCAGGCGTATGCGGAGCAGAACGAGGAGGATTACTCCCTGTTCAGGAAGCTCATCAAGAAGGGCGAGCTCCCCTGCTCGAAGAAAAGCGGCGCGAAGAAGTGAGCAGGGGCCGCCGGACGCCCAGCCGACGGTGACGGGCGGCGGGGGCGGCCCCTGTCGACAGCCGTATCGGTCAGCGGGCGACTTCGAGCGCCTCTTCGAGCGTGAATGCGCGGGCGTACAGCGACTTGCCGAGGATGGCCGAGTCCACGCCGAAATCGGAGAGGATCTTGATATCGCGCAGGTCGTCCAGCTTGCTGATGCCACCGGAAGCGGTGACCTTGGCATCGGTGCGTTCCGCGACCTCGCGCAGCAGGTCGATGTTCGGGCCACTCATCATGCCGTCCCGCGCCACATCGGTGACGACGTAGCGGGAGCATCCGACCGAGTCGAGGAACTTCATCGTCTCGAACAGGTCGCCGCCCTCCTTGACCCATCCGCGGGCGGCGAGCGTGTGGCCGCGCACGTCAAGTCCGATGGCGACGCGGTCGCCGTACCGCTTGATGACCGAGGCAGTCCATTCGGGGTTCTCCAACGCGGCGGTGCCGATGTTCACGCGGGCCGCTCCGGCCTCCAGCGCGGCGGACAGCGAGTCGTCGTCACGCACGCCGCCGGACATCTCGATGTTGACCTTGTCGCCGAGCTCATGGACAATCTCACGCAGCTGCGCGCGGTTGTTCCCCGTGCCGAACGCCGCATCCAGATCGACGAGATGAATCCACTCGGCGCCAGCCTCGACCCACGTGCGGGCCGCTTCGAGCGGGCTGCCGTAGTCGGTCTCCGAGCCGGATTCGCCCTGGCGCAGGCGCACGGCCTTGCCGTCGCGCACGTCGACCGCGGGAAGCAATGTGAGTGACATGGTTGTTCTCCTTTGGAATCGTTGAAGTCGTTGAGGCTCGGGGCCCGTCGTCCGAGTTGCCGGGTGAGTCGGGGTTCCCGGCCGCGCCGGCTGGTCATGCCGTTCAGCCGGCTACTTCGAGAACGTGCCGACCCAGTTGCGCAGCAGCTGTTTGCCGGCGTCGGCGGACTTCTCGGGGTGGAACTGGGTGACCGACAGCGGGCCGCGCTCATAGGCGGCGACGAACCTGCTACGGCCATACGTGCACCACGTGATATGCTCGTCGCCGCCCAGATCGACCTGCTCGGCGCTCAGATCCTTCGCGGTGGCGCTCATCGCCGCGTAGGAGTGCACGAAGTAGAACCGTTCGTTCTCCACGCCTTCGAGCAGCGCGGAACCGGACGGCGCCTCGACCGTGTCCCATCCCATGTGCGGCACGACATCGGCATCCAGCAGATCGACGGTGCCGCCGATCAGTCCAAGTCCTTCGGTGGTGTCTGCGTGCTCGTTGCCGCGCTCGAACATGATCTGCTCGCCCACGCACACGCCCAGCACAGGGCGGCCGGCACGCAGACGGTCGAGGATGACGCGGTCGCCCGACACCTCGCGCAGGCCGGTCATGCAGGCGGCGAACGCGCCGACGCCGGGCACGACCATGCCGTCCGCCTCAAGCGCCTGCCGGTAGTCGGAGGTCAGTGTCGTGTCAAGGCCGAGATTGGCGAGCGCACGCACCATGGAACGCACGTTGCCGAATCCATAGTCGAATACCACCACCGATGTCATGTCGTCTCCTTCAGTCTGAAAATCCTTGGCTGCACGGGCACGGGCGGCGTCCGCCGGCCGCCCGATTATTCGATGCGCGACGAGCCGCGCCCGAACTTCGTGTGTTCCGCGATGACGGCCATGGCCTGGTCATGGTCGAGATCCGCGGACTGTTCGACTTTCATGCCGGTGCCGATCAGGCCGTCCTCGTCGGTGATGCCAAGCAGCAGATCCTCCACGAACGGCGCCGTCGATGTGAACAGCAGCGGCGGGGCGATCGTCTGCCCCGGCTTGCCTTGCAGATAGACGGTCGCCTCCAACTTGTCCGCACGGTTGACGGCGAGCACCAGCGACATGCCCGACACGACGATGGTGAGGTCGCGTGCCGCGACTTCGGGCCCGTCGCCGTCAAGGTTGCGCAGGATGGCCACGGCCCCTTCCGCCGATCCGATGCAGTCGGCGGACACGTCCGACAGCTGGCAGAACGCGGCAAGCAGGCGGGCGGACGCGACGCGCGTAATCAGCACGGCGGCCTTCGCCTTGTTGCCCAGAAGCCCTTGCAGCTCGTCGTCGAACGCGGCCGCGGTGTCGGCCTCCTGTGCCTGACCGGAATCCGCGGCTCCCGCATCGTCTGCGGGGCTGTCGGCCGCGGCGTCGTTCGCCGGTTCGCCGGCAGCCGCGTTCGAATCGCGGAATTCCTTCTCGAATCCGTCCAGCGCGGCCTCAAGTTCCTCGTCGCTGAAATGGATGTCGTCGTCGAAACCGTCGTCTCCGCCGTGCCTGTCGTCGTTGCCGCTCATCACAGTGCGCCCTTCGTGCTGGGGATCAGGCCCTGGATGCGCGGATCCGGCTCGACCGCGAAGCGCAACGCCCGCGCGAGCGCCTTGAATTCGGCTTCGGCGATGTGGTGGGGGTCGCGGCCGGCGAGCACCTGCATGTGCAGGCAGATGCCGGCGTGGAAGGCGATGGATTCTATGACGTGGCGTACCAGGGAGCCCGTGAAGTGGCCGCCGATCATGCAGTATTCGAAGCCGTCGGGTTCGCCGGAGCACACGCAGTACGGACGGCCTGAAATGTCGACGACGGCCTTGGCGAGCGCCTCGTCGAGCGGCACGGTGGCGTCGGCGAAGCGGCGGATGCCTCGCTTGTCGCCGAGCGCCTGCTTCAACGCCTCGCCGAACACGATGGCCGTATCCTCGACGGTGTGGTGCACGTCGATGTCGGTGTCGCCGTGCGCATGAATCGTCAGGTCGATGAGCGAATGCTTGCCGAGCGCGTTCATCATATGGTTGTAGAACGGCACGGAGGTGTCGATGTCGGTCTTGCCGGTGCCGTCAAGGTTCAGGCTGAGTTCGATGTGCGATTCGCTGGTCTCGCGGACGATGTGCGCGGTACGCGCCATGATGTGCTCCTTGGTCCTTGATCCTGATATGTCCCGATAAGTCCCGGTTTGCCTGCCGGCCAGTGTGCCGGTCAGCGGTCGCCGACGACGGGTCATGACGTTGATGGTCGCGCGCGCCGCTGGCGTTTCGGGAGTTGTTATCTGCTTTCTACAATACGCAATGCTTCGGTCAGCGCGTTACGGAATTGTTCCATCTCATTGTCGGTGCCCATGCACATGCGCAGCCAGCCGTCCGGGCCGACCACGCGGATGAGCACGCCGCGCCTGAGCAGCTCGTCGAAGATGGCCTCGCGGTCGTCGAAATGCCCGCCGAACAGCAGGAAGTTCGAACCGGACTCGGCCACTTCGAGCGGCTCGCCCTTGTAGGTCTGGCGTGACAGCCATTCGGCGGTGGATTCGCGGATCTCGCGCAGGTGCTCGACGCGGCTCAGCTGCTCGTCGGTGTGTTCGAACGCCGCGAGCGCGGCGGCCTGGGTCACGGCGGACAGGTGGTAGGGCATACGCACGATGCGCACGCAGTCGATGATGCCCTTGCTCGCGGCGAGATAGCCGACACGTGCGCCGGCGAATGCGAACGCCTTGCTCATCGTGCGGCTGACGGCGAGGTTCGGGTGGTTCTTGATGAGCGAGACCGCGCTCGGCGTGCCGGGCTTGCGGAACTCCACGTACGCCTCGTCGATGACGAGGATCGGGTGGACGCCTTCGCCCGCGCCCGCCACGTCGGCGGTCTCGCAGGCGGCGAGGATGCGTTCGATGTCGGCCATCGGCAGCGGCGTGCCGGTGGGGTTGTTCGGGCTGGTGAGCAGCACCATCGAGGGCTTGACCTCGGCGATGGCCTCGATTACCCTGTCGACGTTCAGCGTGAAATCGGCGTTGCGGTGGGCGAGCTTCCAGCCAGTGAACGTGTCGCGCGCGTATTCGGGGTACATGGAGTAGGTCGGGTCGGCGCCCAAGGCGGTGCGGCCCGGGCCGCCGAAGGCCTGGAACAGCTGGAGCATAATCTCGTTGGAGCCGTTCGCGCCCCACAGTTCGTCCACGTCGAGACGGGTGCCGGATTCGCGGGCGAGGTAGTCGGAGAACGCCTGGCGAAGTTCGATATGCTCGCGATCCGGGTAGCGGTTGAGCGTGGGCGCGATCTCACGCACGCGCCTGGCGATGGTGTCGCACACGGCCGGATCCGGCGCATATGGGTTCTCGTTGACGTTCAGGCACACCGGCACGTCGAGCTGTGGCGCGCCGTACGGCTCCTCGCCGATCAGATCGTTCCTGAGCGGCAGGCTCGCCGGAATCGCATTGCTGTTGTTCTCACTCATTGCTCTCTGTTCTTTCCGTCTATAGTCCCGCTGACGGGGGTTGTATTCGCATCCGTACGCGGCACATTCGATCCGCTCATCGCCCCCGCTGGCGGGGGCTGTCTGCGCGGCAGACTGGGGGTGGTCAAACCACCCAAGCAGCCCTTAGCGCAGACCGGCTTCCTTCTCCTGTTCGCGCAGCGTGGCCTTGTCGTACGGATCCTTGACGAAGCGCGACAGGACACACTCGCCGTGGGCGGGCAGGTCCTCGGAGACGGCGAAGGCGTTGATGCGCGCGGCGAGGGCCTTCAGGCCCTCCTCGTCGTATTCGATGACCTCGACGGGCTTCATGAACGTGTGCACGCCGAGTCCCGCAGCGAAGCGGGCGGTGCCGCCGGTGGGCAGCACGTGGTTGGAGCCGGACATGTAATCGCCCAGCGGCACCGGGGAGTACGGGCCGCGGAAGATGGCGCCCGCGTTCTTGATGCGCGGCACGACGGCGTCCGCGTCGGCAGTCTGGATTTCGAGATGCTCGGCCGCATATGCGTTGGCCGCGTCGATGGACTGGTCGAGGCTGTCGGTCAGGACGATGGCCGACTGGCTTCCGGACAGCGACGTGTGAACGCGCTCGGCGTGTTCGGTGCGCGGCACGCGGTAGTTCAGGGACTCCTGAACCTTCTCGGCGATCTCGGTGGAATCGGTGAACAGCACGGAGCCGGCGAGCTCGTCATGCTCGGCCTGACCGATCAGGTCGGCGGCCAGCAGGCTCGGGTCGGCGGTCTTGTCGGCGATGATGCCGATCTCGGTGGGACCGGCGACCGCGTCGATGCCCACGAACGCGGAGACGAGCGACTTGGCGGTGGCCACGAAGATGTTGCCCGGGCCGGTGATCTTGTCGACCGGGTCGCACAGCACGTCTCCGTCCTGCGGCTCGGAGCCCTTGGCTCCGTATGCGAACATGGCGATGGCCTGGGCGCCACCGACCGCGTAGACCTCGTCGACGCCGAGGATGGCGCAGGTGGCGAGGATGGTCTTGTTGGGCAGTCCTTCCGCATTGTCGCGTGCGGGCGGAGTGGCGATGGCCAGCGACTCGACACCAGCGGCCTGCGCCGGCACGGCGTTCATGATCACGGAAGACGGGTAGACAGCCTTGCCGCCGGGCACGTACAGACCGACGCGCTGGATCGGAATCCAACGCTCGGCGACGCGGGCGCCTTCGGCCAGATCGGTGTAAAAGTCCTTCGGCACCTGGTTGGCGGCGACGGCGCGTGCGCGACGCACGGACTCCTCGATGGCGGCGCGTACTTCGGGATCAAGCGTCTCAAGTGCCGCGGTCATCGCCTCGACCGGCACGCGCAGGTGCTCGGGACGCACATGATCGAACTTCTCCTCGAAGTCTCGCAGGGCCGCGGCGCCGCGTTCCTTGACGTCGTCAAGAATAGGCCGCACCAGATCGGTGGCTTCGGAAGTGCCCATCGCGGCGCGCGGCATCGCGGCAAGTAACTCGGCGCGGGACAGGTTCTTGCCCCGCAGATCAATGATTCGCATGATGTTCTCGCTCATAACGCCCTATCGTACCAATGCACGCTGTCGTAATCCTCCCAGAATCGCCGTATCACCCACATCGTGAGAAATCGCGCAGGCTCGTCGGCGATGTGGATAGCTGTGGATATCCATGCATTCATCCACATATCCACATTTTTTCCATGGTTCATCACACCGACAGCGCGAATACGCTACCGTGACATTCATGAACGATGTGATGCTCCAGCCGATGGGCGAGAGAACGCCCATGACGCAATCGCTGCGCGACCGCGCCCAGGATGCCATCATGTGCTGCGCCGCATTGGCGTGGCGCATCGGAGGCAATGTGCTGTTCGGCATGACCACCGCTCTCGCCCTGCAGCAGGTGCCGTTGCCGGAGGCCTGCGATCTGGACGCGGAGATGCTGCACATCACCTCCAGCACTCCCGACAGGAGGCGGCGCCGCATTCCCGGCACGCATCCGCATGTATGGAAGCTGATCGCCACTCATCCTGATGCGTGCGTACCGATCAAGGGCAATGTATTCGCGTTGCATCCCTTCCATGCCTGGGCGCAGCTGTCATCACACGTGTCCTTGGAGGAACTCGTCATACTGGCGGAGGCCATCATCACCGCCATATCGAAATCATCGGGCAGATATCCCCGACTGGTCTTGTCGTCCTTGCGCGAGTTCATCGACAATGCGCCATACTTTCTCGGGAAGACCGCTTGCCGGACCGCACTGCAACTGGTCAAGGCCAACGTGCTGTCGCCGAAGGAGAGCAAGGCGAGACTGGTACTCCTCCGGCACGGCCTGCCCGACGCGGAGGTCAACTGCCATGTCGACAGGGCGATGTTCGATTCGGGCAAGCCAATGAGCCTGGACATTGCATGGAAGCATTTCAAGGTCGCGGTGGAATACGACGGCGATCATCATCGGACCGACAAGCACCAATGGCGCAGGGATCGCAAAAAACGAGACCGGCTTCGGCAATTGGGATGGACGATCATCGTCATAACGGCCGATGACATCAGAGACGAGGTCGCATGTGCCGAATTCGCGCTCAATGTCGCGCGTGAGCTTACCCTCCGCGGCTGTGACGTCGATTTTCGTGTGATCGCCATGACGGTCGAGGAGCTGGCACGCCGGGAAAAGGCGGCTGACCGAAAAAAGCGACGTGAATCCGCGGTCTGACACGAGTCGCATCATCATGCCATGCACCGGCAGGGCCGCGCCATCCATGCTTCGAGATTCACCGTCTGCAATGTGAGACGATCGGCGTCGAGGCTGTACCACACCAGCGAGAAAACACGTCTTTTAGGCATTGTGTGGCAATTCGCGTGCCTCACAATGCGATGTTAACCTTATCATTCTCTGGTATGGTACAGCGCGGGTAGACAGCTGAAACCACAAACCGCCATTTTCCAACGGTTTGCTCGCCACGTGTAAACATCCCCACATACGGACGTGGCCACACCACGCTCAAAACCGCCGAAATTGCCCTGGTGTGGCACAACTTCGACAGCCCGGTCACCTCTACACCGGTCCGGCGTAGACCCTCGCCCGGTCATTCCTGCAGATGGTACACGGCATCGTCAGCAGGAGGCACATTCATGCGTTCGGCCAGGAAACATAGATAGGGACGCGACGAATCCGGCTTCTTCTTTCCCTTGACATCCGCCGGCCGGATGATCTCCGCACTGCTGTAACCGGCATTCGAGCAATTGTCAAAGCCGATGATGCCACCCGGGCACTGATAGTCGGTGTCAGGCCCCTTCAGTTCCACGCCGGCCCCCGTCAATCAGGAACATCCGGGAGCGGGTCAGAGCCGCGAAATCGATGGAGTACTCCCCGCATACGGTCCGAGCCCCTGAAAACGCAATGCGACCAGTCTCATAGCCCACCGTGTCGGTGTCCGCGGATGCCACGGACGCCGTGAATCCTGCTCCCGAAAGAAGCGTCATGGCCGCTATCAGTGCCGCCACGTACCGCTTTCCTTGAAAATAGTTGTCTGATTTTTCCATTACACCCCCGTAATTTTCTTTTCGCGACGACCGTGATATGAGACAGGTTCCGTCTTGTGTCATCATCGCCGTAACTTCCTCTGCGACTGAGAAACAGTCATTTATCCAGCATCGACGCTACCCCTTCACAAAATAATCACGATTGTAAT
>ONZR01000740.1_pt1 | contig 12117 bp, 7 predicted proteins | sample 1671691 | NCBI WGS metagenome assembly ONZR01 (sample SAMN06348182, study PRJEB24527) | human gut metagenome | biome: human gut; feature: ankylosing spondylitis patient; material: feces | host: Homo sapiens | place: China | collected 2015-10 | reverse complement strand
GGCCTATCCATCCCATGACTAAAGTCACGGGATTTCCGGCTGAATATCATTAAAAAGCGTGACTGATGTTTTTATATGACCGCAACCATCCGCATAAAAAAATCTCTGTCTTACAAAAGCAGACAGAGATCTGAATCGTTTTTTGATTACTTGGACGGCAAAACGTTCAACACGTAAAGCATGACGATGAAAACAAAGAACAGAGAAATCACGACCGGATTAAGCTCCTTCTTGCGGCCGGCAGCAATCATCGTAATCGGGTAGATTAAGAATGCAAAAGCAAAGCCATATGAAATGTTATATGTCAAAGGCATTGCAATAACCGTCAAAAATGCCGGCAAGGCAATTTCAAACTTGTCCCATTCGATTTCCTTAAGCGACTGCGCCATCAAAGCGCCGACGATAATCAATGCCGGTGCAGTGACTTGCGTCGTTACGACTGACAAAAGCGGCGAGAAGAACATGCCAAAGCCAAACAAAACAGCAACGACCAATGCAGTAAATCCCGTACGTCCGCCAACGGCAATTCCGGCTGAGGATTCAACGTAAGCGGCAGTTGGCGTCGTTCCCATGACCGAACCGGCAAGCATTGAGACGGAATCTGCCATCAGAGCCTGACCGATTCGTGGCATTTTGTCGTTTTTCATTAATCCCGCCTGTTGAGCAAGTCCGATCAGCGTTCCGGCCGTATCGAAGAATGCCACCAGCAGAAAAATCAAAACGACTGCCCACATCTGCGGAGTATTGACGTCGCCTAAATGCTTGATGCCGACCGCAAACGTCGGTTTCATGCTCGGAATGGACGACACAATCTGAGACGGTGCCTTGATCAATCCCGTCACAAGTCCCAAAATCGCCGTTGCAACGATGCCGATAAAAATTGAACCCGGAACTTTTCTTGCCATCAGCAATGCTGTCACGAACAATCCAAAAATCGTCAGCCAAGTTGTTGGAACGGTCAATGATCCAAGCTGAACAAGCGAAGATTTGCTTGCGACAACGAGACCGCCGCCTTGCAGGCCAATGAAAGCAATGAACATCCCGATGCCTGCAGCCATTGCCAGTTTGAGATTATGCGGAATCGCATTGATTACGATTTCGCGAATTTTAAAGAATGTCAGAATCGTAAAAATAATCGAAGCCACAACAACGCCTGCAAGCGCAGTCTGCCACTTGATTCCCATCGCCAAAACGACCGAATAGGTGAAGAATGCATTATCACCAAGTCCAGGTGCAATTGCAATCGGGTAATTGGCCAGAAATGCCATCAACAGACAACCGAGGATCGCAGACAAGGCCGTTGCCGTGAAAACGGCTCCCTTGTCCATTCCTGATGCACCCAAGACGCTGGGATTGACAAACAAAATATATGCCATGGAAACAAATGTCGTAATTCCTGCCAAAGTTTCCTTCTTGACGTTTGTCCCTAATTCTTTCATGTGAAACTGCTTTTCAACCCAATTGAGTTTCTCAGAAGAAGAATTTTCACTGCTCAATAGTAACACCTCTATTTTAATAATTACTAATCAAGTATAGTCTAACATTTACAAATTGCAACCATTAAACGTTCGTGTTTTGTAGCGAAGAAAATTTTTAAACCCTTCCATCCTTAATATGTCAACGTTCTATATTTTTAAAATATCAAAAAATCGACTGAGCTTTTTGATGAGGATGCCACTGCATTTTTGGGGAGGCATGAATAATTTGTTTTTGGCGAAGTTCCTTATCAGCATGAAAAATACAGTGCAACGGCAGCAATCGATGTCTTGATCTGGTTGAATTCCTGTGTTGCATCTAAAGTTCACAGGCAAAACGTAAAAATCGGGGTGAATGTGTGATTTTTGTCTACCGGACACTTCAAATCCGGTCTGCGCGGTCTCGGAAGTAGACAAAAAACGGAGGAAATGACTCATTTTTGTCTACCGGCCGGTTCAAATTCATGGCGCGCGGTCTCGAAAGTAGACAAAAAACGGGGAAAAGGTGTGATTTTTGTCTACCAGCTGGTCAAAATTCAGGGCGCGCAGACTCGAAAGTAGACAAAAAACGGGGGAAATGTCTCTTTTTTGTCTACTGGCTAGTCGAAATTCGGCCCGCACGGCCTCGAAATTAGACAAATAACGGGGGAAATGCCTCTTTTTTGTCTACTGGACTCTCCAAATTCGGCCCGCGCGACCTCGAAAGCAGACAAATAACGGGGGAAATGCCTCTTTTTTGTCTACTGGCTAGTCGAAATTCGGCCCGCACGACCTCGAAAGTAGACAAAAAACGGAGGAAATGCCTCTTTTTTGTCTACTTGACTCTCCAAATCCGGTCCGCGCGGTCTCGAAAGTAGAACAAAATCATCCAAAATTGAAAAAATATTCTACTCGGTTCCATCGTCGAAACGCCCGTCTTGTAACCAATGTAGCCGATCAGACTCAAAAACAGATAAGACACGGCAGACGACAATACCAAAACTTTCATTGCGACCGCAAACCCGCAAGCCGCAATGACTCCTCCGATAAACCACGTTCCGTTATCGTCATTTGCCCCCATCCAGGTTGCAAACATATCCCAATCGAAAGTTTCTCGCGCCTCCTTTGGCACGCTCATTATTTGACGTTTTCCCATTAATAATGCATTCCTTTAACTTATCATTTTAAGTAACAATATCATTACTTTACGACAAAAACACCCGACAAGATTCGCCTCTGATGACATGTTCATGTAACTGTCGAGTCTCGGTGCGTGAGCATTTTTATAGACTTTAGAAACTTTGTTTGCTATGATTTTCTTGTTATTTTTGACAAATACATAATATGGGGGTTTTATCATGGGTTTACCTGACAGAAAAGACGTTCCTGTACAGCAAACTTGGGATGTCGGTATTCTTTACGAAAATGACGATGCCTGGCAAAAAGACATCGAAGCAGAAAAAAAGGCGCTCGCGGACTTTTCCAAGTACGATCAAAAGCTGAACGATCCTGAAACGATCATTGCCGCATTGGACGATCTGGGCGAGATGGAAGTTCGCATGGATCAGCTTGGTCATTACGGCTTTTTGCAACAGTCGACCGATATGACGGATCCGCACTACAACCAGCTTTTAAGAATTCTTGACCAGCTTGACGCCGACTACAATGCCGAGCTTGCAAAATACAGAGCTCAGATCATGGACAACGATAACGAAACGCTTGATGCCGTTTCAGACAAGCGTCCTGATCTTGGTGCCGCCATCAGAGAATTTAAGCGCATCAAAAAGCATCGCTTGAGCGGCGAAGTCGAAAGCGCGCTAAGTTCGCTCGAACCGACTCTTTCTTCTTTTGAAGGAATCTATACGACATGCCGGGCAGCCGACATGTCGTTCCCGGATTTTGAAGTCGACGGCAAAACATACCCTCTGTCATTCGTGCTTTATGAAAACAGCTATCAGTACAATCCGGATCACAAGCTGCGTCATGCGGCATTCAAAGCATTCTCAAAAGTTTTGAATCAATACAAAAATACCGTGGCTGCCAACTACTACGCACAGGTTTCCAAGGAAAAAATCATGGCAACCATGCGCGGATACGACTCGGTCTTCGATTACTTGTTGGACGATCAGGAAGTTCCGCGCGAATTTTTCGATCGTCAAATCGATGTCATCATCGAAAAACTTGGCCCCGTCATGCAAAAATACGTCAAATTAATCCAAAAGGAACGCGGCTTGGACAAGCTGACGTTCTCAGATCTTCAGATCGATCTCGACCCTGAATTTGCACCGAAAGTCCCATTGGACAAAGCACCGGAATATATCTCCGATGCGATCAAAATCCTGGGGCCAGAATACCATGACATGATCATGAAATGTTTTGACGAACGCTGGGTCGACTTCCCTGCCAATAAAGGCAAGGAAACCGGCGGCTTTGAAACAACGCCATATGGCAAGCATGCATATATTTTGATGTCATGGACTGATGAAATGGCCGACGTTTACACGCTCGTTCACGAACTCGGACATGCCGGGCAGGAAATGCTGACGAACAAAACAAACCATCCGCTGAGCTGCGGAGTTTCAACCTACATCGTTGAAGCACCATCGACTTTCAACGAACTCTTATTGACTCATGCGCTTGAAGAAAAGAGTTCAGACAAGCGGATGCAGCGTTTCGCCTTGACAAAGATGCTGACGAACACCTACTATCACAACTTCGTCACGCACCTTTTGGAAGCAGCCTTCCAACGCGAAGTCTATAAGCTGATCGATAACGGCGAAGGCTTTGACGGAGATCGACTTTGCGAAATCAAAAAAGCCGTCCTGAAGAAATTCTGGGGCGATGCGGTTGAAATTGACGATGACGCAGCCTTGACGTGGATGCGCCAATCTCATTATTATATGGGACTTTATCCATACACCTATTCGGCAAGTCTGACGATTTCGACTCAGGCTTATCTGAAAATCAAAGAACAAGGTCAGCCCGCAGTCGATGCATGGCTCAAATTCCTGAAATTTGACAATTGCCCGGCACCAATTGAAGCGGCCAAAATTGCCGGTGTTGACATTACGACAGACGAGCCGTTGAAAAATACGATCAAATTCCTGGATGAAACGGTCGACAAGATTGCCGAATTGACCAAAGAACTTTAATCTGACAAGAGGCTGAAAAAACCGGACGAAATTTGCAATTGATTTGCGAATCTCATCTGGTTTTTTTGCGCATGTGAGAACCAAATTCTGTTATTGCACAAATAAGCAAGGTTTCCATGCACTAAAACTGGCAAAATAATTCGTAAGCAGCACTGCTTCGTTCGGTCCTTAATAAAAAGGACTTTTTCCCGTCCTCAATATGTTACAATATTTTCGTAAACCAATATTGCAAAAATAGTCAACTAAAGGAGTTCGTCATGGAATTTGATGCCACTGAAATCGCCAATTTGATCAAAACAAAACAGCTGTCACCAAAAGAAGCCGTCATGAATGCTTTTTCCGAGATCAAAACAAAAAACGGCCAACTGAACGCGGTCGTCAGCCTGCGCGAAGAAAAAGCCCTGGAAGAAGCCAAACGCTGCGTCGATCTTGCCAGACCTTTTGCGGGGGTGCCGATTTTGCTAAAAAGTCTCGGCCAATATCTTGAAGGCGAGCCGGCAACAGACGGCTCGAAACTCTTCAAAGATGCCAAGGCAACTCAAACCGATAATTTCGTCAAGGCACTGCAGCAAGCCGGTTTCATCATCATCGGACAGTCGAATGCGCCGGAATTCGGCTTTACCAACGTCACCGATTCAAAATTGTACGGTCCGGCACGCAATCCTTGGAACCCTGAATTTTACTCGGGCGGGTCTTCAGGCGGGGCTGCTTCAGCAGTGGCTTCAAAAATGGTGCCGCTTGCTGCAGCAAGCGACGGCGGAGGCTCAATCAGAATTCCGGCATCGTTTACCGGCTTGATCGGACTGAAACCGACGCGCGGCAGAACTCCGGTCGGCCCTTCTTCATGGCGCGGATGGCAAGGAGCATCCGTCTCGTTTGCCATAACGCGTTCGATTAGAGACACCGCCAGCCTGCTTGCCGCCGTTCAAACGGTTCAGCCACCGGCTCCGTTTCAGACCCCGCTGCTTTCTTTCAATCTTGAAGATCCGTTGCCAAAAAACCTCAAAGTTGCCTTTTCATTGAATTCGCCCGTTCAGACGAAGGTTTCAGAAGCCGCAAAGCAGGCAGTTCTTTCAGCCGTGAATTTTCTGGAAGAGCAAGGCTTTGAAGTTGAAGAAGCAGAACCGAAACTGGACGGAACTCAGCTGATCAAGGACTATTATCTCGTCAATGACGTCGAATCAGCCGTAATGTTTTCAAACATTGAAAACGCGCTTGAACGCAAGCTTAAAATTGATGACATGGAGCTCATCAGCTGGTGCATCTGTCAGGCCGGCATGGACGTCAAGGCGACGGATTACAGCCGCATGCTCGCAAATTGGGACCAGGCTGCGTTTGTCATGGACGCTTTTCTTGAAAAATACAGTTTCTTCCTGACCCCGACAACGGCTCAGACGGCACCTGAAGTTTCCCATCAGTTCATCAATGAATCAATGCGGGCAAAAATGCGCCGCATCTCTGAGCTTTCTTCAAGAGAGCGGACCGACCTGGTTTATGAATTCTTCATGCCGAGCCTTGCTGCAACCCCGTTTACTCAGCAGGCAAATCTCATGGGCAACCCGGCCATCAGCCTGCCGGTTCATGTTGCTTCAAACGGGCTGCCGCTTGGTGTCCAATTCGTTGCTAAAAAGGGCAGGGAAGACCTGTTGTTGAAAATGGGCAGGCTGTTTGAGCAAAACGGCAAATTCAAAATAATCTGAAAAAAGGATGTTTCACGTGAAACATCCTTTTTTATCTCAACTCGATCAAAGATCCGAGCGTAACCAACAGCCCTAATGAAAACAAACTGACTTTTACGGCAACAACCGAAACGTCTTTAAAAATCGCTTGATTCCCTTCAAGCACGGCTGAGACAAACTGCTTCTTGATTCCGATCGAAAGACACATTGCAACAACGCCTAAAATAATCACCGCAAGCCACATTTGATTTCCCCCAAGCCTCATTTAATCTTTTTTTAATCATATCATCATTTTGGGGATTTTACTACCAAAAAGAGGCTGGCGGTAAATTTGACTGAGAGCTTGGCTTACTGATTTGGCAGGCTCTGCATTTGGCAAAAGCACTATCGTTTACGGACAAATCGATGAAAATGGGCATGCTGTCCGTAAACGGCCTGCTCGAAAAATGCCGATTACGGACAAAATGGGCAAAAATGGCCGTTTGTCCGTAAAATTTCAGCCGTTTTGACCCTGGTTTTACGGACAAATGCTCTGGAAAAAGGCTTTTGTCCGTAAATCCTCATCATAATGGGCAAAAATTTACGGACAAATCACCGGAAAATACCGATTTGTCCGTAAAATGCGTTTTGATTACGGACAAATCAGCCAAAAATGGCACTTTGTCCGTAAATTTGAATGAGATCTTGGACAGATTGGTTGAACAGTACTGCCGCTTGAAAAAAGTCGTTTTTATTCATCGGAAATTAAAAAACCGGACGAAGTCAGTCGCAAATCGACCGGCTTCGTTCGGTTTTTCGTTTGATTCAAGTAAGAAACGGGACTTTTTTCCCAGCCTCTTCACAATTATTTATGCGCGCTTCTTTTTGACTTCTCCCAGTCCGAAGAACGAAAGCAAAACTGCCAGGAATCCCAATCCTGCAACGGGCACGTTTTCTTCAGATCCTAAGGCAGGATATGCTTTTTTATTGTCGCTTTGCAAAATTTGCTGCTGTGCTGAAACCAGTTCTTCAAGCTGCTTCGTGCTCAGCCTGTGACCGGCTTGTTCTGCTGTTTGCTTGGATGCTGCAAGCATTTTTTTGGCATTTTCCAATTCCTGCAGGCTTGCATTGTATTTTTTGAGTGCTGCTTCGTAAGCCTGTTGTTTGTTTGCCGCTTCCTGCTTGGCGTTTTCCAGGTTCTTTTTCGCTTCTTCCAAAAGCTTGTCGGCATTCTTTAAAGCAGCGAGCTTGTTTTGTGCCGATTCTAACGCTTGTTGTTTTTCTGCCAGAACTTTGTTGGCAAAATCAAGATCTGCCTTGGCTTGTTCGAGATTTCTCTCAGCCTGCTTGAGATTGGCTTGCTTTTCTTCAAGGATTGCCGTTTTTTGTTCAAGCTTTTGCTTTGCCGCTTCAAGTGCCTTGCTTGTTTCCTCAACCTTGCTTGTCGCAGCTTTCTTTAATGCGTCAAAATTTGCAATCTCATAAGCAATCTTTTGCAGTTCCGTTTCAGCCTGTTTGATTTCTGCTTTGATCTCATCCAGGCTTGCCACTGCCTGCTCAACCTTTTGACCGGCAGCTTCAACGTTTGCCGTTGCTTGTTTCAAGTTTTCGGCCGCCAGTTTCTGAGCCGCCTTGGCTGCCGTCAGCTCAGCCTGTGCTTTCGTCAAAGTATTTTTCTTCGCTTCTGCTTCCTGTTTACTTTTTGCCAAATCCAGTTCTGCAGCCGCTTTTGCATTTTTAGCAGCTTCAACTTTTTGTTCCTGTTCCTTTTGAACTTTGGTCAAATTGTCAAGTTCTTTTTTAAGCTCGGTATTTTTCGCTTTTGAAGCGGACAGTTTCTTGCTGCTTGCATCAAGCCTGCTTTGTGCCGTCTTGAATGCGGCATTCGTTGCGGCCTGTTTGGCAACAGCGTTTGAATAGTCCGTTTGTGCCGCACTGTTTTCGGTTTGTGCGCTGCTCAATTTGGCCGCTGCCGCATCAAGTTCCCTTTTGGCCTGATCTGCTTTGGCTTTTGCTCTTGCCAAATCTTGTTGAGCCTCGCTCAGAGCCGTATTCGATGCTTGAACCGATACCGTTTCAAGTCCCTTGATCGGCGTCACGTCAGGAGTTTCATTGCTGTAATCAGTATGGATGAAGAAATGCGATGCTCCCATCGAATCGATTCCGAGGCCAACGCTGCGTTTCGTTTCATCAATAAAATTATATAAATGTCCCCAGGCGCTGCCTGCATCGCCGAACATCATTCCCATAATATCGCCGTAAATGTTTCCCTTGAGCATGTCCATCGTGAAATATCCATACTCCGGCAGATTTTTATAGATGTTGATCACGTTGACGTTCTTGCCGTTTTGGTAAAACGAAAGGCCCGATCCCCAATTTTCGCCGTAATCATCCAGCCAATACTTAAAGGCCGCCTTGGTAATCGCGCTAACATAGTGTCCCTTGCCGTCCCAAATGCTCCAATTTTCATCAGAATAGCTCTGCGCAATGTCTTTGGCCGCATTCATGTCGACGCGCATTGAGATCATGTCGGTCTTGATTCCCCACTGTCTTCTTGCATCATTGATCAGGTTCAGCGCATAAATCATCAGTTCATCATAGTCATCCTGCGTAATGTCTTGAAGGCTGCTGAATTTTTTTGAAGAATCGTTTACGATCTTGTACTCGATTCTTCCGTCGGAATAGTAGTAAAGCTGATAATTGTTCGTATAAGGATTCGGATTGTCCTTGTCAAACTGCGTATAAAACTTTTTTTGGAATTCTGAAAGCGCCTTTTGATAAGCGGCTTTTTCAGCTGCGCTCATCTTTTTGAGCTCATCTTCGGTTTTCCAGCCGTTGACTGCTTTCTTCCAGTCGTCAACGTTGATTTTGAGCGTCCCCTTCTTCAACGAATCAAGTTTGTTTTGTGCCTGTTTCTGCTCCTCAACGGCAGCATCATAAGCTTTCTTTTTAGCCGCATATTCCGCTTGAATCTTTTCAAATGCAGCCTTGGCGGCATCTGCTTTTTGCTTTGCTTCTTTGACCTTTGAATCTGCCTGTCCTTTTTCGGAAACGAGCGTTTTATACTCCGAAAGCGTTTCCTCATAATCTTTTTGTGCACTTTCAAGCTCGGCTTTTGCTTTGACGAGTTCCTTGTTCAGATTGTCCGTCGTCAGCCCTTCAAGTTTTGCCAAAGCATCCTTATATGCCTGTGAGGCCGAATCGGCTTTTGATTGGGCATTTTGTTGATTTTGACCGGCAGCATCAAAATCTTTTTTGGCAGCGTCATATTTTTGCTGAGCATCGTTTAAATTGCCCTGTGCAGTCTTATTTTCAGAAACGGCATTCTCTTTTTGCTTATCGGCATCATTTTTGGCTTGATTTGCCTTGTCCAATGCCGTTTCTGCTTTGGTCTGCTCATCTTTTTTGGCCGAAATTTCTGCGTTCAGCTCATCTTTTTTGTCATTCAGCTGACCTTTGTTCAAGGCATCATTTTCTTTTTGAGCCTGATCTTTATTCGCTTGTGCCTGATCAGCGTCTGCTTGAGCCTTGTCCTTGTCTGATTTGGCCTGATCCTGCTCCTTTTGAGCCTGATCTTTTGCATTTTCTTTGTCGGCTTGATCTTTTTTGGCTGAATCTGCCTTCGACTGCGCATCATCCAGCTCTTTTGAAGCATTGTCAACGTCGCCTTTGGCCGAAGCGATCTGGTCCGATGACGCTTCGTTTCGTTTTTGATGATCATACTTTTCCTGAGCATCTTTTACAGCCGTAGCCGCTTGGTTCTTTTCTGATTCGGCTTTATTCAAATCAGCTTTATCGGCATCATTTTTAGCCTGCGTCTCATTAAAATCCTGCTGTGCAGAGTTCAATGCCGCATTTGCTTTTTCGGATTCTGATGCAGCTTGCTTTGACGTTTTGACGTCATTTTTGACGGTTGTTTCGTTCTTTGCGGTCGTTTCGATCGTATCAGCATTTGCAATCGAATTGACTGTTCCCGTTCCGATAACTGCCGCTGCCAGCGCTGCAGCGGATGCAATTGTTTTTTTCATGGCTAATCACCTCTCTTGTCGTTAAATCGGTCTATTTTTGACAGTGCTAAACAAGCAAAAAAATATCTTCTTGAAAAATTCAATCCAAATGCATATTCAAAAGCTGTTTTGCGCTAAAAAAGGGTGTTTTTCCGCATCACCGTAAAACACCCTTTTGAAAAATACAATTTCTGCAGTCATTGCTGAAAAAAAGTCGGCATTCCGGACTGCGCCCATTATCTCCTTACCAGTAAAAATTTCAATTCATCTGCTTCTAAGACGGCTTTCTTGCAGATTTTTTGCATTTTATGTTCAGATAAAACGCAAGAACCAACAGCATCAAAGCAACTGCCATGATGATCTGAATCCCCGAATGCATGATTGCGCGCATCTGCGGCAGCAATTCCTGCGGCAAGTTTCTGGCCGATTTCGCATCGCTCAATTTGTTCATCATCGCCAGCGTGATTTTTCCGCCGGATCGTTCGACTCCATGATTCAAGGCAACGTTCATCAGCACGCCGTAAATCGATGCCATCAGCGTTTGACCCAAAATTCTGATCAAAAAGCTGAATGACGTGGCAACCGCCATATCCTGCTTGGATGAGTCGTACTGAACCTTGATCTGCAAAACGTTGAAGATCAGACCGACCGAAAACCCGCCAAAAGCCGCAACGATGCACAGAAACACAAACGAAGCACTGGATTTTGCAACAAGCAGGCCGAATTCCGCAACGGCCAAGGATAAAATTCCGAGATTGACCGCACCTGCAAAAGACCACCGCTCACGAATCGAAGCCGAAAGCTGGGAACCGGCAAAATCAAAGACCGAGGCCGGGATCTGCGTCAGACCGCCCATCAAAGCACTCATTCCAAGCAGCCCCTGTGCCCACAGCGGAACGTACGTGTTGAACGCAATCGAAGCCCCCCAGATGACCGCAAACAAGGCAAAATCCAAAACCAGAAGTCGATCTTTGAAAATATGCAGCGGCATGACGGGATCGCTTGCTTTCTTTTCTGCCTGCACCAAACAAAAGCACAGAATGATTCCTGAAACAATCAGCCCGATGACAAGCATTTTCGATTCGTTTCCGATAAACTGAATGCCCATCAAAATGCAGGTCAGACCGCTGACCAACAGAAAAGACCCCAGCCAATCGACTTTCTTGTCGACTGATTCGACCTTTTCATTATACGAAAAATGAATAATCGCGATAATCAACAGCCCGATCGGAACGTTGATATAAAAGATCCAGTGCCAGCTGAACGAATCGACGATCAATCCGCCGACAAGCGGTCCCGTAATCGAAGCCGCACCGTAGACTGCTGAAACGAACCCTAGGATAATCGAGCGCGTATGCAGATTTTCATAAACGTTCCCGAAAATAATGTACGGAATCGACCCAAGACCACCGGCACCGATTCCCATCAGCAGCCGAGCACAGACAAAAAACAAAATATCAGGCGAAAGGCCTTCAAGCGCTGAACCAGCTATAAACAAAACCACCGCCAGTTCAAAAGCCTTTTTGTTGCCCATGCGCTCGCCGAATTTGCTCCAAAGCGGCGTAAACACGGACATGCCGAGCAAGAAAACGGAAACGATCAGACCCATGCAGGAAATTCCGTGCAAATCGGCAATAATGGCCGGCAGCGCCGTATTTATAATCGTCGCATCAAGTCCTGACATCACATTGGCCAAAAGCAGGCCAACCGTCATTACGTGAATCTGTTTGCGCGTCAAATGCATGGACCTCCTTGCTTAACGCCGATGATTGGCGCGCCAGATTATCCAAAGTTTGAATAAGACGACGCAAACGACGTAATAAAGCACGCCGAGCAAGAGCAGCGT
>ONZR01000736.1_pt1 | contig 12153 bp, 10 predicted proteins | sample 1671691 | NCBI WGS metagenome assembly ONZR01 (sample SAMN06348182, study PRJEB24527) | human gut metagenome | biome: human gut; feature: ankylosing spondylitis patient; material: feces | host: Homo sapiens | place: China | collected 2015-10 | reverse complement strand
CAGCCGCTCCCCCGCCATCTCCGGGACGACGGCGCGTGACCTTGACCTCGCCATCCGAGACCTGATCGGCCACGGAGGGCACTGAGGGCTTCTGTTGCGCGCCCGAGGAATGGCGACGGCGCGGACGCGGCGCGCGCTCCTCCTCGCCACGTGACTTGCCGCCCTTGTCGGCAGACGCATCGGAGGCCGAGGGACCCTTGGAAGCGGCACCGGCCTCGCGAGCAGCTGCGGCGCGGAAGGCGTCCTCGCGCTCCTCGCTCGACAGATGACGGCGGCGGCGACGTGTGGGGTTCATGCCACCGCCGCGATTCTGCTGCTGGGGCTGCTGAACCTCGCGCTCGCGAGAGGCGTTCTTGCCCGCGGCTGCAGCCTCGGTAGCATCGCCCGAGCCCGCGCGCTTGCGACGACGACGGCCACCGGCGGCCTCCTCGGCCTCGGGTGCCTCGGCCTTGCCGCGGCCCTTTCCACGGCCACGGCCCTCGACCTGGCTCTGAGCAGCGCGGGTATCGGAATCGGCATCGCGACGACGGCGCTTGGGCATCGACGTGCCGGCAAGACGGTCGGCGCTCGACAGACCATCGCCCACGTCGACGCCGTTCTCGCGATCGAGCTCCATGAGCGCCAGACGCATCTCGGGCGACTCGATGCGCTCGAGCACATCGCGCGTCACGCAGTCGGGGCGGCAATTGCAGCCCTGCTCGGCAGCCTTCTTTTTGCAGCCCTCCGAGCAGGTCATATCGGCCAGGTTGACCTTAAAGACCTTGCCATTCTCCAGGCGCAGCACCAGCTGCTCGCGCGGCGTGTCATATTCCTGAATACGCGCCTTGCCAAGCGGCGTATCGATGAGCGTCTTCTTTTTGGGCGCACGGCTCTTAAAGTCCTTGTACGCCTCGAACTCATAGCGCAGGCAGCACATTAGGCGGCCACACACGCCGCTGATCTTGGAGGAATTGAGCGGCAGGTCCTGCTCTTTTGCCATGCGGATCGAGACGGGCTCAAATTGTCCGCCGAAGCGCGTGCAGCAGAGCTCCTGGCCGCACTGGGCATAGCCGCCCACCAGGCGGGTCTCGTCGCGCACGCCGATCTGGCGCATGTCGACGCGAATGTGCAGCGTCGAGGACAGGTCCTTGACGAGCTGGCGAAAATCGACGCGCTCCTCGGCGGCAAAGTAGAACACGGCCTTCTCGCCGCCAAACAGGTACTCGACGCCGACCGGCTTCATCTCGAGGTCGAGCTCTTTGACCAGACGGCGGAAATCGACCATGGCCTCGTCACCCTGGATGGCCAGGTCGTCGGCAAGCTGCAGGTCGATGTCGCTCGCCACACGCAGCACGGGCTTGAGCGGCTGACCGATCTCGTCTTGCGGTACCTCAAAGGGATCGGCCGTGACCAGGCCGATCTCGGTTCCGCGCTCGGTGGAGCAAATAGCGTAATCTGCCTCGAGGATATCCAGGTCCTGCGGGTCAAACCACAGGTCGCGCGAGGCGTAGGTAAACTTAACGGGTACGACTAACGGCATTTCAGTGCCTTCCTGATATCGAACAGCATGACCTCGATGGCCAGCTGGGGAGTAACGTTTCTGGCGATGTTGCGCTCGGCGGTCGCGACCGCCTCGAGCGCCTGGGTGGCACCCGCAACATTGGTCGCGGCGGCAAGCCGACCGATCGTGTCGCGCACGTCCTCGTTCACCACGTCGGCTGCCTCGTCCTGAAGTGTCAGCAGCACGTCGCGCATGAGCGTCCGCGCGCTCGCCAGCGCTTCCATGATACCCGAACGCTCGCGCGCGTTGAGTTCGCGCTTGTTGCGGTCCTCAAGCTGCTTCAATGCTCCACGCGACAGGTAGTCGGCGTTTTGCTCGAGTACCTTTTCCTGCGTGGACTTGACCTCGGCAAGCGGCGCCTTGACGGCGACGATGAGCGACTTGGCGCGACTGAGCACGTCGGCCTCGTCGGCGGCAATGAGTGAGTCGATGGCACGGACCATCTGACGGCGGGCGTCCTGGCGCTCGGCGCTCTTGAGGAACTCGATGCCGCGTGTGGGGCTTCCCGCCACGGCGACCGCCATGCGGCAACGCGCAGGGTCCTGACCGGTGGCGCGGCTCACGGCCTGCGCGGCGACGGCGGGCGACACCAGCCGAAACGGCACGCACTGGCAACGACTCACGATAGTGGGCAGCATCACGTCGGCCGAGGTGCCCAGCAAGATAAACATAACGCCCTCGGGCGGCTCCTCGAGCGTTTTGAGCAGTGCGTTGGCGGTGTTGGCACGCAGTTGCTCGGCACGGTCGATGATGTAGACCTTGGCGTTGGCACGGATGGGCGCCAGTGGCACGTCATCGAGCAGCTCGCGGGTCTGGGCAATGAGGTAACCCGTGGCGCTCTCGGGCGTGTAATAGTGCACGTCGGGGTGCGTATGGCGGGCGACGCGCACGCAGCTATCGCATGAGCCGCAGCCATCCTGCTCGCACAGGAAGGCTTGGGCGAGCGCCCACGCGGCGTCGAGCTTGCCCGCGCCGGGAGCGCCCAAAAACAGGTAGGCGTGCGATGCGCGACCGCTAGCGACGGCATTGGTCAAAAAGTCACGCACGCGCTCTTGGGTGTCGAGCTTGGCCAGCAGGCTTGCCTGAGCGGGGGCCATGTTACTCGGCCTCCTTGGCAAGCGCGGCGGCGACGGCTTCCTGCGGAATGTCGAGACCGTACGCGCGAACCTGCTCGACCGTCTTCTCGAAGACTTCCTCGACGGTCGTAGTGGCGTCGATGAGCTTTACGCGGTCTGGCTCCTCGGCAGCAATGGCACAAAATCCCTGGTACACACGCTCCTGGAATGCCATGCCCTTAGCCTCCATGCGATCTGCCGCGCCACGGGCTGCCATGCGTAGCGCCGCCTGCTCGGGCGTGATGTGGTAGACGAGCGTGAGCGCCGGGTGCGTTCCCGCGACGGCCAGGTTGTTGGCGTCGCGCACCATCTGGCGGTCGAGGCCATCGGCAAACGCCTGGTAGCAGGTCGTGGAATCGTAGAAGCGATCGCACAGGACCACCTTGCCGGCCGCAAGGGCGGGGGCTATGACCTCGTGTACCAGCTGGGCACGCGCAGCCTCGTAGAGCAGCAACTCGCAGGTGTCGCCCATCGCCATATTGGCGGGGTCGAGCAGCAGGGCGCGGATCTTTTCGCTGATGGCGGTGCCGCCCGGTTCGCGCAGGCTCACAACCTGGTGGCCAGCGAGCTCGAGCGCGCGGGCAAGCAGGCGCGCCTGCGTGGACTTGCCGGCACCGTCGACGCCCTCGAGCGTGATAAAGCTATGTTGAGCAGGCTCAAAAGCCATGGGCGCAGCCCCTTCCTACAAGGCGCGTAAATGCAGATATAACAACCAAGCCATGATACCCCAGCGTCCGGCGCACCCCAAATCGAACCTAGTCATTAGGGCGGCAGTTAGGGACGATCCTAAACTGCCGGCAGAAAAGGAACGTCCCCAACTGCCGGCTAAAGTTGCGGGACTGATTGAAGCTCTGAGACCGCCAAACAGTCCCTATTTCACCGCAACGTATGATGGGGAATTTTGGATGCTGGGTATAATCGTCGTATTGCATTGAAATGTGGCGAAAGGAGTGGCAATGTCTCGGTATTGCGCCTCGTGCGGCAAGCTTCTTGAAGATAATGCCAAGTTCTGCACCTCGTGCGGTGCACCCGTTGAGCAAACAGCCGCGAGCGATAGCCAGCCCGCTTTTGAGCAGACCGGCTCCCTTGATACGCCGCAAGCCAAGGCGGACGACCCCCTCGCCTATAGCCCCGACCCCGCCGCAAGGACCGAAGCCGTCGAGACCACGCAGCGCATACCCGTCGCGAGCGGCTCGCCCCAACAGCAGCCGGCTCCCGCATACGCGCCCGCTTCGCCACAGACCCCCGCTCCCAAAAAGAGCGGCACCGGGCCGCTTATCGCCGTTATCGTTGTGCTGGTGGCGATCATCATCGCCCTGGTCATCTTCTTTGCGATCAGACCGTTCGACAACGCCGCCACGCAGACGACTGCCGAGGTAGCTAAGCTGCACCATGACGTCGACGACGATGACCTAAAGCCTCTCGGCAATCCCAACAGCCTGTACGACGATGATGACGATGACGACGAGGATGGCGGCGAAGCAACGCTCTCCGAGCAGAACCTCTACCGTCGCCTGAGCGAATACTACGACCTGCTCGAAGATCTCGACAGCCAGGTCCGTGGCTGCGCGCAGAACTTCAACGGCAACTATCTGGAAGAGGATCGAACCACCCGTCAAAATCTCGCCGACGTCGCCGAGCGCACGGAGGACACCATCGAGCAGTATTACGACATCGTCGAGGACCTGGACGTCCCGACGAGCTCCAAAAACTACAGCTCCTGGAAGGACATCATCGCCCTGTACGACGACCTGGATCACCGCATTGACGCAATCTGTGATGCCTGGGAGATCAGTCTGAAATACGCCAAGCCTGCGGACCACAAGAATGAGATCGTGGCGCCGCTGTCGCGCGACAACGTGGCGGGCACCAATGACAATAAGTACCGCCTAGACTTTGAGGAGCGTTATCCCGGCGCCAAGCCTGTCGAGGTGAACTAGCGCTTTGTCGTTCCCGAGCCGGCAGTTAGGGACGTTCCTAAACTGCCGGCAGAAAAAGAACGTCCCTAACTGCCGGTCAAAAAAACGAGCGAGGATCGCGGGGTCCTCGCTCGTTTTTTTGGGCAATGTTTCGACTGCGCCGTTACTTGTCGGCGGCCTTCTTGGCCGTCGTCTTCTTGGTGGTCGACTTCTTGGCAGTCGACTTTTTCGCCGTCGAAGTCTTCTTCGCAGCGGTCGTCTTCTTTGCCGTGCTCGCCTTGGTTGTGGTCTTGCGGCCGCGGGCGGGCTTCTTCTCCTTGGTCGGGCAGTCCATGTTGACGCAGATACGCCACGGACCGCGCGCCGTGTTGACCACCACGATGGGGGCGCCGCACTCGGGACAGGTCTCGCCCGTCGCCTCGAGCTTGCCACGCGCCGGCAGCGGATAGCTCACGCCGCAGTCATCGTAGTTGGTGCAGCGGATAAAGCGCTTGCCGCTCTTCTCGCTCTTGTGCGCGATCAGGTCGCCATGGCGTCCGGCCTCGGCACACACCTTGCACTCGCCCACCTTAAGGTCGGGCTCGTAGTTGGTGGGGCACGTCGGGTTCACGCAGATCTCGAAAGCCTTCTGGCGGAACGGCTGACACTTAATGCGCGGCGCACCGCATTCGGGGCACACGGCGGCCTCGCCCTCGAGCGGGCTCACCTTGACGCCGCTCGGCACCGGATAGGTCACGTCGCAGTCGGGCCAGCCCATGCAGCCGATAAAGCTGCCGCGGGTCTTGGCGCTCGTCTTCATAACCAGGTCCTTGCCGCACTTGGGGCAGGCGCCCACGCGCGCATCGGCCGTGACGGCGTCGCTGATGGCGTCGCCCAGCTCCTGCGTGTGCTTGAGCAGCTCGTCGAGCACGCCGGCCAGCAGCGCGCGCGAGTGCGTCACGACATGCTCTTCGGTGTCCTCGCCGCGCTCCACACGGGTCATGTCGCCGTCGAGCTCGCTGGTCATATCGGGGCTCGTGATGCGCGGGGCAAACTGCGTCAGCGCGTCGATGATGGCGATGCCCAGCTGGCTCGGCTCCACGGGATCGTTTTTGAGGTAGCGCACGGCGTACAGGCGCTCGATGATGCTCGCGCGCGTGGACTTGGTGCCCAGGCCGCGCTTTTCCATCTCCTGCACGAGCTTGCCCTGGCTGTAGCGCGCGGGCGGCTCGGTCTGCTTGGCCTCGAGCTTAATGTCGAACACGTCGACCGTGTCGCCCTGCTCCAGCGGAGGCATCTGCTCGTCGCGCTTGAGTCCGTACGGGTACGCCTCGCGGAAACCCGGGGTCACGAGCACATCGCCCGAAGCCACGAACGGCTCACCGTTCACATCGAGCTCGAGCTTGGTGTTCTCGATAGTCGCGGGACCCATGAGCGTCGCCAGGAAGCGACGGGCGATGAGGTCGTAGAGCTTGCGCTGGCCGCCATCGAGCGTGGACGGATCGCCTTCGCCCGTGGGGTAGATGGGCGGGTGGTCGGTGGTCTCGACTTTGCCGCGCGTGGGCTTCATGGGGCCGGCGAGTACCTTTTTGCACACGGGCGCCAGCGCCGGGTTGATCTTTGCCAGGTCGCTCACCACGGCGCCCAGATCGAGCGTCGCAGGGTACACGGTGTTGTCGACACGCGGATAGCTGATGAGGCCCGCCATGTAGAGGGACTCGGCGATGCGCATGGTACGTGCAGGTGAGATGCCCTCGGCCGCGGCGGCAGCCTGCAGCGAGGTCGTCGCAAACGGGGTGGGCGGCTGCTGCTTGCGGGAGCGCTTGGTCACCGCGGCGACGGTTGCCGTCGTAGCGCCGTCGACGTGGCCGTACGCCGTCTCGGCAGCATCCTTGTCGGTAAAACGTGCCGTCTTGTGCGCAATCTTAAAGCGGTCATCCTCGGCAGCACCCTGAGCGGCACCCATGCCGCGAATCTGCCAATAGTCCTCGGGCACAAACGCCATGCGCTCGCGCTCGCGCTCGACCACCAGGGCAAGCGTCGGCGTCTGCACGCGGCCGGCGGAGCGCACGTTGCCAAAGCCGCCAAACTTGGCGAGCGTCAGGTAGCGCGTGAGCACCGCACCCCAAATGAGGTCGATGTGCTGGCGGCTCTCGCCGGCGTCGGCCAGATTCTGGTCGAGCGAGACAAGATTATCGAAGGCCTGCGTAATCTCGGCCTTGGTAAACGAAGAATACTGGGCGCGGGCGACCGGCAAGTCGGGCGCAACCTCGCGCACCTTGTTGAGGGCGTCCGAACCGATCAGTTCGCCCTCGCGGTCGAAGTCCGTGGCGATAATGACGCTGTCGGACTTCTTGGCAAGGTTCTTGAGCGAGCGGATGAGCTCCTTCTCGGCCGGCAGCTTAATGACGGGCGCCCAGGTGAGGTAAGGCAGGCTCTCGAGCTTCCAGCCCTTGATGGAGATACCATCGGCAAGAAACGGCTTGCGCTTGGTGTCGTAGGGCGGACGTGCCAGGCCATCGGGCATATCGGCCGGCAGCATCTCGCCGTCCTCGGTGACCGAATACCAGCCCAGCTTTTTATCGAACAGCACGCTGTCGCAAAAATCGGGCGCAAGGATGTGACCGGCAAGGCCGATCGTCACGCACTCCTCGCCCTTCCACTCAAAACGGTAGATGGCGGTGTTGTACACCTTGTCCTTTTTGGGCTTGCCCGTGGACAGACGCTCGGCAATCTGACGCGCGGCGTCGTTTTTCTCGGCGATGATGAGCTTCAAAAGAGGCTCCTATCTCGTATCTCTGCGGCTACGCCCGCCCGTATGGCGGCCGACTTACGCCCTTGCTTGCTCAATCTGCCCGATGAGCCAATCGCACCAGGCATCCATGCCCTCGCCCTTGCGCGCGCTCACGGCAAACCGCGGCGCCTGCGGATTGAGGTCATCGAGTGTCTTAGTATACCTATCCATGTCAAAATCGAAAGCCGGAGCCACGTCGACCTTGTTGAGCAGCTGCGCGCCGGCGTGCTGGAAGATGCCCGGGTACTTGATGGGCTTGTCGTCGCCCTCGGGCACCGAGAGAATCATGATGGACAGGTTCTCGCCCAGGTCAAAGTCGACCGGGCAGACCAGGTTACCCACGTTTTCGATAAAGATGACGTCGATGTTCTCCAGACCCACAGCCTGGTCGAAGGCATCGACGGCCTCCATGATCATGTTGCCCTCGAGGTGGCACAGGCCGCCCGTGTTGATCTGGATGGCGGACATGCCGGCTTCCTTCATGGTGATGGCGTCGACATCCGAGGCGATATCGCCCTCGATGACGGCGCAACGCAGGCCGGCTTTGTCACGCAGGCGCTCGTTGGTGCCCAGAATCGTAGTGGTCTTACCCGAGCCGGGGCTCGACAGCACGTTGATCACGTAGGTGTTCGTCTGCTCAAATCGCTGACGCAGCTGATCTGCCAGGCGCTCGTTGCGCGACAGAATCGGCGATGCAATATCAATCGTTTTCTCGGCCATACTTAGCGCTCCTTACTTTGGCCCCTTTATACCCCATCACCAGATGGCTAGCGGGCTAATCGTCGGGGGTTTCGATTTCGATACTTGCGATATCGAGCTCGCGGCCGTGCAGTAGGCGCACGTTGGCACCACCACACTGGGGACAGCGACAGTGGAAGCGATCGTGGTCGAAAACCTCGCCGCAGTCCAGACACTCGCTTTGTGGATGGACCTCCTCCACGGCAAGCTCGCAGCCGCGCGTGAGCGGATCCTCGTCGCGAAACGTCTCCCACGCAAAGTCGAGCGCCTCGCGCACAACTTCGGTCATATCCCCGATACGCAGCGTTACCAAAACGGCGCGCGAGGCCCCCGCCCCACGCGCCGCGCGAATCACTGTATCGAGTATGCCGTTGACAATGCCAACCTCGTGCATACCGATTTACTCCTCGTCGTCCTCGTCGTCCGAGAACAGGTCCAGACGGCTCACGAACAGGCCCTCCTTGCCCTCGCGCGCGGTAATGACCACGCGAGCGATGGCGAGCGAAATCTCGTAGAGCGAGAGCAGGGCGCCATACATGAGACCCAGCGTAACGGGCGAGCCGTCGGGCGTAATCACAGCCGAGCCCACAAGCAGGCCAACGTATACATAACGCCAGGCACTGCGGAAAGCAGCGTAGGACACGATGTGGAAGACGGACAGGTAGAAGATGATGAGCGGCAGCTCAAACGCCACACCAAAGCCGATCATAAAGAGCAGCTCCATGTTGACGTAGTTCTCCAGATCGGGCAGCGCCGTGGCGACGGCCGAGGTCTCGCCGATGAGCCACTCAAAGCCTGCCGGGATAATGATGAAGTAGCAGAAGATGGCACCCAGGAAGAACAGCACCGTCGAGGCGAGCACCGTGGGCACGACCCATTTGCGCTCGTTGGGACGCAGTGCCGGCAGGAAAAATGCCAGAATCTGCCAGATGATCATGGGCGTGCACATGACCACGGCCATCTTGATGGCCAGCGAGAAGCGCAGTCCAAAGCCGCCGAGCGTGGTGGTGATGTAGAACTTACCGTCCGGCACAAAGGAGCGGATGGGGTCTTCCAGGATGTCGAGCACCACGGGCGTGGCGAAATACAGCACGATGGCGGCGGCAAACACCGACACGACCACGATGGTCAAACGGCGACGGAGCTCTCCCAGGTGATCGAAGAGCGGCATTCGCGCAGGTCCGATAGGCATTACTCATCGCCTCCCTTCGGGGCGTCGGAGGCAGCAGCTTCATCCTCGGCCTCGAGCTCGCGGGCGAGCTGGTCGACGACGGCCTTGCGCTTGCGGGGACGACGGGCATAAAGGTCGGCCGTCGTGGGCTCTGTCGGCTCGGGCTCGGGCTCTGCAGCAGGCTCGGGCTCGACGACAGGCTTGGCGGCAGCGGCAGGCTCGGCGCTCTCGGCCTCGGACTCCTCAGCAGCACCCTCGCCCTCAGCAGCACCCTCGCTTGCAGCCTTCTCGGCAGCAAGGCGGGCACGGCGCTCGGCGAAGGTCTCCTTCTTTGCTGGCGCAGCCGTCTCGGCGGCTTCCTCGTCCGCATCGGAATCGTCGTCGGTCGCAGCGGCCTTCTTGGGCTTGACCGGCGCCGACGCGGCCTCGCTTACCGGATCGATAATCTCGGACTGAACAACGGCCGTCATCTTTTCCTGCGTCTCGCGGAACTGACGGATGGCACGGCCGATCGTGCGGCCCATCTGCGGGAGCTTATCCGGGCCAAACAGCAAAAAGCCGAAGACCACGATGATCGCGAGCTCACCCTCTCCAATACCAAACACACATACCTCCAAGGCTCGATGTGAGTCGAGCCCGCACCGCGCCATTCGGCCGGAACTCGTCTATTCATTCGGTCAAGTATAGCGCCCGGACGCCAAAACGTCCGAGCGCATCACAAACATATGCCAAACGGCACGCCCTTTTGGGGGCCAAGATTATGCAGCGGTGATCGAAATCTCCTGGTCGACACCCAACAGCTGAACCACGCGCATCACCGGAGGCTGCACATTGGTGCAGCTAAAGCGCTTACCGTGGTCGACCGCGTGGTGCGCGGCGCCCACGAGCACGCCAATGCCCGTCGAATCGATGTAGCTCACCTGGGCAAAATCGAGCTCAACGGCCTCAGTGGGCTGCTCGAGCGCCAGGTCGATGGCATTGCGCAGGCTATCGGCGTTAGAAATATCAATCTCGCCGGTGACCTTAATGGTGTAGAGCTCTGGCGTGGGGTTGGTGGAAATACCCAAATCCATGTATACGCTCCTTTACGTATCGAAAGTGCGGATAGTACGGGAAGCCGCGCGTTAGGCGCGCTCGGCACGCGCAAGCTCGGCAGCGACAAGCTTAACGGCCAGCGCCAGCACATCGAGCGCAGCCTCCAGGTCCTCGACCGTGGGATAGCTCGGCGCGATGCGGATGTTGGTGTCGCGCGGGTCCTTGCCATAGGGCCAGGTAGCACCGGCCGGTGTGAGCTTGACGCCCAAGTCGGCGCAAAGCGCGGCGACCTTCTGGGCCGAGCCCTCGGGGCCATCGAAGCTCACAAAGTAGCCGCCGCGGGGATGCGTCCAGGTGGCGCAACCCGTGTCGCCCAAGCCCTCGGTGAGTTTGCGCTCGACGGCCTCAAAGCGCGGACGCAGGAACTCGGCGTGCTTTTTCATGTGCTCCTTGACCGCCTCGATGGTGGGAAGGAAGCGCACGTGACGCAGCTGGTTGAGCTTGTCGGCGCTGATGAGGCCGGCCTTCAGGCGCTTGGAGAACTCGGCGATAACCGCGGGGCTCGCACCGATAAAGCCGATGCCGGCGCCCGGGAAGGTGATCTTGGACGTCGAGGCAAAGGCCACCACGCGATCCTCGGTGCCCGCCGCGCGAGCGAGGTCAAAAATGTTTGCGAGCTCGTCGGTCTCGTCGTACAGGTCGTGCACGCAGTAGGCGTTGTCCCAGAAGATGCGGAAATCGGGCGCGGCCGTGGGCATCTCAACCAGGCGGCGCACGGTGTCCTCGCTAAAGGTGATGCCCGTGGGGTTGGAATACTTGGGCACGCACCAGATACCCTTGATGGAATCGTCGGCGGCAACGAGGCGCTCGACCTCGTCCATGTCGGGGCCGTTGTCGGTCATCGCGACGGGGACGTTCTCGATACCCAAGTCGGCGGTGATGCCAAAGTGGCGATCGTAGCCGGGAACGGGGCACAGGAACTTGACCTTCTTGCCGTCGTGCGCGACCTCGTAGGCGTCCCAGGGCTCGCTGCCGCACGAGCCACAGCGCCAGAACATGCCGGCGATGTCATGCTCGATCAAAAGGCTCGACGAACCCAGCACAAGCGTCTGCTCGGCGGGGCAGCCCAGAAACTCCCCCGCCAGCTTGCGTGCCGAGGGAATGCCCTCAAAGCAGCCGTAGTTGGAACAATCGACGTTGCCGTCGTGCAGATCGGCGTCGGCATTGAGGATATCGAGCATGGGGCGCGAGATGTCCACCTGGGCGGGCGACGGCTTGCCGCGGGCCATGTCAAGCGCCAGGCCCTTGGCCTTGACCTCGGCGACCTCGGCTTTGAGCGCCTCGATGGCGGCATCGAGTTCGGTGGTTTCCATCTTCTGGTAGATCGTCTGCATGGGTGCGACCTTTCGCGAAGCGGTACGTTGCAGTTTGTCTAAGTATAGACCGCCACCGCCGCAACGTTATGAAGCCGTGATAGATTAAGTTCATCGCAATGAATTACGAATCGCCGCGCATGCCGGCGTGGGGCGCCCAAGGAGGCACTATGGAGTACGGATCGTTTCAGGCCGAGGAATTCGGCGACCTGCAGCGCCTGGTCGACGGACTGTTTTACGACCGCCACGCCATCGACCGCCTCGATTTGATCGTACAGGCCGAAATCTTGGACCTGGCGCCCGATCTCATGGAAATCGTCAACCTGCTGCCGCCCGGCTATTACGATCGCCAGTCACTTTGCGACCAGCTCAACTCCGCCTTGGCCGCCCACGGCTGGGGCGCCGTCTACGGAACGGTGGAATAAACCTAGTCATTTAAGAACGTCCCCAATGACTAAAACGCCGCCTGTGATGGTGTTCACAGGCGGC
>ONZR01000735.1_pt1 | contig 12168 bp, 8 predicted proteins | sample 1671691 | NCBI WGS metagenome assembly ONZR01 (sample SAMN06348182, study PRJEB24527) | human gut metagenome | biome: human gut; feature: ankylosing spondylitis patient; material: feces | host: Homo sapiens | place: China | collected 2015-10 | reverse complement strand
AGTTAACGTACCGAAAGTGAAAAACGTTTCGCTAAAGGCTTGCTTCAGGAGATTTGGACGGCAATATTTTATGCATATAGCACAAAATATTTCTGCACAAATTAATCAAAATGCTATATTTGTGAAAAAGCCAAAAATTGTCCCCCCATATGTGAAGATTGTGTGTTTTCCTATGTGCAGCAGTTTGATAAAATAATGACAATAAAATGACACATGAGGAGGGAAGAACAGCATGGAGTATGTACTGGAAATGAAAGATATCAGCAAGACCTTCCCCGGCGTGAAGGCGTTGGATCATGTGCAGCTTCAGGTTAAGCCCGGCGAGGTACACGCTTTAATGGGCGAGAATGGTGCCGGTAAATCCACTCTGATGAAAATTCTGATGGGTATTTACACAAAGGACAACGGCGGTGAGATCATCTTTAACGGTCAGCCGTACCATGTATCCAATCCGAAAGAAGCCATGGATCACGGTGTTGCGATGATTCATCAGGAGCTCAATCCGATTCTGGATATGTCCGTGTATGAAAACATCTTCGTCGGCCGTGAGATCCGCAAAAACGGTCTGGTCGATGCAAAGGCTGAGATTGCAGAGGCCGAAAAGCTCATCAAGGAGTGCGGCCTGCACGTTTCTCCGAAAGAAAAGCTGCGCAACCTAACCGTTGCACAGTGCCAGCTGATCGAGATCATCAAGGCAATCTCCATTAACGCAAAGGTCATCGTCATGGACGAGCCGACAGCCGCCATCACCGACCGCGAGGTCGAGCTGCTGTTCGAGCATATCCGCAGCCTGACCGCTAAGGGCGTTGCAATCATCTATATTTCGCACCGTATGGACGAAATCTTCTCCATCTGCGACCGTGTCAGCGTTTACCGCGACGGTCAGTACATCGGTTCGGGCGACACCAAGGACCTCGACGAGGCTCAACTCATCAAAATGATGGTCGGCCGCGAGATTACCGATGTATTCCCCAAGCTGGAGGCGAAGATTGGCGATGTGATCTTTGAAGCAAAGAACATCGTCCGTGCCGACAACAAGGTAAAGGGCGTCAGCCTTTCCGTCCGCCGCGGCGAGATCCTCGGCATCGGCGGTCTGGTAGGCGCGGGCCGCAGTGAGCTGGTCGAGGGCATCTTCGGTATGCACGAGCTGGCCTCCGGCGAGATCTTCGTCAAGGGCAAGCAGGTCAAGGTCCATTCTCCGAAGGACATCATCAAGGAGGGCGTGGCCCTCATCACCGAGGACCGAAAAGTCACCGGTCTGAACCTCAGCGGCTCGGTAAACGACAATATCGCCATGGTAGCCATCAAAAAGCTGCTCAGCCACGGCCTTTACAACAAGAACAAGGCACGCGCCGCTTCCATGGAGTACATCAAAAAGCTGAACATCAAAACTCCTTCCGGCGACCAGATTACGGGCAACCTGTCCGGCGGCAACCAGCAGAAGATCGTTATCGCCAAGTGGCTGCTGAACGACCCGGATATCATCATCCTCGATGAGCCGACCCGCGGCATCGATGTCGGCGCCAAGCGCGATATTTACCTGCTGCTCGGCAAGCTGGTACAGCAGGGCAAGGCCGTTATCATGATCTCGTCCGAGATTCCCGAGCTGATGGGTGTCTGCGACCGCATCATGGTAATGTGCGAGGGTAATCTCTCCGGTGAGGTACAGCGCGATGCGTTCTCGCAGGAACGTATCATGACACTGGCCTCCGCGATTGAAGTATAAGGAGAAAAGAGAAATGAAACAGAAAAATATCAAGGGATTGATCAGCGAATACTTCATTTTCCTGATCTTCATTGCACTGGTCGTTGTGCTTACCTGCCTGAAGCCCAGCTTCATCGCACCGACCAACCTCGTGAATATCCTCAAACAGGCTTCCATCAACGGCATTCTGGCGTTCGGCATGATGTTCGTCATCATCGCAGGCGGCTTTGATATGTCGGTCGGTTCCACCGTTGCATTCACCGGCATTCTGGCCGCGCTGCTCGGCAAGGGCGACCTGCCGCTCATCGTGCCGCTCGTTGTTGCGATGCTGGCCGGTCTGGCAGTCGGCATGGTAAACGGCATCGGCGTTGCCATTGGCGATTTGCCCCCGTTTATTATGACACTCGGCTCGATGACGGCTGTGCGCGGTCTGGCGCTGCTGACCTCCAACGGCAAGCCGATTACCGGCATCAGCAAGGAATACAAGGCGGTCGCTGCCTCCTCTATCGCAGGCATCCCGATGCTGTCCGTCTTTCTTGTAATCGTTATCATCATCTGTGCATTTGTTTTATCCAAAACGGTTTACGGACGGCGTGTTTACGCCTGCGGCGGCAATCTTCAGGCGGCCCGCGTTTCCGGCATCAACACCACTGCCATCCGCATTTCCACGTTCGCCATTGCCGGCCTGCTGGCTGGTCTGTGCGGCTTCCTGATGACCTCCCGCGTTACCATCGGCCAGCCGACCGCAGCCGAGAGCTACGAGATGGACGCCATCACCGCGTGCGTAGTCGGCGGCGTATCCATGACTGGCGGCGTAGGCAAGCCGTGGGGCGTTGTCATCGGCTGTCTGCTGATCACCGTTATCGCAAACGGTCTGGATATCATGGGCGTATCGTCCCACTGGCAGAAGATTGTCAAGGGCGTTATCATCGTGGTAGCCGTTCTGATCGACGTAAAGGGCAAGACCAAGAAAAACTGATTTCCATTGTTGACTGTGAGGACCGCAGGAGCGTGCGAACGCTCCTCTCTCCTCCTATCATAACCACAACTTCTCTAAGGAGGAAAAAGAAAATGAAAAAGAGACTTCTCGCTATGCTGCTTACCGGTGCCATGACTCTGAGTCTGGCTGCCTGCGGCGGTACTTCCACCGGTTCTGATGCAGGCACCGATTCCGGTGCTGATTCCGGCAGCGATTCCTACAAGATCGCCCTCATCCAGCAGCACCAGACCAACGCATTCCAGATTGCCGTATCCGAGGCTGCTGAGGCCAAGGCTGACGAGCTGGGCGTTGACCTGACCATTCTGAGTGCCGATCAGGACGCCGCTACCCAGATCAGCCAGATTGAGCAGTGCGTATCCGAGGGCTATGATGCCATCCTGTTCGAGCCTGTTGATCCGGACGGCCTTGCTGATGCTGCAAAGTCCGCAGCTGATTCCGGCGTTGTTATGATCAACATCATCTCTGCCTGCACCGACTGGCAGAACAACGGCATTTCCGCTGTTTCCTACGGCAACAACGTAAAGGCCGGCGAAACCGAGATGGAGCAGGTTGCAAAGCTCCTCAACGGCAAGGGCAACATCGCTATCCTGACCGGCCCCTCCGGTGATGCAGGCGGTCTGCAGCGCATGGAAGGCTATGAGAACATTCTGAAGAACTATCCCGAGATCAAGCAGGTCGTTGCACCGGCTGACTGCCAGTGGGATACCGCAAGCGCTCAGTCTACCGTTGAGAGCTGGCTGTCTGCTTACGATCTGGACGCTATCGTTTGTGAGAACGACGGCATGGCAGTAGGCGCCGGCAACGCAGCAGGTGCAAACTCCGGTATCGTTATCGCAGGCGTTGACGGCACTCCGGACGGCTTCGAAGCTATTCAGGACGGCCGTATCACCGGTACGGTTTCTCAGAACGGCGGCGCTATGGCTGCAAACGGCATCGAGGCTGCTGTTAAACTGCTCAAGGGCGAAACCCTCGATACCACCGAGATCGTAACCGACAACACCTGGATCGACTCCAGCAACGTTAAGGATTACGAGTAATTTCTTGAAAATACTTTGCAAATCCTTGCAAACAGTGTTATTATGAATAAGAAAAAGGGAAAACGGTTACGTTTTCCCTTTTTCCTATCAACAAGCAAAATCTGTTTTCCTAAAATTACCTTCAAAGGGGAATATGTATGTTAAGGGTCGTACTGGCAGATGATGAAAAAAAGGTCCTGCTGCTGATGTGCAAGCTGATTGACTGGGAAAGTCTTGGCTTTGAGATTGTCGGCATGGCAAGCGACGGTATGCATGCGCTTGAGATGATACGCGACAAACAGCCGCATTTGCTCGTAACCGATATCCGGATGCCGGGCTTTGACGGCATTGATCTCATCCGTCAGGCAAAGCAGATGCAGCCGGGACTGCATTTTATCGTTGTCAGCGGTTATGCCCAGTTTGAATATGCGCAGAATGCACTGAAATACGGTGTAGAGGGTTATCTGCTGAAGCCGCTCAAGGTGCAGGAGATGACCGATCTTCTCACCGGACTTAAGGGCAAGCTCAGCGAGCAGGCTACGATTGAGTACCGTTTGAAGAAAAGCGATGAGCGTGAACAGGAGCGCATCATTGACACGCTGATAGGCGAGATACACGGCGATGTCCGTACCTCCAGTGCGGTGCGGTCGTTCAATCTGGAATACGGTCTGCCATCCAACGGCTGTTATTTCGCCGCTATTGTCAAACCGGATATTCCATCAGCATGGAAGAACCCGGATGGCGTGCACGCCATGATGAAGCACGCACTTGAAATCGTCCGGCAGGAGCTTGGACAGCTCAAATGCGGCTTTGCCGCAGCCATTCGAAGAGAAGGTGTCGCTGTTGCGGCCTATCTGCCGGAGTACCAGCCGGTCGAGGTCAAGCAATGCTTCACCAAAATACGTAAGGAAATAGAAAAGCAGCGCGATCTGTTCTGGGGCATCCGTGCGACAATCTGCCTTGGAAGCCGATGCTCCGCTGCCGATGCGCTTGGCGCTTCTATGCGCGAGGCGCTCTGGCTGTGTATCGATCGTCTGTGTCATACTCCGATCTGGCGCGATGCGGAGACTGATATCCCTGATTTTCACGCGTATTACACGATGGACAGCAGCTGTAAGCGCCGTTTTCAGGAAGCCGCCGAATATCTGAACAAGGAGCAGTACATCGGTGAACTCGAGGACAGCTACCGCGATGTTATGTCCAGGCAGCCGCTTTGGGGAAAGATGCTGGAGGACTGGTTTCTTGAGATCCTCACGGCGATGCGTTATGGAATGCAGCGGAACGGCGAGACCGACAACAGCTTCTATCAGCGCATGATGGACGGCTTGTGGCAGGCCATCAACGCACAGGAGCTGTTCCGCTTGCTGCACGATGATATGTGTGGCGAAATAGATCGTCTACGCAATGAGCGCATGCTGCGCGAGGCGCGTCCGATTACGGATGCCAAACGCTTTATTCAGCAGCACTATCAGGAGGCGCTGCGCCTTGAGGATGTAAGCAGTGCGGTCGGCTTTAATGCAACATATTTTTCCGCCATGTTTAAAAAGGAGACCGGCCAGAATTTTATGGATTATTTAACTGAGCTGCGCATGAACAAGGCCAAGGAGCTGCTATGCAGTGATGAAAACTCTGTGCAGGACGTCGCTGATCAGATCGGCTACCGTGATTTGAAATATTTTTCGCGACTGTTCAAGAAAACGACGGGCATCAGTCCTTCCGAATACAAAAAGCTTTACAGGTAGGTGTCACTTATGTGGCTGACAACACAATGGAAACTGCGCCGGGCACTCTGCCGCTATCGCAGAGACGGCGATGTGGATGCCGTCCTCGGCGCAGACTGGAGCCGCTCACGCGAGATCTTTGCGTTCTTCCGGGAAATCGTAGATCGTCTGCACGGTGAAGAGATCACTCGCCTGCGGCAGAAGCAGGCCGAATATCTGGCATTGCAAAACCAGATCAACCCGCATTTTCTGTATAATGCACTCGAGGCTATCCGTTCGGACGCTCTGCTGGCGGATTGTGCAGATATTGCGGAAACCACCGAAGCGTTAGCTACGTTTTTTCGCTATACCATATCAAATGTACAGGAATATGTCACATTTTCGGATGAACTGGACAATGCAGAAAACTATTTCACCATCCAGCGCTGCCGCTTCGGCGACAAACTCGAAATGGAACTCGAAATGGAAAATGAGGACCTGCTTGAGGCGAGAATGCCGAAGCTCATTCTCCAGCCGCTCGTAGAAAACGCTGTCGTACATGGTCTGGAAGGCAAAATCGGACATGGCATCGTATATATCTCCATTGAAAACAGTGCCAATACATTGTTCCTGCGCGTAAAGGACAACGGAGTCGGCATGCCCGAGGAGCAGGTCACGCTGCTTAACGAGGAATTTGTCCATGGCAGCCCAGTCTCCGGCGATAAAAAACGCGGCGGAATCGCGCTGCGCAATGTTAACAGCCGTATTCGGCTGATGTTCGGCGAAGATTACGGTCTTCGCGTTTTCAGTGCAACGGGCATCGGTACGGAGTGCTGCGTCACGATGCCGCTGCTGATGCAGGGAGACTGACATGAAAGAAGAGCTTATTCGTATCGAGCATGGCTATTTTCACAGCGAGAGCGGGCAGTACCAGTTTGATGTTTCCATCGCACACGGTGAGTGTATCGGTGTTTATGTTGATGAACACCTTACCTCCGGTACTGCATATCTCGATATTTTCAAGGGTAAAACGGTGTTTACCGACGGTCGGGCATTCTGCTGCGGACAACGCATTGGCGCAACCGGTCTGGAGCGCTGGATTCGTCAGAATGCCATTGTGGTGGACAAATCTCGTTTCGCGAGCAAGGAACTGACCATGCGCGATTTTGTTCTCGCACTTGTTCGTACGAATCATCTTCGGCAGCGCTTCCCAAGCACCGAACGGCTGACATCACTCGCAGCGACTGACATGCTCCACCGGATGGGACTTAATCTGCCATGGAGTACGCGGCTTATCGACCTTTCCATGCTTGACTACTACCGTCTGTCAATTTTTCGCGCATGGTTCAACGGCTACAAGCTGCTTGTGCTCGACCGGCTGACCGAAACGCTGCGCCGCCAGGATCTTGCAAAGCTAATGGACTGCGTGCAGCTGCTGCTTCGCCACGGTACAGCGGTGTTCCTGTTTGACATGGATGAAACATTCATGTTCCGATACGCGAGCCGCATCGATGTAATCCGCGACCGGCGTACATTTTTTAGATTGTATCCGGAGGAGTATGGTCCTCGTCTGTTTGAGCTGCTCGGCTGGGAGGGAGGCAGAGGCGTTAAACGCTTTGAGCACACTGCTATGACAGAAGGCGCCCCCGTGCTTTCTGTTCGGGATCTGCACTTTCCCGCATTGCCGCCGATGACGTTTGATATCAGGCGCGGCGAGATTGCTTTTCTGCGCGATGAAAACTACAACACTGGCCGCCGCCTGCATGAATGCTTTCTGGGCGATCGCGGCTGGACGAGTGGCTTTTTCCGGCTCAACGGCCGCCTGTACCAGCCCGGCGATCTCGGCCGCGTCATCGGCAGCGAGATCGGCATTCAGATTGAGCGACCCGACCGCCCCGGCGGCGTGCTGTTCGACAACATGACCGCGCTCGACAATCTGTGCACCAGCCTTATCCCCAAGGCCGGACAGCATATCATCCGCAAAAAGATTGTATCCAGCATTTTATCCGAGGCTTTGCGCTGGTTTCCGAAGGAAATGCTGCTGCAGCCACTGAGCGGCTGGTCCTACCCCGAACGGCTTCGTTTTTCGTATTATCGGTGGTATCTGCTTAATCCGCGCCTGCTTATCTGTTTTTTTCCGTTCGCCGGACAGGAGTCCACACATCACAAGATGATCATTGATCTGCTCGTACTGTGTGCTCAGCGCGGCATGGCTGTATGGATCATTTCCTCAGGCATCGATGCCATCTGTGAAAAAACGGATAATGAAGAATTTCTTCGCCGTCTGCACTATCTCAATAAATGATGAGACCGGAAAAATACGGAGGCTGTCGAAAACTACAGTTTTTCGACAGCCTCAAAAAACAGGACTCCTCGGAGTCCTGTTTTTTTCAGTTATAGCCTGATATCCGTGGTTTACTGCTTATTTGCCCTGATACATACGGTACAGGAACGTGACGATCTGTGCACGGGTGCAGCTGCTGTCCGGGCCGAACAGGCTGCTGCTGATACCGTTGGTAATGCCATTGTCAACCGCCCACTTGACCGCACTTGCATAATATGCGTTCGCGTCTACATCAGCGAAATTGCTGTTGCCCGAAGCGGTATTTGTCCCGGCTGCGCGAGACAGGAACGTTACGCCGTGTGCGCGCGTACAGGTCTCATCCGGGCCGAAGGTGGTATCGGTCGTACCGTTGGTGATGCCATTCTCGACCGCCCATGCAACTGCCTTGGCATAATACTTGTCAGAGGGCACATCGGTAAAATCGCTCAACGCACTCGGTTCAGGCGAACCCGCCGCACGCCACAGGAAAGTAACGATCTGTGCTCTGGTGCAGGCAGCGTTCGGAGCAAACAGCGTGTCGCTCATACCTCCGGTAATGCCCTTCTGCGCCGCCCAGAGGACTGCATCGTAGTAGTAATCCTCCGCGTGCACGTCGGTGAAGAAGTTGAGCATGGTGTTGTCATCCATAAAGACTGCCTTCACCGTGATCTTGCCCGCAGGCATGGTAAAGGTGTACTTGCCGCTGCCCTTGTCGGTCAGCTCGAGCGCCTTGCCGTCCTTGTCCAGCACGGTCAGGCTTTCAAGGGTGTAGCCCTTGTCGGGGGTTGCCGTGATGGTCACGGTGTCGCCCTTGGACGCGGATTTGGGAGATACGGTGACGGTGCCGTTTTCGGTCTTATCCGCAAAAACGGTGTAGCCGGGTGTGGACGTGCCGCCGCCACCGCCGCCGGAAGAACCGCCGCCCGAGGACGAACCGTTCGCCTTCCAGTTGACCGTCACCGTCACATTATGCGCGGGCATCTCGAAGGAAATACCTCGAGTTGTGCTTTCCGCGTCCTTTGCCTGCCATTGCAGCTGCTCTTCGCTGATTCCCTCGAGCGTCAGACCCTGCAGGGTGAAGCCGTCGCGTTTGCCGATCTGAAGACCGACCTGAGCGCCGACCGTGTATCGTGCGGTATAATCCTCGCCCGGGGTAATCCCCATGACTCCGCCGTACAGCCCATGAGCCGTGACAGTGTACTGCGTCGGGATTTCCAGTGTAAATGTTGTCGTAAAATCCTTTCCGCAGTCATAGTCGTAAGTAACCTCATCGACATCGCTGTTTATCGTCAGGATATTGCCGCTGACCGTGCCGCCCTGCCAGTGGCTGGTCTTTGCTACATCAAAACCCGCAGGCAGAGAGGCAAGATAAAATCTGTCGTTGACCGGAGTAATCGTATATGTGTTGTTCTCTGCATCCAGCTCGGCCAGCTTGGTATTCCGACTGAGGTCCAGACTTGTGAGGTGATTACCGGCACAATCCAGATATTTCAACTCCGTAAAATATTCAATACCCGTAAGATCAGCGATTTCCATATCGTAGACATCAATATCCTGCACCAGCGCAATTTCCCATGTGCTGAGTTTACCATCCTGATTCCGATCAATATTGGCTTCTTTATCAAGAAGAAGCTCTCGGAAGTCCTTATCCGGGAAGTTGGTCTTGTTGATATCAATATCCGTGCCGCGTCCTGCAATCGCCAGTGTGAAAATAACGTCCTTTTCCTCGTCATCCAGTTCCGTACCGGTATAACTGATGTCATAGGAATAGATCACGACAGCGGCATTGCCATCTACTGTAAGAGTATTTCCGCTGACTGTGCCGCCCTGCCAGTTTCTGGCCTTTGAGACATCAAAGCCGGTCAGGCTCGACAGATCAAAGGTATTGCCTGTCAGTGTAATCTCGCGAATATTACCCGATGCATTCAGATTCGTCAGCTTGGAGTTACTGCTGAGATTGAGCGCGGTCAACGCGTTATCGGAGCAGTTCACATCTTCCAGCTCTGGATTATGACTGAGATCGAGCGCGGTCAGCGCGTTATCGGAGCAAATCACCCTTTTCAGCTTCGGATTTTGGCTGAGATCCAATACCGTCAAGCGATTTGTACTGCAATTCAGCTCTTTCAGCTTGGTATTCCGTTTGAGATCGAGTTCTGTTAACTCATTATCGTAACAGTACAGATACTCAAGCGCAGTAAAATACTCGATGCCCTTCAAGTTGATAATGGCTCTGCCTTTGCAGTCGATTTTCTTTACTGCGGCAACCTCAGTATCGCTGAGGATATTGTTATCGTCAGTATCAAACGTTTTCACGACATCGCGGAAGTTCTTGTCGGGGAAATTGAACGTATCAACGGCAACGCCATCGACAATCTTAATAAAAGCAGCTGTGACGATATCACTATCGGCTTTGCCCATCTTTTCAGCCCAGGCTGTGATGTTCGCCGATTCCGTCAGCGTGAACGGATCCCTGTAATGAGACTTTACACCATTTATGGTGTAATATATCCATGCACCCTCCGTGTCACAAGTAAGTGTAACGGTCTCCGTATCATTGAAGCTGCCGCCGTTAGGGCTGATCACCGGAGCCGCAGTTTTTTCCTGAAAAACAGCCTTGACGGTCACAGGCTGGGCAGGCATGATAAAAGTATCATTGGTAATGGCAACGCCGCCACGGATAACCTCCCATGTCTTAAAAGCATAACCCGTATCGGGAATCGCGGTGAGCGTGACCGTTTCATCTGTCTTGGCGAAGGCCGGAGACGCACCGGCGGTGCCGTGTCCATCAACCTCAACAGTGACAGCATAAGTGTCGGCAGCATTCACATAGCCGCAGACGGAGCAGGTATTGCCGCCCTTGTAATCATGAGGGCTCTTTATCATCCCCTGGTTCGCACCCGTGCAAAAATTGGTGCATTTCTTCCAATGTTCATTGGCGTTATATTCCCAGGAATCATCATATATATGAATATGCAGTATGACATGCATCTCGATGTTATTACCGCACTGATAGTTATAGGTGACCTTCTTTGCTCCTTCATCAATCGTCAGAATGCCATTTTCAACCTTGCCGCCAACCCAGTCACTGGTTTTGTCAACATCCAGTTCAGCAAGATTGATCGTGTTGTTCTCATCCGGTTCAATAGGACACCAGCTATCACAGTAGGTATAAGTCAGCTTATTATTCCGGCTGAGATCCAGACTGGTAAGCCGATTATGATAGCAGGACAGCTTTTCGAGATTATGATTGCTGCTGACATCCAAATGGGTAATCTCATTGCTGCTGCAGTCCAATTCTATTAACTGGGTATTCGCACTCAAATCCAGTTCGGTAAGTTGATTGCCGTAGCATAGTACACTTGTCAACCCGGTATTTCGGCTAAGGTCTAATTCCGTCAGGTCTTGATAGGAACAATCCAAACTCGTTAAGGCAGTGAAGTACTCGATACCTTTCAAAGACGTAATTCCCGCTACACCTGTATTCGGGTCATCCGGGTACTGAAACGTAAGTTCTGTCACGGCAGCAATCTCATCCGCGCTGAAAAAGTCATTATTGTCCTTATCAAACACTTTCTGTATATAGTTCCGGAAGGTTTTATTGGGAAAATTACTTGCATCAATGGCAACCCCTTCTTCCGCTGCCCAAGCCGTCGCAGGCAGCAGTCCGAAGCACATCGCCACCGCCAGAAATGCGCTCAGCCCTCGCCGTCGTATCATCTGCTTTTTACTCATACCATTTTCCTCCTTTTCTGTGGTGTTCCTGCTCGGCCATGGAAAACAGCTCGTTATGGCTCATCTCCACATCGCCAAAGCGGACAAAAATGCCGTTTGTCACCGCGCTGTTCCACACCTGCGGGTCGGAAAATGACCGGAATCGGAATTTATCCAGATAGGGCTTCATATCCAGCAGCAGGCGGCTGCCGGAGATAAAATCGACCTGCAGAACGTGGTCGGTCAGCGGTTTGACTGACTGAATGTATTTCCGCTCCAAATGCGTACCTCCTCTCGCTTACACAAAATGAAAGGTTCACCGTACCTATAGGATACGGTGAACCTTTCTAAAAAACCATTCACAAGTTGTTAGTTTTTATCCGCTAGTAGTTCGAGCAGCACCGGACTTTGTATTGAGTAGCACTCTCGTCCGTCCCTATACGGCCTGCTATATGATTTCTGTTCGTCGGTTTTGGAGTTTTCCGTCAGTTTTTGGCTGGCACCCGGCTTCCTTGTCACTGCTATATCGAACGCACTGCAAAAACCAGGTTGCGGCTTAATGCACAACCTGGTTTTTCTTTCCTCATATCAAGCAGAAATTACTTGTTCTTATTCTTGATGTACTCATCCATCGCAGCAGCGGCACGCTTGCCTGCGCCCATGGCGAGGATAACGGTAGCCGCACCGGTAACAGCGTCACCGCCGGCGAACAC
>ONZR01000720.1_pt1 | contig 12336 bp, 9 predicted proteins | sample 1671691 | NCBI WGS metagenome assembly ONZR01 (sample SAMN06348182, study PRJEB24527) | human gut metagenome | biome: human gut; feature: ankylosing spondylitis patient; material: feces | host: Homo sapiens | place: China | collected 2015-10 | reverse complement strand
CCGGAATTTATGAATTTGCTTCGCAAATTCTATTTTATGCGTGCTGCCGCACGAAACGTAAAAATTAAAATAATACTTTTTTGACAGACTGAAAGGACGCGTAAAGCGTCCTTTTTCATTCTACTTTCATTCTACGGCCAACGCATCCTCGCTGATTACCGCCCGAATCCCCCAGGACGGCACCTTATCCGGATAGGCTTCGCCTTCGAGCATGACGAATGCCGCATCGTACTTCGGACGCTTTTTCGGGTAGATGCCGAGTCCGTCCGTGAAGTACAGCAGACCGCGCAAATGGCGGAACGCGCCTTCGGCGTTTAAGCGGTCAACGTGCTCGAAAACCGGACGAAAATCGGTCGCAGACTGACCGATCAGTTCAAAATGCTCCATATATTCCGCAAGTTCCCGCGCATTTGTCACCTTTTTGTCCGAGCGCAGCTGATCGTCGCACTGCAGAATACGCAGATTGAAATGCCGGAAAAAGCTGGTGTTCTCCTGCAAAAGCTCATAGGTGCGGCTGAGGAACGCGCGCACGAGTTCACCGGAGGTGGACATCGAGGTATCAATGGCAATAACAAAATCCTCGATTTTCCGCACCTCCCGCGTCTCTAACGGCTCGATGAGCGGCATATTTCCGAAATGACGCAACCCGTAGGCGTAGTAGCCGTAATCAAACGAATCCGCATCCACCGAGACCTCCTCCCGCAGAGCGGCAAACCGGCGCAGGAACGCGCGGAAATCAGTCGTTTTGCGGGTGGAAACGACAAGCTGCTCCCGCACGGCCTGACCGCCTTCCGCCTTGTTCGCAAAAACGGTTTCCATCGCGGTCTGCGTGCGCTCGGCCTGCTGCTGCCAGCGGCGCTCCTGCTGATCGTCATCCTCCTTGTACCACAGCGTGTGCTCGTCTGTCGCAAACACGCGCGTGAGCGTGGCACAGTCATACGAATTCAGCCGCGTGCGGCGAAAGTGGCGATAGACCGCCTCAGCCGTCAGGACCGGCAGCTCGTCCCGCAGTTCGCGGTAGATATTCTGCCGCCGAACCGACACCTTTTCGGCCTGCAGGCAGCGGTAATCGAGCGAATCCAGCATGCTTTCGACCGCGATATCGCACGAAAGGTCCCACAGGTCGGCATCGCGTCCGCTTGTCTTTCCGGGGTGCCGCAACAGACAGTGGAACAGCGTGTGCAGGTACGCGCGGTTGACGTTCGCGCGGGAGCGCTCGTACTGCTGCGCCAGCCAGGCACCGCTGAAAAACAGCACGCGCGTGTCGGTAGCGAGCGTGGGTGTATCGTAACCGTCTGCCGCAGGCAGCGCCGCCAGCGCGGAATCGAGGAACGGCAGGTTCATATACAGTTCGGTGCGGGCGGAAAACAGGATTTCGCGTCCGATGGAAGCCCAGCGGGAGGACTGCGACATGGAAAACATCACCTCACAGGTTCATCTTGCATCGTAGGGCACCCTGCCCTGCGGATTTATTGATAACTTTATATATTTATATTATAATTCAAACGATTTTGTCCGTCCCTTGGATGCGGTTTTGCCAGCGGCTGAAAGCAGAACGGACAGTGCTGCCGTCTGCTCTGCTTCGCGGGCCGACGTGCATGCAGCATCCACATCGGCAGCAGAGAGCACACCGAGCGACAGCAGGAAAGTCAAGGCAGCGGTCTCGCCTGCCTTGGCGCAGGACTGCGCCAGATTACCGCCGTGTGCGCGCAAAACCGTAAGATACTCCGCTTTTGCGCCATCCGAGAGCGCAAACGGTACGGCAAGCCGCCGCACGGCAACGCGTGCCGCGACCGCAAAATCGTGCCGCTCGAGCAGTTCGCTCAGGGCAGCATCATATTGCCGAAAATTCAGCACACCGCCGTCAAAGCACTGACGGTAGCTGTAGCCTGCACCGTGAATGCGCCGCTGAAAAATATGCGCCGGACTGAGGTCCTCCAGCTCCTCGACGTACTCGGGAAACAGCAGCCGCGCGTGCTCATCAAACCGCACATCGAGTTCTCCGGCGTACTCGCCGAGCAGCCTGGGCAGGCAGGTCGGCGCGAAAGGCGCGGCGTGCAGGATGACTTCACGCAGGCTCATGCAGTTCATCAGGGCACCGCCGCCGAATTCGCTGACGGAATCAGTCAGTTCAATGCGTTCAAGGTTTCGGCAGTTATAAAATGCATAACTGCCAACACTTTTTGCATCCTTCGGGAGCGTAACCGTGCGGATAGCCGCCGCATTGTGTTTCGGCTCTGTGCCGCCGCAGGTGATGCGGACAGCGAACGTGTCCCTGCCTGTCAGATTGGGGGCCCGCTCGCTGAGTACATACGCGCCGACCGCGGTGACGGGCACACCGTCTATCTCATCCGGCAGACGCACAATATCGTCCTGCGTTTCGCACCGCAAAAGCGCAATGCCGCCGCTCGCACTCCGCGAACAGGTCAGCCGCAGTTCGTTTTCCCCCTCGATCACGCGCATTTGCACTCATGTCCTTTCTGCTTTTTCATTCTGCTACCCATTATAGCACAGTGTGCAGAAAAAGACGATACTGCGCCCTTCATTCTCATAATAAGAATTTATAACAGAAATAATATATTGTTTTTCGCAAATTACACTTGACAATCCTCCGTTTTGCGAATATACTGTGACCATACCAAGTAAACCAACACAAACCAATGACGAAGACGAGTAGCAGGGAGACCAAACCTCCAAGAGAGCCGCAGGCGGTGTGATTGTGGCAGGCAAGGACCGTGTGAATGGAGTTCAGCAGGGCAAGGCGAACGGCTTCGGCCAAGTAACTGCGACGGGGACTCCGCCCGTTATCAGGGGAGCGCGCATTGTTTGATGTGTGAGCAGAGTGGACGCAGTTTGCGTCAATCTGGGTGGTACCGCAAGAGCGTATTCGCTCCTGTCCCAAGAGAAATCTGGGACAGGAGCTTTTTTATTTTTGTAAAACAAATTGAGAATTGAAAATGGAGAATTGAGAATTGTGGTATCGCGCAAAGCGCGATGATTTAATAAACGCGCTCTGCGCGTCACATTCATTTTCCATTATCCATTATCAATTCTCCATTACTGCAAAGGAGTAATCACCATGGCTAAGATCCCCCACAGACTTTATTTGACCGAAGACCAGATGCCCAAGCAGTGGTACAACCTGCGGGCGGACATGAAGGAAAAGCCGGACCCGCTGATTCATCCGGGCACGCGCCAGCCGCTGGCGGAGCAGGATCTGTATCCTATCTTCTGTGAAAAGCTGGCTCATCAGGAGCTCGACAACGATACCCGCTACATTGATATTCCCGAGCCGGTGCTCGATATGTATAAGCTGTATCGTCCGTCGCCGCTGTGCCGTGCGTACAATCTGGAAAAGGCGCTCGACACCCCGGCAAAGATCTACTACAAATTCGAGGGCAACAACACCTCGGGCAGCCACAAGCTCAATTCCGCGATCGCACAGGCGTACTACGCCAAGGAACAGGGCCTCAAGGGCCTTACCACCGAGACCGGTGCCGGTCAGTGGGGTACTGCACTCTCTGAGGCATGCGCGTACTTCGGACTGGATTTGAAGGTATTCATGGTTAAGGTCTCCTACGAGCAGAAGCCGTTCCGCAAGGCCATCATGCAAACCTTTGACGCGAATGTAACGCCGTCTCCGTCCAATACGACCGAGGCAGGCCGCGCTATTCTGGCACACGATCCGACCACCGGCGGTTCGCTCGGCTGTGCGATTTCTGAGGCCGTAGAAGTGGCTACTACGCACGAGGGCTACCGCTATGTACTCGGCTCCGTGCTCAATCAGGTACTGCTGCACCAGTCCATCATCGGTCTGGAGAGCAAGCAGGCTATGGAAATGCTCGACGAGTATCCGGATATCGTCATCGGCTGTGCCGGCGGCGGCTCCAACCTCGGCGGCCTGATTTCCCCGTTCATGCAGGATAAGCTGCTCGGCAAGGCTGACCCGCGCATCATCGCGGTGGAACCGGCCTCCTGCCCGTCGCTCACCCGCGGCAAGTATGTTTACGATTTCTGCGATACCGGCCATGTTACGCCGCTGGCCCGCATGTACACGCTCGGCAACGGCTTCATGCCCGCGCCCAACCACGCAGGCGGCCTGCGCTACCACGGCATGAGCCCAATCCTCTCCAAGCTGTACCACGACGGCTATATGGAGGCGGTTTCCGTCAAGCAGACCGACGTATTCGACGCGGCAGTTCAGTTCGCCAAGGTGGAGACCATTCTTCCGGCGCCGGAGTCCAGCCACGCCATCCGCGCCGCAATCGACGAAGCGCTCAAGTGCAAGGAGACCGGCGAAGCTAAGACCATCCTGTTCGGTCTGACCGGTACCGGCTACTTTGATATGGCAGCATACGAGGCGTATCACAATGGCACCATGCGCAACCACATTCCCACCGATGAAGAGCTGCAGATCGGCTTCGATACCATTCCGCCGCAGGAATAAAACGCAATATAAGGTATATGGCAGACCTCCAATTTCTCTGCTGCATATAGCCGCCTGTTCCCCCCACAGGCGGCTTTGTTTTGCCGAAAACAGGTTTCCGAAAAAAACTTTCAAAAAATCTGAAAATAGTTGTTGACATTAGGTCCCACACGTGATATTATAATAAGGCAGTCAGCGAGAGCGACAAAGCGAAACGCCGACAGCGAAAGAAAATAGATCTTGTATGCGCCAGTAGCTCAGCTGGATAGAGTGTTTGGCTACGAACCAAAAGGTCGGGGGTTCGAATCCCTTCTGGCGTACCAGATCAACCGGTTATTTCGTAAGAAATGACCGGTTTTTCTTATTTTCCGATACAGGTAAAAATTTTTGTTCCGATTTGCGAGAGGCAATATAAAGATGCCGCCGCCATACCGGCATACGAGCCGGATACCTAACTTTAGCCCTAAAAGAAACCCTGTCTGTTCCAACACCAGACAGGGTTTTCTCACTGTTACAGCACTTTTACGCCCGCGTTCTCGCACGCCGAAAGGAATTCCGGCGGCAGTCTGCCGTCCGAAATGACGGTATCTACCTCATCGAGACCGCAAATGCGGAATGTACTTCTTCGATCAATTTTAGAGGAATCCAGCAGCACCGCCACATGCTCCGCGCGATGCAGCACAGTCTGCTTGAGCAGCGCCTCCTCCTCGACACCGCAGGCAAAGCCGGTCTCCGGACTGTAGCTCGTCACGCCGAGCAGCAGCAGGTCAAAATGCACGCCCTCCAGTTCCTGAATGCCGCGCACGCCGCACACGCTGTGGCTGAACCGGTTGAGCGTGCCGCCGGGAATGGACACCTTGGGCTTTTCCAGCCGCGCGAGTTCGATCGCACACGTCAGTCCGCTCGTGAAGATCAGCATCGGCTCATCCGGCACACAGCGTGCCACGGCGGTTGCCGTACTGCCGGAATCCAGAAACACCGTGGTATTCGGCCGCAGCAGCGCCGCCGCCTTCTCCGCAATGATCTGCTTTTCCGACGCATTGCGCGCCGTGCGCCTGCCGAACTGGTCGTCCGTGCCGACGACTACCTCGACCGATTTGACGCCGCCGTGCACGCGAACCACTCTTCGCGCCTGATCGAGTGCCTTCAGATCGGTTCGCAGCGTCATTTCGGACACCGACGGAAAAGCCTCCTTCAGCTGTACAAAGCTCAGGCTTCCCTCTCGGTTGACCAGTTCGACGATTGCATTGCGGCGTTGTTCCATCGGTTGTTTCCTCCAATTAGTCGTGCTGCTGAAAGTTTGCCAGCAGATATTCCTCTGCCTCCGGGCACCACAGGCCGTTGTGTGCATCCACAATGTCAGCCAGCGCGGTAAACCGCGCATCCTCCGCGCCCTTTGCCCGCAGATCGGTCAGCGCGGTAAGCGGCATGGTCAGGTGGGTGTAGATCAGCTTTTTGCCGCCCGGAATCTTCGGCAGATTGAGCGTAGTCTCGGCTGCCGCATCCAGACCGCCGATATGCGTCACCATAACCGCCGGGTCGATGCGGCCGGAGGCGGTCAGCTCGAGCGATTCGATCATATCCGCGGTGTTGCCGCCGGTCGTGCCTATAACATGCGTGGAATTATAGTGTACATCATAAAAGTTCATCTTGGCAGAGAACTGCTTGTCGGTCGGGCCGGCGAAGAAGTTCAGACAGCCGTCACGACCAAGCACGGAGCTGCACAGTTCAACGACTGCCGCAACCGGCGCGTAGCAGAATACATCGTCAAAACCGGTGCCGCCGGTCATTTCGCGCAGCTCTGCCGCCGGATTCTCCATCTTGCCGGTGTTGACAAAGTGCAGGTCGATGCCGTCCTTCTCCTTGACCTCGGCAGGCGGGAACAGCGCCTCAGCGCGTGCCAGACGGTCCTCGTTCACATCGGTCACAACGACCATGGACGGACGGACGTCACGGTGCAGCGCATACGTCAGCGCACCCAGACCCATCGGACCGGCACCTGCCATGATGGCCAGCTTGCCGCCCTTTTTAATACCCATTTCGTGGTGATAAACACCCATCTTGGTGTGATAAGCGGCGTTGAACACACCGATCGAGCAGCTCATCGGCTCGGCAAGAGACGCCTCGTAGTAAGCGCGGGCTGCAGCGTGAACTTCATGCCCGGCTTGAATTTATCCTGATGCTTCGCGCCAACCTTGACGATATCGCCCGCGAACTCGTGCCCCATGACGGCCGGATGCTCAGCTACATCGGGATGCACGCGCTTGTGCTCGGTGCCGAGGATGGCACACTTGTAGGTGGACATACAGATGCTGTCGGATACGACCTTGACCAGAATCTCATCATCGCGGATTTCCGGCAGTTCAAAGGCATCCAGACGCAGGATCATTCGCAGCATGCAGACGTACATTCCTTGCTTTCATAATAAAACTCTCCTTCACCATATCTTAAAATACGATAGATTTCAACAATTACAGCTTGGAAAAGCGTACTTTCGGAAGCAGCGCCTCGATAACCGAGCGCTCGGCGGCCTGTGTGCCGCTGCACATGACATTCGCGGCTCCGGTTGCAGTCGAGAGACGGACAGCGTCCTCTTCGCTCATATCCTGCGACTCGGCATACGCCAGCGCGGCCACCACGCTGTCACCCGCACCGACCGTACTGCCGACCGGAACCGTGAGTCCCTCAGCGTAAATCGTGCTGCCCTTGCGCAGATACAGCGCACCGCGGCCGCCCAGCGAGATAACTACCCGTTCGATACCGCTCTCCAGCAGCTTTTGACCTTCTGCGGTCAGTTCTTCGATGGTTTCCAGTTTTCTGCCCGCCAGACACGACAGTTCATCATCATTCGGCTTGATGAGGTACGGCGCGGCCTTTAAGCCTTCCGCCAGTAAATCGCCGTCCGCATCGAGGAACACCCGCGCACCTGCGTTTTTGCATGCACTCGTCCACACGCGATAGGTTTCCTGCGGTGCGCCCTTCGGCAAGCTGCCCGCCAGCACCACAATGTCGCCTGCGTGCACCTCAGCCAGAAGGTCGTTCAGCAGCGCATCTAAATCTGCATTCGTAACGGTCAGACCCGGCTCGTTGATGTCGGTATTCGTGTGGCCGACCCGGTCGATGATTTTGATATTCGTGCGGGTCTGCCCCTCAACGAACCGAAACTGCGTGGTGAAATTCTCGTTTTCGAGCAGCTTTTCAAGCATTCTGCCGCTCTCACCGCCCAGAATGCCGACGGCGCGGCTCTCGCCGCCCAGCTTGGCAATCACTTTGCTCACGTTAATGCCCTTGCCGCCGGGATCCGTGCGCATTTCCGTGATGCGGTTGACCGTGTCAAGCGCAATACCCGGAATTTCTACCGTTTTATCCAATGCGGGGTTGAGTGTTACCGTATAGATCATGGAATGACTCCTTCCAGATATTCGAAACTATTGAAACAAAAGCTATAATCAAAATAGCAACAGTCCGTATAAGCGTCAATCTGTTATTTCAACAAATAATCCCTTTCGTTTTTGTAAGGAATCACAAGAGCACATTCTCCCTGTAAATTCTGTTCTGCGTGCAAAAGGAGCGGCAATGCAGATGAAGTGCCCCAAAAAGTTAGACAATCTTTTGAAGTAAAAATTGTTCAAGCTGCCGAAAGGGCTTGTTGGCTGTGAACCGCAGGCGACAAGCCCGTTAATTTTGCCTTGATTCTGCGGTTGTTGTAGTAGTCCGGATAGTCAATGAGTTCCCGCTTGAAGTGCTCCATGGACTGAATTTTTTGCAGATACAGCAGTTCACTCTTGAGCAGTCCGAAAAAATTCTCAATCACAGCGTTGTCTAAACAGTTGCCCTTCCGGCTCATGCTTTGACGGATACCCTTTTTCACGAAGCATCCACTGGTATTGCTTGTGCTGGTACTGCCAACCCTGATCCGAGTGCAGGATTAGATTTGTGTTGTCCGGAATTTTTGCAAATGCCTTGTCCAACATCGTTGTCACCATGCTTAACACAGGTCGATCCGAAATCGTATAACTGACCAAATCACTGCTGTGCAAGTCAAGAATGGGCGACAAATACAGCTTTTCCCCGAACAGGCCGAACTCCGTCACATCCGTTACCCATTTCAGATTTGGCTTCCGCTGTGATACGGCGATAGCCGTACCTCGAGCATCGTTTCGACCACCAGTTTCTTGAATTCTGGTGTGTATCGTCTGTTCGGTACTCCTTTTGGCATTAAAATCACCCCATCTGTTAGATAGTATATCACACCGTCTAACAAATGGGGTGCTGTTCAATAACCTCTCCTGGCTTTTCCTGTTCTGAACGCAAAGGGTATCCCGCCATTCGGCGGGATACCCTTTCTCATCTTATCGGCTTATTGACCGGTCTTTTCACACAGATTCTGCATGATAACAGCTACCTGTGCACGGGTGGCCGTGCCCTGCGGGTCAAAACGGTTGCCCGATTTGCCGCTCAGCAGACCAGCCTTCTGCATTCTGGTTACAGCGTCCTTCGCGTAAGCGCGGATGCTTGCGCTGTCGGCAAATGCAGCTGCACTGCCGGTTTCTTCTACCTTAGTGCCGGTGGCGGTCAGGTAATTGTCCATGATAACCGCAGCCTGCTCACGGGTGATGAGCGCATTCGGATTGAAATGCGAAGCGTCCACGCCGGAAACGATCTTGTTGGCTGCTGCCCAGTTGACGTATGCGTTGTAGTACATTTTGCTGTCTACGTCGGCAAACTGGCTCTGGGTGTTGTACGCGGAGATATCTGCGCCTGCCATACGGCCAAGCACGGTGACAAACATGCCGCGGGTCATGCCCTCGTTCGGGGAGAAGGTGGTTGCGGTCGTGCCGTTGAACAGCGCCTTATCGGTCACATATTCGATGGCATCCTTTGCCCAGTGGCCCGCGATGTCGGTAAAGGTGCTTACCGTACCCTCAATGACCTTAACATTCTTGCCCACGGTACCGTAGTCGTCGTAATCCACAGAGTAATCGTTGAATACATCATCGGATTCGTAGCCTACTGCATCGGTGAAGGTGCCCTCGTTCCAGTCTGCCAGCGTTGCCCAGGTATTGGTATTGCCGGCCTTGACGGTGTACGCGTTGATAACCGGAATATCGGTGGACTTCTCTGCAACAGAGGAGTTCAGTACGGTAGTAACGCGAACATACTTTGCACTGCCCAGTGCGGAAATATCAACCGTGTTCTTGCCGTTCTTCAGCTCTGCGGACTGGGAAGCCTTTACGGCCTTGCCGTCGTCCGAGGTCTCAACGGTTGCGGTTGCAGAAGCCGCGCCGGTAATCTCTGCGTTATAGGTAAACTGTGCTGCACTGCCGGTCATTGCGCGCCACTCGGTGGTGTGCGTGCCCTTGGTGACGATATTCTCCGGTGCGTAATCCAGCCATACGACCAGCTTGTCGCTTTCCGGACCCTTTGCAGTCGGATTTGCGTAAATCTGCTTGTTCTCCTCTGCGGTCAGCTTGGTGGTGTAGAAGCGGAGCTGACCGATGTCGCCCGTCAGCATGGTGTGCGTCTTGCCGCGGCCGCGGCCCGTCAGCAGATGACGGTGGAATGCAAAGCCGGAGTACATGGACTTGCCTTCCCAGTTGCGGATCTCAGAATCAAAATTCGGTGCATCGGTGTGACCGCTTGCCTTGGTATCCTCGTAGCTGTCGCCGCCGGTTGCACGATCAAAGCCGCCGGTGTACTGTACCCACTTGCCGAGGGTAACGCCGCCGCCCATATTCTCGTCGTCGTTCCAGAAGTACTCGCCGTTATCGTTGTTAAAGCCAATGCCATAGGTAACCATGCCGGTCTTGCGGACTGCCATGCGGAACAGGTAGTTGGTGCCGTAGCTGATGGAAGCGCCCTTCATCAGCAGCGGGTTGTGATCCCACTCATCGCCCGTTGCCAGACGGTCGATGTTTGCCCAAACCATGCCGGTAACGCCGTTGTCTACCACATAGTTCTTGTTATCCGGAATTTCCACATAATCGTCCACGCCGTCCAGAGACAGACCCCAGCCGCCGTTGTACTTAACGAGCGTCGGATTGCCGCGGATGATGCCGTCGTTGCCCTTGCCGGACTTATCCTTTACGATCGGGGTGCCCTGCATGGAGCCGAGCACGGCAACGGTCTTCTCTGCCGAGTTGCCGACCTTGACGGTATAGCTGCCGCCTGCCGGTGCCTTGTAGGCAAACTCAACCGTGCGGGTCTCGCCTGCCTTGAGCGCAGTCTTCTGCGAGGTAACGGCTGCGCCGTTGATGTACAGCACTGCCTCTGCGGTGCCGTCCTCATTGCCGATGTTCTGCACATCCGCCTTGGCGTAGATGACATCGCTGGTCGGCTCGCTTACCGTGCCGCTGCCAAGCTGCAGGCGCAGGTTGCTGTAGGCGTAGGTCGCCTTGCGGAAGGTAACATTGACTGTCTTGGTGTAGCTGTCCAGCTTGAGGGTATGCGTGCCGAGTGCGGAAAGCGTCAGCGGTGCGCTCAGCGTTACGGACTCGCCGGGATTCAGACCGACAACGCGCTCCTTGCCGCTCTTGCCGAACTCATACAGCCAGCGGTCGGTGCCGTTGTCCTTGACACACATGGAAGCGGTCGCCAGACCCTTGCCGACATTGGTCACCTTTGCGGATACCGTGACAGTGCCGTTGGACTGAACGGTGTCCGGGGTGATGGAAATATCGCTGTACGCCAGCTTGGCGCCGTCCTTGGACAGCGTAACCGTCTCAAATATCTTCTCGCCATCGCTGCTCAGGCCCAGATTCTTATAGGTCATCAGACCGTCCTTGACGGTTACTTCGAGCATATCGCCCTTGCCGGTTGCAAGCAGGTTGGGATAGTTGTCATTCAGGCGCTGATCCGGCTTGCCAGTGTCGATCTTGCCGTCGCCGATGCGGGCATCGCCCTGGGTTACATACAGGGTATCTGCGCCGCGCTTCGGGTCAGCAGAAGCATAGCGGGAATACAGATGGGTATGGCCGCTGAACATGATATTCACGTTGCCGTTCTCCACGATGGAAGGAACGTACTTGCGGGTCAGGTCATCCTCGAACGGATGGTGCATAGTAACAACGCGGAAGTCAGCCTTCTTGGCATCGTCGGTTGCAAGATCGGCCTTGAGCCAATCGAGCGACTCGTTTACAACGGCCTTGGTTGCCGCATCCGCCTCGCCGCCGCCTGCAGTGGAGTTCAGCTCGAACAGGGACCACGGGTTGCTGTCCAGCATATCGAAATGCACCGGACCGCAGTCAAACGCTACGTTGCGTCCGGTCTTGTTGGACTTATACTGCTCCTTCTGCACCTTGGTGACATACTCATCAAAGTAGACACCGTAATCGTGGTTGCCGCTGTTGTAGATAACCGGCACATTGTGCAGGAACGAGCCGACATTCTGGAACCAGTACGGGAACTGATCCTTCTGAGAGCCGGTGCCCTCTACCATATCGCCGGTATGCAGGATAAAGTCCGGATCGAACTGTGCGATCACGTCGGAAACCTTGGTTGCCGTTTCAAAGCGATGGCTGTCGCTGACAACCACAAAGCGGATCTCATTCGAATTTTCGGGCAGCGTGCGGAAGTGACCATCCATAGTCTGTCCGTCCTCGGTCTCAACCTTGTAGGTATAGGTCGTACCCGGAGTCAGATCGGTCAGGCGGGCACGATACATGTGCATGTTCTCACCCTTAAACTTTTCGCCCTCCTCTACCGGAACCTCGAGCGTTTTCTTGTCCGCATCGCTCGTACCGTAGGTAATGGTGGACTTCATCGGTTTATTCAGTTCCCAAACGACAACCATGCCGTTTGTTTTCGGGGTCATCAGGTACGGACCCGTCAGGAAGGAGCCGGTATCCGTCCTACCGATTGCGAAAGCAGTGCTCGGCACCAGTGTTGCCAGCATCACGGCCGACAGCACA
>ONZR01000718.1_pt1 | contig 12344 bp, 10 predicted proteins | sample 1671691 | NCBI WGS metagenome assembly ONZR01 (sample SAMN06348182, study PRJEB24527) | human gut metagenome | biome: human gut; feature: ankylosing spondylitis patient; material: feces | host: Homo sapiens | place: China | collected 2015-10 | reverse complement strand
ACTTTTGTCTATCGGTTCAGGAATGGAGGGGTGAGGATGGAAAATGAACGTGGAGATTCGGCATTCGTCATTTATTCATTGGTATTGTGCGATGCGGTGGGGAAATGTGTTTGAAATCCCTGTACCGATTTCGTTTTGTGCGCTTGTACTGTATAATAGGTAATGCAAAATGCAAGTACGAAAAATTTTCCCTTTCACAAAACCATTTGCCGCACCGAACCGTCTAATAGATGAAAGCAGCAGACAGGAAGCGCTTTTCGCGAAACCTGTCTGCGCTGTCCGGACGCTTTCGGAAAGGAGAACCCGCTTATGATGGATAGAGAGCAATTTACCTCCGCGGTGCTGGCAGCCGAGCCTACGCTGTACCGGGTTGCGAAAACCATGCTCCGCAGTGAGCATGACTGTGCAGACGCGGCGCAGCAGGCAATCCTGCGGGCCTGGGAGCAGCTGGATTCGCTGCGCAGCACGCGGTATTTCAAAACATGGCTGGTCCGCATACTCATCAACGAGTGCAGCACGATATTGCGCCGTCAGCAGCGGCTTGCGCCGTATGACGCGGCTGCTGCAGAGGCGATACCGGCGCCTGCGGCTGATGATTACAGCGACCTGTATGCCGCCATCACCGCACTGGAGGAAAAGCTGCGCCTGCCGGTGGAGCTGTACTACTTAGAGGGCTTTAAGACCCGTGAGATTGCCGGAATGCTCGGCATACCGGAAAACACGGTCAAGACCCGTCTCCGAGCGGCAAGAGAGCATTTGCGCAAGGACTTGAAAGGAGCGTGCTTCGCATGATGAACCATAATGATTTCCCGAAAATGACCGAAGAATTTGACCGCAGTGTCCGCAGAGCGCTGGACAGCCTGCCCGAGCGAGAAAGCAAGCCGGTACGCCGTTTCTCAGCGAAGAAAATCGTCTGCGCCGGACTGGCTGCCGCGCTGTGCATCGGCGGAACTGCATTTGCCGCGAATGCACAGAGCTGGTTCCCGCTGCTGTTTCCGAATGGCGGAGACGCGAATCTCGAAGGGTATGTGCAGACGGCGGACAACGCCAAGTTGACCGACGAGAACGAGCATTACCGTCTGTCGGTGGAGTCCGTGCTGTTTGACGAGAGTGCGGGTACGGGTGTTATCAGTCTGCACCTTGCAAACAAAAAGCAGGACGGCGTAAAGCCGTTCACGCTGGCGCACCTGATCGACAGCTATCAGAACAAGCCAGACATCACATGGTCCACGCTGTCCTCGTGCTATGCCGAGGAGGGACAGCTTGCTTTCGAGGTCATGTACGGTGACAGCGGCTTCTGCGGCAGTGAATTTTATCTCGATACCGCACGTTCGACCGACAACGACTACTATTTCGAGGGCGCATTTGCGATTTCGGGCGATTACAGGCAGGGAGAGCCGCTCCGTCTGGAGGCACTTGATCCGGGCGGAACGACCGTGCGTGCGGACGGAGCGGGTACCGCAAAGACGGTTCTGGCGGTCGATCTGCCGGAATTTCAGCAGATGCCGTACCTGACGAGCGCAGACGGCGATGTTACCCTGTCGCAGATCGGCATTCGCATCCGCAATGCGGATATGCACTGCACGGTGGACGAGGTCGATAAGCTGAGCGTGCAGCTGAGGGACGGCTCGGAGTACGTTATTCTGGACGAAAATGCGGATATTGACCGTACTCTGTATACCTACGGCTTCAATTCTACCGAGGATACCGACCGTATCGACACCGAGATTGCCGTGCTCGCGCGTGCGTTTGATCTGGATAATGTGCAGTCCGTCACCATCAACGGCGAGGTATACCCGCTCTCGCGATAAACGGCAGGATAGAGCAAAACAGACCGCAAATGCGGTCTGTTTCAGCTTGTCAAAAAAGTCAGTATTGAACCAATCTTATCATATTGCGCGGCAGCGCGCGTTAAATAGAATTTGCTTTGCAAATTCATAAAAACCGGGAGCGTGTATCTCGGTTTTTATACCTTAAGAGGGAAAAAGTTTCCGTATGGGAACTTTTGGACGACTTTGGAACGGCCTACGGTCCGTTCCTGCTTGTCGGCGAAACTGTAGTTTCGCGACAGCCTCAACAGACCGCAAATGCGGTCTGTTTTTGCGTTTATGCGGTGAAAAGCTGCGCCCAGTATGCGGTTCCGTTCACAACGGTACAGCCGATGCCAATGGTGGTGAAGCTGCTGCTGAGAATGTTCGCGCGGTGACCGGACGAGTTCATCCACGACTGGACAACAGCCTCCGGTGTGCTCTGACCATAGGCGATGTTTTCACCGGCACGCGCGTAGGAAACGCTGGCCTCGGTCAGCGCGGTAAAGCAGGATGCGCCGCTCGGGCGTGTGTGCGAAAAGCTGGTTTGCAGTTCTCCGGCGCGGGTCTGCGCCGCCTGCTGCACCGTGGTGCTGATGGTCAGCGCGGGCAGTCCCTGCCTGGCACGCTCGGCGTTTACCAGAGAGACCACCTGCGCGGCGTAGCTGCTGTTCGCGGCAGTGCTCTGTAAGGGCTTGCTCGCAGAAGGACGGCTGACCGTCTGCGTGTAACTCGGACGCACGGCGAATGAAAAGCGGTTCTGCGGCAGACGTGCGGCTTCTGCAGCGGCGGTGGATGCGATGGCAAGCGCGAGTGCCAGCGGCACGAGTCTCTTGAACTTCATAGGTAGATACCTCCTTGGATTTTGCGGGAAATTCCCATGCACCGTATGATAGCGGGTTTTGTAACCGTTTTGCAATGGAAATCCAAGGAGAAACTGCCGAAACACGGAAAAAACCGACCGAAACAGGGGGAATTCGGTCGGTTTGGTGAATTTTATCCCAGCTTTTCGATGTCGTACAGGCTGTTCAGCACAAGCCACAGCTGCGGAAAATACCGCATAATATTCCAGATGCTGACACCTGCCAGCTGATATTCTCCGGCAAGCGCCAGCTTGGCGCGGACAGAACGCGCATCCTCGAACCAGACCTCGTGCTCGGCACGGTCGCGCCAGTAGTTGTAGTGCGGAGACTGCGCCGTGGCATCATAGCGAATCGGCGCACCGACCTGAATCGCCTGCTCGACGGCCTGCACGCTGCCCAGACTGCGAGCGCGCGACTGTCCCTGCACATAGGGCAGCGTCCAGTCGTAGCCGTAGTTCGGGATGCCCATGAACAGCTTATCCTGCGGCACCTGCGACACGGCAAACCGCACGACCTGCTCTACCTTGTTAATCGGCGCGACCGCCATCGGAGCGGACAACGCGTAACCCCATTCATAGGTCATCAGCAGGGCACGGTCCGCCGCAGAGCCGAGCGCGGCATAGTCGTGCGCCTCATACAGAAGACCTTGCTGCGTGGCGGAGGTTTTAGGTGCGAGTGCCGCGAAGACCGTGTATCCGGCAGGCGAGAGCCGCTCACGGACCGAGCGGACAAATGCGGCATACGCGTCTGCGTCCTCCGGCGGCACATACTCAAAGTCGATGTCCACACCGGCGAAGCCCTGCATGGCCAGTACCTGTGCCAGATTTTCGATCAGCGCCGCGCGAGCCGTCGGGGTGTTCAGCAGCCGGTGGGCGCGTTCGCCGGAGAACTGCCCGTCCTCGCCGAGTGTTGTCAGCACGAGCAAAGGCTTCACCTGATACTGCCGCGCCATGCGCACGAGCAGCTCGGCAGAGAACGGTAAAATGCGTCCTGCGTTGTCAAAACCGACGGAAAATACGGATAAGTACGTCAGATAGGGCAGTGTGCGGCGCAGAACGCGCAGGTCGATGCTCGGATAGGCGTAGCCGTTCACCGCAAAGCGTCCCAGCTTGTTTCCATAGCTGGGTACAAGCATCTGCCCCGGCTGAATGCGGTCGGTGCCGCCAAGCTGCGGATTGTTCTGCCACAGCTGCATCACGGTTGTGCCGTTCTGCGCGGCAATGCTGCCGAGCGTGTCGCCGCGGCGGACGATGTACGTCTTTTCCGGCTGCGGAACGACAATGGTCTGCCCAGGCGTAAGCCGGTACGGTTCGTGCAGCTCGTTCTGCTGGATGAGGAACGGCAGGGGAACACTGTGCAGCTGCGCAATGCGGTACAGCGAATCACCCGGCCGAACAACATGGATCACCATAGAAAAACCACCTTTCTTCCTGCATTTTATGCAGGGGAAAGGTGGTTCTGTGAATGGAGAATGGATAATTAGGGTATCGCGCAAGGATAGCGACATTTTCCATTCTGAATTTTCAATTATAACAGAATTGCCGAGCCAATCGACACGATAAGTGCCGTCAGCAGACCGGCAACGCCGATCGCCAGACCGGAAATCGCGCCTTCGGTCTCACCCAGCTCAATGGCACGTGAGGTACCGACTGCGTGAGCTGCCGTGCCGATGGACAGACCCATCTGCACCGGATTGCGTACGCCGATGCACTTGAGGAAGGTCGGCAGGATGATCGCGCCGATGATGCCGATGATGACAACCGCAATCGCGGTGATGGAGGTTACGCCGCCGAGCATTTCGGCTACCGCGACCGCAATCGGAGTTGTTACCGATTTCGGCACGAGAGAAAGCGTCGTGCTTTCGCTCAGACCGAACAGATGGCTGAAGAGCAGCACGCTGCCGATGGATACCATCGAGCCGACGAACGCGCCGAGCAGGATGGGCAGCAGGTTTTTCAGCAGTACATCCAGCTTGCGGTAAATCGGGATCGCAAGCGCTACCGTTGCCGGTGTCAGGAAGAACGAGATCAGCTTGCCGGATTCCTCATAGGTCTGATAGGGGGTGCCGGTTGCGATCAGCAGCGCACCGACCAGAATCGAGGCAATCAGCAGCGGATTGCAGATCGCAGAACCGGTTTTCTTTTGAATCTCTACGCCAAGCGCATAAAAACCGATGGAAACCAGCAGCCAGAACTGCGAGGAGGAGAGAAGATCAGTCATGGTCGAACGCCTCCTCGGTTTCACGGTGCTGCAGACGGAACACGATATGTACGGTCAGTGCGGTAGCAGCGGCAGTACACGGCGTGGTCAGCAGGCAGACGGCAAGGATGGCAAGTGCTTCGCTTTTGATGTCGTTCCAGATTTCGAGCACGCCCAGCATGGCGGGCAGAAAGAAAAATGCCATGTTCTGCAGCAGAAAATCCGCTACGCTCTCTACATGGTGCAGACGAACCGCACCGAAGATGAGCAGGGCGAGCAGCAGGGTCAGACCGAGCACGTTGCCGGGCAGCAGACCGCGGAGTAAAAGGGAGAGCAGTGAGCCGCCGACACAGCAGGCAAGCAGCACACCGAGTTGCTTCATGTGTTTCAAGGTTTTTGCGCTTCTTTCTCGTTTGCGTAGTTTTTGGTCATTGCGGCGAGCAATGTTTGGTAGATGGCCTCGGCGTTTTCCTTAAAGGTACGCTCGAGCATGGCAGCCTGTCCGTGACTGACGACGTTCATTTCCACCGCGAACACCTGCTCCATTTCCATGCGGACGGTCAGGTCGTTCGGGCCGTGCTCGGTGACGGCGGTGTGGATGCCGGCGTCGCGCCGGATCTGGCGGACGACACGCAGCGCAGAGCGCTGTGCGGCTTCGCGGACCGGATAGGGAAGCTGCTTCTCGAAAATGCGGGTAGCTTCGCGTCCCTTTTCGGTGATGGCGTACAGGGTTTCTCCTTCGTCGGGTATCTCCTCGATGTGCCCGGTCGGGACCATCTCGTAGAAAGCCTCGCTCAGCTCAAAGTAGCCAAAGCCTTCGTCACACCAGGTCGTTAAGTCCACAATGGTGCTGAAGCTGACCGGAAATGGCAGCAGATCCATGGCGAACAGGACCAGAAACTTGATATCCTCTTTGGTATGGATAAAACCGTAGCGAACCATATGCGCGATGCCTCCTTCTCTTTCCCGGCAGGGCGAAACGCCGTTTTCGTCAGTGCTTTTCATAGTATACTACTCGGCAGGGCAAAATGCAATCGGCTGAAATGACAAAGAATATTATATAGAACGGCAAGAATTATACTGTAAAAAAATCAGCAGATACAAGGCGAACAAATGTGCGATTTTTTGATAATCTCCTATTGAACATAAAAAATGAATGCGGTATACTTATATCGAGATTATGTCGAAACGAGGAAAAAATCATGCCGGAAGTTGTTCTGCGTCCTGCAGAGGAAGAAGATATTGCCGAGATGCTTGCGCTGTATGCGCCGTATGTTGTTCAAACCACTGTGTCGAGCGAGTACGATGCTCCTTCAATGGAGGAGTTTACCCGCCGGTGGCGCACCTATACCCAAAAGCTGCCGTGGCTGGTCTGCCGCATTGACGGCGAGGTCGTCGGCTATGGCTATGCTGCGCCGCACCGTACCCGCGCCGCCTATCAGTGGTCGGTTGAAACATCTATCTACGTTGCACAGGAGCAGCACCGCCACGGTATCGCCGGTGCGATTTACGCCGCGCTGTTTGAACTGCTGGCGATGCAGGGATACTATAATATCTACGTCGGCATCACTTCACCGAATGAGCGGTCGATGAAGTTCCATAAAGCCATGGGCTTTATCATCTCGGGCGCATATCAGGAGAGCATGTATAAATTTGGTCAGTGGCGCGATGTCCTCTGGATGGGCAAGAGCCTGCGTCCGCATGACGGCGCACCACAGCCGACCGTTCCGTTCCCGGAGATTAAGGACAGTCCGCTGGTAACCAGAGCGCTCAATCAGGCGGTGGAGAAGATTCATTTTTAATGGAGAATTGAGAATGGATAATGGAGAATTAAGGAAACGCCGCGAAGCGGCGTATTAGCAATCGTGCAGAGCGCGATACTGCTTTCAATCTTCAATTTTCAATTCTCCATTCTCAATTTTGTACAGGGGGAGGGAATACAGATGCCGGACAACCCGCACATGGGTCATCGACAGCGCATGCTGGACAAATTCCGCCGGTTCGGACTGGAGATCTTCAGTGACCACGAGGTGCTGGAGATGCTGCTGTATTTTGCGGTACGGCAGGGCGATACCAACCCGACAGCACACCGGCTGATGCAGCGGTTTGGTTCGCTGCATGCGGTGCTCGAGGCAACCGAGGACGAGCTGCAGACGGTCGAAGGCGTCGGTCCGCGCTCGGCGGAGCTGCTGCACCTGTGCTTTGCCCTGTTTCACCGTTATCAGGCGGATGTGGCGAAAATGGAGCAGTTTACCGATAAACTGAACACCTATGACCGCATCGGCGCGTATTTCGTGCCGCAGCTGTGCGCCGAGCGGGAGGAAGTGCTGCTGGCCGCCTATGTGGATGGCGCGGGGCGTGTGCTCAAGTGCGAGGAGATCGCACGCGGCGGACATGCGCGGGTGCAGGTGGACAGCTACAAGATTGCCCGCGGTGCCTTGATGGCCGGTGCGGCAGGCGTTGCGCTGGCGCATAATCATCCGAACGGCACGCCGACACCTTCGCAGGAGGATTTTGATATGACTGACCGTCTGCAGCGCACGCTCTCCGAACTGGGGTTGGAGCTGGTCGATCACTGCGTTGTGGCACGCAGCAATTTCACATCTATCGGTCGATTAAGAAGCGGAAGTTTGCGAAAAAGATACTGAGTGGCAAAAAAGGAGGTACGCTCTGTGCCGGAATTTAAGATACACAGCCCCTACCAAATGGCAGGCGATCAGCCGGAGGCGGTAGCCAAACTGGTGGAGGGCATCAACAACGGTCTGACCGAGCAGACGCTGATGGGCGTTACCGGCTCGGGCAAGACGTTCACCATGGCGAACATCATCGAGCAGACCCAGCGCCCGACGCTGGTGCTCGCGCACAATAAAACGCTGGCCGCACAGCTCTGCACCGAGCTGCGCGAATTTTTTCCCGAGAATGCGGTAGAATATTTTGTATCCTACTACGATTATTACCAGCCGGAGGCGTATATCGCCTCGACCGACACCTATATTGAGAAGGATTCCGCCATCAATGATGAAATTGACCGCCTGCGTCACTCTGCGACCTCGGCGCTGAGCGAGAGACGCGATGTGATCATTGTGTCGTCCGTGTCGTGCATTTACTCACTCGGCGATCCGATCGACTACAAAAGCATGGTGATTTCCATCCGTCCGGGCATGGAGATGAGCCGCGAGGAGCTCATCCGTCGACTGATAGACATTCAGTATGAGCGCAACGACATTGCGTTCGAGCGCAACCGCTTCCGCGTGCGCGGCGACACGGTGGAAATCTGGCCGGTATACTCGGATGAGGATGTTGTCCGTATCGAGTTTTTCGGTGATGAGGTGGACCGCATCAGCCGTATTAACCCGCTGACCGGTGTTTCGCTCGGTGAACTGGGGCATATTGCTGTTTTTCCGGCGAGCCACTACGTTACGCCCAAGGAAAAGCTGGAGGAGGCCATCAAGGACCTCGAAGAAGAACTGGAACAGCGCGTAAAATACTTCGAGGAAAACGGCAAGCTGATCGAGGCACAGCGCATCGCGCAGCGCACCCGCTACGACATTGAAATGCTGCAGGAGATCGGTTTCTGCTCGGGCGTCGAGAACTATTCGCGTGTGCTGTCGCGGCGTGCGCCGGGAAGTGCGCCGTACACACTCATCGACTATTTCCCGAAGGATTTTCTGCTTATCGTGGACGAGAGCCACGTCACGCTCCCGCAGGTGCGCGCCATGTACCACGGCGACCGCGCCCGCAAGGAAAGTCTGGTCGAAAACGGCTTCCGCCTGCCGAGTGCCTATGACAACCGCCCGCTCAATTTTGAAGAGTTCAACGACCGTTTGAACCAGATCGTGTACGTTTCCGCAACACCTGCCGAGTACGAGCTGTCGCGCTCGGGGCAGGTGGTCGAGCAGGTCATCCGCCCGACCGGTCTGCTCGATCCGGAGGTCGTTGTCCGTCCGGTAGATGGGCAGATCGACGATCTCATTGGTGAGATAAACGCCCGCACAGCCAAGGGAGAACGGGTTCTGGTCACCACGCTCACCAAGAAAATGGCCGAGGATTTGACCGATTACCTTGAAACCGCAGGCATCAAGGTGCGTTACATGCACCACGATGTTAAGACCATCGAGCGGCAGGAGCTGGTGCGCGATCTGCGTCTCGGCGTATACGATGTGCTGGTCGGCATCAACCTGCTGCGTGAGGGTCTCGACATTCCTGAGGTGTCGCTCGTTGCCATTCTCGATGCGGACAAGGAGGGATTTCTCCGGTCGGAGACCTCGCTCATCCAGACCATCGGCCGCGCCGCACGAAACGAGCACGGCATGGTCGTGCTGTATGCAGACAGCATCACGCCCTCGATGAAGCGCGCGATGGACGAGACCGAGCGCCGCCGTGCGCTGCAGGATGCGTTTAATAAGACACACGGAATTATCCCCAGGTCTGTGCATAAAAAGGTGCAGGATGTTATCGAGATCACCTCGAATGTGCCCTCGAGCAGCAAAAAGAAAATGCGCTCCAAGGGCGAAAAACAGCAGGAGATCGCCCGCCTGACCCGTCAGATGAAGGAGGCCGCGAAGATGCTCGAGTTTGAGATCGCGGCACAGCTCCGCGACCAGATAAAGGCGCTGGAATCTAATTAGTAATCAGGAATTCATTAGGAGTTATGGGCGCTTCCGCGCCGGTGCAGCAGCAATAAAGGAAAATAAAAATGCAGGAATACATTCACGTTAAAGGTGCGCGAGAGCACAACCTGAAAAACATCGACATCAAGATTCCGCGCGACAAGCTGGTGGTGTTCACCGGCCTGTCCGGCTCGGGCAAATCGTCTTTGGCGTTCGACACCATCTACGCCGAGGGTCAGCGCCGCTACGTTGAATCGCTGTCCAGCTACGCGCGGCAGTTTCTCGGCCAGATGGACAAGCCGGATGTGGACTATATTGACGGTCTGTCGCCCGCCATCTCCATCGACCAGAAGACCACCTCACAGAACCCGCGTTCAACAGTCGGCACTGTCACCGAGATCTACGACTACATGCGCCTGCTGTGGGCGCGCATCGGTACGCCGCACTGTCCGAAATGCGGCAAGGAGATCCACCAGCAGACCATCGACCAGATCATTGACCGGCTGATGGCGCTTGAAGAAAAGACGCGCGTGCAGCTGCTTGCGCCGGTCATCCGCGGCAAGAAGGGCGAGCATGTTAAGGTGTTTGAGAATGCCCGCAAGCAGGGCTATGTCCGTGTGCGCGTAGACGGCGAAATCCACGACCTTTCGGAAGAATTTAAGCTGGCAAAGACCAAGAAGCACAACATCGAGATCGTGGTTGACCGCGTAGTGATTCGCCCGGATGCCCGCGGGCGCATCACGGATTCGGTGGAAACGGCTTCCGCACTGTCGGGCGGTCTGGTTATCGCGGACGTCATCGGCGGCGAGCCAATCACGTTTTCGCAGAACTATGCCTGCGATGATTGCGGCATTTCCATCGAAGAGCTTACCCCGAGAATGTTCTCATTCAACAACCCGTACGGTGCGTGCCCGGTGTGCACGGGTCTGGGCATTCAGAAGCGCGTGGATCCCGATCAAGTTATCCCAAACCGCCATCTTTCCATCAAGCAGGGCGCTATCCGCGCCTCCGGCTGGGGGAACGCCGACACGGGCAGCATCGCAGCAATGTACTACAACGCGCTCGGCAAAAAGCACGGCTTTACGCTGGAAACGCCCATCGAGGAGTTCTCCGAGCAGGCGCTCGACGAGCTGCTGTACGGCACCGGAGATAAACCGCTCGAGCTGTCGGTCAGCCGCATTTCGGGCGGCGTGATGCGCCAGCCGTTCGAGGGTATCATCCCCAATCTGGAGCGCCGTTACCGTGAGACCAACAGCGAGTGGTCGCGCGGCGAGATTGAAGAAGTGATGAGCGAAAGTCCGTGTCCGGCATGCCACGGCCGCCGTCTGCGCCCGGAGGTGCTGGCGGTCACGCTCGGCGGACTGAACATCGCGGAGTTTGCGGAAAAGTCGGTCGTCAAGGCGATGGAGTTCCTCCACACGCTCAAGCTGACCGAAATGCAGCACAAAATCGGTGACAGAGTAATCAAGGAGATTATGGACCGTCTCGGCTTTTTGCAGTCGGTCGGACTGGAATATCTGACGCTTTCGCGCTCGTCCGGCACGCTGTCCGGCGGCGAGAGCCAGCGTATCCGGCTGGCAACGCAGATCGGCTCGTCGCTGATGGGCGTGCTGTATATCCCCGACGAGCCGTCCATCGGTCTGCATCAGCGCGACAACGACAAGCTGCTTGCGACCCTGGGGCGGCTGCGCGACCTCGGCAACACGCTCATTGTGGTCGAGCATGACGAGGACACCATGTTTGCGGCTGACCACATCGTGGACATCGGTCCGGGGGCGGGACGCAACGGCGGCGAGGTCGTTTTCGAGGGCACGATAGACGAGCTGCTGAAAAGTGATAAATCCATCACCGGACAGTACCTTTCGGGCAGAAAATTCATTCCGGTGCCCGAAATCCGGCGCAAAGGCAACGGCAAGAGTATCACGGTCAAGGGCTGTGCGGTGAACAACCTCAAGCACACGGATTTCACGATTCCGCTCGGCACGCTCACCTGTGTGACCGGTGTTTCGGGCTCGGGCAAGTCCTCGTTCGTCAATGAAATCCTGTACAAAAAGCTGGCAGCGGAGCTGAACGGCGCGAAGACTCGTGCCGGCGCGCACGACGAATTCATCGGCATCGAGAATCTGGATAAGGTCATCGACATTGACCAGTCGCCCATCGGACGCACGCCGCGCTCCAATCCGGCGACCTACACGGGTGTGTTCAACGACATCCGCGAACTGTTCGCCAAGACGGCAGATGCGAAGGCACGCGGCTATAATGCAAGCCGTTTCTCCTTCAATGTCAAGGGCGGCCGCTGTGAGGCCTGCTCGGGTGACGGCCTGCTCAAGATCGAGATGCACTTCCTGCCGGATGTTTATGTGCCGTGCGACGTGTGCAAGGGCCGCCGCTACAACAAGGAAACACTCGAGGTGCGCTACAAGGGCAAGAACATCTATGAGGTGCTGGATATGACGGTGGATGAAGCGTGTGAGTTCTTTACCAACGTGCCGAAGATCGCGCGGCGGCTGGAAACCATGCGCGAGGTCGGTCTGGGCTATGTTAAACTGGGTCAGTCCTCCACGACGCTGTCCGGCGGTGAGGCGCAGCGCGCCAAGCTGGCGACCGAGCTTTCCAAGCGCTCGACCGGCAAGACTATCTATATCCTCGACGAGCCGACCACCGGCCTGCACGTTGCGGATGTCCACAGGCTTGTGGATGTGCTGCAAAAGCTGGTGGACGCGGGCAACACGGTCGTTGTCATCGAACACAATCTGGACGTTATCAAAACGGCGGACTATATCCTCGACCTCGGCCCTGAGGGCGGCGACGGCGGCGGTCGACTGGTCGTTTGCGGTACGCCGGAGGAGGTTGCACAGTGCGAG
>ONZR01000717.1_pt1 | contig 12357 bp, 9 predicted proteins | sample 1671691 | NCBI WGS metagenome assembly ONZR01 (sample SAMN06348182, study PRJEB24527) | human gut metagenome | biome: human gut; feature: ankylosing spondylitis patient; material: feces | host: Homo sapiens | place: China | collected 2015-10 | reverse complement strand
CAGTCGCTCGGCGGTCTTTTGAGCCTCGGAGAGCTCGGCGACCTTAGAGGTCAGCTCCTCGTTTTGCTTCTTAAGCTCGTCAAGCGTGTCCTGCGACGCCGTAAGGTTAGAGAACACGTTACCGACCGCATTGAAGGGAGCCGCCACAGCCGAGCCCAGAAAACGCACCGGCGAGGTAATCGTCGTCACGCCCGAACGCACGGCATGAATCGGCCCCGTCTCGCCCTCGCGAATGTAAAACGTGAGCAGCAACACCGAAATCAGGCTGAAAACAATCAACGGGCGCATACCCGTTGATTGTCGCTTGGTATTCAGATTTGTGGAGAAACCCGAAGATCGTGCCAAATGGAATCCACCTTTTGGAAATTAAGCATTGGTCTGGACGAAGCCGCCATCAAACGCATTGGCCTCGAGCACGCGGGCACAGCCGTTAACGACGTTATCGAGCGCCGTGGGGCTGACGTTGACCGAAACGCCGGTCTCATCGCGCAGGCGCACGTCGAGACCGCGCAGCAGCGCGCCGCCACCGGTCAGCAAAATGCCGTAGTACATAAGGTCCGAGGCAAGATCGGGAGGCGTAGCGTCGAGTGCGTCCTTGACGGCCTTGGCCATCTCGTCGAGCGGCTTGTTGAGTGCGCGACGAATCTCCTCGCTCTCGATGCGCACGGTCTTGGGCAGACCGGTGATCACGTCGCGGCCGTTGACCTCGACGTCGAGCTCATCCTTGAGCGGCACGGCGGAGCCGACCTTGATCTTGATGTCCTCTGCCGTACGCTCGCCGATGGCCAGGTTGTAGGCATCACGAACGTGCGTGAGGATGGCCTGATCGAACTCGTCGCCGGCAATACGGATGGACTGCGAGACGACGATGCCGCCCATAGCGATAACGGCAACCTCGGTGGTACCGCCACCGATGTCGATGACCATGGAGCCGGTGGGTTCCTCGACGGGCAGGTCGGCGCCGATAGCGGCGGCCATAGGCTCTTCGATCAGATAGGCCTGGCGGGCACCGGCCTGGATCGTGGCCTCAAAGACAGCGCGCTTCTCGACCGACGTGACACCGGAGGGAACGCAGACGACAACACGCGGACGCGGAGTCCACGGATAGCGCTTCTCGGACGCCTTATCGATAAAGTAGCGAAGCATGGCCTCGGTAACATCGAAGTCGGCGATGACGCCGTCCTTCAGGGGACGAACGGCCACGATGTTGCCGGGCGTACGGCCGAGCATGCGCTTTGCCTCGATACCGACCGCCAGGATGCGCTCGTCGTTTTTGTCGATGGCGACAACGGAGGGCTCGCGAATGACGATGCCCTTGCCGCGCACGGAGACAAGCGTATTTGCGGTGCCGAGGTCGATGGCAAGATCGCCCGCATAGCTACCGAAGAACATATCCATCAAAGAAAACAACGCAACTCCTGATGTGTTGGATGATTGCTGGAAAACTACTAGCTCATCATACTAGCGCAAGCCCGACACCTCACTTGCGGTGAAGCGCCGGGCAAAGCTAAATCCCATAAGGTCACTACTGGTTGTCAGCAGCCGAGAAATCCATATCGAGCGAAGAAACGGCCCAGCCGATATGGTTGTCGGAGCGCACGAACTTGACGGTGTACTCCTGCTCGCCGCCCTTGGACAGCGATGCCTTCACCTTGGCGGTCGTCTCGGTCATGGACTGATCCATGCCCTCGACGGACACGGTGGCACCCTGCGGAATCGAGGAGATGATCATCGACTTAGCGTCCTCGGACAGGCTCGAGGCCAGGCAAGACTCGGCCTTTGCGGCGTCACCGTCGCCGGCAGCCTGGAACAGATCGGTAACGACAGACTCCTGAGACGGGAAGCCAAAGCCGCGCGTGTAGGCAAAGCCCAGACCGCCCGCGGCGATCAAAATAAGCAGAAGCAGCACGATGAAGACTTTAAGACCCGTATGGCGATGGCGACGACGGACCTTGGCCTGCTTACGATCCTGACGGTCCTGCTGGACCATCTCGGACTCGGACAGCGTAAAGAAGCCGGTGTCCGAGGGATCGGGCATAAACTGACCGGTCGCGCCCGTAGGATCGAGCGGATCGACGGCAGGAGCGTCCATCGCGGGCGCCGGAGCCGTGGCCATAGCCGTCTGGGCAGACAGCGCGGCAAGCGAATCGTGCACGCGGGCAAGCTCATCGGCCTGCTCGGAGGTGAGCTGGTAGATGCCATCGGCAGTAGCGGTGTTAAAGGCGTCGAGTGCGTCGGAGGGACGGCCGGCGGCAGAAAGCGCCTGACCCATGCCGGCGTTGAGCGCACGCGTGTCGTCGCGGGGGCCGGCAAAGTCGATAGCCGTGCGGTAGGTCTCCACGGCGTCCGCCGGACGGCCGAGCTTAATGAAGCAACGACCGAGCTCGCCGAGTGCGGCGGCAGGAGCCGGATTGGCACCGTCGATGGCAGCCTGACGGAAGGCGGTTCCCGCGTTGGCATAGTCGCCCGACTGGAACAGCGCATTGCCCAGGCCCAGATAGGCCTTGAACGGCGTGGCATAGGAAGCATCCTGCGTAGCGGCAGAGAACGCCTGAGCGGCCGTCGTGTAGTCGCCCACGGCGGCGAGCGCCTTGCCGCGGTTGGTGAGCAGCGCGCCGCGCTTGCCGTAGGTACCGTCGTTGAGGGCGGCGGCATAGGCCTCGGCGGCCTCGGCATACATGCCAAGGTGCATCAAGGCGTTGCCACGAAGGTGATCGGCCTCGCCCATAATCTCATCGGGAGTCTTTGCCGCCCCAAGCATCTGGGCTGCAGCGGAAAAATCACCCGCGCGGTAAGCGGCGCGGCCCTGTTGGATCAGCTGGCTATTCAAGAAAGTCCCCTTTACTCGTGAACGATCTCGACATGAACGATCTCGTCGCCGGCACGCAGCTGCGAAATCACATCGAGACCCTCGACCGTGGTACCAAAGACGGTGTAACCGGAATCGAGGTTATGCTGGGCACCCAGGCAGAAGTAGAACTGCGAACCCGCGGAATCGGGGTCCATGGAGCGCGCCATGGCAAGGGCGCCATCGACATGGCTGTTGCGCGGATTGGTGGCGAACTCGCCCTTGATGCAGTAGCCGGGGCCACCGGTACCGGGCATGCCGTCGGGGCCCTCAAGACCGGCGGCGACGTCGGCGCCGGACATGTCGCGGGTATTGGGGTCCCCGCCCTGGATAACAAAACCGGGCACATAGCGATGGAACTTAAGGCCATCATAGAAGCCCATCGTGGAAAGCTCGCAGAAGTTCGCGACATGAATGGGAGCGCCCTCGCCGTCAAACTTGACCTTGATGGTACCCTTCGACGTCTCGATTACGGCGCACTCGTCGCCGACAAGCTGATACCCGGGCGTGTAGAGCTCTTTCTTAAAACCAAACATGTGGTTCCTTCCTCGTGCGTTTAAAGCATATTTGTACGAATTGTAGCAATAAGCACGGGCTTACATCAATTGCGCACGTAGGTTATGCCGACTATGGCGAACTATTTTTAGGAACGCTGCTGCGGCTTCCAGGAACCCACATTGGCGTCGTACTGGTTCAGCGCGCTGTTGCCACCCTGCGCGATGGGCGCCAGGATCTCGCTTTGGTGGGAACTCATCGACTCACCATCAGGAATGGCCAGCGAGATGTCCCAGCTCTGGCAGATCACGTCGACGCGCTCGTACATCCACTCGGCAAGCTGCTTTAAGTGGGCGATGTCGTCCGCATAGACCGTATCGTCCTGTACTTTCAGGTTGTTAAGCTCATCTTGCGTCTTTTTTATCTGGTCACGCAGGGCGTAGGCACTCTGCGACAGCTCCTGACGGGTGGACAGCGGCGTTCGGAGATAGCCGTTGTTAAAGGAATCGATGACCTCGCCGATCTGGTCCTCGTCAGCGTAGGACACGATGGTCTGATACAGACCGTCGAGCCTGGTATAGAGCTGATCATCGGTGAGCACGGTTTCTTCCTGGACCACCTCCGCAGAATCGTCCTGCTTGGTATCGTCCTCAGTGGCCTCGCCCTTTTGGCGCGTGGGGAAGGTGGTCTGTGCAGCTTGGCCAAACTGGTCGTAGAAGCCGGGCATGACACCCATGGGATCGGTCGTCACGAACCAATAGGCACCGCCGCAAACGACGGCAAGGACCGCGATGACGATGAGCGGCTTGGGGATATGACGCTTATGCTTGTGATAGGCGTCCTCGTCGGGGTGCACCTTGCGCTTGGGTTTTTGAGCATCGTCATGCAGGGAAACGGGCGTGGGAATATCGACCTTGGGGATACCGAAATCCTTATCGAAAGCTGGCAGCACGCAGGTCTCATTGGGGTCGGCGGCGTCCGAAAGCACCGCAGCGGCAGAGGCCGGCGCATGCGGCACCTCGGTATCGATCTGCTCTTGCGTTAGGCGCGGAAAGCCCGCCGTGCGGCCCGCTGCCAGGTCGGATGCTGCCGCGTCCTCGGAGAGGATACCCGGAGCGGGGCGTCCGCATTTGGGGCACGTACGATCATGCGGAGAAAGACGGGCACCGCAGCCCTCACAGAACACGAACTCGGTGTGCTCCGGACCATCGCCCGGGCCCACATAGGCGTTGCAGTAGGGGCAGAACGAGGCGCCGTCCTCGATGGTCTTAAGGCAATGCGGACAGATCACGGCATCCTCTTTTCGAAGCAATTCAAACAATCGAGGTTAGAGCATAACATCGCCACGGCCCCACAGGAGCAAGGCACCAATTCAACATCGCCAGGGCGCGTAGTTACTTCTTCTTTTTGCTCGGCATCGAGACTTTGATGCCTTGGGCGGACTTGGTTACGCGAGAGCGCTTGGCTCCGCTACCCTTCTTTTTCTTGGGCTGGGCCTGGGCCACGCCCTCGAGTGCGCGGACCTCGGCCTCGCGAACGGTGCGAGCTTCGCGGCGCTGCGCCATGTCGGCGGCGACACGCTTGGCAAAACGCTCCGCCGTCGAACCCGTCGAGCTCACCTTGCCGCCACCGCGACCCAAGCGGACGCGCACACCGCGGCCAAAACCAGTTGCGGCATGACGACGACGCGGCTTGAGCGAATCCATCATCGTGGCGAGCTTAAAGAACACCGAGCAGGTAAAGACCACGATGACAGCCAAGATAACCATCTGGCCCATCGACAGGTTGGCAATAGACAGCAGCTTCGGGAATCCGATAACGCCCGTCAGAATGCCGACGACTACAAACACAAAGAGCGCCACACGCAAGGGCGTGAGGGGCTGCGAGATACGCCAGATCAGGCTGACGCTCGCCGCGCACGAAGTAAGCAGGCACATCGTAGACAGCGTGAGCTGGTTAAAGCCAAACACGCGCGCCACAAAGATATCGAGCGCCGCGGCCAAAATGACCGCAATCGACGCCGGCAGTGCCCGCTTGAGCACGTTCGTCAGGAACGACCCCTTCACGCGAGCATTGTTGGGCTCCAGGCCCAACACAAAGCCCGGCGCGCCGATGCAGAAGAAGTTGATGAGCGTCATCTGAATCGGCTCGAAAGGGTACGGCGGCAGCGCGATGCACAGCGCCGCCAGGCCCATCGAGAACAGTGTCTTGGTCAAGAACAGCGAAGCCGAACGCTGCAGGTTGTTGATGGAGCGACGGCCCTCGGCCACCACGGCGGGCATCGAGGCAAAATCGTTGTCGACGAGCACGATTTCGGCCACGTTACGCGCGGCATCGGAGCCGGCCGCCATGGCGACGGAGCAGTCGGCCTCCTTGAGCGCCAGCACGTCGTTGACGCCGTCGCCCGTCATGGCCACGGTGTGCTCGCGGCGCTTGAGCGCCTGCACGAGCTCGCGCTTCTGCTGCGGGGTCACACGACCAAAGACATGGTAGCGGTCCACTGCGGCATCGAGCTTGGCCGGCGTATCGAGCGTCGTGGCGTCCACATAAGCGTCCGCCCCCGGCACGCCCACCACGCGCGCGATCGACGACACCGTACGCGGGTCGTCGCCACTGATCACGTTAAGGGTCACGCCCTGCTCGTTAAAGTAGCCGATGGTCTCGGCCGCCGAAGTACGAATCTCGTCGCAGATGGTCACAAAGCCCACGGGCTCGGCCTCGCCCACCATATCGCCATCGGGCGTAAAGCCGTCCACGCGCGCCACCACGAGCACGCGGCAGGTATCGGCAAGCTCGGCGACACGGTTCTCGACCTGCGAAAACACACACTCCGAAAGCACAAACTGCGCAGCGCCCATCACATAGGAGCCCTGCGCAAACGAAGCGCCACTCCACTTTTTGGACGACGAGAACGGAATGACCGACAGCGGCTCGGACACCTCGACCGGTCGATCGGCGTAATAGTTGAGCAGCGCCTGGCAGGTCTCGTTGGCATCGGCCGAAGTCGCACGCGCCACGTTAGCCAGGGCAAAATCGAGCACCGTGGTATCGACGGGAACGGCGGCTTCGCCCTCCCCCGCGCCCATGCCAAAGCCCTCGATCGGCAGCGGATACGTGCCCTCGACCTCCATACGACCCGAGGTAATGGTACCCGTCTTGTCCAGGCACAGCACGTCGACGCGAGCGAGCGTCTCGATGCAGTAGAGCTGCTGCGCCAGCACCTTGCGGCGGGCCAGGCGCACCGTGGCGATGGCGAGCACCGACGAGGTCAGCAGCACCAGGCCTTGCGGGATCATGCCCAGCAGGGCGCCCACCGTGGACAGCAGCGCCGACGAGGGCACGCGGCCGGCCAACAGCTCGGAGAAGCACCACGAAAGCGCGCTATCGCCCGGGGTTCCCGCGGCATCCCACAGCTCGCTCACACTCGAGGCAAACAACGCCAAACCGAGCGGGATCATGATGATGCTCGCAAAGCGCACGATGGCATTAAGCGCGTTCATGATCTCGGAATTGACCTTTTTGACGTACTTGGCCTCATTATTAATTTTGGCCACGTAGTTGTCGGCGCCGACATGGATCACGCGGGCGCGCAGCAGGCCCGAGTCGATAAAACTGCCGCTCATGAGCTCGGAACCGGGCTGTTTCTTAATAAGGTCGCTCTCGCCCGTCAGCAGGCTCTCGTTCACGAGCGCCTCGCCCGAAACCACCACGGCGTCAGCAGGAATCTGGTCGCCGCGCCCCAGGCGGATGATGTCGTCGAGCACGATCTGGTCCAGGTCGAGCTCCACCTCGGCGCCGTCGCGCACCGCGATGGCCTTCTTGGAGGTCAGCAGCGTGAGTTTATCGACCATCTTCTTGGAACGCATGGACTGAATGACGCCAATAGCGGTATTGAGGAACACCACGAACAGGAACGTCAGATTCTTAAACGAACCGGTCAAAATGACCAGGAACGCCAAGATCACGTTGATCAAATTGAACAGCGTGCAGAGGTTCTCGATGATGAGCTCTTTGACCGACTTGGTCTTGAGCTCCATGTTGCGGTTGATCTTACCGGCGGCGATGCGCTCCTCGACCTCGGCGGTCGAGAGTCCGCGCTCGATATCCGTTGCTGCCATACCACGTCCCATCACGTCGCGTCGGTATAAGAAAAACCGCCCGGACCATGCGAGGTTCGGACGGTCTCACGTTCGATGGTGCCCCATGTTGGATTCGAACCAACGGCCTTCTGCTCCGGAGGCAGACGCTCTAATCCCCTGAGCTAATAGGGCCAACGGTTGGCATTATACCCAAGTGCACTATGGGCTATCAAAATAAAAGAAAAAGCTTTGCAATTCCGAGGAAGACGCGGCGCAACGGCTCACTTTAGAAGGCAAAAGCGAATCAGATAGTATAAACTCTCATGCACCATATATACACGGCTCGCGATGCGGGCCGTTTTTGCAAGGGTTATCCATCGAGGTGAGAGGCACACCATGATTGCAATTTTAAAGCAGAGCGCCAGCGACGAGGCCGTCAGCCATATCGTCAGCTGGATTGAGAAAAAGGGCCTGAAGACCGATGTCTCGCGCGGCGAGAATGAGACGATCATCGGCCTGGTGGGCGATACGACCAAGATCGACCCGTTCCTGCTCGAGTCCATGGATGTCGTCGAGCGCGTGCAGCGCGTCTCCGAGCCGTTCAAGCGCGCCAACCGCAAGTTCCACCCCGAGGACTCCGTCATCGACTGCGGCCACGGCGTCAAGATCGGCGGCGATCAGTTCCAGGTCATCGCCGGCCCGTGCTCCGTCGAGGGCGAGAACCTCATCCGCATCGCCCGCCGCGTGAAGACCGCCGGTGCCACGATGCTGCGCGGCGGCGCCTACAAGCCCCGCACTTCCCCGTACGCCTACCAGGGCATGGGCCCCGCCGGTCTGGACCTGCTGTGCGAGGCGTCTGCCGAGCTCGACATGCCGATCGTCACCGAGATCATGGACCCGCGCGACGTGCAGGTCTTCCTGGACAAGAAGATCGACGTCATGCAGATTGGCGCCCGCAACGCCCAGAACTTCCCTCTGCTCAAAGAGGTCGGCAAGACCAAGACTCCGATCTTGCTTAAGCGCGGCATGTCCGGAACGATCGATGAGCTGCTCATGGCCGCCGAGTACATCATGAGCGAGGGCAACGACAACGTCATCCTGTGCGAGCGCGGCATCCGCACCTTCGAGACCCGCACCCGCAACACCTTCGACCTCAACGCCGTGCCGGTGCTGCACCACCTGTCGCACCTGCCCGTCGTCGCCGACCCCAGCCACGCCACCGGCTACACCCGCTACGTTGAGCCCATGGCGCTCGCCGCGACCGCCTGCGGCGCCAACGGCCTGGAGGTCCACGACGAGCCGAGCCGCGCCTGGTCCGACGGCGCCCAGGCCCTCACCCCCGATCAGTTCGACGACACCATGCGCCGCATCCGAGCCATCCGCGAGGTCGTCTGCCAAGAGACCATGGAGTAGCCCATGGGTACAGTGAGAAACGCGCGCGTTAACCAGGGCGGCCCCAAGTGCGCCGGCATCGTCGGCCTTGGCCTCACCGGCGGCAGCTTTGCCCGCGGCTATGCGCAGGCGGGCGTCCGCGTGCTGGCCTGGGATCCCGATGACGATGTCATGACGGCTGCCAGCATGGGCACCGTTGCCGGCGAGCTCAACGACGAGACGCTCGGCGAATGCGACATCATCGTCCTGGCTTGCTACCCCGAAGCCTGCATCGAGTGGCTCGAGGCACACGCCCAGGCACTCGCCGACGCCACCGATACCGAGGCCATCATGGGCCCCGTGGTAATTGACACGGTGGGCGTCAAGGGTATCGTGTGCGAGCGCGCCTTTGAGCTTGCCCGCGAGCACGGCTTTTACTTTGTGGGCGCGCACCCCATGGCGGGCACGCAGTACTCGGGCTATGCACACTCCCGCGCCGACCTGTTCCAGGGCGCCCCGCTGGTGCTCGTACCGCCCGCGGTGGACGATGCGCTCAAGCTGGAGCTTTTGGGCCAGGTGCGCGAGATGGTGCGCCCCTTGGGCTTTGGCAAGTTCAGCGTGACCAGCGCCGCCGAGCACGACCGTGTCATCGCCTTCACGAGCCAGCTTGCGCACGTGGTATCCAACGCCTACGTCAAAAGCCCCACTGCCCAGGTCCACCACGGCTTTTCGGCCGGTAGCTACCGCGATCTCACCCGCGTGGCGCACCTCAACCCGCAAATGTGGTCCGAGCTCATGATCGACGACGCCGACGCGCTCGCCTTCGAGATCGACCATCTGATCGAATCGCTTGGCGCCTACAGCCGCGCGCTCAAGGACCGCGACCAGCGCTATCTGGAGAATCTCCTTGCCGAGGGCGACCGCATTAAGCGCGCACTCGACGACGAGGCCTCCCACTAGACAACCCATCACGCCAGGTCGAAAGGACCGAAGCTTATGGCGATTACCATCGATATCGACACTGCACGCCCCTACCAGGTGCATGTTGGCACGTTTTTGCTGGAGCAGGCGGGGCCGCTCGTGCGCGCCACCGCCGGCGGCACCCGCGCCGTCATCGTGACAGACACCAACGTGGGCCCGCTCTACCAGATACCCGTTAAGCAGAGCCTGGAGGCGTCAGGCTACGAGGTGAGCATCTGCACCTTCGAGGCCGGCGAGGCCCATAAGCGCGCCGAGACCTACGTTGCCATTTTGGAGTTTGTGGCCGAGCACGAGCTTTCGCGCTCCGACGTGATCGTGGCACTCGGCGGCGGCGTCGTGGGCGACGTGGCGGGCTTTGTGGCCGCCACCTACATGCGCGGCTGCAAGTTTGTGCAGATCCCCACGAGCCTGCTCGCCATGGTGGATTCGTCGGTGGGAGGCAAGACCGCCATAGACCTGGCTGCCGGCAAGAACTTGGCCGGCGCCTTTTGGCAGCCGAGCGTGGTTATCGCCGACGTGGGGTGCCTGGCCACCCTCACGCCCGAGCAGTTCGCCGACGGCTGCGGCGAGGTCGTCAAGCATGCCGTGATTGCCGACCCCGAGCTTTTCGCCGAGCTGGAGAAGACCCCGCTCACGCTTGAGCTGCTGAACCGCGACGTGGCCCGTGTGGCGCTCATCATCGCCCGCAATATCGACATTAAACGTGCCGTGGTCGTTGCCGATGAGCGCGAGACCAATCAGCGAAAGCTCCTCAACTTTGGACACAGCACCGGACACGCTGTCGAGGCCTGCGAGCACTTTGAGCTCGGCCACGGCAACTGCGTGTCGATTGGCATGGGCATCATCACGCGCGCCGCGGCCCTGCACGGCGTCTGCGATGCCGCACTGCCCGGTCGTATTGAGGAACTCTGCGCCCGTCATGGCCTCACGACCCGCTGTGACCTAGATGCCGATACCGTCTTTGCCGAGGCGCTCCACGACAAGAAGCGCGCGGGCGACACCATCGACCTGGTGATTCCGCACGGCATTGGCCGCTGCAGCATCGACCGCACACCGCTTTCCACTTTCCACGAACTCATTGCCGAGGGCCTCGGCCAGAAGGGAGACGCATCCGCATGCTAGCCCGCATCACCCCGTCCCCGCTCAAGGGCACCGTTCCCGCCATCGCGTCCAAGTCGATGGCGCATCGCCTGATCATCTGCGCTGCGCTTGCCAACGGCGAGACACACGTCACCTGCAACACCACCTGCGCCGACATCGAGGCTACGGTGCGCTGCCTTACGGCCCTGGGTGCCCGCATCGAGACCGTCGAGGACGGCTTCCAGGTCCACCCCACCATGAAGAGTGTTGAGTTTGGCCTGCTCAAGGCCCTTGCCGGCAGCACGCTTGACTGCGGTGAAAGTGGATCCACGCTCCGCTTTATGTTGCCCGTCGCCTGCGCGCTGGGTGCGGATGCTACCTTCGTGGGCCAGGGCCGCCTTGGCGCCCGCCCGCTCTCCCCACTCTCGGACGAGATCATCGCCGCCGGTTGCGACCTGCAGGGCCTGGGCGGTTTTCCGCTCAAGACGAGCGGCCGCATGCGCCCGGGCACCTTTGAGCTTCCGGGCAACGTGAGCTCGCAGTATATCTCCGGCCTGCTGCTGGCAGCCCCGCTGCTGGCCCAGCCCTCCTGCGTGCAGGTGACCGGCCTTATCGAGAGCCGCCCCTACATCAACCTGACGATCCAGGCCATGAAGGCCTTCGGCATCGAGGTCAACGTTGAGCGTATTCCGGCCAAGGACGGCCAGCCCGAGGTCACGAACTTCCGCGTGAACAGCGGCTCGTACCGCACGCCCGGCAGCGTAGCCGTCGAGGGCGACTGGTCCAACGCCGCCTTTTGGCTGTGCGCCGGCGCCATCGGCTCCGACCCCATCACCGTCGAGGGCGTATCGCTCAGCTCCGCACAGGGTGACCGCAACGTGCTTGCCGCGCTCTCGCGCTTTGGCGCCCGTATCGTGCGCTCCACCAACGCCGCTACCGTCCAGTCCGACAAGCTCGCCGGCTTTGAGATGAGCGCGCATGACATCCCCGACCTGGTGCCCGTTATCTCGGCTGTGGCATCGCTCGCACAAGGCCGCACCTTCATCCGCGACTGCGCCCGCTTGCGCATCAAGGAATCCGACCGCCTGGCAACCACCACCCGCGAGCTCACCGCGCTGGGCGCGCAAGTGCGCATTGCCGGTGACGACCTCATCATCAAGGGCGTCGACGCCTTTACCGGCGGCGAGGTCGATTCGCACAACGACCCCCGCATCGCCATGATGGCCGCCATCGCCGCGAGCCGCGCCACCGGCGAGGTCGTGATCCACGGAGCCGAGGCCGTCAACAAGTCCTATCCCGATTTCTTCGAACACTACCGCCTGCTGGGCGGCAAGGTCACACTCGAGGAGGAATAGCATGTCTTCGACCTTTGGCAACGTCTTGCACTTAAGCATCTTCGGCCAATCGCACTCCCCCGCTATCGGCTGCTCGCTCGATGGCATCCCGGCGGGCATCGCCGTGGACCAGGAGAAGCTGCAGGCCTTCCTCGACCGTCGCGCCCCC
>ONZR01000709.1_pt1 | contig 12494 bp, 10 predicted proteins | sample 1671691 | NCBI WGS metagenome assembly ONZR01 (sample SAMN06348182, study PRJEB24527) | human gut metagenome | biome: human gut; feature: ankylosing spondylitis patient; material: feces | host: Homo sapiens | place: China | collected 2015-10 | reverse complement strand
ATATATATATAATATAAAATAATTACTTATAATTTGTAACCACAGAAAGGGTAACTATCCCGAAAAAAACTGAATACTGAATACTGAACACCCTCTTAGGTACCATACGCCCTGAAGGGGCAGAAGCTCCTAGCCCAGGATAATGCCATACAAGTTATAGAGTATCCGCTCGTGAATACAATTCGACGGTACTGTCTGAAATCGTCCGCAAACTGCGGACGATTTTACTTTGTGCTACAAGTCGCTGAATATCTGCAATATACAAGCCTTCTGTAAAATTGTCCGCAAGCTGCGGAACAACCCTAATTTCAAAGGGGTTGAATTCACCCCCCCCTTGAGGAAGCAGGCTCAAATTTGGGCTTTCAGCCCGTTTCAATCCTACAGTTAGAATACTTTTTTCAAAACTTTCTCCCGAAATCCTTGGCAGTTTCAAAAAGAAATCGTAACTTTGTGGGGTGGTATATAGCCACATCAATAATAGTAAAACGATAACATTATGATTATCAGTAGATTTACCCCCCCCCATATTGGGGAAGTTGGCTCTTGTAGCCGTATTTTTTACGCTTACCCTTGCCAGTTGCAGCAAGGATGATGTAAGCTCCGATATCGACGACCCGGTTGTCAGCCCATCTGCCGACAGCGAGGCTCCCAGTTATTATGCCATTACCGATGCTGAGGGTATCGGCTTCACCAAGGATGGCATAGCCTATGAATACATTTCTAATGGTAAGACCCGATGGGTGCTTAGCTATCAGGAGATAGCCAAGCGCCTCGACATAGATATCTCCAAGATTTCAACCATCAAGATTACCAGAGACCAGATTTTGAAAAACGGTCTCTGGCGCTTCGACGTGCGCTTCGACGGACAGCAGGAGGGCACGGCGTATGCTATTGATGTCGACCCAGAGGATGGCGTGATAGAGTGGGTGATCACCTTGGAGGATATGCCAGGGGGAAATGTGTTTATACTCAGCTTCTCTCCAAGCGGGAAATAATGTGAGAGAAAAACTGGAAACAAGAGTCAAATATACTTTATTTACTAAGATTTTATGATAGAAAATATCAATATCAACCCTCGTACAGAGGAGTTGAAGACCGAGTTTAGCAACATGATTTGGAAGATGGCTACCAACCTGGTGCATGGAGGCAAGGTGAACCCTGTGCAGTTTATGGACTATACCCTGGGCGGTCTCTTCTACCGATTCATTTCCGAGAACATCACCGACTACTGCAACCAGCTGATGCGTGATGCTGGCGTGGAGAATGCCGACTATGCCCACATGAGCGATGAGATGGCGGAGAACGCACGAGAGCAAATCATCAATGCTAAGGGCTTCTTTATCCTCCCATCACAACTCTTCATCAATGTGGCGAACGCAGCCAAGAATAACACGGAGCTGAACACTACGCTGAGCAATAATTTCCGTGCCATTGAAAACAGTGCCGTAGGAAAACCGAGCGAGAACGACGTGAAGGGACTCTTCAATAACTTCAATACTAACGACCAAGGTCTGGGTGCTACCGTTGCCGAGCGCAACGAGTTGCTTACAACGCTCTTGGAGAGCATCCGAGACCTCAACTTCGACAAGTATATCGAGAGCGGCATCGACGTATTCGGTCTTTGCTACGAGCACCTCATCAAGATGTACGCCCTCAATTCGGGCACCAAGGGTGGCGAGTTCTATACCCCTGGCGATGTAAGCTATCTCTTGGCGATGATAGCTGCGGCAGGACGCCAGATTGTCAACAAGGTGTATGACCCTGCTTGTGGCTCAGGCTCTTTGCTTTTGAACTTTATCCGTGTGGTGGGTGCCAGGAACGTAAAGGATGGTTTCTATGGTCAGGAAATCAATATGAAAACCTACAACCTCTGTCGTATGAATATGTTCTTGCACAATGTGAACTACGACCACTTTGACATTCAGAACGGCGATACCTTGAAGAATCCGCTGCATGAATGCGACGAGCCATTCGATGCCATCGTCTCCAACCCGCCATATTCCGTGCCTTGGGATGGTGACAGTGATGCCACGCTCATCAACGACCCTCGTTTTTCTCCTGCTGGCGTGCTCGCCCCAAGAAGCAAGGCAGACTTTGCCTTCACCATGCACATGCTCAGTTGGCTGAGTGCCGAAGGCACGGCTGCCATCGTAGAGTTCCCTGGTGTGTTGTATCGTAGCGGTGCGGAGCAGAAGATACGCAAGTACTTGGTGAGCAACAACTTTGTGGATACCATCATTCAGATGCCACAGAATCTTTTCTTTGGCACATCCATTGCCACTTGCCTCTTGATATTGAAGAAGAACAAGGCAGATAACCGAGTTTGTTTTATTGATGCCAGCAATGAGTTTATCCATGAAGGCAACAAGAATAAACTTTCTGCCGAGAACATCTCCAAGATATACAAAGCTTACATGAGCAAGGAGGAGATTGCTCACTTCTCTCATGTGGTTACCACTGCCGATATTGCCGAGGAGGATTACAACCTCTCTGTCTCTACCTACGTGGAGCAGGAGGATACTCGTGAGAAAATCGACATCAGCGAACTGAACACTCGTATCTCTGAGATTGTGGTTAGAGAAGAGCAGCTGAGAAAAGATATTGATGAGATTGTAATGCAGTTGGAAGGAGGTGCAGCATGAAAAATCTTGAAACTTTGATACGGGAACTTTGCCCAGATGGAGTGGAATTCGTGAAGTTGAGGGATTGCTGCTCTTTTAAAAGAGGTACAACGATTACTGCAAAAAATGCAATTCCTGGAGATGTACCTGTTTTGGCTGGTGGTCAAAAACCAGCTTATTATCATAACGTGGCAAACAGAACAGGCGAGACTATTGTGGTTGCTGGTTCGGGGGCATATGCCGGTTTTGTCAGCTATTGGACTATTCCTGTATTTCTCTCAGATTCTTTTTCTGTAGAACCTGATGACAGGCTTGTGATTAAATTTGTATATTATTTTTTAAAGAATAATCAACAAAAGATTTTTGCGACAAAAAAAGGTAGTGGGGTTCCTCATGTTCATGGTAGTTCTATTGAAAAGTTTGAGATCCCTCTCCCTCCAATCGAGGTGCAAACCGAGATAGTCCGCATTCTCGACAAGTTCACTTCGCTAGAAGCAGAGCTAGAAGCAGAGCTAGATTGTCGCAAGCGACAATACGAATACTATCGTGACAAGCTGCTTTCATTCGATAATGTGGGGGGGGCAAGAAGTAGAGTGGAAGAAAATGAATGAAGTATTTGATATGAGGAATGGCTACACACCTTCAAAAGCCAAGGCGGAATATTGGGAGGGTGGTACAATTCCTTGGTTCAGAATGGAAGACATTCGAGAAAATGGAAGAATACTATCCGACTCAATACAACACATCACAATGGAGGGGGTAAAAAAGGGGAATCTATTCCCTGCTAATTCGTTCATTCTAGCCACAACAGCAACCATCGGAGAGCATGCTCTCCTAATTGCTGATTCGCTAGCGAATCAGCGATTTACAAACCTAACGGTTTGTAAATCGCTGTCAGACAGATTGTTGATAAAGTTTGTTTTCCATTATATGTTCATCGTTGATGAATGGTGTAAGAAGAATATAAATGTCTCGGGTTTTGCTTCTGTAGATATGAATAAATTCAAAAAGTTGGAGTTTCCAATTCCATCTTTGGAAGAACAGCATCGCATCGTCTCCATACTTGACCGCTTCGAGTCCCTGACCACTTCCCTCCAGTCTGGTCTCCCTGCCGAAATCGCGGCACGCCGCCAACAGTACGAGCACTACAGAGACAAGCTGCTTACCTTCAAGCGCAAGGGCGCAGCCTAATTAAACATTTAACACTTAACATTCAACATTGCAAATGGAAATGCAAAACGATATAGTTTCAGAGAACCCCCAGAGCACGGTGGTAGCCCAATACGAGCGTACCACCCCTCGTGCCGAGGCTTACCAAAGCGAGGCAGAGCTGGAGCAGGGAATGATAGCCCAGCTACAGCGACAGGGCTACGAGTATGCCCATATCCACCACGAGGACGAGCTGATACAGAACCTTCGCCTCCAGTTGGAGAAACTCAACGACTTCCACTTTTCCGACAACGAGTGGGAGCGTTTCTTCAAGGCAGAAATCGCCAACGAAGGCAAGGGTATTGTTGACAAGGCAGAGACGATTCAGCGTGACAACATCAAGGCTTTCACCCTCGACGATGGCACGCAGAAAAACATCTACCTCATCGACCAGCAAGACCCTCACCACAACTCCACCCAGGTAATCAATCAATACGAGGTTAGCGACGGCAAGCGACCAAACCGCTACGACGTGACCATCCTCGTGAACGGTCTGCCCTTGGTTCACATCGAACTGAAACGCCGTGGAGTGAGCCTGAAGGAAGCCTTCAATCAAATCAACCGCTACGGTAGGGAATCGTTCTGGGCAGGGTGCTCGCTCTACGAGTACGTGCAAATTTTTGTGATCAGCAACGGTACGGAGACCAAGTACTATAGCAACACCACCCGTGACAGCCATATCCGGGAACAAGCCAAGCAGGGCAAGAAGCCACGGCAGAAGACCTGCAACTCGTTTGAGTTTACCAGCTACTGGGCAGATGCCAAGAACAAGGTGCTCGGCGACTTGGAGGACTTCACAGCTACCTTCCTTACCCGCCACTCCCTGCTGAACATCCTCACCAAGTTTTGCGTCTTCACCGACCAAAAGATTCTGATGGTGATGCGCCCATATCAGATAGCAGCCACCGAAAAACTGCTCAACCAGATAGAGATAGCCCACAACGCCAAGCTCTACGGCACAAGAGACGCTGGCGGCTACGTATGGCACACCACAGGCTCGGGTAAGACCCTCACCTCCTTCAAGGCGGCACAGCTCGCCTCCAAACTGCCCTACATAGAAAAGGTACTGTTTGTGGTGGATAGAAAAGACCTCGACTACCAGACGATGAAGGAGTACGACCGATTCCAGAAGGGCGCTGCCAACGGCAATACCTCGACCAAGGAACTGGAAAAGCAACTGAACAACAGCAAGAGCCGCATCATCATCACCACCATACAGAAGCTAGCCAACTTCATTAAGAAGAACCCCGACCACGACATCTACCGCAAGGAGGTGGTCATGATATTCGACGAGTGCCACCGCTCGCAGTTTGGCGACATGCACACCGCCATCACCAAGCGATTCAAGAAATACTACCTCTTCGGTTTCACCGGTACGCCAATCTTCGTGGAGAATATCTCCGCTTCGAGCAAGGGTACGCTGAAAACCACAGAAGACGTGTTTGGCAAGCGTTTGCACGCCTACACCATCGTGGATGCCATCAGAGACCACAACGTGCTGAAATTCCGTGTGGCATACATCTCCACCATGAAGGAGAAGGAGAACGTGAAGGACGACCAAGTTTGGGGTATCGAGGAAGAGGAGGCGCTGAAGGACGACCGCCGCATCACCAACGTGGCACAATACATATTGGACCACTTCGACCAGCAGACCAAGCGAGCCAGCAGCTACACCTTCAGCAGGCTCATCAACATTAAGGAAGTGGTGACTGACAAGAAGAAAAAGGTGGAGGAAGAGCGACAGAAGACACGACTCAGCGGATTCAACAGCATCTTAGCCGTGCAGAGCATCGACTTTGCCAAGCTCTACTACAACAAACTGAAAGAGCTACAGGCAGAGCAGCCCGAGAATAAGCGGCTCAAGATAGCCACCATCTTCAGCTATGCACCCAACGAGGAAGTAGCCGACGGCGAGGAAGACGAGGACAATGACTCCACCGACGGACTCGACCAGAGCAGCCGAGACTTCCTGGAGGCAGCCATCAAGGACTACAACCTGATGTTCAACACCGCCTACGATACCTCTTCGGAAAAGTTTCCCAACTATTACAAGGACGTTTCGCAGCGCATGAAGAACCGAGAGATAGACCTGCTGATAGTGGTCAACATGTTCCTGACAGGATTCGACGCCACCACGCTCAATACGCTGTGGGTGGATAAGAACCTGCGCTACCACGGATTGTTGCAAGCCTACAGCCGCACCAACCGCATTCTGAACTCGGTAAAGACCTACGGCAACATCGTATGCTTCCGCAACCTGGAAGATGCCACCAACAAGTGCCTTGCCCTCTTCGGCGACCCTACCGCCAAGGGCGTGAGCATCCTGCGCCCGTTCGAAGACTACTTTGATGGCTACGACGAGGTGACGGAAGACGAGAACGGCGAAGAGAGACAGGAGCACGTGAAAGGCTATACCGAATATCTCGAAGAGCTGAGAGAGTTGGCACTGCCAGGCGAGATGCCGCTCACCGATGCAGACAAGAAGCAATTCATCAAGCTCTTCGGCGGCATCCTGAAGATAAGAAACCTGCTTACCAGCTTCGACCAGTTTGCCGGGCAAGACCCCCTCAGCGAGCGAGACCTGCAGGACTATACGAGCATCTATCTCTCGCTGAGAGACTGGGCAAAGGAGAACGCAGAGAGCGGTGACAAGACCAACATCAACGACGACATCGAGTTTGAGATGGAGCTGGTGAAGCAGGTGGAGGTGAACATCGACTACATCCTCTTCCTCGTGCAGCAGATGCAGGGCGACCGTGCCGACATCGCCGAGCTGACTATCCAAATCAACAAGGCAATCGACTCCAGCCCAGACTTGCGAGACAAGAAAGACCTCATCAACCGATTCATCGAGAGTCTTACTCCGGATAGCGAGGTTACCGACAAATGGAAGGAATACGTGGATGCAGAGAAGCGCAAGGAGTTTGAGCGCATCGTGAGCGAGGAGCACCTGAAGGAAGGTCCCGCCAAGGAGTTCATAGAGACCGCCTGGGAGCGAGGTTACGTGCCAGAGGGTGGTTTGGAGTTGAACGCCATCATGCCACCTATCAATCCATTCGACCCGAACGCCAACCGAGAGGGCAAACTGCAAAAAGTACTTGGTAGAATCAAGGGCTTCTTCGGCAAGTTCTTTGAGATAGCAGGAGGAGAATTTTAAAATGATAAAGAACTAACAATAAATAACAAAAACAACAGAACGCAAGCTTCGCCCAGCAGAATACTACGCTCTCGCTGGGTGGGGCTTGTGTGTTGCTTGATAACCCATAGTATAATGAAGTATCGTAAATTTAAAATAAGTGATGAAGAATCCGTACAACAACTTATAGCAAAACTGAAGAATCTACTAGCCGAAGCAGATTTTGTATATGACTGTCCACCTCCTTTACCTGGAACAGAAGCCATGACTGGGAATTTTGTTGATGATGATGGCATCATGGTGTGCGATGCACCTCAACTTTCTCCAGAAAGAGTAGAAGAACAGAAACATGATATACAATATCATCTACATAAGTTGATAGATGAGGTAATGAATGTGAATGATTATGATCGTGTTTTGGTGATTAGAACGCTCTTAGAGCATTTTAATCGTAAAGATGAACATATCATAGAAGAAGAATTGTCAAGAGTAGATGAACATCTAAATTCACTTGATGAATACAGGAAATTCAAACAGGCGAAGCTTCTAGATACAAAGAAAGTGACCGATGTTCAGTTTGCTCATGCCATAGACCTTCTTTTGTTGGAAATAGATAATAATGGTCGCTATATCTTTGAGAGTAAGTCTCATTGGATAGCCGTGTTTAGGGTGGCTGCTGATATGCATTTGATAGGTGATAATGACTATCAGGGGTTTGATAATTGGATTCATCGCATTCACCCCAAGCACCTCAGAATAGATTTCACGTCTAAAACCCTAAAGCCCATGACTACACACTGCTATTTTCAACCATTCGACAAATGGGAATTTCAGCCATTGAAGAATGAAACGAAACGTCCTTATGACAAGATGGTGACTGTAGTTGTTAGGCTTAGAAAACTGCTGGAACAGGAAAAAAAGTAAGAAATTAGCACTAAGTTTTAACCCGAAAAATAACCTTATAACCCATAAAATAACCCAATGGTTATTAGCTTGGAGGCTACCAAAATAAACCCTATCTTTGCACCCGTAATCAGACAAGTAAAGTCTGGTTGCGGGCGTTTTTTGTTTATAGGAATCCGGTACCGTTCCTGAAACTGAAATTTGGCGAATAACTCGCAGTCCAACCCTTTAATATGATATATTGATATGGCAGAAAATGCTTATGTGTTTTATCATCCGCAGTATGGCGGATTGAGAGTGGTGAACAACGACGAAGGATTGTTCTTTTGCATCGAGGACCTGGTTGCCATCACTGATATCGGCAGAGATAAATTGTTTCCAGTATTAGCCGACACGGAGGGGAAAGTGGTCGAAATATATGTGGAAACGCAAACTAAAAAGGTGCCGAAGGATTTTACACATCGTTTGTTTTTCGGTGAATTCTTTGGCAATGCTGACAAGGTGGTGCAAAAAAGTAGAATAGCTTGGAGAAGTATGACATTCGTTGACTCTCAGGTGGTGAGAGATATGACGATAGGCTGTTCGAAAGATCCTGAGCATAAGTTGTTTTATAAGTGGGTCAAGGATTTTATCCAGCCTGTGATGGAGGACGAGGACAGATGTTGGTGTCATGAATGTGTCATGATGAAAAGAATCTGTTATGACCCTCTGAAAAAGCCGATGGACATCCGATATGCTGCCGACGGCCTGTATATCAACGATGTGCGAATCAACTAACATTATTCATCTTTTAAACAAGTTATTACGATCATGAAACAAGCAGCAAAGAAGCAGCTCCTCAACGCCCAGAAGGTGGACGGAGCCATCATCAGTGAAGAAAACGGCACCATTGCCTTCCGCAAGGCGCCATGGAACGATACTGAGGTTATCTGCGAACAGCCTAAGGTGATACCGGGCAGAATGGTATGCTCTGGCGAGAGGGGAGGCGATGAGTTCGACTTCAAGCCTTACGAGCGTACGGGCGAGAAGCTTTTCGAGGAAATCTTCAAGACCAAGCATGCCGTGGTGCGCACCACCAAGCGCACGGTGCAGGTGAACTATACCTTCAGCCGTGACCTGGACAAGCAGGACATGCTGCGCTACCTCAAGGTAGAGCACAAGGAACTGATTGCCGGATTCAAAGATAATGTTGAATGTTGAGTGTTGAATGTTGAATTAGGCTAGCGCCCTTGCGACCGTTAGGCAATTCAACATTCAACATAAAATTCAACATTCAACACTCAACATTCAACATTAAATTCACCATTTAACATTCAAAAAAACGATGGAACATATTATAGCATATAATCCGTACAAGAATGGCAATAAGGGGAGCGTAAGCTCCCAGCCACTCTCGGTCTACGACAAGACCATCGCTTATCCCTGGATGGCTGACCTGGTAGCTGCCATCCGTGGGGGTAACGATGAACTGAAGAAGCAGTTGCCCTTCCGCTGCGCTCACTACTACCAGTTCCGAGACAACAGACGCTCGCAGAAAAATGCCGTGCCCGAAAGCTTCCTCTTCCAAACCACCATCGACGTGGACGACAAGGAATATGTGGATAAGGCGATAGAGAAGGCACGAGAGCTGAACTGCAGCGACACCATCTGGAACGGAGCCCTGCTGCACCTGGAGTATTCAGCCCGCAAGAAGTTGCACATCGACATCCGCATGCCCGTCGGCATGACTATCGAGGAGACACAGCGAGCCTATTGCGAGGCGCTGGGCGTGCCCTACGACGAGAGCTGTATCACGCCAGAGCGCATGCTCTTCATCACCGACAAGGCGTCGGAAATCTATCGCTCGCCCCACTGGTACGAGGTGCTGCCACAGGAAGAGCTGAAGAAGCGCAGACAAGCCTACCTGGACCGTGGGCTCACCATCGACGGACGAATCCAAAATGGAACTCAGCCCCAACCATTTAACACTCAACATTTAACATTTAACATTAAACAAAATGTTCAAGACCATCGACTTTCGGGCTCTGACAGCCATCACGCTGTTTCTGCTGGCTCTGCTGTTCAGCCTGCCCAACCTTGTAATAGCAATGCTGCTCATGCTGCTTATATCAGCCCTGCTGGAGCTCATCAGGATGCTGGCACAGTGGCAACCGGCAAGAACCTCGCAGCCTTCGACCTCTTCCGCAATGCGGCTGGTCTGAAGGACGTAGATATCAACACCCAAGGCTCGCGCCACTCATCGCTCCTGGCAATCATGAGCGCAGGCGCATCGAGAGTGATGCCCGAAGAGGAACTGAAGGCGGTGGTGGCGCAGAAGATGCCTGCCTTCTCGCAGGAGCGTGACTGCCAACAGCTCATCCACGACTTCTATGCGAAATATGGCGACAGTTCGAAGCCGATGTCGCAAGCCGTAATCCGCATCAATGCTCAGGCAGAGAAGTCATCCCAGAAGGATGCCGTGGCATTCAAATCCGCAAGTTCCGTGGGTTCCGAAGGCGGCACGGATTCCAATGCGGAAGATGATAAATTAGCTCCGCCTCCGATGCCCGAACATCTTCCCAAACTCGTGGAGCTGCTGTTATCAAAGACACCGGACGTATACAAGTCAGCCGTGGCACACGCCATCTTCCCGCCACTTGCTACACACCTCTGTAAGACCACCTTCAGGTATATCGACAATGTGGAGCACGAGGCTACCCTGATGTGCTGTCTGCTGGCGGGCACGGGCGCAGGCAAGAACTGTGTGCAGATGCCCATCAACATGATTATGGAGGACATCAGACAGCGCGACCGTGAGAACCTGCAACGGGAGAAGGAATGGAAAGAGGAGGTGACACGCAAGGGTGCCAACAAGGATAAGCGCAAGCGTCCGGAAAACCTCATCATACAGGAGATAGATGCCGATATGACCAACCCGGCATTCGTGATGCGCACGGCTGAGGCTCAGGAACATTTCCTCTATACAACGCTCAACGAGATAGACCAGTTCGATGCCCTCAAGGGACAGGGCAACCAGCAGTTCAAGATTATGTGCCTTGCCTTTGATCCAGGGAACTCATACGGCCAGACCCGCGTGGGCACATCGAGTATCACCGAGCGCATCACCATCCGGTTCAACTGGAATGCATCGACCACCGTCCAGCTGGGGCAGCGATATTTCTCAAAGGTGCTCACCGACGGACCTATCAGCCGCATCAACTTCTGTACCATCCCGGAGCGGGAAATCGGTGCCGAAATGCCTGTATATGGCGAATACGACGATGCCTTCAGAGAGGCACTCAAACCGTACATAGAGAATCTGTGCAAGGCATCGGGTAGGATAGACTGCGCTGAGGCTTTCGCCCTGGCAGAAAAGTTGAAGGAAGAGAACGCCGACTTTTCGCGTATGTCGCAAAACAGAGTGTTCGAGAATCTCTCCTTCCGTGGCAACGTAATTGCCTTTCTCAAGGCTTGTGTGCTGTACGTGGCGAACGGCTGCAAATGGGAACCCGAAATAGAAGAGTTCATCAGATGGAGCGAGAGCTACGACCTGTGGTGCAAGATGATTTTCTTTGGTGCAGGCATAGCCAAGGCTAATGAGGTAGGAGAGAAATCGAGCAAGCGAGGGCCTACCAACCTGCTGCAGCAATTGCCTGACACATTCACCTACACGCAGGCTGAAATGGTACGTCTGCATAACGACTTCGGCAAGAAGGGTACGGCGACGATGCTGAGAAACTGGGTGAACCGCCATTATATCGAGAAAATTCCTCCGAAGGGAGTAAATGCCGACGGAGCTGACGGAAAGCAGGGCGGAAAGGTGTTCAGTATTCAGTTATTCAGTTTTAAGAAGCTATTATATCGTTCCGACGGACTCGACCTGAGAGGTCTCAACGTTTAACAGTTTCAAAAACTTAACACTTAATATTCAGACAAAATGGAAATAGTATTAAAGCGTATAGCTAAAAGAGGAACTTATACCATAGGCAGACTCTATCTGCTGACCGATGCGAGCGTAAGTCGTAACTCGCTGCCTGGTAAGAAGATAGACGACAAGAGAAGATTGGTTCATACCTTTGACAGCCAGCTGCTGTCCAAGGACACATATCTCTGCGATACCATGGAGCCTACATGGCGCAATCTGTTGGGTATCAAGCTAAAGCCAGAGGAAGTGGATGCCCGCTATAGCCGCAAGAGCGGCGTGAAGGCACGTAAGGTACCTGGCCATACGGCCATTCCTGAGGGATCATATCCCGTGGTCATATCGTATTCGCCAAGATTCAAGCGTTGGCTGCCATTGCTGTTGGGCGTGCCGAATTTCGAGGGCATCCGCATTCATGCAGGCAATTATCCTGACGACACGCAAGGCTGCATCCTCGTTGGGGAGAACAAGTTCGAGGGCATAGTGGTGGACTCCCGCATCTGGCTGCAGCGGCTCATCAACGCCATGGTAGCGGCTCGCGACCGAGACGAAAGTATCTGGATTACCATCCAATAGATAGGGAGTGTGGCATAACTTTTACCATAAAAAAAGATGGCGCGTCATAAACTTATGACACGCCATCCTTTGTACACCCTTAGGGATTCGAACCCTAGACCCACTGATTAAGAGTCAGTTGCTCTACCAACTGAGCTAAGGGTGCAAC
>ONZR01000706.1_pt1 | contig 12531 bp, 9 predicted proteins | sample 1671691 | NCBI WGS metagenome assembly ONZR01 (sample SAMN06348182, study PRJEB24527) | human gut metagenome | biome: human gut; feature: ankylosing spondylitis patient; material: feces | host: Homo sapiens | place: China | collected 2015-10 | reverse complement strand
TAAGAGAGTTCTTGAATGTCTGCTCGAAAGCCAAGAACTTCAAAATACCCAAGTTTACTGACTTGTGGTAGCGAAGACCTCCCTTGTAAGGGCCAATCGCGTTGTTGTGCTGAACGCGGTAACCCATGTTAGTCTGTACGTTGCCCTTATCATCTACCCAAGATACGCGGAACTGGATGATGCGGTCTGGAATGCAGAGACGCTCGATGAGGTTTGCCTTCTCAAACTCTGGGTGCTTGTTGTACTCTTCCTCGATAGTACCGAGAACCTGACTAACTGCCTGAATGTACTCAGGCTCGTTTGGGAATCTTCTTTGGAGATTCGCGATTACTTCAGATGCTTTCATAATCTTTAATCTTTTATTGTGTTTAAATTCTTATTTTTTATTTCTGCTTGCAAAGGTACATGTTTTTCTTGAAAACACCAACAAAAAGAAAGAAAAAATGCAGAAAAAGTAGAAAAAAGTCATTTTTTAACATTTTTAGCCACGTTTTGTAGCGCATTTGTGTACGCACACCTTATTATATAAGAGACGTTTTTCGGGGTTTAAGCCTTTATCTCTGTTTTAGGGAATCTTGCATTCTGACGACTTCTGTTTATCTATCCTGCGCCATAGGGCATAGATGAGCAGGATGATAGCGTAGAGACCGATTACCTGAGGCAGACTGATTCTTACGTTTTCGATGCTTGCTCCAGGCAGCATGCTGATCAGTTTTATGGCTGTATTCAAAAACTGGGTGATGCTGGTCAGGGCGCCTGATGTAAGGCTGATGAGAGGGGCGACAACCGGTGCTATGGGCGCCCATAACGTGAGTGGGGAGAACAGGATTAAGGCTGCTCCAAGATATAGGATGAGGGTTGCTGCGGGAATGGCGATGTAATTGGTGAGAAGTGAATAGCACGATATTCTGCCGAAGGTGTAGACGATGACCGGAAGGGTTCCTATCTGGGCTGCCAGTGAAACGCAAAGGAGTCCCCATGCCCAACGGATGAAACGGCTGCGGATGGGGAGGAGGGTGTAAAGGGGTGAGAAGAACAGCAGAATGGAGGCTACTGCCAGGAACGAAAGCTGGAAACTCAACTCGAAAAGATAGAGCGGACTGATGAAGAGCATAAATATATAAGCCGAGGCTAAAGTGTTGAGCGGCAGACCGGTACGATGGAAAGCTAAACTTAAGCTGTAGGCTGAAAGCATGATGGCTGCACGGACTGCACTTGCCGGCAATCCTATGAGAAAAACGTAGGTCCAGATGGAGATGAGGGACAGGATGATGGTGTAAACTGAGTACTTTCTGCCGCCTAGCAGAAAGATGAAAAGCTGGAAGATAATGCCTATATGAAGTCCGCTTACTGCCAGGATGTGACTGGCTCCGGAAATGGAGTAACTGTTTCGGGTGTTCGAATCGAGTGCGCTCTTGTCGCCCAGCGCCATGGCTGCGATGACTGCATAGTCTTGCTGTTTTACGTGAAGGGAAACCAGTTTGCTTTCAATATTGCTTTTATAGCGTTCGGTATTAATTTTTGCCCGTGTGAGGTAAGACAGTTCCTGCCAGTTTTTCAGTTGTGTAGAGCTTTGGGAATCAGCTATTTGCTTACAGGTAAGAAAAGCCCCAAGGCTCAGGATGCATAAATGAATCATCACGCATTGGGAGAAGATGAGAAACTGGTGGTTCCTGCTGAAGTAAGCTTTTTGGCTTAAGAACTCAGTAAGGAAAAAGATGATGCTGCCAAGGGCGCATGAAATGATGGAGATGATGAGCCAGAAGCGCATGTTGAAATCATCATAGCCCCATTTGGCTATGATGATTCCGATCGTCAGTGTGAGGCTGATGGTCATGAGCGGGGTGAGGGATAGCTCTTTCATCATTCCTCTTTCCTTTTTAAAAGATAATTTATTTCCTATTTCTTGAATCCGAAGATGCGCTTGATGAATGTCTTCACAGCGTTTTCTTTCTTCTGTGGATTTACGATAGGGGTGTGCTTGCGTGCCGCCGGCTTGTCGCCCTTTTTCTGGGCTACGCCTCTGCCACGGCCGTTGCTGCCTGGGCGAACATTGTTCTCGGTGCCTGGGCGCTGCTGGTTGCTGTTATTGCTGTTATTGCGGCGCTTCTGGCTGTTGCTGTTCTTTGGCTGCTCGCCTGGCTGGGCTGGCTTTCTGTTCTGCTGCCTGTTGCCCTGCTGTGGCTGCTGCTTTGCGTTCTGCTGCTTGTTGCCCTGCTGAGGCTGCTGCTTTGCGTTCTGCTGCTTGTTGCCCTGCTGTGGCTGCTTGCCGTTTTTCTGCTGAGGCTTGTTGTTGCCCTGCTGTGGCTGCTGCTCGTTGCTGCGTGGTGCTTTTTCCTGACGCTCGTTTGGCTTGTTTGGCTTGCGCTTGTGAGAAGTCTGGTCGCGGTCTTTCTGTCGGCGGTTCTTGGCGCTGTTCTTTCCGGCCTCGCCGTTTCCGCCGTTACCGCGTCTGTTGTTTCTTCCGTTTGCGCCTTTCTTCTTCGGCTTGTTAAGCTTGATGTATTCAGGACCTTCGCCGCATCCCTCAGGGAGAGGCATCTTGTCTACCACCTTCTCCAGGAACTTCTCTATCTGCTGGAACCAGTACTGGTCTTCTTCGCTTACGAAGGTGATGGCTCTACCATCGCGGTTGGCACGGGCTGTACGGCCGATGCGGTGAACGTAATCTTCTGTATCGTGAGGAACATCGTAATTGATGACCATCTCAATATCATCGATGTCGATTCCGCGTGCCACAATGTCGGTAGCTACGAGAACATCATACTGTCCGCTCTTGAACTTGAACATCACATCATCGCGCTCAGCCTGTTCCAGGTCGCTGTGCATGGCTCCGCAGTTTACTCCAATCTGCTGGAGGGAAGCTGCGAGTTGCTTCACCTTGAATTTGCTGCCGCTGAAGACGATGACACGCTTCAGGTCGCCCGCCTTGAAGATGTCCTTGATGATGGTCATCTTCTGGGTTTCGTAGCATACGTATGCTTCCTGCTTGATTTTCTCGGCTGGCTTGCTGACGGCAAGTTTGATTTCTACCGGATTCTTGAGCAGGGTCTTAGCCAGTTCTTCTATCTTCTCAGGCATGGTTGCCGAGAACATGATGGTCTGGCAGGTCTTTGGCAGTTTTGCCGCGATGGTCTTGATGTCGTCAGAGAAACCCATGTCGAGCATGCGGTCGGCCTCGTCGAGAATGAAGAAGCTTACCTTGCTGAGGTCTACATTGCCCAGAGAGATATGGGAGATGAGGCGGCCCGGGGTGGCGATGACTACATCGGCGCCCATGCGGAGGCTGCGCAACTCCTGATCGTAACGGTTGCCGTCGTTGCCGCCGTATACGGCTACGCTGCTCACGCCCTGCAGGTAATAGCCGAAGCCTTGCATCGCCTGGTCTATCTGCTGGGCGAGTTCGCGGGTTGGTGACATGATGACGCAGTTGATGGCGTCTTTAGGATAACCGCCGTCATCGAGCTTGCTCAATACTGGCAGCAGATAGGCTGCGGTTTTGCCGGTTCCGGTCTGGGCTACACCCAAGACATCGTGACCTTCTAATATCTCTGGAATGCACTTTTCCTGTACAGGAGTGCATGTGTCGAAGCGCATGTCGTATAATGCGTCGAGCACGTTGTCGTTTAAATCTAATTCGTCGAAATACATTTTTTTTTAATGTTGAATGTTGAATGTTGAATGTTGACTTTTTACCTCGGTGCCTTGCGGTAGCAGAAGTAGGCTACGATGGCGAAGAGGAAGTTTGGAAGCCACGCTGCCAGAACAGGCGGGAAATTGGCCTGGATGGCGAAGGTGGCAGAAATCGTCTGCAGCATGATGTAGCCGAAACTCAGCGCAAGTCCTACGCCCAATGCTGCTCCCATGCCGCCCTTGCGCTTGCGGGCTGAGAGGGAGACACCGATGATGGTGAGGATGAACGAGGCGAAGGAAGCGGCGATGCGCTTGTGGTATTCTACCTTGTACTGCACTACGTTGCCCGAACCGCGGTTGATCTGCTTGGAGATGTAATCGCGGAGCTCAGGACTGGTGAAGGTTTCCTGCTGACCCTTGGAATAGACCAGGTCGGTAGGTTCCATCGCGATGATGGTGTCCTTCTGGGCTCCGCTCGTAATATGCTCCTTCATGCCCTGGAGCTTGCGGATTTTCCAGTTACTCAGCTTCCAGTGATACTTGCTGTCGGAAATGGTGTCGTACTGGATGTCCATCGCTGTGAGGTGGCTTACGAGTTTCTTGTCCTGGAACTTGTCGAGACAGAATCCGTAGCCGCGTTTCATGCTGTTGTCGTAATGCTGCATATAGGCAATCACTCCCTTGTCTACCTGCAGCTGTACGTTCTCGGCACTGGTATTCTTCTTCTTGTTCTTGTACATCGTCTCGAAGTTCTGCCTGATGACGGTTCCGTGGGGAATGACGTAGGCTGAGAGCCCGAAGGAGAGGGCTGAGAGCAGCACGCAGGTAATCATGTATGGGCGAAGGAGACGCTTGAAGGATACTCCCGACGCCAGGATGGCGATGATTTCGGAATTGCTTGCCAGCTTGGTGGTGAAGAGAATAACCGCCACGAACACGAACAGCGCACTGAAGAGGTTGGCAAAATAGGGCACGAAGTTGGCGTAGTAATCGAAGATGATTGCGCGCGCCGGTGCATGGTGCTCTGTGAATTTTGACAGGTTCTCGTTGAAGTCGAAGACGATGGCGATGGAGATGATCAGGGCGATGGAGAAGAAATAGTAGCCCAGAAACTTCTTGATAATGTACCAGTCGAGCTTCTTGATGTACCTGAACGGGTTGAGAAACCTGAAGATGCGCAGGAACCGGAGCTTGTGAGCCAGCCAGCGCACAGCCCTGATGAGCCACCCGAACTTGCGGGAAGCCCATCGGCCGGTGCGGTAGAGCCGGCGGTGTTTTCTTATTTTCTTAAAATCTTTCATGATGCTTGCTTACTTAAATTCTTCGGCCAAGCTGGTCGATGATGGAATTCTTCCATGCCACGAAATCGCCCTGCTCGATATGATGGCGGGCATCGGTCACGAGGCGCAGATAGAAAGAGAGGTTGTGGATGCTGGCTATCTGCATCGCCAGCAGCTCCTGTGCCTTGAAGAGGTGGTGGAGGTAGGCCTTCGTGGTTACGAGGTCGATGTCGCAGCCGTCTGGATCTACCGGACTGAAGTCTTTCTCCCACTTCTTGTTGCGCATGTTCATCGTGCCCTGATAGGTGAAGAGCATGGCGTTGCGGCCGTTGCGGGTCGGCATTACGCAGTCGAACATGTCTACGCCGCGCTCGATGGCTTCGAGGATGTTCTGCGGGGTTCCTACGCCCATCAGATATCTCGGCTTGTCTTTCGGCAGGATTTCGTTCACTACTTCTATCATCTCATACATCACCTCGGTAGGCTCTCCTACGGCAAGTCCGCCGATGGCATTTCCGTCGGCTCCCTTGTCGGCAATGTATTTGGCTGCTTCGCGGCGCAGGTCCGGGAAGGTGCAGCCCTGAACGATAGGGAAGAGGCTCTGCTGATAGCCGTAGAGGGGCTCGGTCTCGTTGAACCGCTTGATGCAGCGGTCTAGCCAGCGCTGGGTGAGCATGAGGCTGTTCTTGGCGTACTGGTAATCGCTCTGTCCCGGCGGACATTCATCGAAGGCCATCATGATGTCGGCTCCGATGATGCGCTCGGTGTCCATCACGTTCTCCGGTGTGAAGAAATGCTTGCTGCCGTCGATATGGGAGCGGAACTCGCAGCCTTCTTCCTTGAGTTTGCGGATGCCGGTGAGCGAGAATACCTGGAAGCCGCCGCTGTCGGTGAGGATAGGACGGTCCCAGCCGTTGAACTTGTGCAATCCGCCTGCTGCCCTGATGACGTCAAGACCTGGGCGCAGGTAGAGGTGATAGGTGTTTCCGAGGATAATCTGTGCCATGACCTGCTTCTTGAGTTCCTCGAAGTGGACGCCCTTCACGCTTCCTACGGTTCCTACGGGCATGAAGATTGGGGTCTTGATCTGTCCGTGGTCGGTGGTGATGATGCCTGTACGCGCATCGCTTGCTTTATCTGTTACTTGTAATTCAAATTTCATTTCTTTTCTTTTTTATCATTTTCCTCAATGCTGAAGTCTGTAGGGCTTTTCACCTTCTCGTCGGTCAGCGCAAACTGCCAGACGTCAGCCACATTCTCTACATAGTGGAAGTCTACGCCCTTGAGATATTTCTCCGGTATTTCCTCTACGTTCTTCTGGTTCTCCCTGCACATCACGATGTGCTTGATTCCTGCCCGCTTGGCTGCCAGAATCTTCTCCTTGATTCCGCCTACCGGGAGCACTTTGCCGCGGAGGGTAATCTCGCCGGTCATGGCTGTGTTGGCACGCACCTTGCGCTGGGTGATGGCTGAGGCGATGCTGGTGGCGATGGTGATTCCGGCAGAAGGACCGTCTTTCGGAGTGGCTCCCTCAGGCACGTGGATGTGGATGTTCCACTGCTCGAAGATGCGGTAGTCTACCTGCAGCAGGTCGATGTGCGACTTGACGTATTCCAGTGCGATAATGGCTGATTCCTTCATCACGTCGCCCAGATTTCCGGTCAGGGTGAGTTTGCCTGCCTTGCCCTTGCTGAGAGAGGTTTCGATGTAGAGGATTTCGCCGCCCACTGAGGTCCAGGCAAGTCCGGTTACCACTCCTGCATAGTCGTTGCCCTGGTAGATGTCGCGGTTGAACGGCGGATTGCCCAGCAGGTCTTTTACTTCGGCAGGGGTGATGGTGTAGTTCTTCAGCTCCTGGTTGCAGGCAAGTTTGTAAGCCATCTTGCGCAGACTCTTGTCAATCTGCTTCTTCAGCTGTCTTACGCCGCTCTCCCGGGTATAGTGCTCGATGATGAACTCGAGGGCATTCTTGTTGAAACTTACCTTCGGCGAAACCTTGTCGAGTCCGGTGCTTTCCAGCTCTTCCGGTACGAGATGGCGCTTGGCAATCTCTGTCTTCTCTTCGGTGATGTAGCCGCCTACTTCTATCAGCTCCATACGGTCGAGGAGCGGACGCGGAATGACGCTCAGGTCATTGGCTGTGGCGATGAAGAGCACCTTGGAGAGGTCGTAATCCATATCGAGATAATTGTCGTGGAAGGCATTGTTCTGTTCCGGATCCAGCACTTCGAGCAGGGCTGATGCAGGGTCGCCGTTGAAATTGCTCTGCGCCACTTTGTCAATCTCGTCGAGGATGAATACCGGATTGCTGCTGCCTGCCTTCAGCATGTTCTTGATGATGCGGCCCGGCATGGCTCCCACATAGGTGCGGCGGTGACCGCGGATTTCGGCTTCATCGTGCAGACCGCCCAGCGACATGCGTACATACTTGCGCTTCATGGCTGCTGCGATGCTCTTGCCCAGACTGGTTTTTCCTACGCCCGGAGGACCGTAGAGGCAGAGGATAGGACTCTTCCCGCCGCCGTTCAGTGCTCTTACGGCGAGGAATTCCAGAATGCGCTCCTTCACATTCTCCATGCCGTAGTGGTCGTGGTTCAGAATGCGCTTGGCACGGGTCAGACTGAGGTCGTCCTGGGTGTAGGAGTTCCAAGGCAAATCTACCATGGTCTGCAGGAATCCTATCTGTATCGAATAGTCAGGACTCTGCGGGTTCAGGGTGTCGAGCTTGGCAATTTCTTTCTTGAAGATTTTGGCAGTTTCCTCGCTCCAGTTCTTCTGTTTCGCCTTCTCCAGAATCTCCTTCTTCTCCGGACTGGCGTTGCCTTCTCCCAGTTCTTCCCTGATGTTCTTAATCTGCTGCTTGAGGAAGTATTCCTTCTGCTGTTCATCGAGGTCGTAGTGGGTTTTGTTCTCAATCTCAGTCTGGATGCGTAGCAGATGGCGCACCTTGTTCAGAGATCTGATGGCAATCATGATGCGCTCGCTGAGATTTTCCTCTTTCAGCATCTTGATTTTATCCTCGATGCTGAAAGGAAGGAGGGAGCACATGAAATTGCACTGCATGTGAATGCTCGAGAGTTCGTTGATGGCCTGGATGGCATCATCATTATAGTTGGCGTTTGATTTGATATAGTCTGTCGCTTCGTAATGGAAGTTCTCGTAGAGCATTCTGAAGAGTTCATCGTTGTTCTCGTCAGGCCATTTCTCCGGAAGACTTTTTACGTCAATTACTGTGTAAGGCTCTTTTTGAACGAGATGTTTCATCTGACATCTGCCCAGACCCTGGATGATGATGCTCATCTGCTCTGTGCCAGGCATCTTGATAACCTTGATGAGTTTGGCGAAGACGCCTACAGGGTAAAGGTCTTCTTCGTAGGGCAATTCTGTGTCTTTATTCTTCTGGCAGAATACACAGAATGTGGTGTCTGGCTTCTTTTCCAGCATCCGGACGAGATTCAGACTTTCCTTTCTGCCCACAACGATAGGGGTCATGTTGGTAGGGAAAACTACAATATCTCGCATGCAGAGGGTAGGGTACAAACCTTCTTCCTGGTCTTCAATCAGGGTTTTCGGGTCGCCCTCGTAATCTGCAATCATTTGTATTCGGGTACTTGTTCTTCTATTATCCATTTTTTTGTTATGATTTCTATTTTCCGTGCAAAGGTACTCATTTTTTGTGAAATATCGTGGAAGATGATAGATTATTTAATAATAAAATTGCTTTTTCTCTATATTAGTACCCGTTTTTATAGATGTGGGTAGCTGCTTTTGCAGGTAGAAGTGGCAATTTCTGCTGTTTGCGATAAAATAAATCGGCGGCGCATTCGTTTTTCTTCTGTAAAGAGACAGAAGAATTTATGGGTAATTTTCGATTTAAACAGTTTGAGATAGAGCAAGACCGTTGTGCCATGAAAGTGGGAACTGACGGCGTTTTGCTGGGTGCATGGGCGCAAGGTGGCAGGCGGATTCTGGACATTGGTTCCGGAACGGGACTGATTTCGCTCATGATGGCGCAGCGTTTTCCTGAAGCTGAGGTAGTGGGGATTGATATGGATGCTGATGCCTGTGGACAGGCGAGGGAGAATGTGATGGCAAGTCCGTTTCGCGACAGGGTGGAAATAGAATGCTGCAGACTGCAGGATTTCGGGGGAGCTTCGGAAGCTGCTGAGGCTTCTGGAACCGCTGAAGGTTTGAAGGCTGCCGGTGTTTTTGATGCGATAGTGAGCAATCCTCCGTTCTTTGTAGATAGCTTGAAAAATCCGGACAGTAAGAGGACGATGGCGAGACATACGGACAGTCTTCCGTTCCGCGATTTGTTTGCGGGTGTAAAACGGTTACTTTCTGATGACGGTATTTTCTCTGCAATTGTTCCTGTAGAAGTAGTGGAGCAGTTTGTTGCAGAGTCTTGTATATTAGGTTTTTATCTTATACGGAAGTGTGGTGTAAAGACGGTAGAGCGCAAGCAGCCAAAGCGCTTTATGCTGAGTTTCGCCAAGCATCGCATTTCGCCTTATGAAGAGCATGTTGAAACGATGATGGATTCGCAGGGAAACCGCTCGGAATGGTATAGGAAAATAACGGAAGAATTCTACCTTTGAGGAATGTTGAATGTTGAGTGTTGAATTTAGAGGGAGTGTTGAGTGTTGAATGTTGAATGTTGAATGGATTGGGGGCAACACTCAACATTCAACATTCAACACTCAACATTCCCTCAAAGGTTCAGCTTCTTCTGTACCAGTTTGCTGATAGCTTCTACTCTTTTGCTCTGGCGCTGGATGTCTTTATGAATATCATCGCGCACGGCATTGATGTCGTTGAAGAAATCGGCAAAGGCAGACTGAAACATGTTCGGCTTGCGGTCGTTCTTGTTCGCAAATGGGTTCACCAGCATCTTGATTCCCTTTTCTTCCAGGTGAACATCAATCTCTGCCCCCGTCATCACAGGGTCGCCATCATAATGGATTACGCCTGGCTGACTGCGGGTGATATGGAGCTTCTTGCAGCGGAACGACTTGATCTTCGAGTTCTTGTCCAACGTCTTGTTGAACATGTCGAAACTTACCTGAGGCGCCTCGATTACATCGAATGGTTCCATGATGACGACATCCATCAAACCGTCGCTCATGGATGCTTGAGGGGCAATATAGGCATTGTTGCCATACTGAGATGCGTTGGCACAGGAAATGAGGAACGCCTTATACTGCTTGGTGCCCGTCTCGTCCTCCAGCGTGTAAGTCTCAGGCTTATACTTCAATCCCTCGCGTAGGATATTTTCAGCATAAGTGATAGGACCACGCTTGCCGCTCTCGGCAAACTTCATGCTGACGAAAGCGTCAAAGCCCATGCCGCAGGTGCAGAAGAACGGGTGGTCGTTGATGACACCATAATCCAGATCTCTAATCTGGCATTGGTTGATGACCTCGATGCATTTCTTCAGGTTCATCGGGAGCAGCAGATGTCTTGCCAGTCCGTTGCCCGAACCGCAAGGCAGAATGCCGAGGGCAGTATCGGAGTGAACCAGCGAGCGGGCCACCTCGTTGACGGTTCCGTCGCCACCAACCGCCACAACCACATCTACATGGTTGTTCTTCGCTTCGGTAGCAATTTCCGAAGCGTGCCCAGCTCTTTCAGTCATTCTTATCTCGTACTCAAAAAGCTCTTTGTCCAAACCAGAATCTATCAGACTGGGAACTGCCGCCTTGCTGGCTGTTCCTGAAATCGGATTCATGATGAAAAGTATCTTTTTCTTCATTATATAGTCAAGAGTTTGTAAAATTTAGGCTGCAAAAGTAATAAAAATACCCAAAATAACAAGAAATATCGATTAAAAAAACTATAAAAGTAAACTTTCTTATAAAAAAAGCCGTTTATTGAGTTCTTTTTTGTATCTTTGCACCCTGAAAGTTAGAAAAGTATAAAAAAGATAATAAAGTACACCTATTAATAATGGGACAATTACAAGAAAGATACAAGAATTATCGTGAACCTCAGAAGTATATGGCTGCCGGTGTGTATCCATATTTCCGCGAGATCACAAGTAAGCAGATGACAGAGGTAACCGACATTGATGGTCATAAGATTCTGATGTTCGGTTCTAATGCTTATCAGGGTTTGACTAATGACCAGCGTGTTATTGATGCAGCTAAGGCTGCGCTCGACAAGTATGGTTCTGGTTGTGCAGGAAGCCGTTTCCTCAATGGTACGCTCGATTTGCACGTGCAGCTCGAAAAGGAGCTTGCTGAGTTTATGGGCAAGGATGAAACTTTGTGTTTCTCTACAGGATTCTCTGTAAACCAGGGTGTCTTGGCTTGCGTAGTAGGTCGTAACGACTATATTATCTGCGATGACCGCGACCACGCAAGTATCGTAGATGGCCGCCGCCTCTCATTCGCTACCCAGCTTCACTACAAGCACAACGATATGGAAGATTTGGAGCGCGTGCTCTCTAAGCTCCCTCAGGAGGCTATCAAGCTCATCGTTGTTGACGGTGTGTTCTCAATGGAGGGCGACCTGGCTAACTTGCCTGAGATTGTAAAGCTCAAGCATAAGTACAACTGCTCTATCATGGTAGACGAGGCTCATGGTCTTGGCGTATTCGGCAAGCAGGGTCGTGGTGTATGCGACCACTTCGGTCTGACCGACGAGGTAGACCTCATCATGGGTACATTCTCTAAGAGTCTGGCTTCTATCGGCGGTTTCATCGCATCAGACAAGGATACAATCAACTTCCTCCGTCACAACTGCCGTACTTACATCTTCAGCGCCTCTAACACTCCAGCTGCCACAGCAGCAGCTCTCGAGGCTCTCCACATCATTCAGAATGAGCCAGAGCGTTTCGAGAATCTCTGGGATGTAACCAACTATGCCTTGAAGCGTTTCCGCGAGGAAGGTTTCGAGATTGGCGAGACAGAGAGTCCTATCATTCCTCTCTACGTACGCGATGCTGAGAAGACATTCGTTGTTACCAAGATGGCTTACGATGCAGGTGTGTTCATCAACCCTGTTATTCCTCCAGCTTGTGCTCCTCAGGATACATTGGTACGTTTCGCACTCATGGCTACTCATACAAGAGAGCAGGTTGAGCGGGCTGTCCAGATCTTGAAGAAGATTTTCGTAGAAGAGGGAATCATCAAGTAAAATCAGATTTGCCGGTCTTCTCGGTTTGACAGATTCGGGCAGTCGGTTTCTGATTTAAAAGTTCAGCAAGTATGGTTGCGGTTCTTTGCCGCTACTATATATATAATAAGGTATAAGGGCATTCCCGGATAGGGGGTGCCCTTATTTTTTGCCAGTTTTTGCCCGTTTTTCAGCCATTTTGCATTAAAATGCATATTTTTTTGAAAAAAGTTACGGAAAAATTTGGTGGAATCAAAAAAATGTAGTACCTTTGCACTCGCAATTCAGAAATGATGCTTAAAGCAATGCTTAAGAGGTATCGTAGAGATGAATGAGCGGGGTGTAGCGCAGCCCGGTAGCGCTCCTGTTTTGGGAACAGGTGGTCGCAGGTTCGAATCCTGTCGCCCCGACTTATCAAATCATTCTGAAAGTAAATTGCTTTAATAAAGCGGGGTGTAGCGCAGCCCGGTAGCGCTCCTGTTTTGGGAACAGGTGGTCGCAG
>ONZR01000705.1_pt1 | contig 12551 bp, 12 predicted proteins | sample 1671691 | NCBI WGS metagenome assembly ONZR01 (sample SAMN06348182, study PRJEB24527) | human gut metagenome | biome: human gut; feature: ankylosing spondylitis patient; material: feces | host: Homo sapiens | place: China | collected 2015-10 | reverse complement strand
TTTCATGCAAAAATTCAAAAAATTTTAAATCGTAATCTTCCGCCTTGTATTACGATTAACATCGTAATACTATTTTTGGCTAAATCGTAATAAGGTTGATATGTCAACGTTTCTTGCTTGACAGTCATATTTTGGGCGGTTATGATTTTAATCGTAACAATTACTAAATAAAACTCAAGTACTCTGTTAAAGAAAGGAATTATTCATGAATAAAAGAACTCATTTGCTCTCATTATGTCTTTTGACGATCTGTACGCTGCTTATTCTTGGGGGATGCGCGAATCAAAGCAAAAAAAGCAGTTCTGACAAGCTGAACGTGGTTTCGACTCTGGATTTTTATGGCGAAACGGCCAAGGCAGTCCTTGGAAAAAACGGAACCGTCACGTCCCTTATCGACAACCCGAACATCGACCCACACGACTTTGAAGCAACGACCAAAACGGCCAAGCAAACCGCAAATGCCGACGTCATCATCAGAAACGGCGCCGGCTATGACGACTGGATCAAAAAACTTTCGGACAAAAAGAGCATTTCCGCTGCCAGATTGATGAACGTCAAGGACGGTCAAAACGAACACCTCTGGTACAATCCTGAAACGATGTCAAGGCTTGCGGACGAACTTGCCAAGGTCTTTTCAAGCAAAATGCCGTCAAAAAAAGCCGAATTCAAGCAAAATGCCGCAGCATATAAGAAAAAAGTCGCCAGACTGAACAGCGAACTCGAAAAAATCAAAGCTGAAAGAATTGAGAAGCCAGTGGCCGTTTCGGAACCGGTTTTTGACTACTCGCTTGAAAAAATGGGCTACAAAGTCGCAAACGCTCACTTTGCCAAGGCAGTCGAAGAAGAAAGCGATCCGTCATATACGGACATCAAGAATCTGCAAAATAAAATCAAGCGAAAAGAAATCGCCTTTTTCGTGTATAATGTTCAAAGCGACGGCACGACCGTCAAAAACATCGTAAATCTTTGCAAAAAACACGACATCCCGGTTGTCAAGGTAACGGAGACGCTGCCAGAAGGAAAGAACTATTTCAATTGGCTGCAATCGGAATACCGTCAAATTGCAGAAATCGAAAAATAATCGGAAAGAAGAACGACTATGGATTCTATTTTGAAAGTGACCGACCTGAATCTGAAAATCCCCGACCGAACGCTTTTTTCAAATCTGTCATTTGAAATTCCGCGCGGAAAATTAACCTGTATCACGGGTGAAAACGGCGTCGGCAAAACGACTCTGATCAAACATCTCCTGGCGGACCTGTCGCATAATTACGAAGAACACGCCAAGTTCATGGTTTCAAGAGATCAGGTTCAATACGTGCCGCAGCTTCGAAGCATTGATGATGAATATCCGCTTTGCATTCACGATTTCGCGGCTTTCGGACTTAAAACCCGCAGCATTTTTTTGAACAAAAAAGCCAAGGAAAAATTGGCCGCCATCCTCTCTGAAACAAATTTGACAAAAATTGCCGATCAACCGCTCGGACGCGCTTCCGGCGGCGAAAAGCAACGCGCCTATCTCGCCCAGGCGCTTTGTGCCGATCCGAAGCTTTTGATTTTGGACGAAGCAACCGCAAGCCTTGATCAGACAAGCAAGCACGAACTCTTGAAAATGCTTCGAAACGTCATGAAGGAACATGGTTTGACCATCATGTTCATCACGCACGATCCTGAATTGATTGCCGCTTATGCCGACTACGAATTGCATTTGGCAGACAAATCGGGAAAACTCATCAAAAAGGGGGACAAGAACTGATGCTTCAATATGATTTCATGCGCTATGCCTTTATCGCGGGGATTTTCATCGCGCTGATCTGCGGCGTCATGGGCGTCTTCGTCGTGGCGCGCCAGACTTCGTTTTTCACGCACACGTTGTCCGAAATCGGCTTTTCCGGTGCTTCTTTCGGCGTTTTTGCCGGAATTTCGCCGCTTTTGGGGATGCTGTTGTTTACCTGCTCGTCTGCCCTCCTGATCGGTTTTTCAGGTGAAAAGCTCGGCCGGCGCGAATCTTCAATCAGCGTCTTCTCCGGTCTTTTCCTCGGACTCGGAATCTTGTTTCTGTCGCTTTCAAACAAGCAGGCCAACTATGCAACGAGCATTCTCTTCGGAAGCATCGTCGGAATCAATCGCTCAAGCATTGACATTCTGGTCGGATTAAGCATTTTTTTGCTTTTGGTCATTTTCCTGCTGTTCAAGCGCTTGGCCTACAACTCGTTTGATTCGCAAGGCGCCGAATATAATCAGCGTTTCAACAAGTTGATTTCAATCATCTTCTTGATCATGCTTGCGCTGACGATCAGCATCACGGCGCAGATCGTCGGTTCATTGCTGATTTTCGTTTTACTGACGATCCCTGCATCGGCAGCCAAGTATTTTGCGCACACGCTGAAAAAGATGATCGTGCTCAACTTCCTGTTCGCCCTGTTCGGAATCTGGTTCGGCCTTGTTCTGAGCTGGGTGACCGATCTTCCGGTCAGCTTCTTCATCACCGTCATTGAAGCCTTGATTTACGGCAGCGCCATCTTGAAGGAACATTTTGAGACATATCAAAAATAATTTATGTCAGCGGATGATTCGCAGCTGTTTTGCGAATCATCCGTTTTTTGTGTCCGCACAGTCGGCATCTCATCCAATCGCATAATTGTATCGATACATTATCCGAAAATTAAATAGAACATCGTTTATTAATTGATTTTTAACCATCCGAAACCTATAATTCACTTAACGCTATTATGAAGAAGGTTTTATTATGAGAAATGAAAAGCTTTACACAGTAATTCGGGCAGCATTCTTCGCTGCGCTTGACTATGTCTTCGCAATGTTCCAGATTCACGTTCCGTCACCGGTCGGACATCCCTTCGTTGACCTCGGCTTCACGTTTGTTGCCCTGGGCACGATGTTTCTCGGCTTCAAATACGGCTTCATCTCCGGTGCCGTCGGTCTCGGCGTCTTCGATCTTCTGAACGGCTATGCCAATCATGCCTACCTGACCGTCATGGAAGTCCTTTTGCTGACGGCGGCCGTTGCGGTTTCCTACAGGCTGCTGAACAGAAATGACGGTCTTTCCAGCCCGTCACTGATTACAATCGGCATTGTCTCCGGCCTCGTCAAGATGTTTTCCGGCTATCTCCGCTATCTCGCCGAAAGTCTCATCGATGCCGGTCTTCCGTTCGGCAAGGCTGCCGTAACTGCACTCGCCGCCTTCCCTGCAGACTTCGCAACAGGCTTCGTGATGTTCTTTGCAGTTCCGGTATTCTTCGTCGTCATGTCCAGGGTGACAAGCCGGATGAATCTGTCCGTACAGAGACATTGAAATATGGTCCTATGCTCAGCACCGTGGGAAAGGAACATTCGTTGCCAAATACAGTTCGCCATTTAATTAAGAAAAATGAACAATAAAATTCTCAACCTCTTGACACTTATCCTCATGATGTTCACCTCATTTCTTGTCATCATGACCGGAAACAGGCAGTATCAGACGGAAAAAGTCGTCAGCCAGTTCAATTTGAGCAGCGAATTCCACCCGTTCAGTCTTCCGGATCAGGAAAATGTTTCACAAAGCCGCTGCAGAAAACGTCTCGAAGTGCTGAATCAGGTTTCAGACCAGACCGGGATCAACTATCTGAATCGCCGGCTTTTCTCAGCCAGTCCGATGAACGGACACCGGCTCGACTACAGCAGATCCATCGACAGGGTGACATTTGCAGTCCATACCGTACGCAGGACAAGGCTCATGGAGAACTTTGAAATGAAGCCCTCCCTGATTGAACACGGGAGAACATTCAAAATTCCCTCACTTCACGGATATTCTTCCAATGTAATGCCGGTTGAAGACATTATGAACGGTTCGAACTGTCGCGAAGGAACATTCTTCATCGAAACATCGGATGAAAAGCAAATTGATGAATTCATTTCCCTGCTCAAGAACAGACTGAATGAAAGCGAGCATCAGTCATTCAGGAATTCCGACTTCAAGGTCAATCCGGAGTTCATCTCCGAACTTTCACCTGATGATGGAGACAATCCCGGGCAGATAATGGTGACATCGCTGCTCTTCATGATCATCTTCCTCATCACCCTCATCCTGTCATCTTCACGGGAACTGGCAGTCCATCGCATGAACGGCCTTTCCATCCGGAGCTCGTTCCTTGTCCTTCTTGGAAAGGGGTGGCTTGTCTCCTGCATCACCACACTTGCAGTTGACTTTGTCTGCAGAGCTGCATTTAACTGGAACTGGTCCGTTTCCGCCTCAATGTGCCAGATTGCCGTCATGATCAGCATGCCTGCCGTCTTCATGACCGTTGCCGGACTTCTTCAGTCACCCCACCTTGCAGGACAGGTCAACGGAAGAAGCCATGGCAGGATGATGTTCACTGCAATGTACGCTGCAAAGGGAATTGCCCTTGCGGCATGCTTCTTCTCGATGATTCCCCTGGCCCAGCTTGTTGAAACGTCATGCCGGCCGACGTCAGCTTCAGGACAGCATGACAGCCATGCTGTCTTCTATCCCGTTCAGGATGGGAACAATACCATTCAACAGCTCATGCGTGACGCCGGAAACCGAGAAGTCATCTACAGGAAGCTCAATTCCATGGGAGCACTGCTGATTGATGACAATGCCCTTCATCAGCCTGAAGACGTTCCGCAGGAAATAAGATTCGTCAGCATCAATCCCAATTATCTTAAACAATTCCCGTTGTATGACAGCGAGGGCAGGAGAATCAGGGTCTCGGACAACGATGACAGAATCATTCTCTGCATACCCGAAAACAGGCAGGGCTTCACCAGAGGACTGCTCAGGTATGTCAGGCGAAATGCCAGGAAGGAACTGGGGCATGTACCGAAGATAAAGATCTACCACACTGTTCCTTCAGGAAACAGGAATTTCAGGAACTTCAATGACGGAAAGCTCATGAACAGGGACACTGTATTTGTCATGACCTACGAAAATTCCACCCCCATCAGTAGAAACATCATGAACGGCGAGGGCGAAAATGACTGTCTGAAGATTCCGGTCGGCAAATCGGTTTCGAAAACGTACTCTTCCATCGAACCTCTGCTCAGAAGACACGACATGGATGACAATTACCGTCAGCTTGTAAGAATCAGCGACCTCAAGGAAGAGGACATGAGAATGGAGCTGGGAGATTTGAGGGAAGACTTACTGCTTTTCCTTGCGGGAACGTTACTGACTCTTTCCATGTCAAGTTATACAGCCCTGTTGTTCTTCAAGGCATTCAAGCGCGAAATCATCCTGAAGAGAGCCCTGGGATTCACTTCAGTCAGGGCATGCCGCGGTCTTGCCGCACTGCTTGCCCTGCAATACGCCGTAATGATTGCCTTTCTCTTCCGGCAGGACATGTTCAACTCGCTTAACATCATCCTGCTCATCGGCACTGCCGCCACCGAACTGGTCATCAACATGATTACCATCAGACATCTCGAAAAAAAGGAAATGGGGGGAGTACTCAATGGGGAATGAAAACATCGTCGAAATATCATCAATGTGCAAGTCATTTGGCAAAAAACAGGTCTTCTCAGACTTTTCCCTGTCCATTCCCGCACACAAAATCACAACCGTCTTCGGTCCGAGCGGCAGCGGCAAGTCGACTCTTCTTAACATCATCGGCCTGCTGGAGAACTTCGAGTCCGGAACAGTCCGCCTCTTCGGCAGAAGGATTCCCGGAACCAACAGCAGAAAGGCCATGCTTCTGCGTCGTAATGAGATTTCCTTCTTGTTTCAGAACTTCGGACTCATGGAAAGTCGTACAATCAGGCAGAACCTCCTGATAGGCCTGCAGTATTCGCATCTGAGCACAAAGGAGAAGAACACCCGGATGCTGCAGGCACTTGAACAGACCGGACTCGACAAACCACTGAACACCCATGTATACAACCTTTCAGGCGGAGAACAGCAGCGGGTGGCCCTGGCACGCGTCCTTCTCAAACCTTCAAGACTTGTCCTGGCCGACGAGCCGACCGGGTCACTTGATTCAAGGAACAGAGATTTCGTCATGAACAGGATTTCCGCCTTGAAGGACTGCGGCAAGACCGTGATTGTCGTTTCTCACGATGACAAATTCAGGGAAATAAGCGACAACGTCATTTTCCTGCGTCCGTGACCACATCCGGCTGCAAGTGAACGATAACCGTCAAGTTTTTCAGTAACATTCGTGTTTCATAGTGGATTTTGCAACCGATCTATGGTATATTATTCGTTACAGGGGTAGGAAGTCCTGCGTCAAGGGCTGACGGAACGGAATGTGAACGTCAGCAGAAAGGTCCTGTCATTGGCCTGCGTGGTTCTTCCGCATTCACCATAATTACAATTTCATAATTTTTGGTGCTTGTCTCCCCCAATAAACTTTAGGGAGATGTTTATCTAATGACAAAACTTACATGGAGCAGTCCTAAACTGACGACTCGAACCTTGACCTTTGGCGCATTGCTGATTGCGATTCAGCTTTGCCTGTCAAAACTGTCGGTTGGTCCCGAAAACGTCGTCAAGGTCGGATTAGGCTTTATCGGTACCGCAATGATTGGGTATTTCCTTGGTCCATGGCTTGGTGGGGTTGCATTGGTTTTGAACGACCTGATCAGCAACACCGTTTTTTCAACCGGATCGTCATTCTTTATCGGATTTACCTTCTCTGCATTTGTCACGGGCGTTATCGCCGGATTATTTTTGCACCGTCAGGAAATTACCTGGCAGCGTCTGGCAATTTACACTTTTTTCCAGATCCTGATTTCAAACGTGTTCTTCAACACGATGTGGATCTTTTTGATGTACTTCCAGACCAAAACGGCAGGCGCCTTGTATGGCCTTTTGGCTCAGCGACTTCCAAAGGAAATTATCAGCTGGCCGATTGAAATCATCATTTTGCTGTTCCTCATGAACGCAATCGAACGCTTGCCAATCAAATCTTTGAACAATAATTAAAGATAATGGGATCGGATAATCCGGTCCCATTTTAATTTTCTCCAAAAAATCCGTAATTCAAAAAGGCTTTTGACGCACAAACGCATCAAAAGCCTTCTATTCTCACTTATCCATCACGCCGATTACGGCCTTCTTGGGAACGAAGCCGAACATCCGGCTGTCTTCCGAAGTCGAACGATGATCCCCCAAAACAAAATAACTGTTTTCAGGAACTCTGTCGACGATCGTCTTCCAGTGATTGCGCGCGCCGAGATCTCGCAGCGTCCAGTCACCCGTTGAAGCCGACGTTTTTTGTTCTTTATTCAGATATCTTTCATCAATTTTCTTGCCGTTGACATAGATGATTCCGTTTCTTGATTCGATGAAATCGCCAGGAAGTCCAATGATGCGCTTGATATAATAGCCGCTTTCTTCCGGCTTTACGGGCATCTTTTTGGTATCAAAAACCACGACGTCCGACCGCTTGATTCTCTTATGATAATCGATAAAAACCTTTTGCCCGGAATCAATCGTCGGGGCCATTGAGCTTCCGTAAACTTTGACTTCCGCACCGTTTTTCCTGAACATGAAAAAGGCCGTAAAACATAAAATACCCGTAACGAACCAGGCAGCAAGAACCTTTGCTTTGCTCATAAATTCTCACCTCTGAGAAATTGTTATTCCCATTCTAACATCATCCGTCCAGAATGTATAGAACAAGTCACCGATGCTTTCATTCATAAAAAATGCAGTGCTCATGGCGACGGTCTTCCTGGCGATAAACATCGGAACTTGCGCCTCCGAAATAACGTTGACTCAAAAAAGAAGGCCACCGTCACCAGAAAACGCATTCACCGCATCTTCTTAAAAAAGCGACGTCCAAATCGCATGCGCAACTCGGATGCCGCTAAGGAAACGGAAATACTTTCCGTCTGCCCCTGCCAAGGAATTCAATTATACCATACCTCAGGCATGATTGTGCAATGCCCTGACGCGAATGACCTCAGGAATCGTCATCAATTCCTTCTCAAGCTCTTCGACTTGTTCTTCGGAAAGAGCGGCCGCATCAATTACCGTATAGGCAATCTTATCGCGCGACCTGTTGATCATGTTGTCGATGTTGATTTCGCGATTTGCCAAGATTGTCGTGATGCGTCCAACCATGTTGGGGATGTTCTGGTGAATCAAAGTCAGGCGAAGCGGTGCCTCAAACGGCATTTCGACCGTCGGAAAATTGACCGAATTGACGATGTTTCCCGTTTCAAGATACTTGCGCAACGTTCTTGCAGCCTGCTTGGCACCGTTGACCTCGGCTTCTTCCGTCGTTCCGCCAAGGTGCGGCGTCACGACCGTTTTGTCATGATTAAGAACTTCAGGAGAACTGAAGTCAGTCATGAAAAGCCTCAGCTTGCCGGAATCAAGCGCTTCGCAGACGTCATGATCGTTGACGATTCCGCCGCGCGAATAATTCAGGAGGACTGCCCCGTCCTTCATTTTTGCAAGCTCCTTTGCAGAAATCAGATTGCGGTTCTGTTCAGTATACGGAATATGAATCGTGACATAGTCGCTGTCATTCAAAACGTCATCGAGGGATTCCGCACGCGGAATGTCGTTGGAAAGCCTCCAGGCATGCTCAACGGAAATATAGGGATCGTATCCGACAACATTCATCCCTAAATCATATGCTGCACGGGCAACTTTTGACCCGACGGAACCAAGTCCGATAACGCCGATGCGCTTACCCTGAAGTTCCGTTCCGTCAAAATGGTTCTTTCCCTTTTCAGTCTGCAGTGAAACGTCTGCGCCGCCCATCTTCCTGGCCCATTGAATCGCAGGAATAACGGGACGAGCTGCCAAGATCAAAAGCGCAACGACAAGCTCCTTGACGGCATTGGCATTTGAGCCCGGGGTATTGAATACGACGGTGCCCTGATCCGTGCATTTTACAAGCGGGATATTATTGAATCCGGCCCCTGCCCGAGCGATTGCAAGCACGTTCGTTCCAAAAGCCGTTTTATGCATGTCCTGGCTTCTTATCAGCAAAGCATCCGGCTTTTCCGTCTGGTTGACCGTATATGAGTCCTTTGGAAAAACATCAATCCCTTCCTGAGCAATTACGTTGTAAGTCTTAACATCGAATGTCATTAGTTTTCCCCCTTGACTTCCGTTTCAAATTTTTCCATGAATTCAACCAATGCCCTGACGCCCTCCAGCGGGAACGCATTATACAGGCTGGCCCGCATGCCACCGACCAGTCGATGGCCCTTGAGATTCTTGAACCCTGCCTCATCTGCCTCCTTGATGAAGCGTCGATCCAATTCTTCGTCGCCCGTAACGAACGGAATATTCGTCGTTGACCGGTCGTCTGCAAAGACAGGCGACTTGAACAGCTTGGAATTGTCCAAGAATTCGTAAAGCAAGCGTGATTTTTCCTCATTGCGCTTTTGTGCGGCATCAACGCCGCCTTCTTCAAGCAGCTGCTTAAAGACGAGACCAGCCGCGTAAATCGCAAAGACAGGCGGCGTATTGAGCGTCGAATGTTTCTTTGAAAGCTTGACGTAATCAAGCATTGAAGGCAGGTTTTGGCTTTCATCGAGCAGAGAATGCTTGACAATCACGACGGTCAGGCCGGCCGGGCCGATGTTCTTCTGTGCTCCGGCCATAATAAGTCCAAAATCTTCAACGTTATATCTTTGGGCAAGAATGTTTGACGACATGTCAGCCACAACGACGTTTCCCTTTACGTCCGGCAGCTTGCGATACATCGTTCCCTCAATCGTGTTGTTGAGCGTGACGTGAACGTAGTCGCATGGCTTGTCCAAATTCAGAGAATACGGCAGCTTCGTGTAATTTTCGGCCTCTCCGGATGCTGCCGCGTATGTCGAGATTCCTGGCAGCAAATCCGCTTCCTGCCTGGCACGGACTGCCCAATGTCCGGAATCGACAACGGCAACGGTCTTTTCCTTTCGTGCCAGATTCAGGGGAATCGTGTCAAACTGAAGCGTCCCGCCCCCCTGAAGAAACAGGACATCATAATCGTCCGGCACGTTCATCAGCTGACGCAGATCGCTTTCGGCCTCATTTTGCATGTCGACGTAAAGTGAGGATCGGTGACTGATCTCCATAATGCTCATACCGCTTCCCTTATATGAAGGAAGTTCCGCCTGGATCTTCTTGACGACTGACTTTGGCATCACCGCCGGTCCAGCTGAAAAGTTATAAATCTCTGTCACATTACCCACTTCTTTCTTGTTTGAATTAAATTAATATATTTCTAATAAACAGAAAAGTTTCTGCTACCCTTTAACTTTAGGCTATTATCACGCAAAATGCAATAAGTTTCAGTGATAAAAATTAAAGAAATGTTTGAATTCCAACTCTTATTTAATGTCTCAATTATTGGATTGACAAATTCAGATTTTAATAATTAACATAACTGTAACATTCACGAACTTTCATTGACAATCTTTGACGTTCAAACCCCTGTATTTTACAAGAGTTTCCCCTGGCATCGATTCCCTTAAGTCTTTTGTAACATTCATGTAACATTAGAATGAAAGAGAACTTTGGAATCCATGACTTCAACAAACAAAAGCCTTTATAAAAAGGCATTCTTCGTCATTTCATCAATATCTCACAAAAGTTTCACGTTTGCCTTTAAATCCCGTTATATCAACAATAACGAGATGTTTGTTACAAAAACAACTCATTTTGTAATATTTTTAGCTCATATTTGCAACATTTACCAGTTAGAATAGTACGTATAGGGTTTCAGGGGGAAGTTTACCCTGTTGACATAATCCGTGAAACATGATAAGCATGTTTCTTTGTTTATCGTTGGTGTTATTAGAGCTTATTCCATAGTATTTGAATCGGGAGGATAGAGACTGTTAATAGAATTGAAGAACGTTGCGCAACAGCATTTACCAATCAGGGGCAAGGCTGTTTGCCCTGGTCAATCGCTTTAGGAAGAGCGCTGGCCTTGATGCCGGTCTTTGAGCCGGCAAGCGCAACGGATGCAGTTTTTGCATCATCCTATGTTTTATATAGCAGTTGTAGTTATTTGAATCATACAGCTAAAAATATTTTAATCGGTACAGCTGGTGCTGCAGGTTTGTTTTTGGCCTCAGCTGCAACAGCAAATGCCGATACAGCACATAAAGTTGCTAAAAACGACACTGTTTGGGATCTTTCCCAAAAATACGGCGTTTCCGTCGAATCAATCGAAACGCTTAACAAGATTGATCAGAACAGTCATTTGATCGTTACTGGTCAGACATTGCAAATTCCTGCAAAAAACGATGCCAGACAACAAGAAGACAAGACAACGGAAGCAACGCATGAGGTTTCAGTAAAAGACGGTGATTCTCTCTGGTCGATCGCGCAGGCTGAAAACACGACGGTTGACAAGCTTCGTTCATTGAACGGCCTTGCAGCAGATGAAAATTTGATCTACCCTGGTCAGACGCTCAAGGTTTCCGGTGCTGCCCAGGCAGCAGCTCAAACTCAAACAGCGTCCGCCGATACGCAACAAGCTTCAGCTCAAACGCAACAGTCTGCTCAACAAACTACTTCAGCTGATCAGACTCAACAAGAAGCTTCGACTGCTGCTAACTCTGAAACTTCTCAAAAGCAACAAGTTCAAGTTGTCGTTTCTGCAAACCATACGACTCATACGGTCGTTTCCGGAGAATCTCTTTGGTCGATCGCACAAGCTTACGGTGTGACAGTTGATTCATTGCGTCAGTCGAACAACCTTGGTGCAACGCTTGTCGCAGGCACGACTTTGACGATCAACGATCCGACAAAGACTCCTGCACAGCAGCAGACACAGGCTGCACAACAACAAACGCAAACGGTTCAGGCGGAAGCTTCAGCTCAAACGCAGCAGGCAACCCCAAGCAGCAATAATGCTCAACAGCAACAAACGCAGCAACAAACACAACAGCAAACACAGCAACAGGCTCAACCATCGAGCTCAAGCAGCCAGCAGCAGTCTGCACCTGCACAACAACAAGCACAAACGACTCAGGCTCCTGTCGCTTCATCCTCAATCAGCGGCAGTGCGGTTGCAGCATACGCTCAACAATTCATCGGCGTGCCTTACGTTTCCGGCGGCAAGACGCCAAGCGGCTTTGACTGCTCAGGATTTACACATTACGTCTATGCACACTTCGGCAAGGAAATCGGAGGATGGACGGTTCCTCAGGAAAGCGCCGGAACACAAATCAGTGTCAGCCAGGCTCAAGTCGGCGATTTGCTCTTCTGGGGTGCACGCGGTAATACTTACCACGTTGCAATCTATCTTGGCGGCGGACAGTATATTGCTGCTCCGGAACCCGGACAAAGCGTCAAAATCGGCAATATCTGTTACTTCCAACCTTCATTTGCTGTTCACGTAAATTAAGCAATGATTCAAAGAGGTTGAGGAGAATGTGATCTCAATTGAAAACCCGGACGGAATTTGCAGTTAATGCAAATTCCGTCCGGGTTTTTGTGTATATGGGAACCAAATTCCTGTTATGACGGAAATAACCAAAGGAATAGCAACAAGAGTCAGCTCCCAGACAACGACCGAATTCAGTCGCAAGCTGCCCGAAATTAAACGATTATTATTAATATTTATGCACAA
>ONZR01000704.1_pt1 | contig 12564 bp, 10 predicted proteins | sample 1671691 | NCBI WGS metagenome assembly ONZR01 (sample SAMN06348182, study PRJEB24527) | human gut metagenome | biome: human gut; feature: ankylosing spondylitis patient; material: feces | host: Homo sapiens | place: China | collected 2015-10 | reverse complement strand
TAACACCGTGCTCATCAAGCCGAGTGCCTATGCGCCGGCTTCGAGCGCGGTGCTCAAGCAAATCTGCGAAGAGACGTTTGATCCGCGCCTGGTGACGGTTATCGAGGGCGGGCGCGCCGAGAACGAAGCGCTGCTCGATGAGTGCTGGGACAAGATCTTCTTTACCGGCAGCGTTCCGGTCGGCAAACTCGTCATGGAGCGGGCAAGTAAAAACCTGACGCCCGTGACGCTTGAGCTGGGCGGAAAGAGTCCCTGCATTGTGGATGCGACGGCAAACTTGAAGGTCGCGGCACGGCGCATCGCCTTTGGTAAATGGCTCAACGTGGGCCAGACCTGTGTAGCGCCCGACTATCTGCTGGTCGACGTGCACGTGCACGATGAGTTGTTGGGCCTCATCAAGGAGGAGGTCCGCCGCATGTTTGGCGAGCATCCGCTCGACAACGAGGATTACGGCCACATCGTCAACGCCAAGCATTTTGCGCGCGTGCGCGGGCTGATCGATCCCGACAAGGTTGTGCTGGGAGGCACGGCGCGCGAGTCGTCGCTCAAGATTGAGCCGACGATCCTAGACGGCGTGTCCCCCGATGACGCCGTGATGCAGGAAGAAATCTTCGGTCCCATCTTGCCGGTGCTGACGTTTGAGAGCTTAGACGAGGCCGAGACGTTTATTACGGATCGTCCGACACCGCTGGCCTTATATATCTTTAGCCAGGACCGCGCAGTTCAGGAGCGCTTTGTGCGCCATGTGCCCTTTGGCGGCGGCTGCGTCAACGACACGATCATGCATCTGGCTACGAGCCATATGGGCTTTGGCGGCATGGGCGCGAGCGGTATGGGGCAGTACCATGGACGCGAGAGCTTCGATACGTTTAGCCACAAGAAGAGCATCGTGAACAAGGCAACGTGGCTGGACGTGCCATTCCGCTATGCCCCGTATGCGAGCTGGAAGCACAAGTTCGTGCGCATGTTCGTGCATTAGAATCAGATGACTTAGAGATAAGCAAAATGGCCGCCCCCGCATAAGCGAAGACGGCCACTTCTCATGCCCAAGCGCTGGGGCGTGGAGCGTTCTGATGGCAACGCGCAGGGGCGGGACGCCAGATCGGTGCTAGAATACGGGACGACCGCAGCAAAGGGGAGATTATGCATATGTTCGAGACCTACATGGACTGATGACGCTCAGGTTGTCTTGTTTGGTTTCCATATGCATGAGGGGTTTACTATGTCCCGTCTTCTTTCTCCATCGCACCGTTTGGTTGCGGTAAATTTCTTTATTCAGCTTGCATTTCAGTCGACGTATTTTGTCGGCATCATTGGCTGCGGCACCTACGTTCTCGGGGCCGGCGCATTTGAGACGTCCGCCCTCGTGTTTGGACTCAACCTGGTGCTCATCTTTGCAACGTTTTGCGCCGGCGCACTTGTGGACTCCTTGGGCCCGCGTCATGTGCTTCTAGCCGTTTGCGTCCTGCTTTGCGCATCGGGCGTTTTTGGCCTTGTAGCTCCCGTGTCCTATCCCGCGCTTGCGCTACTCGCCATCTCTGCCGGGTTGCTGTTTGGCGCGGGGACCACGGCCATGGACGCCTATCCGCGCTTTTTGACGGAGGCGCCCGAGGAGCTTTTGCGCATAAACGGCCTCAACAATATCGCGACAAGTGTCGCGGTGATCGTTGGACCTGCCCTTGGAGGCGTTATCGCCTCGGCCTTTTCCAACCAAGGGGTGTTTTTCCTGCTCGCGGCAGCACCTGTTCCCGCTTTGCTGCTTGTGGCCTCGTTGCGTGAAGGCACTGCTGTTCAGGGCGTCGACAAGCCGGAGTCTCGCGATGGGGCGACGGGCTTGCGATCGCTTTGGGAGGGCGTTATTACCACGGCGGCCGATGCCGACCTGCGCCTGATTTTTCTCATGGGCTTTATGGGTTTCTTTGCCTACGGGGCGTTCGATTCGCTCGAGTCACTGTTCTACCGCGATGTTCTCTGCGTGGGTGCGGAGTGGATGGGATGGCTGTCGGCCATTGCCGGTATCGGCGGAACACTGGGATCGTACCTGATCATGCGCGTGCCGTCGGGACGCATCAGGCTGGAGCTTTTGGCAGCGATGCTGCTGGTGACGGGCGTGGGCTCCGTTGTGTATGTGGGTACCGCCTCTGTTGCCGTCGCTGCAGTGGGGCAGCTTGTCTGCGGCATCGGTTTTGGTGCCATGGGACCGGTGCGCGTCACGCTCACCCAGCGCTTGAGCGACCCTGCTAAGGTGGGGCGCGTCATGGGCGTGATGCGCGTGGGCCTCAATGGCGCCGGCGTGCTGCCGCTGATTGTGGCTCCGTTTTTGGCCGATGCCTTTGGCGTGCAGGGAGTACTTGTTGGCGCAAGCCTGGCAACGGCCGCTATCGCCTGCACGTTTTGGGCAATCGCCCGGCATCGGGGCTAGACTCGCGGTGTCCCACTTGCTTTGCTGAATAAGTAGTATGGCGTGCCAATTTTGTGCAATAGAACCGATAGCATAGGGATAAACAAAGTGGCCGCCCCGCGTAAGCGAAGACGGCCACTTCTCACGATGAAAACGTGTATCGGAGTTGGCAAGACCCGCGGGCACGGGTGCCATCCGTGTCCCTATCTTATCCGCAAGCGCTCTGCCGCGCAAGCGTTGCGGCAAGCGATTGAAAGACGCAGGTAGGGTGAATATGTGTCCGCACGGGCCCGTAGACTTCTCGATAAGGTTAAGTGCCGGGTATCCCGGCCGTTAGAGGAGCTGCTATGTACGAGCCTTCACGTGTTCTTCTGTCGTTTCACATTGCGGGATTTCAGTATGCCGACGGCGCCTTGGTCTTGGGCGATCTTAAAGCGGGCGATAAACTGACGCTGCGTGCCGAACGTGATAATCCCCACGACCCCGAGGCGGTTGCGATCTATTATGGCAAGACCAAGCTTGGCTATGTTCCGGGAGACGAGGTTGGCCCGCTGTCCTTGATGATGTATTACGGGCATGGGGACGTATTTGAAGCCCGTGTGCAGCAGGTTGCTCCCGAGCGCAGCCCGTGGCATCAGGTGCGCGTTGGACTCTATGTGGTGGATGCCCGCTAGTCGGCAATGGAGGCGGTCATGGTTGATGACGACGACCTGTTCGATCTGACAGACGATCCGTTTGAGTGGGATATGCTACTCGATGACGATGAGTTGGAGCAGGACCGGAAGAAGCGGCAGGACAAGAACGCCCAGGGTGATGCGTCGAAAAAGAAAGACAAACGCCGCCGAGGTCCGTTCGGCGGGCTCTTTGGCTAACCGACGCGCCAAAGCGTCTGTATACTAGGCACGTGTTAGACACGTTGCGAAATGAGGATACAGACGATGATGTGGTTTACCGCCGACCTGCACCTGGGCGATACGAATATCTTGCACGATATGGATCGGCCGTTTGATTCGGTCGAGGAGATGAACCGCAAGGTCATCGATGCCATCAATGAGTGCGTGGCGACGGACGACCGCCTCTATATTCTGGGTGACTTTACCTATCGTTTGCCCCTGGCGGAGGCGGTTCGCCTGCGCGAGCGCATCGAATGCCAGAATGTAACGCTCATCCGTGGTAACCATGACGGCGACTGGGAAGATCCCGACGTGCCGCAGATTTGGGATGAGGTACGCGATTACCTGGAGATTGCTCCCGGCTATGCCAAGGGCCATCGTCTAGTTGTGAGCCACTACCCCATGCTCAGCTGGAATGGCAAGGCGCGCGGTGCCATCATGCTGCACGGACATATCCACAGCAGGGGAGACCGCGTCAACGCGCGCAACCGCGATCGCGAGCGCCCCATTTACCGCTACGATGTGGGCCTCGACGCCAACAACTACAAGCCCGTAAGCCGAGACCAGATCCTGAATTTCTTTGGCCTGTAGCTCGCAAACCGCCACGAAGGGGACAGGCACCTTTGTGGTGGTTCTGGCGCCGTTGCCATTATGGCAGCGGCGCCTTTTTTGTCCGCGCGGCGCGGTAGAGTGTAGACGGTTTAAATTTTCGTCCATCGAGGAGCTGCCATGAACGAGATCAAGTGCCCGCATTGCGGCGAAGTGTTTAAGGTCGATGCGTCCGGCTATGCGGATATCGTCAAACAGGTGCGCGATGCCGAGTTCTCGCGCGACCTGGACGAGCGCGTGAAGGCAGTCCAGCGCGAAGGCGAGCAGGCGCTGGAGCTTGAGCGCTCGCGTTCGACGGCTGCCTTGCAAAAGGCAGAGTCTCAGCGCGACGCTGAGCTCGTAGAGCAGAAGAACGCTGCGGCTCAACAGCTGGCGCAAGAAGTCGCCAAGCGCGATGCCGAGCTTGCCGAGCTACGCGCCAAGCTCGAGGGCGCTGCCGCAGAGCGCGAGAGCGCAAGCCAGCGCGCGGCGGTCGAGGCCCGTGCCGATGCTCAAAAGGAGAACGCCGAGCTCCAGCGTGAGATCGACAATTTGCGTGCGCAGCTGGGACGCAAGGATGATGAAGCCAAGCTTGCCGAGTCGGCGGCGCGCAACGCTGCTCAAAACGATGTAGCCGCGCGTGATGCCCAGATTGCCGAGCTGCAAGCCAGGCTCGCCGCGGCGGACAAGGCCCAGGAGATGGCGCTTGCTGCTGCTGCGGCCGAGTCGCAGCGTGAGCTCGAGGCCGCTCGCAGCGAGGCCGAACGTACGCTTGCTGACTATCGCGCGAAGGTTCAGGAGAAGTTTTCCGTCGCAAAGGCTCAGTCCGAGCAGGAGGCCGAGGGTCTGCGTGCTCAGCTGCGCGAACAGGAACTGACGGCCAAGATGAACCTATCGGCGGCGGTCGCCGCGGCGGAGCGTGAGCGTGACGAGGCCCGCGCCAAGCTCACGAGTGAGCTGGCGGTGCGCGATTCACGCGAGGAGCAGGCCAAGGCGGCACACGAGCTCGAACTTGCGCAGACCAAGCGCGCGAACGAGGAGCTGATTCGCTACAAGGATGAAGAGATTGAGCGCCTTAAGGACATGAAGGTCCGCCTGTCCACCAAGATGGTGGGCGAGTCGCTCGAGCAGCACTGCGAGACCGAGTTTAACCGCCTGCGCATGACGGCGTTTCCCAACGCGTATTTCGAGAAGGATAACGATGCATCCGAGGGTACCAAGGGCGACTTTATCTTCCGCGAGTGTGACGAGAGCGGCAACGAGATCATTTCGATCATGTTCGAGATGAAAAACGAGAACGACGAGACCGCGACCAAACACAAGAACGAGGATTTCTTTAAGAAACTCGATCACGATCGCCGCCAGAAAGGCTGCGAGTATGCGGTGCTCTGCACCCTGCTGGAGCCCGAGAGTGACCTCTATAACGCGGGTATCGTCGACGTGAGTTACCGCTATGAGAAGATGTACGTGATCCGCCCGCAGTTCTTCATCCCCATGATTACGCTCCTTCGCAACGCCGCTATGGGTTCGCTTCGCTATAAGCAGGAACTGGCGGAGTACAAACAGCAGAATATCGATGTCACGAACTTCGAAGCCAAGATGGAGAAGTTCAAGGATGGCTTCTCGCGCAACTACAACCTGGCGAGCAAGCAATTCGAGTCGGCAATCAAGGAGATCGATGCCGCCATTAAGCAGCTCGAGAAGACCAAGGACGACTTGCGCCGCAGCACCGAGAACCTACGCTTGGCCCACAACAAGGCCGATGAGCTTACCATTCGCAAGCTCACATGGGGCAACAAGACCATGAAGGCAGCGTTTGACGAGGCGCGCGAGGCTGCGCCAGAGACAAACGAGGAGCCAGCCGAGGCGGATTCGTATGAGGTCGAGGATGCCGAGTAAGGCATAGCGGATAGTGAAAAAGCGGGGCTGCTGGCGATGTTGCCAACAGCCCCGCTTCGTTTCGTCCCAATATGCTTGGCTAATCCTCGAGCAAATCCTCGATAAAACCGACGCGGTAGTTCTTGAAGATGACCTCGCCACCGTCTTGCGTGGCGTCCAGATCGACATCGCCCATGATGCCAAAGTCGTGGTCGCCGTCCTCGTCGGCAAAAATCTGGTGCACGTGCCACACGTGGAGCGCCTTCTCGTCGGACTCGTCGATCGAGAACATAGCAGAGGAGCGCGCGTCGCCGTCGGTGAGAATCTCCTCGTGCTGCTCGTGGTAAGCGTCGAGTGCTTTTTGCCAGCGGATCTCGCTCATGCCCCAGTCGTCGTCGAGTTCGCCCAGGTCGCGCACATGCTCGCGGGCGGCAAGAGTCACGCGGCGGAAGAGCGCGTTGCGCACCAACAGCGTGCAGCCGCGACGGTCCGCCACGACCTCGTCGATGCCCTGCGGCGGCGCGGCGTCGAGGGCTGCCGGGTTGCCGGCGTTCTCCCACTCGTCCACCAGGCTCGAGTCGACCGAGCGCACCACAAAGCCCAGCCACGAGATAATGTCGCGCAGGCGCTCGTCGCGCTTCTCGATGGGTACGGTGCGGTCGAGCGAACGGTAAGCCTCTGCCAGGTAGCGCAGCAAAATGCCCTCGGAGCGGGCGATGCCGAGCTTTTGAATGTAGCCCTTAAAATCGCTCGCGCTTTCCAGCATATCGCGCAGGACGCTCTTGGGAGAGAGCTGGTAGTCGTTTGCCCAGGGTACTTCCTGGCAGTACTTGTCAAAAGCGGCGTCGAGCAAATCCTCGAGCGGCTTTTCGTACGTGACGTCTTGAATGCGCTCCAGACGCTCCTCATACTCGATGCCGTCGGCCTTCATCTCGGCCATAGCTCGATCGCGTGCGGCACGCTCCTGCGCACGCAGCACTTGCTTGGGATCTTCGAGCGTCGCCTCGACCATTGAGATTAAATCCATGGTATAGGTCTCGCTCTCGGGATCGAGCAGCTCCAACGCGGCGAGCAAGAACGGCGAGAGCGGCTGATCGAGCGCAAAGTCCTCGGGCAGGTCGACCGTCAGCGCGTAGTCGATGTCCGGCGCGGCGTCAGCCGGAGCGTCGGGTGCGGGCAGCACCTCGGTGCGAACGACGACACCGGAATCGATGAGCGTGGCGAAGATTTCGTCGGCGCGAACCTCGAGCTTTGCCTTTTCCTCGGGCGTTTGCAGGCTCGTCTCGATGAGGTCGTGCACGCGGGCACGGGCGTCGCCGCCCTGTTCGACCACGCTAATCACCATGGAGTGTGTGATGCGAAGGCGCGGCTTGAGCGTTTCGGGCTGCGTCTCGATCAGGCGCTCAAAGGTCTGCTTGTTCCAGGTGACAAAGCCCTCGGGGGCCTTCTTCTTTTTAATCTTGCGGAGCTTCTTGGGGTCGTCGCCCGCCTTGGCCATGAGCTTGGCATTCTCGATCTCGTGCTCGGGTGCCTCGGCAATCACCATGCCCTCGGTATCGAAGCCCGAGCGGCCGGCGCGACCGGCAATCTGATGAAACTCGCGGGCGCGCAGACGACGCATCTTGTAGCCGTCGAACTTGGTGAGCGCGGTGAGCACCACGGTATGGATGGGCACGTTGATGCCGACGCCGAGCGTATCGGTGCCGCAGATGACGGGCAACAGGCCCTGTTGTGCCAAGCGCTCGACCAGCAGACGATAGCGCGGCAACATGCCAGCATGGTGCACGCCGACGCCGCATCCGAGCAAGCGCTTAAGAATCTTGCCAAAGGCCGTCGAGAAGCTCGTGCCCTTGGCCGCCTCCTTGATGGCCTCGCGCTGCTCCTTGCTGGCAATACCAAAGTTGGCGAGGGATTGCGCCGTCGCAAGTGCGGCGTCCTGGCTAAAGTGCACGATGTAGAGCGGGGCCTCGCCGCGGCGCATTGCGAGCTCGACGGTGCCCTCGAGCGAGGTCGTCACGTAGTCGTAGCTCAGCGGCACGGGGCGTGGGGCATCGACGACCAGATCGCACGCGGCGCCGGTGTGCTCCTCGAGTGAGGCGGCGATCGCGGTGACATCGCCGAGCGTGGCGCTCATGAGCATGAATTGTGTGTGAGGCAGGGTGAGCAGCGGTACCTGCCAGGCCCAACCGCGATCGGGGTCGGCAAAGTAGTGGAACTCGTCCATGGCGACGCAGCCCACATCGGCATCTTCGCCCTCGCGCAGTGCGTCGTTAGCAAGGATCTCTGCCGTGCAGCAGATGACGGGCGCTTTGGTATTGATATGCGTGTCGCCGGTGATCATACCGACGTTATCGCGGCCGAGCACCTGTACCAGGTCGAAGAACTTTTCGCTGACCAAGGCCTTGATGGGGGCCGTGTAATAGCAGCGCTTGCCCTGCGCCATGCCCATAAAGAGCATGCCCAGCGCGACAAGCGACTTGCCCGATCCGGTCGGTGTGCCCAAAATGACGTGATCGCCGGCAGCCAGGTCCATGAGGGCCTCTTCTTGGTGATCCCACAGCTCGATGCCGCGGTCGCTCGTCCATTCAAAGAAGCGCTCGAAGGCCTGATCGGGCGTGAGCCACGGTTCGGGCTCGCTGCCATCCTCGGGCTCCCACCAAGCGGGGGAGAGCGCGCCGAGCGAGCCGAACTCTGCCTCGGTTCCCGTGCCGCCCGAGAATGAGCTGGCGGCGCCGGCGCCAGAGACGGTGCTGGCGGCGGTATCTATCGTGGCCTGTGCCATGTGGGGGTACTTTCTCTCGCGATTGTCCGCCAACTATTATGGCGTAGCGGCGGCGCGGGGTGCCAGCGCGCGAGAAAATGCAGGAAATGGGCGTTCTGCCCAGCCGTTTGGTGCAGTTGCCAGCTAAGTGAGTAGACTTTTTTCAATATCGCGAGCACATGGCTTTTGCGCAAGGGCTCTACCTGCGGTTTTAGTTTTCGCTATGCGGGTTGTGCTTGGCTATTGCTAAAAAGTCTACTCACTTAGGTCTGAGGATCGTTCGCTGGCGCTTATTTGCGCTTGTCTGCCGATGCCGCGACCATCAGAAGCCCCTAGGACTCCTGCGGTAAGCGCTTCTTGCCCTTGCGGGCGCGGTTTCTAAAGTTCTCGACGGCTTCTTCCATGCCCAGAGGCACATAGGTGAGCTCATCGAGGTTATCGGGCAGGTAGCAGGCAAGACTTTGCTCCTGCATGCGACCCGCTGTGAGCTGTTCGTCGGTGGGCTGCGCGCCGGGTGTGGCGCAAATGCCATAGACGACGGCACCCATTTCGCGCGTGCGGCACTCGTACTCGGTCTCGGGATGCTCGGGATGGTCGCGGCGAACGTCGTCACTTACCCAAAGTGTATCGTAGCCGGCCGCGGCAAACTGCCCCAAGGCGTAGTCGCGCAATGGCTTACTGTCGGTTCGCAGTGTGACGGTGGCACCGGCTGAAAAGAGCGGACGGTACAGCATTAGGTGGTCGACATGGACGAGTCGCTTTTTGGCGTACTTGGCCTTGGGCTGCGGCGTGGGAAAGTTGATGGTGATGGCATCGAGCTCGCCTGCGGCAAATAGCTGCGGCAGCGATGCGGCACCTCGGGGCAGGACGAGCGCGTTGGATAGCTCTTGCTCGCAGATTTTCTGCGCGGCATAGGCGATGCAGATGGGCTCCTGGTCCATGCCGATAAAGAGGGCGTTTGGCTCGTGGGCCGCGCGCTCTACAAGGTACGTTCCCTTGCCGCAGCCAAGATCCAGGTGAAGGTGTTCGAAGGGCTTGCTGCCAACTGGCGCGCAAGCCTCGCGCCAATCTTCGGCATAGGCCTCGGGGCTCGTCTCAATCGCATCGGCGTAGCGCTCCAGGCGCTCCTCGAGCACAAAGTTCTTGGGCGTGCGAACGTGGACGGCTCCCATGAGGCTCCTTGGTCATACGTATGGAACGCGTGGCTGCGCGTTCCGTCGGTGGGTTGGAAAACGGATGGGCATAGCTTACCCAAAAGATGCGGCGCGGCTCGGCGGCGAGTCGTCGGTGCCTACAGACGCTTGAGAATCACGTAGCGGTTGAGCTCGCCGCTGCGACCGTCGGCATGGAAGCGCTCAAGCTCGCGCACGGGGACCTCGCCACTCTTGTAGAACGTACGCACGCCGCGCACCAGGTCGGTGATCTGCTGATCGTCAAAGTGATGGCAATAGCGGTAGGCGTGGCGGTCGTTTTGCCAGCCGATGAGGTGGTCGCCGGCTTCAAACTGCGCGGAATCGTAACCCTCAAACGGCGGGGTGAGCTCGGCACGGGCCTCGGCGCGAACGGCCTTGCGCGCCATGCGCTCGTCGTTCATAAACTTCCAAAAGCTGATGGCGATGATGCCACCCGGGCGCGTCTGACGCACCAAGGCGTCGAGCACGCGTACGCGGTACTCGCACGACGGCACGTGGTGCATAAAGCCAAAGCAGACCGAGATGTCGGCGAGCGGGGCGTCGAAAAGCACGTCGGGTGTCTCGGCGGGGTTGAGCTTCATGAGGGCATCGAGTACGTCGAGTTCCTGGAAGTGCAGGTTGGGAATGCGCAGGGCGTGACCGTGCGCATCGATAGCCAAATCCTGACACGAGTCAACACCATAGAACTCAAACGGGCAACTGGCGTCTGCCGAGGGGTTTGCGCCGTCGACGCCCTTGGCGGAAAGTGCGCCGCCGGCGGCAAAGTTCTCGAATCGCATGTTGCCGCAGGCAAGATCGAAGACGCGGACGGGATGCTCGATCGTGGCGACGTCGAGCTGCTCGAGCGCTATGTCCATGGTGCGTACCCAGCCGGGCCACGGTGCCTGGCGCGTATCGGAGAAGGAGGCGGAGTGCTCGCGATAGAACGTATTGTTGAGCTGAATGAGCGATGAGGCGAAATCGCGGTTCACGGCGCGGAACTCCCTCCGTTGGCGGTGCGGAATAAACAGTACGACCATACTACCGTTAACGCCGCAACGGGGACAACCGAGCTGCGGGTCATTGCTTTGTTTGGACACATTTCCGCAGCTCATATATGCCCGCAACCGCCGGTTGTCAAAAATCTCACTAGAATAGGTGGCATGCTTTTGGCGGTGGCGGATAGATTTTTAACTGTGCAAGGCGCCTTAAGAACAAAAACGGTCCGGCGGCACGGCTGGCATCGCATAGGAGGAACCATGAATGTAGAAACTGCGCAGCGGCTCGCCGACCTTCGTCGCAGCAAGGGGTTTAGCCAAGAAGGCGCGAAAGCTGGGGCTGTCGCGCCAGGCGGTCAGTAAATGGGAGCGTGCGGAGAGCTCGCCCGATACCGAGAACCTGATCTCGCTCGCAAAACTCTATGGCGTGAGTTTGGATGAGCTCCTTAATCCGAGCGATGAGATCGAGGACGATATCGAGTTTGAGAACGAGGACCGCGCCCGTCAGCGCGAGGCCGAGGCAGCGGAGCGCGCCCGTACCCATGAGGCAGCGGCACGTGCTACCGAGGCGGCAACACAGGCGAGTGATGCCGCCGCCAAGGCGGCGCAAGCGGCAAGCTGGAGCGCGCAGGCCGCCAATGCCGCTACGGCGCAGGTGACGAGTGGCGGCGCAGCTGGCTCGACTCCGGTGAAAGGTCCGTTCCAGTCGTTTCCGTATTGGGCCGTGTGCTGGCTGCTGTTCTTTTTGCTGATGTTCCTGTTTGGTGGCTCCTTTGCCGCGCTGATCTTCTTTACAATCCCCATCTATCACTGGGTGGCGCGTGCGCTCGATGGCGATTGGGCACGCGGGGATATTCAGGTTGGTCCGGCGCCGGAGGCGGCTAAGGCTCAGGATGTTTCCGCTGCGGTTGATACTGACGTGGCTTCCTCGACCGCCGCTGAGCCGAGCGCCAAAGAAGGTGATGAATGATGAAGCTCTCGCATGAGTCCAAGGTCCGCCTGGGCGTCGGTATCGGAGCGTTCGTGCTCATCATCGGGCTTATCTTTGGCACTTCGCGGATATTGTTTCATTTTGATGGCCCGTGGGATCTCGGCGATATTGCATCCGGTTTGTCCGGTATGGACGATGTGGTTGACGGGGACGATTCTTTGGATGGCGGTAACTATTCCGCTCAGTCTCGGCAGCTTTCGAGCGAAACGTTTGATGCCGACTCATTCCAGTCCCTTGACCTGGATGTGACATCGGGTGAGGTTGAGATCAAGTGCGTTTCCGGCGGGCAGGTGCGTGTCATCGAGAGCGGTCGTGTTGCAAAGGGGGTAGCTACCTACGATGCTGCCACTCAGAATCTGGCCGAGGTTAAGGGTTCTGCGCTCAAGATTCGCCAGTTCGATTGCGATGACGAGCGCGCCATTGACCGCACGGTTACCGTCGAACTGCCGCGCGAAGTTGCCGATAACATGGTGGGCATTACAGCGAATGTAGGATCGGGCGATCTGACGGTCACGGACATTGCGTGTCATGACCTCAACTTGACTTTGGACTCGGGAGACATCGAGTTTGCGGGCACCGTAACCGACACCTTGGATGCCGAGGTCGGTTCGGGCGATGTGGCGTTCGAGCTCTACCAGGCCCCCGCGAAGTCGATGGACGTAAGCGTGGGCTCGGGCGATGTGGAGATATCGGTTCCGAACTCTACGGGCTTTAAGGCGAGCCTCACCGTGGGCAGCGGTGACTTTGAGAGCGATTTCCTTCCGCTTGGCTACGATGGCGAGACCATATTGAATGCTGAATTCGACAACGGTGACAAGTCTGCAACGTATCGTTTTAAGGTCGGTTCGGGCGACATGTCGTTCGAATCGGTGTGACATGCGG
>ONZR01000696.1_pt1 | contig 12686 bp, 8 predicted proteins | sample 1671691 | NCBI WGS metagenome assembly ONZR01 (sample SAMN06348182, study PRJEB24527) | human gut metagenome | biome: human gut; feature: ankylosing spondylitis patient; material: feces | host: Homo sapiens | place: China | collected 2015-10 | reverse complement strand
AGGATGCCTCCCGCCGCGTTGTACGGATAGTAGGCGCGGAAAGTATGGGTCTTTGCATCTTCGATATAGATAACCTTTCCTTCTGCCTCAAATTTCCCGTTTTTCAGGATGAAAGGCACGTTGCCGTACTGGGTATCGTTGCCGATGTCGGTGATGCCGATACGGTCGCCGCCAGTCCAGGTGGTTCCGCTGGCGCGGGTGGCGGGGGCGATGTCGGCGGTAAACTGGGCGGCCACGGGGTCACCGTTCAGGTTCTCGTTGTCGTTGTTGCAGGCTACCAGTGCGAGGGCGAGCGCTGCAAGTGTAAAAAATCTTGTCTTCATTATATATGTCATTTTATTATTTTACAAATCGGCATTTACATCATCACCTTTCACTTCTTCCCAGTCGTTGATTTCGGCTCCGTCCACTTCCATGCCTTCGGGAGTCTCAACCAGCGTTCCGCCGAGGGTCAGCGATGCGCCCTTTCTTGTGTTGAACTCCTTGAGAGCTTCTGTGAGGTCGCTTTTCAGCGTGGTGGGGCTCGGGTTGCCGTCAGCATAGCGGATTTCACCCGTCAGCAGTTGTTCCGTGCCGGTCACACCCAGCAACAGCACCGTGGCTTTCCACTTGCCGGCATCGTCACCTTCGGTTATCTTGGTGAAGGGCAGCACGACGTTCGAAGCGGCTCCGTAGGTATCGGTAGCGAAATCGAGTGTTCCGGCTGCACCCGTCAGATGGGCAACAATCTCCGTGATGCGTCCGGCGGCATCACCCGTCGGTTCGACGACAAGCGTCAACTCGCGCACCTGCTGCTTCATTGCAGCGGTCAGCGAATAGTCCTTATCTTTCTCTATGCTCACCTGTTCCGTATAGGTGAAGAACCATCCCGGGGCATTGTTCACAAAGGCATCCGTGCCTACCCGGTTTCCTGTGGCTGCGGCAATGGTGGCGGTGGTACCATTTACCGTGATTCCTTCAGCTGGGTTCCACACCGCAAGGGTGTAGCTGCCTGGAGCAAACAGATGGTCGGGGGCATGGGTGGCGGAAGTCTCCGTACCCGTATAGTCGCCCATGGTGACCGTCCACGTGGCAGGTATGTTGATACCCTCACCGCGTGCCGACCAGTCGGCTGTCACCGCAATTTTCCCATAGTCGGGATGCGGCGTGTCATAAAGCGTGTCCTTCACGCAGGAAGAGAGCAGCACAGCGGCTGCCATTCCCATCATATTTATATATTGTCTTGCTTTCATATTCTATTCCTCCCCTATTTAGAAAAGTTTCCACACCAATGTCACACCGGCATTGATGGGACCATACCAATCTTTTGTCTCGTTGCCGCGGCGCACGCGCACACCGTCGATGACTTCATATTTTTCAAAATCGACATTCAGGTAGCCCAAACCGAGGGTGAAATCAAGATCTAATGCCTTGTTCAGTCGCAGCTGATAGCCGGCGGTGATGCCGCCACCCATCAGGTCGCCCTGCTTGCCTGTTTCGGAGAGCTTGTAGTTGAACTGTCCGGTCTTGAACATCGCGCCCAGATACCAGGCTTTCTTCTCACCCATATAGTAACGTACTTCCGGAGCCACTTCCCAGAGTGCATAGCGGCGGTCTTTGTCACTCCAGCTCCAAGAAGTCCACGAGCCGTTTACGGCAATGCCCCACGACGGGCAGATGCGCCATTCAAGTCCTAAATCGGGTGTCAGGGTAGCCCAGCGCAGCAGGTTGGCACGCAGGGAGAGATGATGATCAGTTGTGATTTTAGTTTCCGACGGCGTGCCGGCAAGTGTATTTTGTTGAGCGGTTTTCTCGGCTTCTGCCTTTTGCCTTTCCCTTCGGCCGGCGACCGTTGGTTCAGCGGCAAGTCGGGCTTCTGCTTCCGCATCCGTCACGGCTGTTTCTTTTACTGGTACCGTCAGGCGCACGGTGACAAAATCACCCTCAGTTGCATGGTTGTGGGTAATGAAGTTTTCTTCCTTGATTTTCGCTCGTATAATCAGTTCTGATTTCACACGGTTAGCACGGATCTTCGCCGTGGCAAGGTTCTCGGCTTCACCGCCCAGCGAATTGCAGTATCCGTCAACCAGTAGCGGCAACTTGCCGTCAAGAATTGTTGCTTTGTTGTTTTCAATACATTCCAACAGGCGGGCAAGTTCAGTGTCATTGCCATTCCAAGGAACGTAGAACATGTCCTTCTGCGGAACGAAGCGGAAGGTGCAGGTCGTGTCTGCTTTCTGCTGCGCAATGACAGGAAAAGTGACCGTCATCAGCCACAGAAATAAGGTAAGAAGAGTGATTTTTCTGCTCATATAAACTTGAATTTATTATCTTTGTCTGCCTCAAAGTTAATAAATTCCGTTCAGTACTCTAAAAAATTACAAAAATTTTTTCTGTTAAAATACAGTGTTTTTCATGGAATTTGTCGTTTGAGCACCTTTTTGTCGAATGAGCACTTTTCGAATTGTCGAATGAGCACTTTTTTATCGTGTGAACACTTTTTGAAAATGGGCTTCTGAGACCTTTTTCATCGGCTTTTTACCACACAAATTATTCCAGATTTGCTTTTTTCCATTTGGCAGGCGTACATCCTTCCTTCTCGGTGAATGATTTGATAAAGTTACTGCGGGAAAGAAAACCGGAAGACTCAGCCAGCTTCTGTATATTAATTTTCGGATGCTCTTTCAGTATGTTTTTCGCATACTCCAACCGAAGACCAGTTATCCATTCGCGGAATGTCATTTTATACGTAGTCTTGATATAGGCGGAAAGATAAGTACGGTTCGTATAAAGTATTTTGGACAGTTCTTTTATGGTAAGTCCCTGCTGAACATAGCCGTCTGCCTTTATCCAGTTGTCCACTTTCTCTATAATTTCTGTATAGGACACTGGAACTTCTTCCCCAGAAACTATTTCAGGTTCTGTTTCCGTATCTGTCAGAAGTTTTTCTTCAGACTGTATATCTTGCTCAAAAGCATTTTCTACCTGTTCATAGAATAGCAGGTAGTTCTGATAGCTGTAGAAAAGATAGCTGTAGAATGGGATTGATGACAAAATCCAGATAAAAACATATTTGTCTGGCAGAAATGTCAACAATCCGCATCCGACACCGAAGATAACTGCCCAATAGGTAAAGATGGACAGCCATTTTATATATGCCCCTATATCATCTGCATGCGTGTCATCAAAAATTCTGACGGCTCTGCGGTATGCAACAATGACTCTTCGAGCAAGCATAAGCCCGTAAATCACCAGCCATGCAGCCAAAACCAGCAATCCAATCTTTTGCATGGTGCCACCCGGCAGCAGCAATAATACGACTCCGGAAAGGATTGAGAAGATAACCCATAGAATGATGTGTGTCCATGACCTTTTGCGCGTTATGTAGAAACGGTCGAGCAGTGTTATCATTGCTGAGCTGAACAGATAATAGCACAAAAAGTAGGTGGACAGATTCATCAATATGGCTGAATTGACATTTTGGAACCTTATTCCCAAAAAGAAGTGTACCGAATAGTTGGCGGCAAGCAACAGCAGTGCGACACCCATTATCCGTCGGGAGCGAAGATAATTCTCGAAAATTTTCTTTTCCGGTGTCTTGGCAAACAAAAAATAAAAGCCGAAGAATAACATCAACGGCAGCGCGATACAAAGTGAAAAACTATATATAGATGGTTCCATGTTATGCTTATTTGATTTTGATGCAAATTTAGATAAAATTTTCGAATTATAAGTCAGTTGGGATAAAAATCTACCATATCTTCCAGAAACGGTGTACTGCACTCATTATCAAGAAAATAAAGGCTGGTAGATATTTCTTAGATGGGGATATCTACCAGGTTATCTCCCAGCTATGCTGTGAGATTTTGGGTTGGTTGGTGCAGTTGCTTTTTTTATGTGGGTGCGTGGTATGGGCAGGGATGCCCATACCTCCTACTGGAGGTTGGTGCACTTCCTTAGGGGGTGCACTTGTCTCAAGTGCACCAACAGAGGTTAGTTGGTACACGATTACTTGGTTGGTGCACGATTACTTGGTTGGTGCACGATTACTTGGTTGGTGCACTTGAGACAAGTGCACCCCCTGGGAGAACTTGATTGCCACGCTACAACAACTTGATTGCCACGCTACAACAACTTGATTGCCACGCTACGGCAACTTGATTGCCACGCTGCGGCAACATGGTTGGCTTGGTTTGTGCACTTCTTTTTATGTGGGTGCGTGGTATGGGCAAGGATGCCCATACCTCCTATTGAAGAGTGAGGCAGAGGGCTTGTTGGGTGTGTGGGGTGATGCGGAAGCGGTTGTCGGTGCGTTCGCCGACGAGCCAGAGTATGCGCTGCTGGGCATCGGTGAGGACGAGTTGTGCTCGTTTCTCAAAGATGTTCTTCTTGCGGTCGGTGAGGTAGTCGCTGACGAGCTTTGTTCCGGTCATGCCGAAGGGGACGAAGCGGTCGCCGGGCTGTATGTGGCGCAGGGTTAGGGGAAACTTGATGTCGGATGCGTCGAGGGAGGCGCAGTCGGCTGTGCGGCTGGGTTCGTAGCTGTCGCCACATTCTTCGGTCTCTACTTTCAGCTTCATGTTGTCGCTAAGCACGTATGTGCCGGTTTCTGGTATGTGCATGGGGCGGACGAGGGGTGTGGGGGTTTGGGGTTGGAGGATGAGGGTGCTGCGGTCGAAGGCGAGTTCGTGCGAGCAGGAGGTGATGATTTTGCCTGTGGGGTTGGTGTCGAGCGAGGTGTATATCTGCTCGATTTGTGCTGAGGTGAAGCCTCGGGGACTGAGTATTTCGTGGAGGGTGTACTCGGGAGAGGGCTGCTGCTTCAGTCGGGGGACGGAGATGATGAGGGGGTGAGATGGTGTGGTTCCTAACTGCTTGGTTGGTGCACTTGAGACAAGTGCACCCCCTGAAGTGCACTCCCTTGGAGGGATGGTGACATCGGCGATGGCGTGCTGTATGGCGTCGTCGAAGATTTTGAGGGCTTCGGTGACGCGCAGTGATGTCTCGAAGATGGATTGGCTCACACTCGGATTTAGCTCACGCAGCAATGGTATAACGTTCAGGCGTATCTTATTGCGTTTTACGTCGTTATGGAGATTGGTTGAATCGGTGACGTAGCTCTCGCCGAGGGCGTCGAGGTACTGCTCTATCTGCTGGCGACTGTGGGAAAGGAGGGGGCGGATGATGTGGGCGTTGCGCGGTTGTATGCCTCGCAGTCCGCGCAGGCCTGTGCCGCGTACGAGGTTGAGGAGGAGGGTCTCAACACTGTCGTCGCGATGGTGGGCGACGCAGATGTCGGCGGCGTGGATGTCGCGGCGGAGTTGCTCGAAATAGGCGTAGCGCAGGTCGCGTGCTGCCATCTCGATGCTGACATGATGCAGGTCGGCATAGGCGTGCGTGTCGAAGTGGACGAGGTGGAGGGGTACGTGGAGGCGACGGCATAGCTGCTGGCAGAATTGCTCGTCGCGCAGGGACTCGTCGCCACGCAGATGGAAGTTGCAGTGGGCGGCTTCGAGGGTTATGCCTAACTCGGACTCTAAGTATTTCAGCACGAGGAGCAGCGACACGCTGTCGGCACCGCCGGAAAGAGCGATGATGTATTTGCCACGGGGGGTGAATAGTTGGTGGTGGTGGGCGAAGTGTCGTACTTGGTTGACGAATGTGCTGATTGTTGGAGAGTTTTTTTCCATTTGTTGTGTGGGTAGGAGGAGGGTGTGTCAAAAGTCGTAAGCGGTACGCCCCGAAGGGGCAGCACTACATAGCCCAGGGCAACGCCCTGGGTATTGAATGTACATATTGAGTAGTACGCCCTGTAAGGGCAACTATCTGTGGCTCAATAGAGTTGCCCTTACAGGGCGTGGAGTTAGTGTGGGGCATGTTTACCCAGGGCGTTGCCCTGGGCTATGTAGAATTTGGGCTTTCAGCCCGCACTAATTGAGTTTTGACACACCCTCCTCTTTTGTAAACAATTTGGGTGCGTGGGTATGGCAAGGATGCCATACCCTCCTACTGTTATTCGACGTAAAGGACTAATCCCTTGAGGTATTCGCCCTCTGGGTGGTATATGTTAATCGGGTGATCGGCAGGCTGGTGGATTTGATGCAAGATGCGCACTTTGCGGTTGGCCTGCACTGCAGCTGTGAAGACAGCGTTGCGGAAGTTCTCCTTTGTGACTATCTGCGAGCAGCTGAAGGTGAAGAGTATGCCACCGGGCTTGATGCGCTGCAATCCTTTGACGTTGAGGCGTGTGTAGCCTTTGAGTGCATTGCGCAGGGCTGCGCGGTGCTTGGCGAACGCAGGGGGGTCGAGCACGATAAGATCATAGGTCTTGTCGTTGGCATCGAGGAACTTGAAGGCGTCCTCGCAGAAGGCTGCGTGACGCTCGTCGCCGGGGAAGTTGAGGGCGATATTTCTGTTGGTGAGCTCGATGGCTTTTGCGCTGCTGTCGACAGAATGGACGAGTTTTGCTCCGCCACGCATGGCGTAAACGGAGAAGCCGCCCGTGTAGCAGAACATGTTGAGGACGGAGCGTCCCTTGGAGTAAGTCTCGAGGAGGTGGCGGTTCTCGCGCTGGTCGACGAAGAAGCCGGTCTTCTGTCCTTTCAGCCAGTCGATGTGGAAGTTCAAGCCGTTCTCCATAGCCACGTCGCTGCCCATCGAGCCGTAGATGAAGCCGTTCTCGTGCTCCACGTCTGCCTTAAACGGGAGCGTTGTCTCGCTCTTGTAGTAGACGTTCTTTATCTCGCCTTCGGAAGCTCTCACAAGAGCCTCGCATATCTCATGGCGAACGAGGTGCATACCAACGCTGTGTGCCTGCATGACTGCGGTGTCGCCATAGCAGTCGATGACGAGACCGGGGAGGTTGTCGCCCTCGCCGTGCACAAGGCGGAACGTGTTGTTGTTCTCTCTGCCGATGAGTCCGATAGCCTGGCGCATCTGCCAAGCCGACTGCAGGCGCGAGAACCAGAACTCGCCGTCTATCTCGACATCGCGGAAAGACAACACGCGCACTGCGATAGAACCGATCTGATACATGCCGACTGCGATGAAGTCGCCTTGCGAGGTGAATACGCGCACGATTTCGCCTTCTTCTACGCCTTCTTCAATCTCGGCTACGGCACCGGAGAATATCCAAGGATGGAAACGCTTGAGGCTTTCCTCCTTACCTTTCTTTAAATATAGTGTTTTGTACATATTCTAATACTCAGGAGGTATGGGCATCCTGCCCATACCATCTATTAATATCTATTTGGTTGGTGCAGTGGGGACCACTGCACCCCCTGGTGGGGTGCGTAGTTTTATTCTTCTTCGACTATCTTCAATTCGTAGTCGTGGGTAGCCATCAGTTGCATTATCTCGTTGTAGAGGCGTATGCACGCCCATGCGTCGATAGCGGCATACTCCTTCTGCTTGTCGGTAAGCACGTCCGCCTCCCAGTTGGTGAGGCGCTGTCGCTTGCTGATTTTCTCGCCGAAGAGGTTGGCGTAGAGTTTTTGCAGACTTTTATCCTCGACACCGATATTGCCGATGATGTCCTGGATGTCGATGAACCAACCCGGCTCGAACTCGCGACGGCGATGGAGCGAGAGCAGGTCGTCGTGCCACGAGAGACCAATCATCGGCACGAGTTTGTTGCTGAGCAAGCGCACAAGCGAATCGGGCAAACCGATGTGGTTGAGACGGAAGAGGAAGCACTGGTCGTGGGTGGCAACTTGCAATAGCGCAACCTTATGGTTCTGTCCACGACGGAATGCAGGGCGCGTCTCGGTGTCGACCCCCAACACGTCGCACGTGAGAAGATAGTCGACAGCGCGGTCGGCTTCTGACTCGTTGAGTACCACTGTTATCCGACCCTGAAAATCGACCAATGGCAGAGAATTTATAATGCTTTTATCAAATTTATTGTATATTGTTTTCATCTTGATGTGGAAAGATTTTGCAAAATTAGAAAAAAGTTGCGAATTTATGGTCGTTTCCAACTTTTTTCCACTAATTTTGTAAACAATTTAGGCAGGATGCCCATAACTCCTACTGCGTGGGGTGCGTGGTATGGGCAAGATGCCCATACCTCCTACTGCGTGGGGTGCGTGGTATGGGCAGGATGCCCATACCTCCTAATATATGAACACAATTTCAAACAAAATATATGGCAAAGAAAAAGACGGAGCGCAAAGCCTCTAATTTTAAAGAAGCAATAGGACTGCAAAGTATTCTCAAAAGTGAGCGTACCGACTTCCTGTTGGGCATGGTAATAGCACTGTTCGCTGTCTATACCTTCGTGGCATTGTTCTCTTACATAAATACGGGAGCTGAAGACCAAAGCCTGCTCGAACACACACGCCCTGGCGAATGGCTCAATCAAGGCAAGGTTTTTAAGAACTATTGTGGCTCAATGGGAGCTATATTATCCTACACCCTCGTTACTAAAAACTTTGGTTACGCAGCATTCTTCGTGCCTTGCTTCTTGCTTGTTTCGGGCATCAAGATGATGCAGATATATGTGCTGAACATTTGGAAGTGGTTCTTCGGAATGGGCATAGCCATGATATGGTTGTCGGTGTTCCTTGCTAAGGTACTCGCACCACTCATGCCAGAGGCTATTTTCAACCCTGGTGGCTACCACGGATCTGTCTGCGTCGACTTCACAGAAAATGTGATTGGACCTCCGGGACTAACTGCTGTCTTATTCTTCACGGCGATAGCGTTGCTCACATTCGTCAGCAAGCAGACCATTACATGGGTGCGCCGTATGTTCAACCCCATAAAGAGCTTCACGGGCAAAGCTTCGGAGATTGTTACGGACAAACTGTCGAACACCGACAGCGACACAACGGGCATTGAGGATAGCCACACCAAGTTAAGCACGGAAGATGATAAGACAACAAACTCTGCTAAAGAAACGGGAAAAGAGAGCGAACCAACACCGGTTATAGACCTCACCGAATTCTCTAACCTCGGAGCAAAGAAACCGAGCAAGGCTACAGCCGAACCGATAATAACCGCTACTCCAACCCCTACCCCAATCAAAACGGATGGCGAAAAACTGACCGTAGAGGTAGGTAAAGACGAAAAAGCGAAGGGCGAACAACTCACCGACGAGGCTATCAATACGCCGATTAATCCGCTTGAACCATTCACACGATACAAGTACCCGACACTTAGTCTGCTCACCAAAGACGAGAACGACGGCAAGCCATACATCGATATGGATGAAATAAAGGCGTATAACGAAGAGATTATCAAGGTGCTCAAGAGTTTCGGCATCGAGATACGCGAGATAAAAGCTACAGTTGGTCCGACTATCACGCTCTACGAGATCACTCCGGCAGAGGGCATTCGCATCACAAAGATACGCAATCTCGAAGACGACATCGCGCTACGCCTTTCGGCTCTCGGCGTGCGTATCATTGCACCGATCCCGGGCAAGGGCACTATCGGCATTGAGGTGCCGAACAAAAAGCGCCATAATGTATCGATGGAGAGTATTCTGAACTCGAAGAAGTTTCAGGAGACGAAGTACGACTTGCCTATCGTGCTCGGAAAGACCATCACCAATGAGGTGTTCATGGCAGACCTTACGAAGATTCCACATCTGCTCGTAGCCGGTGCTACGGGTCAAGGTAAGTCGGTAGGTCTGAACGTCATCATCACTTCGCTGCTCTACAAGAAGCACCCGAACGAACTGAAGCTCGTGCTCATCGACCCGAAGAAGGTGGAGTTCAGTGTCTACTCGCCTATCGCTGACCACTTCATGGCACAGGTGGACGACGACGACGAGCCAATCATCACCGATGTGACAAAGGTAGTACGCACGCTGAAGAGTCTGTGTACGCTTATGGACCACCGCTACGACTTGCTGAAATTAGCAGGCGCACGCAACTTGAAGGAATACAACGACAAGTTCCTGCATCGCCGTCTAAACCCGGAACACGGCCATGAGTTCATGCCGTACATAGTGGTTATCATCGACGAGTTCGGCGACCTTATCATGACAGCCGGCAAGGAGGTGGAAATGCCAATCGCACGTATCGCTCAGCTGGCACGTGCTGTCGGCATACATATGATTATTGCCACACAGCGTCCTACCACATCAATCATCACTGGTAACATCAAGGCGAACTTCCCGGGACGTATCGCCTTCAAGGTAAGCTCGATGATGGACTCGCGCATCATCCTTGACCGTCCGGGTGCTAACCAGCTAATCGGTATGGGCGATATGCTCTACCTCAACGGCAACGAGCCGACACGTGTGCAGTGTGCATTCATCAGCACGAAAGAGATTGGCGAGATTAACGAATTCATCGAACATCAGTCGGGTCCGACACATCCTATGGAACTGCCAGAACCGAAGGGCGACGACTCGGAGGGCAGTGGCAACACGGGCGGTGCGGACATGGGCAGTCTCGACCCGTTCTTCGAGGAGGCAGCACGCTCCGTTATCGTCAGTCAGCAAGGCAGTACGAGTATGATACAGCGTCGCTTCTCTATCGGCTACAACCGTGCCGGACGACTCATGGACCAGCTCGAGAAGGCAGGCATCGTGGGCGCAGCACACGGCAGTAAGCCGCGCGATGTACTCATCGCTGACGAGGGCCAGCTAACAGCTATCATGAACCAACTGAGAGGTTAATAAGAAACTGGATATAAATAACAAAACACATAGTAGAATTATGAGACGTTTGTTTTTAGGAATTATCATTACAATGTGCATGGCTTGGTTTGGTGTAAGCACAAGCGCAGCACAGAAGAACGATGCCGCAGCACGAAAGATACTGGACCGCACGGCAAAAGTAATAGGCAGATCGGGCGGAGCAAGTGCTTCGTTCACAATGAGCAATGCTTCAACCGGAACCGTGTCGGGCACCATAGCCATTAAGGGCAACAAGTTCAACGCTCGCACATCGCAAATGACAGTATGGTACAACGGCAAGACGCAGTGGACGTACATGAAGAAGAACAACGAGGTGAACGTAAGTACGCCTACACAAGCTCAACAGCAGATGATGAACCCCTACTCGTTCATCACAATGTACAAGACAGGCTACAAGATGTCGGCTACAACCTCTGGCGCAAACGACGAGGTGCATCTCGTGGCACAGAACAAAAACAAAAGTATCGCGGAGATGTACATCACCATCAATCGTAAGACGGGTGTGCCATCAAAGGTAAAGATGAAGCACAAGGGAAAGTGGAGCACCATCACTGTGAGCAACTTCTCGCCGAAGAGCCTCTCTAACGCAATCTTCACATTCAACTCAAAGGATTATCCCACAGCTGAAGTTATCGACCTTAGATAAGATTTTAAGGTCGACGACTTGGCTTCAGACAAATACAACATGAAATGCACCATCCCTAAATTTGAACTTATCAGACTGCTGTTGCGGCATCGTAGGCTTGCCGACGACCGCAGTCTGAGCGCAAAGGAAAACAAGTTTGCCAAGTTTTTCATTTTATTCTCTATCCTCATTATCGTCATCTACCTTATGGGACTGGCGGTTGGCTTATCACTCATTGTAAATAGCGACATCACTGCAACGGCAACCGAAAATCTGTGCATAGGCATACCGTTTCTGCTACTTATCGACTTCAACATGAGGTTTACGATGCAGCAGACACCTGCACACATTATCAAGCCCTACATACTACTGCCCTTGCCACGATACACATGCATCGACGCCTTCATATACAGCTCGCTCATCAGCAAAAGCAACTTTGTCTGGTTTGCATTCTTCCTGCCCTACGCATTGATGTCGATAGTGTTCAGCTACGGCATGGCAACAGCTACGCTGACAATGCTGCTCTGCCTGGTGCTCATCCTCATCAACAGTCAGTGGTACGCGATAGCACGCACGCTCATCAACCGCTCGGTAATATGGTGGATACTACCTATTATTATATATGGTATAGAAGCAATGCCGCTGTACGTTGGCAGCAATGCTGGTTGGAATCAGTTCGTGAACACCTACTCCACCGTCGGTACGATGCTCGACAAGCACAACGTGCTACCAATCTTTATTGCAATCGTGGTGCTTGCAGGCGTTATTGCTGTCAACCGCCGACTGCAATACGCAAGTATAGAGCGCGAGCTGATGCGCACAAAGGTGAATAAGAGCGTGAAGACGGTGAACCGGTTTGCTTTCTTCGAGAAGTATGGCGAGATAGGACTCTTCATGCAACTTGAGATAAAACAGCTGCTTAGGAACGCCAATCCAAGAAATACTCTAAGGTCGGGCATCTTCGCAATGGCTATACTCTGCACGGTGATAGTGCTGTCGGACGTGTACGACTCAAGCGGCATGACAAACTTTTGGGGACTATATGTGTTTATGATATTCGGCACAATGAACCTGCTCGGACTGATGAGCTACGAGGGCAACTACATCGACTGTCTGCTGACACACCGCGAGAACATCCTCTCGCTGCTCAAGGCAAAGTATGTGTTCTGCTCTCTGTTGCTGATTGCGCCGTTCCTGCTTATGCTGCCTGCAGTGATAAGCGGCAAGTGGTCGCTGCTGATGCTCGTGAGCTACATGATATTCACAATGGGCTTCCAGTACTTCGTAGCCTTTCAGATGGCTGTCTACAACAAGATAACTATCCCGCTGAACACCAAGATGACGGACAAAGCTGGTCTGAAAGCCAATTACATACACCTAAAATCCGCAACTATCATTCAATACACGATTAAGGGTAGATTTATGAATCGT
>ONZR01000693.1_pt1 | contig 12709 bp, 10 predicted proteins | sample 1671691 | NCBI WGS metagenome assembly ONZR01 (sample SAMN06348182, study PRJEB24527) | human gut metagenome | biome: human gut; feature: ankylosing spondylitis patient; material: feces | host: Homo sapiens | place: China | collected 2015-10 | reverse complement strand
AAAAGTGGTAAACTTACCGTTTTTCGTCACTGAAAAGACTCAAACGAAGGCTTTCACCATGATTTACAAGCAAAAAGTGGTAATTTTACCACTTTTCGTCACTTTCCCATTTTCTCGTTCCCCCAAAATGACATAAATGGGCTCAGGAGAGATTGTCTATACACGGACAATCTCCCTTCTACAAAAGAATTGTGACTTTGTAATCACTGCATGTAGATCGAAAGGCCAAACAATAGATGTCGTCGAAAATTTTCTTTTTATCTCTCTCAAACATTTTCCCAAGGAGAAACGATGGCAATAGTATTTATACCAATCGGATTTTGATAGGATACTTGAGAAACAAAGATCCTCAACGCATATGAACATGTTTTCTCATATTTATTGCAACATTTGCCACACTTATTATAAGTAGCTGATAATAAAAGGATAACGGGTGGCAATAAGGGGCTTTTTATTGTCACCTTATTGCCACCTATTGCCACGTTTTGCAAAAAACAGCGATTTTCGGACGTTCTAGAGGCGTTTTGGGAGCTAAAAGGTTGAAAATATTGAGCAAAAACGCTTATTTTCTATTCAATTTTTAGTGCTTTTCTATGCTTTTTATCAAAAAACCTCCCACGATGCAGCAAAAATTACGTCCCGACGTAGTATTTCCTACGTCCCGATGTAGCAACAGACGCGTCCCGACGTAGCAACAGATACGTCCGGACGTAATTTTTCGAAAAGATCTTTGGTATATTCCATTTTAATTATTATCTTTGCAACGCAGTCCCGGTAAGGCCCTCTCCCAGATTATTCGATGCTGGTGATGCCCCCGGGGGTTTAATTCTTCTTTTTATCTCACTCATCCTCAAACATTTTCCCAAAATTCCTTGCATCTTTCAGAAGAAAAGCGTATCTTTGCAGAAGATTAGCGGCGCTCGGCAATCTGAAAGTAAACTTTCATTGCACTCGCTGGCATAATCTTTGCAGAAGATTAGCGGCGCTCGGCAATTTGTAAGCAAGCTTACATTGCGCTCGTTTGCATAATCTTTGCAAAAGAAATGTTCAACTTTTAAAACAAGGAGGTAGAATATGGATTTATTTGATAGCAAAAGACAAGAAAGATTAGAGGCTGCAAGAAAGGCTTCTACTGCCAGTAAAGAAGCAGCACGTGCCTTTTTAATTAGGGCAGGAATTCTTTTACCTAATGGAGAAGTTGCACCACATTTGAGATAATTATGGATAAGTCTTTATATTCAAGGCGCTCCAACCTAGTAATAGGATTTCATGGCTGCGACAAGTCTGTTGTTGATGCCGTAGTTGCTGGTAAGACCGATCTTCTTTCCAGCACTAATGACTATGACTGGTTAGGAAACGGCATCTATTTTTGGGAAAATAATGAGGAACGAGCTTGGCAATGGGCTAAAGATTTAGCCAAAAGAAAGAACTCACAAATCAAAGAGCCTGCAGTTGTTGGTGCAATTATAGACTTGGGGTATTGTTTTGACTTAACAGATAGCACATATCTTCAGGAATTAAAGGCTGCTTATGAGTCTATGGTTACTGTTTATAAAGAATCAGGGATTGAATTACCGAAGAATACATCTATCGGAAATTCTACAGATTTATTGATTAGAAAATTGGATTGTGCAGTTGTACAAACTGCTTTAACATACAATCAGGATGCCAATGCCCATCCATACGATTCAGTAAAAGGAGTATTTTGGGAAGGACAGGAACTATATCCTAATGCAGGATTCAGAGAAAAGAATCATATTCAGATTTGTGTCTGCAATCCTAATTGCATCAAGGGTTATTTCCTTCCTAGAAGTATCAATCAGGATTATCCAAACCCATAATATAAAGAGGTAGAATATGGATTTATTTGATAGCAAAAGACAAGAAAGATTAGAGGCTGTAAGAAAGGCTTCGGTTGCCAGCAAAGAAGCTGCAAGAAAATTCCTCATTGAGGCTGGAATATTATTGCCGAACGGAGAAGTTGCCCCTCATTTAAGATAATAGATAATGGAAGAATCTCTATATTCTAGACGTTCTAATCTTGTTGTAGGTTTTCACGGCTGCGACAAATCAGTAAAGCGGCACTCGCCTTTTTAATTAGGGCGGGGGATGCTATTGGGCAGGTAACAAACCTGCCCTCCCTGTGCTTACTTGCTTCCTAAGGACTGCTCGAATAGATGCCTCTACTTAAAATTTATGGCACATGTGCCACTTTTTTTAAGTGCAAAGATATGTGAAAGTAGAGTTCTAACCAAAAATTTTTAGATTTATTATACTAAAAAGGTGTGCGCACTAGCTGCGCGAATTCAACAAGGTGGCTAAATCACCATTAGAAGAATGGGTTGAGCATAGAGCAAATTGCTTTTATTACCGGTTTGACTGAAAAGGAAATAAAAGAACTATAATATAAAAAGGTGTATCCTTCTTGCCCCATACATCGAGCAAGCGGAGATACACCTTTTTCTTTTTATTTCCCTCATCCTCAAACATTTTTCAATAATTCTTTGCTTCTTTCAGAAGAAAAGCGTATCTTTGCAGAAAAAAGAAACGATGCCAACAATATTCATATTTTTCGGATTCAGATTCATGTTTTATTCTAATGATCATGAACCAATTCATGTCCATGTCATCAAGGATGGAAATGAAGCAAAATACAATGTATCTCCTCTAACCCAGATTTATAATCATGGATTCAAAAAGCATGATATTGCCTTGATAGAATCTATTATTTCTGAGAATGAGGCGGTCATTATAGATAGATGGAAAGAGTATTTTAATCAAAAATAAGATATTATGGAGCAATATAGAGTAAATCGCGTTTGGGTTGACGATGCCCATATTTGGGCAGAAACCCAAAATGGCTGGAAGGCTAACTATCCTTTCAGCCGTTGGAGCCGTCTTGCTAACGCCACACCTGCCCAGCGTAAGGCTTTCGTATTGAGCAGATATGGTATCCATTGGCCTGAATTAGATGAAGATTTATGCTTTGAAGGACTATTCGCAGATGCTGGCATGTACAAACCGTCAAATGCAGAAGATACTATTTATTATCAAGCATAATAATGCGGCTGAATAAACGTAACGAGACGCCTCATCTGGCGCAAGGATACGACTGCGCTGGGGCAAAGATATAGATTAGGAGGTTCAAGCAGTCGGTATCTGAGGTTCAGAGAGACTGTATCTGAGGTTCAAGCAGACTGCTTCTTGATGATTTCCACTAGGCTCGGCAGCTCTGCTGAGCCTAGTCAGCAGCTCTGCCGACTGCAGTCAGCAGGTCTGCCGAGCCTAGTGACAACACCTCATTAACATACAAATATATACTTTTAAAATACAACAAGGTGAAAAGATTTATAATGATACTATGCTTCATCTGCACATACACACTACAGATGGCGGCACAAACATGGATTGGAACTTGGGCTACGGCACCGCAGACTGTGGTGAAAGCGTTTATGCCCTATAATAACAACATGACAAACCGTTCGGTTCGCCAGATAGTAAAGGTAAGCGTGGGAGGCGACGTGATAAGACTGAAACTGAGCAATATCTACTCGATGCAACCCGTAGTGATACGCTCCATCTATATCGCCCACGCCAAAGACTCCTTCAAGATTGATGCCAAATCGGCCCAATACTTCAAGTTCGGCAACAGCTACAAGGCTACCATCCCTGCCGGCAGACAGATAGTGAGCGATGCGCTGAAGTTCAATCTCAAGAACCTGGAGCGCGTAGCCATCACCATCAACTACACCTCGGCTCCCGATGTGCCTACCGTCCACATGGGCTCACGTACCACCTCTTATATCATGAAGGGAGTAACCAATGCCCACTCCAACTTCGAAAAGGCTTTCCGCGAGAACCACTGGTACAACATCAGCGGCATCGATGTGTATACGATGAGCACCAACATGAGTGCCATCGCCATCATGGGCAACTCTATCACCGACGGCAAATGTTCTACGGATAATGCCCAGAACCGGTGGTCCGATGTAATGTCGGAGATGCTGCAGCTGAAACATAAGATAACCAACCAGGGGGTACTGAACCTGGGCATCGGCAACAACCGCGTAACCGTGCCGGGCGGTTTCGGGGCACTCGCCAAGGAACGCTTCGACCGAGACATTCTGATGCAGAGCGGCGTAAAGAAGGTTATTATCTTTGAAGGCATCAACGACATAGGTGCTGCCAAGATCGGCAACAGCGAAACGGTAGCCCGCCAGATTATAGAGAGCATACAGGGAATGATGAAGAAGGCGAAGGCCCGGAAGATGAAAGTTTACCTGGGCACCATCACGCCTTTCAAGGGTGCCGGCTACTACAGCCACTTCCACGAAGCAGCCCGACTCTATGTAAACGATTGGATCCGCAATCAGGCGAAGAACGTGGATGGCATCCTGGACTTCGCCAAGCTGCTTCAAGACCCGAATGATGACAGAAGGATGAAGCGGGAATATGCCAGCAACGACTGGCTCCACCCGAATCCTGCAGGCTACAAGGCGATGGGAATCTATGCCGCTGATATCGTCAAGTAAGAAAAAAGCCGCCCTATTACAGGCGGCTTTTACTATATATAATAAGTTGTTTTACTTCAAGACAATCTTGCAATCATCCAGGCTCTCTACGGTAGCGAGCGCCTCATAACGGATTCCCTCCTTGCGCAGGAAGTCACCACCATGCTGGAAAGCCTTCTCGATGATGAAACCCATCGCCTCAATCTTGGCACCAGCCTTCTCGCAAAGGTCCATCACGCCCTTAGACGCATTACCATTGGCAAGGAAGTCATCGATAAAGATAACATGGTCCTCAGGAGTAAGATAACTGTTGCTCACACAAACCGTATAATCGCGGTCCTTTGTAAAAGAGTGAACCACAGAGGTAATCATACCCTCCATAGTCTTAGGCTGCTTTTTCTTTACGAACACAACAGGAAGATTGGTCAGATAACCTACCATGATGGCAGGCGCGATGCCCGAAGCCTCGATAGTAATAATCTTGTTGTACTTGATGTCCTTGAAAAGGCGCACGAATTCCTTAGCTAAGTCCATCATCAGAATAGGGTCCATCTGATGATTTACGAAGCTATCTACTTTTAAGATTCCACCAGGAAAGCAGCGGCCTTCCTGCATAATTCTTTCTTTCAGTAAATCCATTATGACTTGAACTTTAATATGGTTATTGGGTGCAAAATTACTACTTTTTTCGCAAACAAGGAAGTTTATCGCCCAATAATTTTGTTTTGTCTGCAATTTAGCGTAATTTTGCAGCAGAAATCATCGTGCAAGAGCAAGGAGTCACGGTCAACGAAAACTTTCCTCTCATCATGAGCGCATAAAACATGGACACTTATACCTACTGGTTGCAAGGTTTCATCTATTATGACGATGCCACCCTCGCAGAGAAAAGCAAGACCTATAGGAAAAGTGTTATTCTTTTCTAGAAAATCAGCGAAAAGCAAGAAAATTCAATCGTTTTCGCTGATTTTCTAAGTAGTTTTCTTGGTGTTATCCTAAAAAAAACGTATCTTTGCAACCAACATTATAAAACTATCTTACAATGAGTTACGCAAATATCATAGGAAGAAATAAAGAGATAAATATACTCGATAGAATATACAAGTCAAAGAAATCTGAACTTGTAGCCATTTATGGCCGTCGAAGAGTAGGCAAATCTTATCTCGTAAGCGAATGCTTTGGAAAGAAGATTCTCTTCAAAGCAGTAGGTACTTATATTAAAGACGGAGACAAGGACTATGAGTCTTACCGTCAACTTCAACTTGCGCATTTCTATGATTCGCTAGTGATTGCAGGATTATCGACAAAGGAGTCCAAACCCACTTGTTGGAGAGAGGCATTTTTACTTTTGAGAAAAGTTCTGGAAGGAAAAAGAAACAGAAGGAAAATCATCTTTATCGATGAACTTCCATGGCTTGCAGGACCGCAATCATCAGAAATGATAGCAGAACTGGGATATTTTTGGAATTCATGGGCAGACAGTGAACGAAATATTATACTCATTGTCTGTGGATCGGCTACAAGTTGGATGCTTGATAATGTGATACATGACTATGGAGGTCTGCATGGAAGACTCACGGAAACCATCAAACTATTCCCTTTCACTCTAGCAGAATGCGAAAAGTACTACAAGAAAAATGGTTTTCATCTCTCACGCTATGAAATGTGCGTGAGTTATATGGCTATAGGTGGAATCCCCTATTATCTGGATAAGCTCCGCAACGACAGAACAATGACAGACAACATAGACAGCATATTCTTTGCAGACGAATTAATTCATCAGGAATTCAAAGATGTTTATACAGGACTTTATTCCAGCAAAGAAAAATACGTCGACATCGTTAAAGCTATTGGCAGTAAGTTCTATGGAATGACACAATCAGAGCTTTCCAAGGCTACAGGTATCAAAACTGGGGGTACCCTGACAAAGCTACTTGACAACCTTAGAGAATCAGGAATTACGAGAGAGTATCCCCGCTATGGAAAGGAAAGAGTCGAAACTGTATATCAGCTAAAAGATTTCTTTTCTCTATTCTATCTGAGATTTGTTCATGGCAAACAAGTCAAACAAGGAGGATGGAACGCTATCCATGGGACAGCCACATTCTATACATGGGCTGGAGATACGTTTGAACTTTTGAGCATAGAGCATCTGCAAAACATACAAGACACTCTACGTATCCATTCGGTTGAAAGGAACTACAGTTGGTGTGGGAAAGCTGAAGACGGAAAAGGTGCTCAAATAGATTTAGTCATGGAGAGTAAAAGTACTCAAACAGATTATCTCTGCGAAATGAAATTTTCAACAGGTAATTTTACTATCACACAAGATGTCGAGGAGAATATACGTCACAAGATAGACGCTTTCGCAAATAGCAAGATGCATAACAAGACCCGCTCAATACAAACTGTTTTGGTGACAACAATGGGACTTAGTTCCAATATGCATGCAAGTATCATCAATCACCTGATAACTCTTGAGCAATTATTTCAACGATAAAATAGAAGAATAATGAAAGAGGACTGCCAGCGATGGGTGGTTCTCTTTTTTTTATGACCTCCAATGGTTAATTATCAATAATTATAAATACCTTTATTATATGCGTATTTATAATTTTAGTATCTTTGCACCACAAACTTAGTACAAATCGCTTAAGGAAATAGCAGTACATTAAACTATAAGAATATGAATCCATATATCAAACAATTCCCCGACCTCATGGCGGGCAAGAAAATCATGTATGTTCACGGTTTCCTCTCTTCTGCACAGAGCGGCACCGTAAAGATGTTGCAGGAACTGATGCCGAATGCCACCCTCGTGGCTGAAGACATCCCGGTACATCCGGAAGAGGGCATAGAGATGCTGCAGAAGATGGCGGAGACTGAGAAGCCCGACCTCATCATCGGTACCTCGATGGGAGGCATGTATACCGAACTGCTGAAAGGTTACGACCGCATCCTCGTAAACCCTGCCTTCGAGATGGGCGATACAATGAGCAGCATGACCGGCAAGCAGGAATTCCAGAACCCGAGAAAGGACGGAGTGAACGAACTGATGGTTAACAAAGGCCTCATCAAGGAATACCGTGACTTTACCGAGCGTTGCTTCCAGGACATTACTCCCGAGGAGCAGCAACGTGTTTACGGTCTCTTCGGCGATGCTGATCCGCTGGTCCATACCTTCGACCTCTTCCATGAGCACTATCCGCTCGCCATCCCATTCCATGGCGAGCACCGACTTATCGACAAGGTAGCATTCCACTATCTCTGTCCGGTAATCCGCTGGATAGACGACAAGCAGAACGGCAAGGAGCGCCCTATCGTATACATCGACTTCGATGCCCTGCACGACAGTTACATGAAGGCAACCAGCTCGATGCACAAGGCTTACGAGATGCTGATAGAGCATTATAATGTATACATCGTAGCCCCAGCGCCAACCAACGACCATGAATACATGGCGAAGGTACAGACCTGGGTGGAGGAATATCTCTCTACCCCAGCCTACAACCACATCATCTTCTGCAACCAGAAGAACCTGCTCTACGGCGATTACTTCATCGACCCTCGCCCATGCGACGGTTTCATGGGTACGACGATAGAATACGGCAGCGATGAATTCAAGACCTTCGAAGAAATCATCACCTTCTTCGAAAGACTGGGAGGACAGTGATTTAGTTAATAGTTTATAGTTAACAGTTTATAGCAAAAAAGGTGCAACTCACTTTCTTACTTGTGAGTTGCACCTTTTTATCTATAAATATCTTTGATTCTTATGCCTTATCCAGATTCTTCGGCAACACGAGGTTCAGGATAACAGCAAGCAGGAAGACTACTGCCACACAGTTATCTGCAAAAACGGTGCGCACAATCTCTGGGAAGATGTTGAACATACCTGTTGCAGATGTGAATCCGAGACCTACGCTGAGCGAAAGGCTCACGATGACCATGTTGCGCTGAGAGAAGCCCGTGCGAGCCATCATGCCGAAACCGGCAAAGAGGATGCTACCGAACATCATGATGGTACAGCCGCCCAATACAGCCTGAGGAATCGTAGTCAATACATAACCGATAGCTGGGAAGATACCACCGATAATCATGATGATGGCACCCATGGCAATGGTAAAGCGGTTCACCACTCCCGACATCGCTGCCAAACCTACGTTCTGACTAAAAGAAGTGATAGGAGTACAACCGAAAAGACCGGAAACCGAACTTACGAAACCATCGCAGCAGACTGCCGCACCCATCTCCTTAGTCTTAGGATCACGCTTCAACGCACTGTTGCAGAGCGCAGAAGTATCACCAATCGTCTCTGTAGCAGAAACCAGATATACTGCTACCACCGAGAGAATAGCACCAATATTAAACTCAGGTGTAAATGGAAGAAGCTTTGGCAAAGCTACGATAGAGAGACCAGAAAGTCCACTGAAATCTATCATTCCCATAAACAGAGCCAGGATGTAACCTACCAGCAGTCCTACCAATACAGAGAGAGAACGCAAGAAACCCTTGGCGAAAATCTGACAAAGCAGACAAGCCAGCAAAGTGACAGAACCCACAACCCAGTTGTTCATGCTACCGAAATCAGCTGCACCCTGACCACCCGCAAAAGAGTTGGCACCAACAGGAAGGAGCGAGAAACCGATGGCTGTTACCACGGTAGCGGCTACTACAGGCGGAATGAGCTTGATCCAATACTTGGCGAAAAGTCCGAGTGTTCCTTCTACCAGACCACCAATGATGACAGCGCCTATCAAAGTACCCATACCATGAGCACCGGCAATGGCGATGGCGAGCGAAAGGAAGGTGAAGGAGATACCCATCACGATAGGAAGGCGAGAACCGATACGCCATACCGGATAAAGCTGCACCAAGGTACCGATACCGGCGATGACCATACAGTTCTGGATAAGCACGGCGCTCACCGAACTGTCCAGACCTATCGCACCAGCGAGAATCATGATTGGCGCAATATTGCTGACGAACATCGCCAACACATGCTGAAGACCAAATGGGAGTGCTTTACCTACGGGCACTCTGCCGTCTAATTTGTAGAGATTTTCTATTGACTGTTCCATTGTCGTTATAATAATTAGAGAATTTCCATTGTCCATCAATTCAGGGTCTTTTCTGAATTTGGCGACAAAATTACAAAGAAAATCTGAGAAATCGTTCCTTTTCTCCATTTTTCTCTATCCCGCATGATAGAATACAAGAAGAATCTACGAAAAAAGGAAGGCTGCGGTTCATATTCCGTGCAACCTTCCCTTTTTATCTTATCTCATTAATACTCCGTCTTTTCCGCATTTTCCTCCCACATGCGGAAGGCACCGAGCGCCTCATCTCTCATCAGGGCAATCATCGGCTTGTGGCGGTCTTCTATCTTGCGGTCTATCTCCTCGTAGATAAACTCATCATCGAAACCTATCTTTGCCGCATCCTTCCGGTCGTTGGCATAATAGATACGGTCGAGATGTGCCCAATAGATGGCACCCAGGCACATCGGGCAAGGCTCGCAGGAGGTATAGATTTCGCAACCTTCCAGATTGAAGGTCTTCAACTTGCGGGTAGCCTGTCGGATACAGTTCACTTCGGCATGAGCCGTAGGGTCGAGGTCGATGGTTACACTGTTGGAAGCCTCAGCGATGATGATACCGTCCTTGGCAATCACAGCGCCAAAAGGTCCGCCCCCCGTCTTCACGCTATTCTTTGAGAGCTCAATGGCTCTATGCATCAATTCTTCTTTTGTCATTGTTTAATATTTTTAGATTAATAATACCCCTTCTTTTCAATTGGGGGCTACAAATATACAAAAAAGAAATGATACGGCAAGCATTTCTTACATTATTTTTTAGTACTTTTGCTGCAAAGATACACTTTTTCGCACGAACATCCAATAGTTTACTACATTTTTTGCACAAACGCCCTAAATTTCCTTAAATACGCATTCCTGTTCAACAGTTAATTATCAATAATTATAAATACCTTTATTATAAGAGTAGTTATAATTTTCGTAACTTTGTAGCCTATGAATCAAAACAATATCAGCGCCGCAGAACTCTTCCTTAGGGTAAGAGAACTTTTGATACTCCCCGAACTGGAGCCGAAGACACGCAACAAGATGATGCACGATACACTCATCCTCTGCTGCCACGAAGGAGTGAAGGAAACGAAACAGGCTTTCGGTAACCTTTTCTCCCAGGTGGATTATCTCTGCAAGGCTCACGGTATCAAGGTGGCAGACAAGATTGCCATCCAGACCATGCGCCGGCACAGTAATTCTCAGGAACCACTCTCAAGCGAAGATTTGAAATATGATGCACGTGCCCTAGCCATCTTCATCTCTGCCGTATTCGGAGTGGATGTTCCCCACGAGCTGAACGTGCTCATTCCCCATACCAACCGCCCTTATCAGAAGGGACTGGAAATCAACAACCGCCGCATCCGCTGCATCGTGAAGAACTGGGACAGCGATTTCATCCGCGTGGATATTGACCAGGATGCTGACGAAGAGGAATATCTCGTTCAACTGAAAGATGAAGAGAACCATATCGACCATACCTACCTCTGGGATATCCTGAAGGAAGGTATGCAGCTCAACCTGCTCGACTGTCAGGTAAAGCAGCCCGTCATCACCCCCCGACTCATCGTGGTGGAACCCGATTATCTGGTAGATATCAGTAGTATCGCCACCTGCTTCACGGCTTTCGGCCATCATCCCCTGCTCTATCTGCTGAACCAGATGAAACCCCGTGCCAACACCCAGGCTACCCTGCTCGGTAACTTTGCCGGTGCTGCGCTGGATGACATCATCAATACAAACGGCAAATACCAGATGAACGAAACCATAAAGACGAATTTCAGGGAGAAAGCACTGGAGTTCTGCACCTGTCCCTGGTTTGATGCCAAGAAATTCTATACCGATGCCAGTCTGCAAGCATTCAATCTGCAGCAGGTGGTGGATATTCTCTTTCCCCGCACCGCATCGCAGGCACAGATGTCAGCCTTCCGCGGCGAAAGTCTTTACGACAGGAAGAAAGCCATCCTCGAACCTTCGTTCGTCTGCGAAGCACTCGGCATACAGGGACGTGTGGACCTGATGACCACCGACTGCAAACTGCTGGTGGAGCAGAAATCGGGACGCAACATGAATATCGAAACCCATCAGGTAGATCCGGGTTATCACAGTTATCAGCTGGAGCCCCACTATGTACAGCTGCTGCTCTACTATGGCGTATTGCAGCACAACTTCAAGCTGAGCAACGACCGCGTGAATATCCGTCTGCTCTACTCCAAGTATCAGCCGCAAGACGGACTGATGGTGGTAGCTTACTACCAAAAGCTCTTCAAAGAGGCCATCGAATACCGCAACCAGCTCGTTGCCGCCTCCTTCGAAATAGCCAAGGAAGGTTTTGAACATGCACTCAACGAGTTTACACCCGATGTACTCAATGTAGCAGGCACGCAGGATTTCTTCTACAACAAGTATCTGAAGCCGCAGATAGAAGCCATCACCAGTCCGCTCCACAACCTCACCCCATTAGAGGAGGCTTACTTCTGCCGCATGATGACCTTCGTGTTGCGGGAACAGATGATCAGCAAGGTGGGCGCACAGGAAGGAACGAACACATCCAGTTCCGACCTCTGGACCATGCCACTCGCCGAAAAGAAAGATGCCGGCAATATCTATACCGACCTGCATATCATCCGGAAGGAACAGAGCAGCGCAGGAAGCGGATATGATACCATCACCCTCAGCGTGCCCGACCAGGGAAAAGACTTCCTGCCCAACTTCCGTATCGGCGACATGGTGTATCTCTATACCTACAAGCTGAAGGAAGAACCCGATGTGAGAAAGGCTATATTATATAAAGGTGTACTGCAGGAGATTCACAGCGATGAGATTGTGGTGCATCTCACCGACGGACAGCAGAATGCCGATATCTTCGAGATGAATCTGCCTTACGCCATAGAACATGGAACGAGCGATGCATCGACAGGCGGAAGCATACGTAACCTGCACCAGTTTATCTGTGCACCCAAGGAGAAACGCGACCTGCTGTTAGGGCAGCGTGCCCCGCAAAGAGACGCCTCGCTGTCATTGACCAGACATTACGATGATGTACTGGACGACATCATTCTCCGTGCCAAGCAGGCACAGGATTACTTCCTGCTCGTGGGACCTCCGGGAACAG
>ONZR01000677.1_pt1 | contig 13010 bp, 9 predicted proteins | sample 1671691 | NCBI WGS metagenome assembly ONZR01 (sample SAMN06348182, study PRJEB24527) | human gut metagenome | biome: human gut; feature: ankylosing spondylitis patient; material: feces | host: Homo sapiens | place: China | collected 2015-10 | reverse complement strand
GGCATTGGTCTTGGCGCGGTCGGTTCGTTGGCCCGCGGTCAGGTGGGCCCGAGCTCCGATCTTGACTTGGTGGTCATTTATGAGCCTCACGCGCTCACCGACCAGCAGCTCAACGAGCTTGCCAACAAATTGTGGTATCCGATTTGGGATTCGGGTCTTGATCTTGACCAGTCGGTGCGTACCCGCGCGCAGTGCGAGGCGGTGACCGACCATGATTTGCCCGCCGCGATGGGTTGGCTGGATGTGGTGCCGATCGCGGGCGATACGCAGCTGATCGAATCCACGGCTGTCTCCATTTTGGAGCGTTGGCGTAGGGCCGCCCGTAAGCGCTTGCCCGAATTGTTGGGCTCCGCCAAGTCTCGTTTGGACGAGTTCGGCCGTATGGCGTATAGCAATCAGCCTGATATTAAGGAGTCTCGCGGTGGTTTGCGTGATTCCGTGCTGGTCTCCGCGCTTGCCGCTTCTTGGCTTGCCGACCGCCCGCACGGCCAGTATGACGATGCCGTCGAACGGTTGTTGGATGTGCGCGACTGCATTCATTTGGTGGCCAATAAAGACACGAACATGTTGCTTGCTCCTTATCAGGCGAGGGTTTCGGCGATGTTGGGTTTGGCCGATCCGACATTGCCGAATGGCGAGCGTGAGGCGAAGTCGATTGATGATTTGCAGACGTTGCTTGCGCGTGTTGGTCGCCAGATCGCGTTTTCGCTTGATTCCACGGCTTCTCGCGCTGAGCATTCGTTGACTCATGAGAAGCCTCGTTTTGCTTTTTTCCAGGTGTTCCAGCCTCGTGGCGGCGGTAAGCGTCAGGCGCCTACTTTTGATGTGATTGCGCCCGGTATCGCCAAGCATGAGGAGGAGATCGTGCTTGCGCCGGGTGCCGATCCGAAGTCCGATCCGTGTCTTGCGTTGCGGGCTGCTGTTGCTGCGGCTGAGTTTGGTCTGCCGATCGCGCCCGGCACGTTGCAGAATCTGAAGTCGTGTCCGATCGATGATCGCACGTGGAATGATGAGTCGCGTAGTCTGTTCTTGCGTTTGCTTGCGAGCGGTCCCGCGTTGTTGCAGGTGTGGGAGGAGATTGATTTTGTCGATATTCCGGGTCGGCTGATTCCGGAATGGCTGGCGATTCGTAATCGTCCGAGCGCTTCGGCTGCGCATCGTTACACGATTGACCGTCATTCGGTTGAGGTGGTTACGCGGCTTGGTCGTGAAACACCTCGTGGAAACCGTTATGATGATCGGCATTATCAGGCGTTGCTGTTGGCTGGTATTTTGCATGATGTCGGTAAGCGTCCGGGGGTTTTCGATCATGCGGCGGAGGGTGCGCGTCATGCGTCCATGGTGTTGAAGCGCATGGGTTTTGATCGTGACATTATTTGGTGGGTCACGTTGTTGGTGCGTGAGCATCTTACGTTGTCGGAGTTTGCGACTGGTCAGAATCCGAATGATCCTAATGTTGGTGACGAGTTGGCTTCTCGTCTTGATCATGATCCGCTGCTGCTTGACATGCTGTTCGATCTGACTCGTGCTGACGGTTCGTCGTTGGGTGCCACGGCCGGCGAGACCATTTCCAAACAGTACGGCTGGAGTAAATGGCGCGAAACCCTTGTCCGAACCATGTACAACGCCACCCGCTACCACATGTGAGGCCGCGTAGGCTGTGAGCGAATGCCCGGCAAAGCGACATGGTTGCCGATGCGGTACCCGCCGCGTCGGCGGAAACCCATCGTGTAAGAAAAAGTGGGGAACATATCACCTTCGGTTCACTTAAGCAAGTCACAACCAGGGGAATGGGCACCCGTACGAAAGATGTCCCCAAGTTGTCCACTCGGTTATCCCCATTTGGTGGATAACTCGATATGTTTTCCACATAGTTATCCCCAGTATGTGGATAACTCGGGTTTTTTCGGCTTTCTTATCCACAGCGAACCGATTCGCGCGTGTCGGGTGATTTCGATCCTGTCAATGCGGAGATTCCTCCAGAATCTCATCGCAACATCATTCGTGAAGTGGCACAGGTATTATGGTTTTTCCCGGTACACCACACATCGAAGAGCTGGAGAAGCATGGCGGAGAGCAATTCTTGGAACAATGGCCTGAATCAAGGGCAAAACCGCGGTTTTTCAGGCAATGGCAGCATTTCCGGCGCGTCGGGAACGGCTATTCGCGACGCCATCTTCGACCGTGTGCCGCCACATGACGACGCCGCCGAAATGGCGGTGCTCGGCGGCATGCTCATGAGCAAAGACGCCATCGGCGAAGTCTCGCAGATGATTGACATCACCGACTTCTACCAGCCGCGCAACCAAACCGTGTACGAAGCCATCATCAACCTGTTCTCCGCATCGCAGCCCGTCGACGCGGTGCTGGTGGCCAACCAGCTGCTCAAAGACGGCGACCTCGAAAAAGTGGGGGGATCCGACTATCTGCACAGCCTCGTCGCATCCGTGCCGACCGCAGCCAACGCAACCTTCTATGCCGACATCATCCACCAGCGTGCCATCCTGCGCAATGTGATCGCAGCCGGCACCAAAATCGCACAGCTCGGCTACACCGCCGAAGGATCCCAAGCCGAAGACGTCGTCAACCTGGCACAGGCCGAAGTCTACGAAATGTCGACCGGCAAAGTGAGGCAGGATTACGCGCCGATCGGCACCGTCATCACCGACACCCTCGACCAAATCGACCGACTGCAAAACGGCGAGGTTTCCAAAGGCGTGCCAACCGGATTCCGTGACATCGACGACGTGACGCAAGGCCTGCAGCCGGGCCAGATGATCGTCGTTGCAGGCCGACCGGCCATGGGTAAGTCCACGCTCGGCGTTGATTTCGCGCGAGCTGCGGCGCTGCACCACAATATGACGTCCGTGATCTTCAGCTTGGAAATGAGCAAAACCGAACTTGCGCAACGAATCATTTCGGCGGAAGCGAATATTCCGCTGTCAGCCATGCGCCGAGCGGAAGAAATCACGCAGGAACGTTGGAATATCCTCAATAATCTGCAGGATAAACTGCAGAACGCACCATTATTCATCGACGATAGTCCGAACATGAGTTTGATGGAGATCCGTGCGAAATGCCGCCGATTGAAGCAGACGAACGATCTGAAATTAGTGGTGATCGACTACCTGCAGCTCATGACTTCCGGCAAGGCCGTGGAAAGCCGCCAGCAGGAAGTGTCTGATTTCTCGCGTGCATTGAAGCTGCTTGCCAAGGAATTGGAAGTGCCGGTGGTGGCGCTGAGCCAGCTGAACCGTGGCCCCGAAATGCGTCAGGATAAAAAGCCGCAGCTTTCGGATTTGCGCGAATCCGGTTCTATCGAACAGGACGCCGACGTGGTGTTCCTCGTGCACAGGCCGGACGCCTACGACAAGGAAGATCGCCCGGGCGAGGCCGATATCATCATGGCGAAGCATCGTAACGGTCCGACGCAGACGTTCAATCTCGCGTTCCTTGGCGCATACTCCAAGTTCAAAGATATGCCGCAGGACTACCAGAGCCAACAGGAGGTATAGCATGGCGTGGAACTCATTCGCAACGCCGTTGATCGGCAAGGCCGTGCGTGCGGCCTCCCGCCTGGCACATGGCGGCGGCAGCGCGTTCCCCGGCAAAATCGTGGAACGGATCGACCCGCAATTCCTCGCACGCACCCTGCAGCAGCTACCGCTTGGCGTGGTGCTCGTGTCTGGCACGAACGGCAAAACCACCACCACGCGCATGGTGGCAAGCATGCTGGAATCGTTGGGATTGAAGGTATTCACCAATCCGACCGGATCGAATTTCACCCGCGGCGTGGTCTCGTCGCTGCTGGCCGAAGTCTCGCTCGGCGGCAAACTGGACGCCGACATCGCCGTACTGGAACTCGACGAAGCGTACGCGGTGCATTTCGTCAAACAAGTGCAACCCGACTATTGCCTGCTGCTCAACGTGATGCGCGACCAGCTCGACCGTTTCGGCGAAATCGACAATACCGCACGACTGCTGAGCAAAGCCGCCGAAGCGACCACCGGAACCGTAGTGCTCAATCGTGAGGATCCACGCATCGCACGACTTGCTGACGTCGCACATACTGAAGATGGTGTGGAAGTGCGCTATTTCGGTCTTGACGGGTCGTTGCGCAGCTTCTTCCCGTCCGACGACGACATGCGCACGACAGTCGATACTGCATCGTCCGCTGATACTGCATCGTCCGAATCTGCAGAATCGTCCGCAAATATTGAGATTGACGATGCTGCAGTGATTGCGAAAACTGGGGAAAATGCAGAAAACTCGGAAGATGCGGCAATTGCGGAACAGCTACCAGCTGACGTGACCTTGCTTGCCGTGGGCGACCATCGTGCCAGTTTCGGCATCGACGGTGAAACGTACGAAACCGGTGTGAGACTGGAAGGCGTGTACAACCTGTACAACGCGGCGGCCGCGCTGGCCGTCGTGCGAGCGGTCGTGGCCGATGCGCAGGCAATGTTCCTGCCGTTCGAGCAGAACGTAACCGACGAACTATTGCGACAAGTGGGAATCTCACAGCGCATGATCGACTTCGCGCATTCCACCACGCAAGCCATGATCGACGCGGCAGCCGAAGTCACTCCGGCGTTCGGACGCGGCGAGGTCATCGACGTGAACGGCTCGCCGGTGGAGCTGCTGCTCGTCAAAAACCCCATGGGATTCCGTCTGTCGCTCGCATCCTTCACCCCTGAAGGCTGCGACACCATGATCGCCATCAACGACGAATACGCCGACGGGCGTGACATGAGCTGGCTGTGGGACGTGGACTTCTCCTCGCTGCGAGACACCGGTGTGGCCATGGTTTCGGGCGTGCGTGCCTGGGACATGGCGTTGCGCCTCGAATACGATCAGGTGCCGGTGAATAGCGTCAACACGGAACTTGAAGAGGCCGTCTCAACGTTCGTGAACGCGAATCCGGGCACCCCCAAGCACATTTACTGCACATACACGGCAATGCTCAAAACGCGAGCCGCGCTCGGCAAAATCGCCGAAGTCGCCGACGCTGGCGTGGGCAAGTAACAGCGCGAATCCGCGCAACGCATGAAAACGCATGAAGAACGTATGAACCGCATGAGGGAGACGATATGAGCCAGGTAATCGACATCGTGTCGCTATATCCGAAAGACATGAACATCTACGGCGACTCCGGCAACGTGCTCACCATCCAGCGCCGTCTCGCCCTATACGGCTACGAGCCGCGCGTGCACGCCTACAATCAGGGCGACGCGTGGCCCGAACACGTCGACATGATTCTGGGCGGCGGCGGCCAAGACACCGGCCAGAAGAAAATCATCGACGACTTCTTCAAACGCGCCGACCTGCTGCGATCGCTGGCCGCCGGCGGCACCCCCATGCTCATGATTTGCGGCCTGTACCAGCTGTTCGGCGAATATTTCGAAACGGTGGATGGCTCCCGACTCGACGGCATCGGCGTGATCGGCGCGTACACGGTCGGGCAGGAAGTGCGCATGATCGGCAATCTGACCGAGCATTCCGCCGATTTCGGTGACATCATCGGCTATGAAAACCATTCCGGCCAAACCTTCCTGCGCGAAGGCGTGCAGCCGCTCGGCACCGTCGACGCGGATAGCACCGGCAATAATGGCGAGGATCATACGGAAGGCGCCCGCGTCAACAATGTGATCGGCACATACATGCACGGCTCGCTGCTGCCGAAAAACCCCGCGATCGCCGATTTTCTGATCCGCACCGCCGCAGAACGCCGGTATGGTTCGTTCGATCCGGCCGCTGCAGGGCAGACGGAAGCGCAGCGTGCGGAACTTGATCGCATCAACACGATTGCCAGCAACGCGCGTCGCGTGGCCATGTCACGCCCGCGCTGATTGTTTTCGCGCTGTTTCGTAGTTTTCGCGTTTTCGTACGCTGTGAGCATACGGCAGCGAGTCTTCCGCAGAATTGTAACGATTGACTAGTTTCGTTGACGTTATTTGTGAAGAAAATGCGATAGAGTGGGTACCACCATCACCTAAGGAGGTAATCATGGCTGATTTTGATTTTGGTGACGGCCTGCGTAAGGTCTTCCTCGCCGGCGTTGGCGCTTTGGCGACCACGGTTGAGAAGAGCCAGGAAATCGTTGACGATCTCGTCAAGAAGGGCGAGCTGACCGTCGAACAGGGCAAGGCCCTCAACGCCGAACTCAAGCACAAGGTCGCGGAGGTCAAGGAATCCTCTGAAGCCAAGGCTGCAGAGGAAACCAAGGAAGCCGAACCTGAAGCCAAAGCCGAGTAACGTTCAATCGTTCACATCGCCGTCTGCTCGTCGCATCACGTTCAGACGGCGATTTGTTATGCGGAACTTGCGAAACATGCGAACGGCCGTGTGCGGAACGTAAGAAACGTGCGAAACATGCGAATCGCATGAAATACGCGGGACGCAAGTCTCCTCATGAATCCCACTCATCGTAATCCGACCAACGTTTGCGAGCAGCGATATGTCTTTGAATTCCCCGATCGAGCCGGATGCGGCCCGCCCCGAAAGCGTGGAGCCGGTCACACTTTCCGACCGAGTCAACGCGGTGATCAATCCGACGGCGAACCCCTCGTCCGACGCGGCTGCGGCAACGGCAGCCAAATCAGCGGGAAAAACGGGAATCCCGCAATCGCAAGGCAAGCAGAACGACGCAACCTTTACGCAATCCGAAACCATCGGACTGTTCGGCCCGCGTAAAGACTCATTCTCGCAGCGCTACCACCTGACTCGTCGAGGCAAACTGAAGCGACTTGCGCAAATCGCGCAAATCGTCAACCAATTCGACATTGTGCACGGCCTGACCCCCGTCAAAATGCGGCTCATGTTCGAAGCGCTTGGCCCAACTTTCGTGAAAGTCGGACAGATCCTGTCCATGCGCTCCGAAATCCTGCCCCAATCGTTCTGCGACGAACTCGCCAAACTGCGCGCCGACGCCGACCCCATGCCGTACGGCACCGTCCTGCAAGTGCTGGAAGACGAATACGGACGCCCGGCAGGCGAAATCTTCGACCATATCGACGCCACACCGCTCGGATCGGCAAGCCTCGCGCAAGTGCATCGTGCGAAACTCACTACCGGAGAAGATGTGGCCGTCAAAGTGCAACGCCCGGGCGTGCGCGAAACCATGGCACAGGATGTGTCCATCATGCGCACCATCGCACGAATAGCCGCCAAAACCATGCCCAGCGCCCAAGTGGTCGATCTCTCCGGCGTGGTCGAAGAACTGTGGGACACCTTCGAAGCCGAAACCGACTTCATGATCGAAGCGCGAAATCTGGCGGAATTCAAACGATTCTGCGAACACTACAAATACATGGACTGCCCGAAGCCATACTCCGACCTGTGCACCGAACACGTGGTGGTCATGGACTACGTCGAAGGCATTTCCGTCTCGCATCCTGATGAGCTCATCGAAGCGGGCTACGATCTGAAGGAAATCGGCACCAAACTGGTCGACAATTACGCCACGCAAGTGCTTGACGAAGGCTTCTTCCACGCGGATCCGCACCCGGGCAACATCATGGTGCGCGGCGGGCGGATCGTGCTGCTCGACCTAGGCATGACGGGCCGGCTTAATGCCAAAACCCGTTCCGTCTTGAAAGACATGATTTTCGCGGTCGCCAAACAGGATTCGCCCGCGCTTGCCGACGGTCTGCTGCGTTTCGCCGGTGCCGAGGCCGATCCGGAGGATTATCCGGCGTTATTGGCCGACTTGGACGTGATCGTCAAGGAATTCGGCACAGTGGATTTGGCCGAGCTGGATATCGCCGCCATGCTCACCGCATTGACGCAAATGGCGCAACGACACGGCATTGAAGTGCCGAGCACCGTCACCACGGTCGGGCGTGCGCTGGTCACTTTGGAAGGCCTGCTCGACGAGTTCATTCCAGACGTGAATATGATTCAGATCATCTCCGACCATATCGCCGCAAGCACGTCGAAGAAGGATTTCGCCAAGGATGAGGCGAAATCGCTGGTTATCGAAGGTCATCAGGCGCTGCACAGTCTGCTCGCTGCCGCCAATGAGCTGAAAGTGGCCTCCCGTATGCTTACGCGCGGCCAGTTGCGCGTGAATATGGAGATGGTCGGCTCGCAGGAACCGATCCATCTGCTTGCCAACATGGTGAACAGGCTTACGATGGCGCTGATCGTCGTCGGATTGTTCATCGGCTCGTCGATCGTGTACTATGCGGGCATCAAACCGGTGATTTTCGGTATTCCGATCGTTGGTTTCCTCGGCTATGTGATCGCGTTCGTTTTGTCCGTCTGGATCGTGTTCGACATTTACTTCAAGGGACGTTCCAACAAAAAGCGATGACGCTAGTCTAGGGGGAGAGTGGATTCGCGTTGGATGAGGCGGCAGGGGAGATATTCCGTGCCGTGGTGGGGCTGGCCGTTGATGGCGTCCATCAGGTAGCGGGCAGCTTTGCGGCCGATGAGTTCCGTTTCATTGTCGATGCTGGTCAGCGGCGGGCGGGAGCTCTTGGTGAGCACGTCCCAATTATCGTGGCCGATCACCGCCACATCCTCAGGAATGCGTAGATGCTGCGACTTCAACGCGTCAATGCATCCTCGTGCCAGCTGATCGCTCTGGCATACCACGGCGTCGAACTTCACGCCTTGGTCGAGCAGCAGTCTGGTGGCGGCACGCCCCCAATTCTCGTCCCAACGGCCATAGCGAATCGGGCCAGCCGGTTCCAAACCAACCTCGGCCAACGCTTCCAACGCGCCCTTGGTGCGGTCGGTGGAGGCCGTATACGTTTCATCGCCGCCAATAATGGCGATACGGTTGCGTCCGCACGAAATCAAATGATTCACGGCCATGCGCCCGGCGTCCACATTGTCACACGTCACCGAACAATCGTTGGTGTCGGTGGAAGGACCATACACATACACCAGCGGCACGCCCCAATCACGCCCCAGCGACGGGCGCGGATTCGTCTCGCACTGCACAATCAGCAGGCCGTCCACTTTCAGCGACAGCAGTTTCTCTACATGGCTGCGTTCCAGCGCATCGTCACCGCGAGCATTGGCGAGTAGTACCGATGTCGATTGTGCGCGCAGCTCGTTTTCGGCGCCAATAAGAATAGGCGTGGAGAAACGGCCTTGCAGATCGGAAGTGACCAAACCGATGGTTCCGCTTCTGCCGCTTGCCAACGATTGCGCCAGCTTGTTCGGGGAATAGTTGAGTTGCCGCGCTGCCTCCATCACGCGCTCGCGGGTGTCTTCACTGACGCGCGGTTTGCCATGCAGCGCCTTTGAAGCCGTTGCCAAAGACACGTTGGCCAGCGCTGCTACATCTTCAAGCCTTGCTGTTGAGTGAGTATCTGCAGTTGCCATGATGTTCCCCTTTTTTACGGTGTGACGAAAACGTTGGCTGCGCGTCGATGCGCTTCGCCGCCCTTGTATTGCGTAATATTATACGACAAAACTGCGAAAGTTTTCGCATCGTGTCAAAAAGTGGACAAAACGGCTTTATATAGCCGATTGCTGACATTTTCACTTGCAAATTGCGAAACTTTCGCATTTGCGAAAATGAACACATTTTCTTTCGCATTTTCTGCATCTCACGTCATTTTTTGCTGTCATAAACGATTCTTAAAATGCTAAAAATCGTTTATTTATAACGGTTTTATCGACATGAATACCTTTGCATTCTGATGTGCGAAAGCGATTTTGCAAAATCTGGAAAAAACCATATACTGAGAAAAGGCTTTCGCACTACGGTTCAATCGAAGGAGAACAACCGGAAATCGTGAAGGCAGACGGCGGAAGGCCCGCCGGATGGCTCAAAGCTGAGCGATACATAGAGAAAGAAGTAGACATGGTGTCTTTCAACAAGGTCACTCGCGTTATTGCCGGCATCGCGGCAACCGCGTTGCTTATTCCGATGGCTGCATGCGGCGGTGGTTCCAGCAGTGGTGGATCCGCGGCTCCGGCCGATATTCCGGCAGCCGGCACTGATGACGGCACTGAGATCACTCTGTGGACCCGTTCTCCGCTGGAGCGTCAGGCCAAGAACGCGGTGAAGGCCTACAACGCCTCCCACAAGAACCAGGTCAAGCTGGAAATCATTCCGAACGACGATATGGAAGGCAAGGTTGGTGGTGCTTCCCAGACCGATTCCCTTCCGGACATTCTCGCCGGTGACGTGGTGCGTATTCCGTACTGGGCTTCTGAAGGCATCTTCACCGACATCACCAAGCAGATCGACGGACTCGACAACAAGTCCGACCTGCAGCAGGGCCACATTGAAGCCGGTACCGTGGATGGCAAGGAATACACGCTGCCGTTCATCACCGACGTTTCCGTGATGGTATGGAACAAGAATCTGTACAAGGAAGCAGGCCTTGACCCGGAGAAGGGTCCGAGCAGCATCGACGAGTTCGTTGAGCAGGCCAAGGCGGTCGCGGCCCTCAACAAGGACGGTGTGGCAGGCTCCTACTTGGCCGGCCAGTCCGGTGGCGCTCTCGTGTTCGACCTGTTCCCGTCCGTGTGGGCTGACGGCGAATCCGTGATGAACGCAGATGGCACCGAAGCCACCCTCGACAACGATTCCATGAAGGCCGTGCTCGACGCCTACAAGGAACTCGCCAACACCACCAACGGCTTGGGCGCAGGCTCCAAGGAAGAAACCGGTGCCACCTGGACCGCTCCGTTCGCCAACGGCAACATCGGTGTGATGCCGTATCCGAACACCTCTTCCACCGCACTGTTCGAAGCTGAGAAGGACGGCGGCTTCGAAGTGGGTGTCACCCCGATCCCGGGCACCAAGGAAGGCAAGACCTCCACGTTCCTCGGCGGCGATGCCATGGGCATCTCCAAGGACTGCAAGCACGTCGCTCAGGCTTGGAACTTCCTCGCATGGCTCATGAGCGATGACGCCCAGAAGGAAGTCTTCGCAGCCAACGGCGACACCGCATCCAACATCCAGACCCTGAAGACCGCCTACGACGATGCCGATCCTCGCGTCCAGACCATCAACTCCGTAATCATCGACGGCAATGGCCAGACCCCGAAGTCCGCAGCTTTCAATGAGGCCTTCAACGCAGCCGGTTCCCCGTGGCAGCTGCTCATCCAGAACGCAGTCTGGGGCGATGGCGATCTCAAGGCCGACAACCAGGCCATCACCGACGTGCTGGGTCAGTGAGATGAGCCACTGAAAACAAACTTCTCCTCCTTTTTCTCCTTTCTCCGATTTACATAACTTAAGAACAACTGAATATCGAATAACTGAATATCGAAAACAAAAATCGACAGACCACAGTTGTGGTCTGCCATGGAGATCGACAATACTTCAAAAACAATGTCGGTCTTCATGGCGGATTTCAACGGCCGCACGAGACGGAATCGCACTTCCAAACGCATATCCAATCGCTTGGCCATTTATGTCGAAAACCCCGAACGATTCAAGAGAGAGTCGCCAAAAGTGTTCCAAGGAGGGAATATGACTACTGTTTCCAAGAACGCTGCGCCAGTGAAGACGCATCGTTCCAAGGCCAAGGCGGAGGCAACCCGTCGTGGCCTGCTGTATGCGCTGCCTGATTGGCTGATGATCATCATGCTGTTCTTCGTGCCAATCGTGCTGCTCGTCATCATGGCCGGTTCCCGCTGGTCGTTGATGGGCGGTAACCGTGGTTGGAATTTCCCTGAGAATTTCGTCAAGGTTTTCGAAAATAAACTGCTCGGACAGTCGGTGTTGTTCACACTTGAATACACCGTGATCGTCACGATTTTCCTGCTGGTGCTCGGCCTTGGCTTGGCGCTGATCGTGCAGGAAAGCACCAAGTGGAACAATATGCTGCGCACGTGCTTCCTGCTGCCGTCCGCAACCGGTCTCGCCTCTGCTTCGCTGCTGTTCTACGCGCTGTACTCCCCGCAGGTGGGCCCCGTCACCAAGATCCTGAGCTTCTTCGGATTGATGGATGAGGGCGGCTCCGTGCTCGCCACCGGCCAGAGCGCGCTGTGGGCCACCATTATTGTGATCGTCTGGCGTTTCTCCGGCTACTACATGCTGCTCATGATGATCGGCCTGCAGGCCATTCCGGGCGACCTGTATGAGGCCGCGCGCATGGACGGTGCTGGCACGTGGCGCATTTTCCGTTCCATCACCCTGCCGCTGATGAAGCCGACCATCGTGATGTGCCTGATCTACTGCGTCACCGGTTCCATCCTCGCGTTCGACCAGTTCTTCATTCTGACCAAGGGCGGTCCGAACAATTCCACCATGACCGTGGTGCAGCTCATCTACAACTTCGCATTCGATTCCAAGAAGGATCTGGGTATGGCTGCGGCGCTCTCGCTGATCGTGCTGGTGGCCCTGGTCATCATCAACTCCATCCAGATGCGCGGCATGCGCGACAACACCAAGTGAGAAAGGGGAGGTAACACATTATGACTACCCCATTGTGGAAGCGTATCATCGCCCGGATCCTCGAGGCCCTGCTGGCCATCATCTTCATCAGCCCGCTGGTCTGGGTCATCATCTGCTCGTTCAGCCCGCAGGCCGGTTCGGCCCAGTCCAAGGGCTGGGGCGTGGCCAACTACCTGACCCTGTTCGGTTATCAGGAAGGTCTGCCCAAGTACCTGTTCAACTCGGTAATCGTGACTCTGGTCGCGGTCGTGTTCTCCGTGGTCGTCTGTACGCTGGCCGGCTACTCGTTCTCCCGCTTCGACTACCCGGGCCGCAACCTCGGCTTCATGGTCACCCTGTCGATCCTGATGGTACCGTACGCCTCGCTGCTGATCCCGCTGATGGTCTGGTACAAGCAGATCGGCCTGAACGACAGCCTGCTGGGCGTGGGCCTGGTCATCACCCTGTTCCAGCTGCCTATGAGCACGTTCATCATGCGTAACGCATTTGACGCGATCCCCAAGGACATGGAGGAGGCCGCCATGGTCGACGGCTGCAACAGCCTCCAGGCCTTGTTCAAGATCCTGGTGCCGGTGGTCAAGCCTTCGATGGTTACGGTTGGCCTGCTCGCCTTCCTCGAGGCATGGAACAACTTCATGAT
>ONZR01000672.1_pt1 | contig 13086 bp, 8 predicted proteins | sample 1671691 | NCBI WGS metagenome assembly ONZR01 (sample SAMN06348182, study PRJEB24527) | human gut metagenome | biome: human gut; feature: ankylosing spondylitis patient; material: feces | host: Homo sapiens | place: China | collected 2015-10 | reverse complement strand
TCTTAATTCGTTCAATTCGGCCAAAAAAGCCATCGAAGCCGACCGCCAGAACGAAAAATCGCTCCAGAAAACGGTCGACAGCTACTATGACTTTAATGCCAATTCTAAAAACGGAATTTACATCGCAGATCAAAATGGTAAGGTCATCAAAGCCAAAAAGTCGGACAAAACCATCAGCAACCCTCTGAACTCTACCTGGTTCAAGGAAGGTCTGACTCGCGTCAACATGGCATTTGGCGATCCGTATACGAGCGAAGACGGCAGCAAAGTCATCAGCGCAACCGGGATGCTTGACGACAACAGCAAGAATATTCGCGTCATTGCTGCGGATTTCAGCCTTGATCGCATTTCGAACATTGTTAATTCAAGCATTTCGATGGAGGGTGCCAAGGCTTTCCTCGTCAACAAAAATACGATGCAAATTATGGCAGATCGCAATTCAAGCTACGTTTCAGAAAAAATCGGTTCATCAGACCAGCCTGAAATTTACGCACAAGCCAAAAAGGAAATCAAAAAAAGCAACTACTCCACCCAAACGCTCGGAGAAAACTTTACTGCATTTTCCCAGATTGAAGGAACTGATTGGGTTCTCGTTTCATATATCCCGTCAAGCATTGTTTTGGCCGACCTTTCAAAACTGAGAATCATCATGGCAATCGTCAGTCTCATTGCGCTTTTGATCATGTGCATCGTCGTTGAACGCGTAACGCACGTCGCAATCAAGCCCGTCAAGGAAATGACAAAGGTCATCACGGCAATGGCCGGCGGCGACTTTACCGTTTCTGTCAGAACGAACGGCAACGACGAAATTGCCGAAATGGGTCGCAGCGTTTCAAAATTCATCGCTTACATGCGGCAAATGATCAGCTCCATCACAACCATTTCGCACACCCTCGAAAAACAAGCCCTTGACAGCGAACGTGTCGCAAACGAAATGAGTTCCGCATCGGATACTCAGTCAAAATCAATGAACGAACTTAACATGACCGTTGATCAGTTGGCAATTTCCGTCAACGACATCGCTGAAAATGCAAGTCAGCTGGCAGAAGTCGTCACCGACACCAAGGACAACAGCGATCATGCCAGAAACAAGATGAACGATACGGTCGAGGTTTCAAACAAAGGGCGAGAGGATATGAAACAAGTCGTTACGGCGCTCGAAAATATCCAATCCTCAGTTACGACTCTCCAGGACTCCATCAATTCGGTCGGCAAAGCATCAGGCGAGATTGTCAATATCGTGAAAATCATCGGTGAAATTGCTCATCAGACAAACCTCCTTTCACTTAACGCATCGCTTGAAGCAGCCCGTGCCGGAGAGGCAGGCAAAGGCTTTGCGGTCGTGGCAACCGAGATCAACAACCTGGCCAAGAGCAGCGCTGAATCTGTTTCACAAATTTCAGAATTAATCGATCAAGTCAACGGACTTGTCGACAATACTGTTCAACAAGCCAGCTCAAGCGTTAAAGACATCAACTCCAGCGCCGTTTTGATCAACACGGCCGTTGAAAGTTTCGATACGATCTACCATAACATCCAAGAAACAAGCGACGTCATCTCAAAGGTTGTCGAAGAAATCGACAGCGTTGATCAGGTTGCGACAAACGTTGCCGCCATTTCAGAAGAGCAGGCAGCAAGTTCGGACGAAATTCACGCTACTTCGGAAACGACGCTTTCACAAGCCAAGAATATTTCCGAAAACAGCACTGTTCTTGCCGAAGAATCACAGCATTTGGCTGCCACTTCAGAAGAGCTTGCCGATCAAGTCAAGCATTTCAGGGTCTGAGCAGACAGGAGGAAAAAAGCATGTTCAAAAAATTTATCAAAATGATGCTGGTTTTGACGTGTTTTATGCTTGCAGCAACGGGTTGCGGCATGACGACAAACGAAAGCCAGTCTGGAAACGGCAAGCACATCGCTGTCTTGACGCACACGAACGACTCTCCATTAATCAACAGTCTGATTTCGTCCATCAAAAATGCCGCATCTGAAAAAGGAGCAACGGTTGACGTTTATAATTCTGATCAAAACAGCGAAAAACAGATCAAACAACTGAAAAAAGTCGTCCAAAACCACTATGACGCCATCCTGATCAGACCGGTCGATGCCGATACTGCGCAGGAAATGATTGCTATTGCCGGAAAAATTCCCGTCGTCTTCTATAATTTTCAACCGTCAGAAAGCGTCTTAAAAGAAAATCAAGACGTCTATGTCGGACCGGAAGAAGAAATGGCCGGACGCCTTCAGGCAAATTACGTTTTGAAGCACACAAGCAAACAAGAACTGAACGTTGCAATTTTGAAAGGTCAAAGCGGGCTCGTTTCTGAAAAACGCACCAATACCTTCAAAGAAACGCTTGAAAAATCCGGAAGAAGCGTCAATTACGTCTTCACCGACTATTCCAATTGGGAAGAAGAAAAAGCCGAACATCAGATGGAACTGTTCTTAAAAACCGGCCAGCCATGCGACGTTATCGCATCAAACAACGACGATATGGCGCTCGGGGCCATCAAAGCCTTTAAGAAAGCTCACAAAAAATTGCCGATCGTCTGCGGGGTGGATGCAACGACTGATGCCAAGGCAAAAATCAGCACAGGCGAAATGGGGTTGACCGCCTCCCAGCCGGCAAAGATTCAAGGGGAAAAGTGTATCGAAACCGCGCTGAAACTGATCGAAGGCAAAAAAATCACCGACATTAAAGGTTCTACCGAAGACGGATTGTATGTTTATACGAATTTCAAAGCCATCACGAATTCTCAAGATTTAAACAATTAAATGCTTGAACGTTTCTTACCATTATAATCACAATTATAAAAACCAATCATCAAAAAGTCTTTGATTTGATGATTGGTTTTCTTTTTTTATTTCAAAAAAACATAAATTTCTATCATGTCATTTTTGTATAATTTTCCTATCAAACAGTACTGGAGGTTATGAATGTGAAAAACACAACTAAGAGACGGAGCAAGAGCATCAGCAAAGCGATTATGAGCATGCTCTTGATTCTCGGGTTCGTTCCGATCGTCATTATGGCAATCAATTCATATATGATCAACATTGACATGCTGCGAGAACGAAACGATCTTGCCAAGCAAAGCGCAGTCGCAACGATTCAAAAAGCACGAACCGATCTGAGAAAAACAACGAATGACAAGCTGACAGAGGTTTCTCGTCAGTCAATATTTGAAAACGATTTCGATTTCAAGCAGATCAGGCGCGATCTGCGCCTTGCCATTTCAGGAGACGACGCATATCCGAATGTTATTTTCATCAATCAAAACGGCAAGTTCACAAGTGCTAAGAGCATCAAGGATACGGCCGATTTGAGGACGAAAGATTGGTATAAAGGCGCGATTCAAAAAGAGGGGCAGATTTACTGGACGACGCCGCATTACCTTGAAACAACAGGTCAATGGCTGACGACCGCATCGACCGTCGTCAGAAACAAGAAAGGCGATTCAGGCGTAATCTGTTTCAACGTTTCATACGATGGCATCATCAACGAATTTGCCGACATGAAAGTCGGAAGAACCGGCAGTCTTACGCTTGTTTCAAATACAGGGAACGTTATCAATTCAGCGGGCAACGAAAACGCGGGCACGGTTTATAAAATCGGCAAAAATATCTCTCAGTCCCCTGAATTTAAAGCAATTGCGAATTCCAAGAAGCGCAAGGGAACAGTACATATCAAAGGCGAAAGCAAAACGCAGGACATCTATTTTGACAAAGGCAAAAATTCAAGCGTGACATGGACGTTTGCCAAAGTCAGCAAAAACGATTTGACAACGGAGCAAACCGTTTTGTTCAGAAATACGGTCTTTATCTTCATCGTTATCGGCATTTTAATCGTAATTGCAACGATTGCTTCCGTTCGTTGGATCACAGACGGAATCGATATTTTCAAAAATCGGATTCAGGAAGCCGCTTCGGGCAATCTGAACAAACTTGATAAATACGATCCGTCAATCAAGCAGCCTCCGCTCAAGAAGCTGGCTGCAAAATTCGTCAGTCCCGATCCAAATGGACACGAATTCAATCAGATCGCATATGAATACAATCTAATGATCGACGCAACCGCAGAACTGATCGGACATGTTCAGACCAACTCTGCCAAAGTTGATGAAATGTCGACTTCATTGCTCGATCTTTCCAAGCAGACTGATCGCGCAATTGACGAAGTCGCACAAACGATTACGGGCATTGCCGATGTTACGAGTTCACAGGCTCAGGAAACGCAGGAAAGCGTAACTAAGCTTGAAGAACTTTCCAAGGTTATCGATGAGTTGAACGAAAGCGTTCAGCAAATGAACGCTGAATCCGACGAATCGTCCAAAATCAATCAGGCCAACATGAACACGATGGACAGCGTCAACAGCAACTGGATGGCTGAACTCGATGATATGAAAGCTTTGTCTCAAAGCGTCCAGAATATGAATGCGGATATTCAAGACATTACCAAGATTATCAACGTCATCAACGAGATTTCTCGTCAGACGAACCTGCTTGCCTTGAATGCTTCGATTGAAGCTGCCAGCGCAGGCGAAGCCGGCAAAGGCTTCTCAGTCGTTGCGGCAGAAATTCGCAAGCTTGCCGAACAAAGCGCGGCTTCGACGAAGGAAATCGAAGGCATTATCGACAACATCAAGAATCAGTCAACTGAAATGGTCGACAAGACGAACAGTTCCGTTGAAGGCGGTCAAAAGCAGTCCAAGCTGATTCAAGAAGCCATCAAATCGACGTTGGAAGTCTTCAAGCGCAATCAGAAAATGGCACAAAAAGTCGCAGGCGTTGCCGAAGCTTCAGAAAAGATCGAAGAAGTTCAAGGCAAAGTGCTCGAAGGACTTGAAAGCATCTCTGCTTCAACGCAGGAAAATGCCGCCGGAACAGAAGAAGTTTCTGCAAATGCTGAAGAAGTTTTGGCAACGATGGACGAATTTACGCAACACGTGGCTGATTTGCATCAGATTGCCGAACAATCGGACGAACAGGCAAATCGATTCAAACTCTGATAAATTTAACTTGAAAAAGCAAGACCGAATGCCGATTCGGTCTTGTTTTACTTTTTCTTAACCTGTTTTTAACCAATAGGAAACAAATTCTTGTTACAATCAAATCATGAAAAGTTTCAGATTCCCGCTTCTTCTTTTGGGTTTGAGTTTTGCCATTCCTTTCATCGGCAACCTGTCCTCCTACGTCGATGAATACGGGATGCTTCACGAACCAGGTTTCTTCACGATTATCATCGGAGAAATTCTCTTCGTGATCGCCATCGTTTCTGGCGTCATCACTGCTTTAAAGCTTTTGAAGAAGCACTAACAAAAAGAGCTCGAGAACAAGTCTCGAGCTCTTTTCGCGTTTCGGCTAATTGTTTTCAAGCAGGAAATCGTACAGCATCCCATGCTTGATTGCTTTTGTGTCGACTCCCAAAACCTCTGCAATCGCATATGCGTATGCCAATGCGGTTGCCGGTCCGCGACTCGTCACAAGATGCTTTTCTTCATCAATGACGACGACGTCTTCTTTGAATGACCCATTGTCAACTTCAGAGCTGATATCATCATTCATGCCTGGATACATCGTGTATTTTGCCCCGTCAAGCAGACCGTATCTGGCAAATGCCATCGGAGCAGCACACATTGCCGCATTCCACTTGCCGTCTTTTTGCCTTTTAACCATCAGCTTTTCAAGCTTGCTTGAATCGCGCAGATTTTGGGCACCTTTAAGTCCGCCTGGAAAAGCCACGAGATCATAGTCAAGCAGACTTTCATCAACAGTCTTGTCGCAGGTCAGGAGAATGCCGTGATCGCCGTCAACTTTCGTTTCAAACAAACCAACCATGTCGCATTTGACATTCAGACGACGCAAAACGTCAACCACTGACAAAGCCTCGATTTCTTCACAACCCGGTGCCAAAATTACCGCTGCTTTTTTTGTCACTTTAATCACTCCAATCTGTTCATACCTGAATTATATCAAATTTTGCTTATGCAGAACACGTTTCGGAATCATCTGAGACCTCAATCAAAACCCCTGCATGGTTCGAAATGCGCGGACCGATGTTTCCGTCAAAACAAATGCGACTGTAAGACACTTCATTTTGCGCATTCGTCAAGATATAGTCCAAACGCTCAGAAATTCCGCTGTCATCCCATCCGTCAAGTTTGCCGCGGACGGTCATGCCGTCGCCTTTTGAGATTGCGGAACAGTATGTATCCTCAAATTCCTGACACATCAGCGTATAGCTTCCCGTATCAACTTCTGCGTCAACATTGAAATTCCCGAGCAGATATAATGGACGATTGCTCAGCCCCAATCCCGCAATCGTTTCCATCAAATTGCTCCACTCATGCCGAAATTCCAACGAATTTTCACCGTTAAAATGCACGGCCGCCACCACTGTTTTCATTTCATCGGACAACTGAGCCAACAAAACGCACCTTTTTGTCAGATTACCCGCAAAATCGCTGCTTGAAATCAAAGTACTGTGAACGTTGGTCAAACAAAGACGCGAAAAAAGCGCAACTCCCCATTCAAGTCCGTTTGCTTCTCCATAGGCCGAATTCCACGACCATTTAAAATCAAGCTTCACTTTTTTCAACGCTCTTGATAACCGATAGGCAAAATTGTCCTTCTTGATAATTGCGTTGCCTTCCGCTGGTTCTTTATACCCCAATGATTCCAATTCGTCTTCAGCGATTGCCGATTCAAACTGTGATTGATTTGCTTCTTGCAGCGACAAGACGTCAATTTCTTCTCTGACGATCTGATCGACTATTTCTTGAATCTGCTTGTCAGAATCATAATCTAACAAAGAATGGCAATTCAACGTCAGCATCCTCATTGATCATGCCCCCTAACTCAAGTGAAATAACTACATAGTTTATTATAGTTTCTTGAAAGCGTTATCTCAAGTTGTTTTGACACTTTTTGCCTCCTTTTTCAATGCGAACAAATGTTTTTGACGTGTTTTTTAAATGCAGTTCCGCCAAGCAGCTGCTCAATCAATGCGTCAGGAATGGCTTACGGGCAAAACGGCGATTTTTGAATTCTGCCCGTAAACGGCAATGATTTTGCCAAATGCAGCACCTGATACATCAGCGGGCGAAACTCTCAATCAAATTTAGGGTCTATACTAAATGATGTTGATGATGATCTTTCAACACCATTTTTTGTATTCACAAAATATCTTCGCAATGCTATAAAATGAAACTATACCAATGCAGCTGAATCTATCATTCCCACCTTCGTTTCCGTCTAACGTTGCGTGACATCCACCGTTGAATTGAAGTCAAGAGTCGCAAGACTGCCCGAGAATCTCTGCTTTGATGAATTCCGTTCCGTGAACAGCACCATGTCATTCATCTGCTGCGACGCTGAAGGAAGTCATGACATCGTGGCTATTCTTGAAAACAGATTGACGAAGACAATCAGGGAGCACTTCATGAACCGATACACGAACCGGGAAAGAGCTGCGGTGAAATCCGTAGTTGTCGACCTGAATGCCCAGTACATCAAGGCATTGTTTCCGAATGCCCTTGACCTGATTGTCAAAAATCACCCACAGTTTGAAAAGGTCTACGATGCGTATCAGGATGTATTCAATGCACTGAAGGAAAAAAACAGGGAGAGGATCATTGATGTTCTGGAAAACTACCGTCGTTCGGGGCAGAACATGGACACAGCCATCTCCACCTTGAAGAAGAACATGACAGCTGTTCTTAACAGCGTCGAGTATGATTTCTCCAACGGTCCGGTTGAAGGAATAAACCGCAGAATCAAAAGTCTGAAACGCAGTTGCTTTGGATTCAGGAATCTTGATAACTTCAGGAAGCGTATTGCGCTGATCAGAAGCTGACGCTGGAATTGTTTTTGAGACAGCCTCTCTGAATACACTTCCTCCAGCCATAGTTTCCGGCGGGTAAGCATTGTGATGTCAACCGCAACCGGGCAAAGTCGTGGAGCGCGCGACAGAGACAAGGTGTGGAACCCGAGCGCTTAGCCCGCGAGCACCAGGCCTGCTCGAACGCCAGCAGGCGAGCCTGCCAAGTGAGAGTACCCGGGCGGAACGGGCTGCGAGATGAAACCCAGCTAGGTCGCAGCGCGTTCGAGCTTTGCGAATCAACGGCAGGAATTCATACATGAATCTACGCCAGCGGAAACACAGGCGGTGTTGATACGTAACTGTACCAATTTGAAAAAACACAGGAGAAACCGACGGGAACAAAAAACTCCACTCCATTTCTGAAGTGAAGTTTTCGAGGTCATCAACACTATTTGACAAAGACCCCATATTTACATCCAGACTGTTTTGGGATATTTCCATCACGGAAAGTGATTGTCCCGCATACGCAAAAAACCGGATTAATCTGCAATTAATTGCAAATCATCCGGTTTTTCAATTTGAGGCATAGTTTTTTTCGAAGCCTCTAAAATTATTTTAGTTCCTTGATTTTTCCCACGTTTCTTCGAACAAGGCATAGCTGAAATCATCCGTCGTAGGAACAACGGCATCTGCTTTTCCGAGTTCTTCAGGGTCGCCAACGGCCACGGCCGTCATGTTTGCCGCCTTGATTGCGTCAACTCCGGCAACTGCGTCCTCAACGCCGACACAATCTTTCGGATCTAGCGAAACAGCACGAGCACCAGCCAAGAAGATATCCGGCGCAGGCTTGCCATGTTCGACCTTCGAAGGATCTGCAATCGCGTCAAATTTGTCAAACAAGCCCAGTTTTTTCAAAATAACTGGAGCATTCTTTGATGCGGAAGCAACGGAAAGCTTGACGTCATGTTCTTTCAATTCTCCTATCAAACGCGTGATCCCCGGAAGAATGTCGTCTTTTGTCAGCGTATCGATAGCTTTCAAGTAGTAGCCGTTCTTTTCTGCCGCCAGCTCTTCGACTTGTTCATCCGTGTATTTGTCACGAAGACCACCAAAGTCCAAAATTCGTTCCAAAGATTCGATTCGGCTAATGCCCTTGAGCTCCGTTTCAAATGAAGCCGGAAGTTTCAACCCCAGTTTTTCGGAAGCCAGCTGACTCCACGCTGCAAAGTGGAATTTGGCCGTATCGGTAATTACGCCGTCTAAATCAAAAATTGCGCCTTTCACGTTCTGATCCTCCTTATTTTGCCGTAAGTTTCAAATCTTTTCCATTCAGCTTGATCGTCAAATCATCGCCCTTGAGCAAGTCGATCTGCGTGCCTTCCTGGCTGACGCTGATGCTGAGCAAACGACCGCGGAAGTTGATTCTGAATTTGTAGCCCGTCCATTCCTTTGGCAGGAACGGAGCAAACTGCAACTCATCATCAATGACACGCATGCCTGCAAAGCCTTGGACGATTGCAAGCCATGAACCAGTCATGGATGTGATGTGCAGGCCATCGTTCGTATCGTTGTTATAGTTGTCAAGATCCAAGCGCGCAGTTCTTGAGTACATTTCAAACGCCTTGTCTTCTTTGTGAAGATCGGCAGCTAAAATGGCATGAATCGATGGCGAAAGGCTTGATTCGTGAACGGTCAGCGGTTCGTAGAAATCAAAGTTTCGTTCCTTTTGTTCTTGCGTGAAGCGCTCCACGAAGTAGTAGATTCCTTGCAAAACGTCAGCCTGCTTGATGTATGGCGAACGCAAGATGTGATCCCATGACCAATGCTGATTGAGCGGCAATTGATCTTGCGGAAGATCCTTGACCGGTGTCAGGTCTTTGTCAAGGAACGTGTCATGTTGGACGAAAATGCCCAATTCCTTGTCTTCCGGCAAGTACATATTGTCGGCAATTTCATGCCACTTGGCACGTTCTTCTGAAGTCAATCCGAGTTCAGCCGTCTTGTCAGCATCAACCTTGTCAGCAATTTCATTTGCATAATTCAAGCACCACTTGGCAAGTATGTTCGTATACCAGTTGTTGTTGACGTTGTTTTCGTATTCGTTCGGGCCCGTAACGCCGTGGATCATGTACATGCCCTTGCGCTTTGAGAAGTGAACGCGATCTGCCCAGAAGCGTGCGATGCCGACCAAGACGTCAAAGCCGTCGTGCGTCACGTATTCCGTGTCGCCCGTGTAGCGCGTGTAGTTGTAGATCGCATATGCAATCGTTCCGTTACGGTGAATTTCTTCAAACGTGATTTCCCATTCGTTGTGGCATTCAATCCCGTTGAACGTCACCATTGGGAACAATGCGCCAGCCAATCCTTGCTGCTTGGCGTTGTGGTATGCGCCAGGAAGCTGTTCGTGACGATATTCAAGCAAATTTCTAGTAACTGACTTGTCCGCCAATGCCAAATACAGAGGAACGGCAAAGCCTTCAGTATCCCAGTAAGTAGCACCACCGTATTTTTCGCCCGTAAATCCTTTTGGCCCGATATTCAAGCGTGCATCGTTTCCATAATAGGTCGAGAATAACTGGAACAAGTTGAAACGAATGCCTTGTTGCGATTCATCGTTTCCTTCAACGACAACGTCAGCCTTTTCCCAACGCTTTGCCCAGCCGTTTGCCTGTGCTGCTTCAAGTTCGTCAAAAGTTGATTCTGCCTGCTTGGCGGAAAGCTTTTCTCCGGCAGCGTCCAAATCTTCAAGCGTTGCATAGTCACGTGAAGTAACAACGACGACGCGCTTTTCAAAGACCGTCTTTTTGCCTGCTTCAAGCGTACCGGCAAAGACGTTTGAAACCTTGAGATCAGTTTCGACAGGTTCCTTTGCATCAAGATCCGAAACGTTTGCCATCAGCATTTCCGTTGTAAATTGAGGAGTGCCGAAGTTGTTCTTAATCGTTTCGGCAACCAGACGACCAGTCGTCTGATCTGCTTTCTTGCTTAAGACGTTCCAGAACTTTTCATCATAGTTTGAGTCTTCGTTGAAGACGTCTGCATCGATCATTGATTCGATTTCGACTTCAACGTTTGCCGAGCTCAAGTTTTCAACCGTGATTCGATCAGCATAAAGTTCTTTCATGTCGACGCTGATGAATCGTTCAAAATTAAGCTTAACCTTCTTTTCTCCGCGTTTGACAACGTAGCTTCTTGTCAAAACGCCGCTCTTCATGTCAAGCGCAAGTTCAAAATCGCTGAATTCATCTTTGGCCAAATCAACCGATTCTCCGTCAAGCTTGACGTCAACGCTGACAAAATCGACCGCGTTGATAACCTTGCCGAAGTATTCAGGATAGCCGTTTTTCCACCAACCGACGCGCGTCTTGTCCGGGAACCAGACGCCGCCAAGATAGATGCCTTTGTGCGTATCACCAGAATACTTTTCTTCAAACATTCCGCGCATGCCCATATATTCGTTGCCGGTGCTCGTCATGCTTTCCTGAAGACGCTTGTCTTCTTTATTGAACGTATGTGTAATTACTTTCCACGGGTTTATTTCAAAAATACGTTTCATTTACTTTGCCGCCCTTCATTCAAACGTTTTCATTTTCGATTATTATTATATATGCAATCGGTTGCACTTGCAAGACCTTTCTTAAAAAATTTTTCCGAAGCACTGTATTTTTATAGAAAAAAACCGCCGGAAACATTCAGATTTCAGCGGTTTTTCTGCTATATTCTCGTTGATTCGCGCTCGATGACCTTGTGCGGGACGATCACGCAGTTGCTTTCAATTTTAAGATTCGAATCAATCGCAATCGCAGCGGCCTCCGATCCCAAAAAACGCGGGAAAATCTCGACCGAAGTCAGCGTCGGGTGCATGATCTTGCCATATGCGGAATTGTTGAATCCCATCATTGCAAGCTTTTTGCCGTCGATTCCTGCGGCTTCGCACGAATACTCCGTTTTAAACGCCAAAATATCGTCACATGCAATAATTGCCTCAATCTCCGGATAGGCTTTGAAATAATCTTTCAAAGCTTTCGTGCGCTCATGTTCGCCTTCGCTTCCGAGGCTCAGGCTCAACAATTGCCCACCGTGCTTTTTGACGGCATCCCGATACCCCAAAAAACGATCATTTTGCACGTTTTCATCAAGATCAGTGTAAACATACAAAATGTTTTCCAAACCCTTGTCGTATAAGAATTCCGTCGCGTCAAAGCCGGCCTTTCGGTTGTCATTGTCGACGTAAAGCGTCGTTTCCTGATCTTCATAGGGCGTTCCGATAATAACGAACCGCACGCCGTCTTGCTTCTTGACATACTCCAAAACCTTGTCGCGCGCTTTGGAATAGACGAAGACGAACCGTCTGATGTTGCCTCGCTTGATCATCGTCTCGATGTTTTTGATCAGCTCTTCTTCGCTTTGCCCCGTTGCTACGGAAACCATGTAGTCATGCGCATTGCAGATTGTTGCCAATCCTTGAATAATCTGAATAAAGAACGGGTTGTCGCCAACGGAATCCTCTCTTGCAGGCAAAATAACCCCGATCATGTTTGACGACTTGTTCGCCAGATTTTGCGCTGCAAAGTTCGGTGAATAGTCGAGCTTCGCCATTGCTTTGCGCACCCTTTGTTTAGTTTCTTCACTGATAAGTGAACTGTCATGCATCGCACGTGAGGCAGTCGAAGGAGAAACTCCCGCCAGACGCGCAACGTCCTTGATTGTTGCCATACGTAAGACCTCTCTGTCACATCGTAATAAAAGCGGTTGCATACTTGATATATTAAAAGTATATACCCATAATAAACGTAAAATCAAGCCTATTTTGATTTCATCCAATTGAACTTTAATCAGCGTGCCGCTTCTGAGTGCAAATTCACGGTCTCGCCAGCTTTTGCAAAAAAACGCTGCGTCTGTTGTGCTCAGATTGCGATGCGTCAGCTTAATCAGCACGCAAAGATGAGCAAAACATCGATTTTTAAGATTTGCTCGTAAAATCCAGACCTCGGTTACGGGCAAAAAGTTTCGACATACGGAAATGAAAACAGACTTATTTCAATCATGGCAAGTAATCGTCATGCATACGAAAAAAACCGGATCAGAGGCTGGGGAAAAAGTCCCGTTTCTTACTTGAATCAGGTAAAACACCAAACGAAGGCGGTCGATTTGTGATTGAATTCGTAAGTTATTTCTTTCATTTTTTACACATAAAAAACTATCTTTTTGAAATACAGTACTGCTCAACCAATTCAGCCAAAATTCCATCCAGATTTACGGAC
>ONZR01000662.1_pt1 | contig 13260 bp, 10 predicted proteins | sample 1671691 | NCBI WGS metagenome assembly ONZR01 (sample SAMN06348182, study PRJEB24527) | human gut metagenome | biome: human gut; feature: ankylosing spondylitis patient; material: feces | host: Homo sapiens | place: China | collected 2015-10 | reverse complement strand
AAGCCCCCGCCGACTACACCGCCGGTGAGATCCTGCGCGCCATTGAGGGCAGCGTGGCCCCCATCCCCTGCCTTGGCAGCGAGACCAACGAGTGCCCCATGTCCGAGCAGTGCTTCACCCTGCCGTTCTGGGCCGGGCTGGACGAGGTGATCAACCAGTACATCGACAGCGTCACTCTGGAGCAGCTGGCCCAGAGCCTGCCCGCCGCCAAGGACGGCTGCTGCGGCTGCAACACCAAGATCTGAAAATTTATGCTTGACATTTTGCGCCGAATCTTATATAATAAGCAGGCATTCAGCGAATGCAGCATAGATTTAGGGGTATAGCTCAGTTGGTAGAGCAGCGGTCTCCAAAACCGCGTGCCGTGAGTTCGAGACTTACTACCCCTGCCACAAACCTCCGGAGCAGCCGTTCCGGAGGTTTTGTTTTGCCCTTTCCCCTCTGGAAACGGCAGCCCAGCAGTGCGGACGCGGCATATTTTCCCAGAAGTCCGCCTTTTTCATCTTTTTTGCGGCTTTTTTGTTTTTTCCGCTTGACAAGCCGCCCATCTTCCGGTATAATAAGGCACGTTCCGGCGGTAAACGCCGCACGAACTTGAGCGATCATGGCCCGGTAGCTCAGTTGGTTAGAGCACCAGCCTGTCACGCTGGGGGTCGTCGGTTCGAGCCCGATCCGGGTCGCCATTTGCTGCTATAGCTCAGTTGGTAGAGCGCATCCTTGGTAAGGATGAGGTCTCCAGTTCGAATCTGGATAGCAGCTCCATTGAAAAACCACTTGAAGTCTTAGAGCTTCAGGTGGTTTTTTGTTTGCCATTTCCCCGGTTTCTCCGGCCGGGAAACCCTCCCTTTCCAGCGAAATGCCCAAAATCAGGTCTGATTTTTCCACATTCCGGCAATTGAACTTTTGGATGGTTTGCAGTACACTTTGTGTAAGAGAGTTGGTTATTTTTGTGTCAAACATCCACAAACCAGAGAGTTTTGATTGAATCGGAGGTATTTCCTATGGCTCGTTTTACTCTTCCCCGCGATCTGTACCACGGCAAGGGTGCTCTGGAAGCCCTGAAGTCCTTTACCGGCAAAAAGGCCATGATCTGTGTCGGCGGCGGCTCCATGAAGCGGTTCGGCTTCCTTGACCGCGCTGTTGGCTACCTGAAGGAAGCCGGCATGGAAGTGGAGCTGTTTGAGGGCATCGAGCCCGATCCCTCTGTTGAGACCGTCATGCGCGGCGCAGAGGCCATGCTGAAGTTTGAGCCCGACTGGATCATTGCCATGGGCGGCGGCTCCCCCATTGATGCCGCAAAGGCCATGTGGATCAAGTACGAGTACCCTGAGATCACCTTTGAGGAGATGTGCAAGGTGTTCGGCATTCCGCCGCTCCGCCGCAAGGCCCACTTCTGCGCCATCTCTTCCACCTCCGGCACCGCCACTGAGGTGACCGCCTTCTCCATCATCACCGATTATCAGAAGGGCATCAAGTACCCCATCGCTGACTTTGAGATCACCCCCGATGTCGCCATCGTCGATCCTGATCTGGCCGAGACCATGCCCAAGAAGCTGGTTGCCCACACCGGTATGGATGCAATGACCCACGCCATCGAGGCTTATGTTTCCACCGCCCACTGCGACTACACCGACCCGCTGGCCATCTTCGCCATCCGGATGATCCAGGGCGATCTGGTGGACAGCTACAACGGCGATATGTCCAAGCGCGATTCCATGCACAACGCACAGTGCCTGGCCGGTATGGCATTCTCCAATGCGCTGCTGGGCATCGTCCACTCCATGGCACACAAGACCGGTGCTGCCTTTGCCGACTACGGCGCACACATCATCCACGGTGCTGCCAACGCCATGTATCTGCCCAAGGTCATCGCTTTCAACGCCAAGGACCCCGAGGCCAAGAAGCGCTATGGTGTCATCGCCGACGAGATGAAGCTGGGCGGTTCCAACGACGACGAGAAGGTCAAGCTGCTCATCGAGCACCTGCGCGGCATGAACGATGCGCTGAACATCCCCCACTGCATCAAGAACTACGGCCCCGATTCCTACCCCACCGAGCAGGGCTTTGTTCCCGAGGAAGTGTTCCTGGAGCGCCTGCCCGAGATCGCAAAGAACGCCATCGGCGATGCCTGCACCGGCTCCAACCCCCGTCAGCCCAGCCAGGAGGAGATGGAGAAGCTGCTCAAGTGCTGCTACTACGACACTGAGGTCGACTTCTAATTTAAACCGACATTTTACAGACACTTTTACCTCTTTCCCATAACAGCAAAGCCGCAAGCCATCAACAGGCCTGCGGCTTTGTTGTTTGATGGGCCTCTCAGGCGCTCCGCGCCAGCTCCCCTGACTGGGGCTGCCAGGCTTGCGCTGCTGCAGACGGCAGAGCGATGGATGCAAAAAACCGCCCTGACGGTTTCCCATCAAGGCGGTTTGAGCTGGAGCTGCTATCCAGATTCGAACTGGAGACCTCATCCTTACCAAGGATGCGCTCTACCAACTGAGCTATAGCAGCACAATCACAGCTCAATTATTTTATCACAAGAAAGACTGCTTTGCAAGTGTTTTTTGCAAAAAAATCCGTTTTTTCTGTTCCAAAGCAAAAAAGACACCTGAACAGGTGTCTTTTTTGTATGGGCCAGCCAGGACTTGAACCCGGGACCAAGCGGTTATGAGCCGCCAGCTCTGACCAACTGAGCTACTAGCCCCCATTGCCCGGTTTGCCGGGCGCACAAGTAAGTATAACAAAAAACGCGCGAAATGAAAAGCGTTTCGGGCAAAATTATTTTGTGCGATGGGCTTCCAGCTTCTGCTGCATGAACTTGTCCAGCATTTCCTGCGGAAAAAGCGGCTCCTTGTAGCCAAAGGCCTCCCGGATGAAGATCAGGGTAGCGATGGTCTGCCGCCCGGGGTCAAGCCGGAGGGTATACAGGGTGTCCAGCGGCTGCTGGGTTGGCTGGTGCAGGGTCAGATGGAGCAGGAAACCGCCATCGTTCTCACGGCGGCACTCGTAGGCGAACTCGTCGTCCGGGCTGTGCTGGTCCAGCCGGTCGAAGCAGTCGTCCAGCGGCAGGTCGGTGCGGAATTCGGAAAGGCCGCTGGGGCCATACTGGCTGCGGCGGGCGTTTTCCCGCCGGGTGAGCAGAAAAACGATGCAGCCCAGGGCGGCCGCCAGCAGGATGAGTGAGAATACAACGTTCATGGGTCCCTCCGCAGATTTTGAATCATGTTTTCCTTATTGTAACACAACCTGCGGAAAATTGTGTTATAATATTTGAAACAATCCAAATTTTTGCTGGAGGACTTCCCCTATGAAGCTCAAATTCACCCATAAGACCTGGTATTTTTTCCTGCTGTGCGCGGCAGCGGCATCCATGCTCAACGGCTTTGCCGTGCTGGGCGGCATGGATTTTTCTTTTCTGGAGATGGTCGCGTTCTGCATCACCGGCATCACCATCCTGTTTCTGGCCGCTGAAAAGGGCTCCGACCCCAAGGACAAGCGCAGCTATTTTTTGATCTTTATCCTGCTCATGCTCAGCTATGTGTTGAGCGGCTGGGCAGCCTACTTATTCTCCGCACTGGTCTGGCCCGCCCTGCTGGCACTGGAATACCAGAAGGGCAGGCCCATCCAGCGCCAGCTGCAGCTGGTGGGTGCCGCGGAGGCGTTCCACCTGCTCTTTGTCCTGCTCACGGTCTACGGCGGCATGGCAGGCCTGAGCTTCTGGGCCAATCTGCTCTGGGTGCTGCTGGCCTGCGCCCGGGGCTGGGCGGCACTGAGCCTGTACAAGATGCAGGAGGAAGACGCATGACCCAGCGGCGGCGGAACCGGCACCGTAAGCGCCGGGTTGGCCGCCGCGCCTTCCTGATCGGACTGGGCGGGTCTGTATCTGCCGCCCTGACGTATTATCTGCTGCGTTCTATCCCGGCAGGAAATAACGCGGAGCCTGTGCCATCGCCACAGACTGCCCCCAACCCCGCCCTGCCCAGCGGCGAGTGGCGGGCGGTGTGGGTGAGCTATCTCGAATTTGCAGAGATGGACTTTTCCTCAGAAAGCGCGTTCCGGGCCGATGCCGCCGCGCTGATGGACAACTGCCTGTCCCTTGGACTGAACTCTGTCATTGCACAGGTGCGCCCCTTTGGGGATGCGCTTTACCGGAGCAGCCTCTTCCCGTGGAGCCACCTGTGCACCGGCGTGCAGGGGCAGGACCCGGGCTTTGACCCGCTGGACGTGCTGCTGACCGAGGCCCACGCCCGGGGGCTTTCGCTGGAGGCCTGGGTCAATCCTTACCGACTCAGGAGCTCGGCCTCCATGCCCCCTGCCATTGCAGAAAGCAGCCTGCTGAACACCCACCCGGAGTGGGTCTGCACCGTGAACGAGGGGGCCTACCTGAACCCCGCCATTCCGGAGGCTGCCGACTATGTGGTGCAGGGCGTGGCAGAGCTGGTGCAGAACTACGCCGTGGACGGCATCCACTTTGACGACTACTTCTACCCCACCACCGATCCTTCCATTGACGCGGCGCAGTTTGCAGCCAGCGGAGAAGCTGACCTGACCGCATGGCGGCGTACCAACGTGACCCGGCTGGTCAAAGCTGCCCACGATGCCGTCAAGGCCGCCGACCCGACCCTGCGGTTCGGGGTCAGTCCCCAGGGCAACCCGGACAACGACCGGAATGAGCAGTACACCGATCTCTCCGTCTGGCTGACGGCCTCCGGTGCGGATGCCGTTGTGGATTACCTCTGCCCCCAGATCTACTGGGGCTACGGCTATACCCTCTCCTCCGGCAGCACCCGCTTTGCCTTTGAGAACATCACCGCAGAGTGGCTGGCCCTGCCCCGGGCCGAAAGCACGGCCCTCTATTTCGGGCTGGGAGCCTACCGGGTCGGTGTGGGAGACGGTGGAGCCAACGCCGACAGCGTCAGTCAGTGGTGCACCGGCAGCGCGCTGGCCCGGCAGGTGACCGACCTGCGCAGCGCCGGTGCCGACGGCTGGGCGCTCTACCGCTATGGCTCCCTGTTCCGCTCCGACGAAAGCGGCCTTGCCGCCGCCGAACGTGCCGCTCTGACGGCATTGGACGGCTAAGACACAGAAAATCCCTTGTAAGCAGGAAAAAAATGCGGTATACTATGGTATCATGCAAAAATATCGCATTTTTCACCTGCTGTTTTTGAGGATAGAAAAACATGAGTAAAACAAAACGAATCCTTGCCTTTGTGCTGGCAGCTGTGCTGGCCGTTGTCGTCCTGAGCGGCTGCAAGAGCATTGCCCAAAAGGTGTTCGGCTCTTCCAACGAGGTGCAGGAGGATGACACCACCCAGTGGGCCGTGCTCAGCTCTGACCCACTGGTGATCGATGGCATTGCCGACACCACGGCCAAATATGCCACAGCCCGGGCCAACGGGGCGCTGAACATCGTGTTCAACGGCATCTGGAGCCGCCAGACCGAATACTTCACCGTGCCCAGCGGCCTGCTGAGCATTTACGGCTGCGGCACCACCGACGGCGGTGCCCAGAAGTTCAAGGTCTCCCTCTGGAAAAAGGTGGACGGCGGCGCGCAGTATGTGGACAACACCACCTTCTATTTCACCGCCGACGGCCAGAACTACCACTGCGACATCGACAACCTTGACCCCAACGCAAGCTACCGCGTTACCATTTCCTACGATTCCAGCCGTTACTACCTCTACGGTCTGATGAAAGTGGAGGGCATCGGCTGAAATGAACACACAAACGAAACACTCTCTCATGCTGATGCTCTGCGCCTTTATCTGGGGCACGGCGTTCGTGGCCCAGAGCGCAGGCTCCGGCATGGGGGCTTATTCTTTTTTGGCCGGGCGCAGCTGGCTGGCGGTGCTGGTGCTGCTGCCCACCGTCCGCGCCTTTGATGCCCTCCACCGCAGGCACGGCGCAGCCTGTGGCTGGCCCAAAGCCCCTGCCGACCGCAGGCTTCTGCTGACGGCGGGGCTTTGCTGCGGCACCCTGCTGTTTGCGGCCTCCGCTGCCCAGCAGATCGGCATCACGCTCAACCCTTCCACGGCCAAGGCCGGTTTCCTGACCGCCATGTATGTGGTGCTGGTGCCGGTATTCGGGCTGTTTCTGGGGCGGCGGGGCAGTGCCCGGCTCTGGCTGAGTATGGTCATCGCCGTGAGCGGGCTCTACCTGCTCTGCATGAAAAACGGCTTTGGCGGCATTGAGGCCAGCGATTGGATCCTGCTTTCCTGCGCCGTGCTGTTCAGCTTTCAGATCATGACGGTGGACCACTTTGCCCCGCAGGTAGACGGTGTCCGCCTGAGCCTGCTGCAGTTCTTTGTGGTGGCTGTGGAGAGCACCGCTGCCGCCCTCCTGTTCGAGAATCCCACCCTGGCCGAGTTCGGGGCCAACTGGCTCCCGCTGGCCTACTGCGGCGTGATGTCCAGCGGCGTGGCCTATACCCTGCAGATCCTGGGCCAGCGGGACGTAAACCCCGCCATTGCAAGCCTCATCATGTGTCTGGAAAGCGTGTTCAGCGCGCTGGGCGGCTGGCTGCTGCTCCACCAGAGCCTTTCTGTGCGGGAGGTCTTTGGCTGCACCCTCATCTTTGCAGCGGTGGTCCTGGCCCAGCTGCCCGTGGAGGACTGGCTGAAATGCCGCAGCGCAAGCCGGAAGTGACCCGGCGCACCGCCGCAGGCATCTCCTATGAGCTGACCCGCAAAAAGGTCAAGCGGCTCAACCTGCACATCCGGCGGGACGGCACCGTGGCCGTGAGCATCCCGTGGTCCTACACGGTGGGCTTTGCCGATGCCTTTGTGACAGAGCAGGCCCAGTGGATCCGGGAGGCGGTCTCCCGCCAGCTGCGGCGGAACGCCCGGAATGACCAGCCCCTGCCTTCCAAGGCCGAGGCACTGGCCTGTTTTACCGCCATGAGCGACAAGGTCTACCCTGCCTTTGCCGGGGTTCTGGGCGGGCAGAAGCCCACCATCAGGGTGCGGGACATGACCAGCAGGTGGGGCGTGTGCTACATGAAACGGCGGCAGATCACCTTTGCGCTGCAGCTCTACAATATGCCGCCCGCCGCACAGATCTATGTGGTGGTGCACGAGTACTGCCACTTCCTGCAGCCCAACCACAGCCCGGCCTTCTGGGCCGAGGTGGAAAAGCTGCTGCCGGACTGGAAAGAACGGCGGGCTTTATTGAAATAAACCTTGTGATAAAAATCAACAGGAGGGGTTCGACCCTTGGAAAGTGAAAAAAAGACCTCCGGCGGCGACAAATATTCAAAGCTGGCCGGAAACACCATTATCTTTGCCATTTCGAGCTTTTCGTCGAAGCTGCTGACCCTTTTGGTACAGCCGTTCCTGACCTACGCCATGGCCGAGATCGCCGATCTGGGTCTGGCGAAGATCCTGAGCCAGTATGCAAACCTGCTCATCCCCTTTGTCTCGATGGGCATGTCCAACGCCATCATTCGCTTTGGCCTGGACAAGGGCAACAGCGAAAAGCAGGTGTTCACCAACGGCCTGCTGACCATTCTGGGGGGCTTCGGCATCCTGATCCTCTGCTGGCCTGTGGCGCAGTTCCTGCCTGATATGGCGCAGTACGGCTTCCTCATCTACATCTACGTCCTGATGAGCTGCCTGCGCACCCTCTGCACCCAGTTCGTGCGCAGCCGCCAGTGGAACAAGCTGGTGGCCGTGGACGGCATCCTGTGTACCTTTGCCACCCTGATGTTCTATGTGCTCTACCTTGTGGGCTTCCACTGGGGTGCCAACGGCTACCTGCTGGCCATCATCAGCGGAGACCTGGTCAGCGTGCTCTTCCTCAGCATCACCGGCAGGCTGTGGAACTATGTGGAGCTCAAGGGCCTGAACCGGGATCTCTGGCAGCAGATGCTCCGCTTTTCCCTGCCCATGATCCCGGCCCAGATCAGCTTCTGGGTCATCAACGCATCGGACCTGTTCTTCGTGCGCGAGATGTGCGGCGGGCTGGACGGCCACAGCGGTGACGCTTGGAGCGGCCTGCTTTCCACCGGCTACTTCCTGCCCACCATCCTGACCACGCTGGGCCTGATCTTCTACGATGCCTGGCAGCTCTCCGCCGTGACCGAGGAGGCGGGTCGTGCCCGGTTCTTTACCAAGATCTTCCGCACCTATTCCTCGGTGCTGTTCTGCTGTGCGGCGGGCATCATCTGGCTCTGCCGTCCGGTCATGCACGTGATGAAGGCCAACTACTACTACGCTTGGCACTTTGTGCCCTTCCTGACGCTGGCTTCCACCTGCAGCTGCTTCAACCAGTTCCTCAACAGCGCATACGTTGTCAACAAAAAGTCCACCCACAGCCTGTGGACCATGCTGGCCGGTGCTGTGAGCAACTGCATTATGAACTACTTCTTTATCAAGTGGTGGGGGCCCATCGGCGCAACGGTGGCTTCCTTCTTCGGTCTGGGCATTGTGTTCGTGCTGCGCGCGCTGGATGCCCACAACATGATCGGTATGTCCATCCACCCGGGCCGGGTGGCGGTGAACTTCGGCGTGCTGGCGGGCGAAGCCCTGCTCCTGCTGGCCGAGCCTCCGCTCTACGGCCTGTGGACAGGCCTCCTGACCGCCGCCATCATCCTGTTCAACTTTGCAGGTGTCTGGGCCATGGCCCGGATGCTCCTGCCCAAGCTCCTGGGCCGCCGGGGCAGAGCCCTGGTGAGCACAGTGGACAACTGGATCAAAAAGTAAGCAAAAAACGACCCTCTCCGGGAATTGCAATGCGGAGAGGGTCGTTTTCTCTTAATATCCCAACTTATACGCCAAAGAACTCCTTGGCAATATCGGCACTCTGCTTGGCATCCTTGGCGTACCAGTCGGCACCGATCTTTTTTGCATATTCGGGGGTCAGCACAGCGCCGCCCACCATGATCTTACAGTCCAGTTTGGCATCGTGCAGGGCCCGGATGGTCTCCTCCATGCTCTTGAGGGTGGTGGTCATCAGGGCGGAAAGCCCCACCAGATGCACATCCTTCTCCCGGACGGTATTCACGACCGTTTCCACCGGCACGTCACGGCCCAGGTCGATGACTTCAAAGCCATAATTCTCCAGGATGACCCGGACGATGTTCTTGCCGATGTCGTGGACATCGCCCTTGACGGTGGCAATGACGATGCGACCCTTGCTGGCGCTGCCCTCGCCCTTTTGGGCAATGGCGGTCTTGATCTCCTCAAAGGCTCCCTGCGCGGCGGTGGCCGCCTGCAGCAGCTGCGGCAGGAAAAGGGTTCCCTTTTCATACTTTGCGCCCACGATATCCAGCGCCGGAATGAGGGCTTCGTCCACCAGCTCCAGCGGCTCCTTTTCCTCCAGCAGCGCCCGGGTGCGGGCAGCTGCCTCGCCCTTCAGACCCTTTTCCACCGCCTTCATCAAGGGGGCGTAGGGGCCGGCGGCCTCCGGCGTTTCGCCTGCTGCCGGGGCGGTCTGGGCATTCTGCACGGCCTGCACCAGTGCGGCAGAGGCGGGCACCCGGTTGGCATACCGCTCAATGTACTTCGTGCTCTGCCGGTCCCGGTTGGTCAGAACGTTGTAAGCGTAGACCGCCGCCATCATCTCCTCGCTGGAGGGGTTCATAATGGCAAGGTCAAGCCCGGCATACATGGCCATGGTGAGGAAGGTGGTGTTCAGGTAGGAGCGGCAGGGCAGACCAAAGCTGATGTTGGACACGCCCAGAATGGTGCGCACCCCCAGCTCCTCCTTGCAGGCGTGAAGGGCCTGCACCGTGGCAAGCACATCCTCCTGCTGGGCACTGGCCGTCAGGGTCAGGCAGTCGATATAGATATCCTCCTGCGGGATGCCTGCCGCCAGTACCGCGTCCCGGATGCGGCGGGCAATGGCCACGCGGTCCTCGGCTTTGGGCAGGATGCCCCGCTCGTCAATGGCAAGGCCGACCACCGCCGCGCCGTACTTTTTGCACAGGGGCAGAATGGTGTTCAGCTTTTCCGCCTCGCCGTTCACCGAGTTGACGATGGGCTTGCCGTTGTAGACCCGCAGGCCCCGTTCCAGCGCCTCGGCATGGGAGGAATCCAGCTGTAATGGCAGGCTGACCACGCTCTGCAGCGCCTTGACCACCTGTTCCATCAGGGCAGGCTCATCCACGCCGGGCGCACCTACGTTCACATCCAGGATCTGGGCCCCGGCCTCGGCCTGGCTCACGGCCTGTTCCAGCACATAGTTCATATCCCCTTCCCGCAGGGCCTGCTGGAACCGCTTTTTGCCGGTGGGATTGATGCGCTCACCCACCACCGTGATGCCGTCCACATTCACGCAGTCCATGGGGCTGCACACCACCGACTTCATGGGGTGGTCGGGGCGGCCCGGCCTGCAATCGGCAAACACGCCGTTCAGCAGCTGGATGAACTCCGGGGTGGTGCCGCAGCAGCCGCCTGCAGCAAACAGGCCCAGCTCCCGGTAGGGCTTCATCTGCATGGCGTAGAGCTGCGGGGTGATATCGTAGCCCGAGCCATCGGCGCGGGGCAGGCCCGCGTTGGGCTTGACGAACACCGGGAAGCTGCCGGGCAGGGCCTCGGTCAGCCGCTTTGCCATGGGGAAGATTTCCTTGGGGCCAAGAGAGCAGTTGATCCCCACGGCATCGGCTCCCAGACCCCGGGCGGTGGCGGCAAAGCTCTCGACCGTGCAGCCGGTAAAGGTGCGGCCGCCTGCTTCAAAGCTCATACTGGCCAGCACGGGCAGGCTACTGTTCTCCTTGACGGCCAGCAGGGCGGCCTTCAGCTCATACAGATCGGTAAAGGTCTCAAGGAACACGAGGTCAGCCCCGGCGGCCACGCCCGCCCGGACGATGCGGCCATACTCTGCCACGGCATCCTCAAACGCAAGGGTGCCGTTGGGTTCCAGCAGCTCCCCCAGCGGCCCCACATCCAGTGCAGCCAATGCACCGTAAGGGGCACAGGCCCGTTTGCAGTTGGCAATACCCGCCGCAATGATCTCCTCCAGCGTGTACTCGCTGCCCGTCAGCTTGTGGGCGGAAGCGCCAAAGGTATTGGCATTGATGATGCGGCTGCCTGCGGCGGCGTACCGGGCATGGATGCTCTCGATGAGCGCCGGGTCGGTGATGTTCAGCTCCTCGGGACGGGCCCCCAGTTTCAGGCCCGCTGCCTGCAGCATGGTGCCCATACCGCCATCCAGCAGGATGGTATTGGGCCGGTCAAACAGTTCATTTGCTTGCACAGGTGATCCCCCTCTTTCTATATTCGCACCGGGTGCGGAGCACGCAGTGCCCGCATCCTGCCAGATGACCCCGGACCGGGTGATCGCTGACCCCCAGAATGGCTGTGATGCTCTTGCGGGGGGTCATCAGGTTGTTTTCCGTGACACAGAGCCCGGCGCGGCGGGCGGTGTCCAGCGCGGCCGCCAGCAGCGGCTGCACGGCAAGGGGCCAGTCCCCGTAGCCCGGGGAATAGCGCCCCGTCAGATACTTGCCCTGCCGGGCAGCCCACTGGCGCAGCTCAGCCTCAGCGGCCTCCGCAGCCTGTTCGGCCAGTGCGGAGCCCAGCGCATCCGATGCCACACCGGCGGCGATATCGCCCACACCGGCCCGGCGGATCTGGGCATCCACACCGGGGCCAAGCGTCACGGCCAGCAGCAGGGCGGCGGTGCAGCCTTCCAGATGCTTTGCCACATCTTCCCCCGCCAGAATGCCCGCCGCTGTCAGGCTGTCGGGGTCGGCCTCCAGCCAGACTGCCCGGGGCGTGGCCGCCGCCAGCAGCGGCACGGCGCATTTTTCCAGCAGTGCCTGGGTAGCCGCGTCCGCGCCGCCCCGGGCCCCGAAGTACCGCGCCGCCTGTGCAAGATCGATGCCCTCCGGCTTTTCCAGCCGCAGCGGCATACTTGGCCCAATGCTCATCTGCCCGACCTCCTTTACAAGAATAAAGAATAGACTTAGTATACAGCACCGGGGGCCAGCCGTCAACGATTTCAAAATTTCCAACTTTTTTGCAATAAACCTATTGACAATCTGGGTAAATAGGGATATAATCCAGACAACAAATCCACCAACCTAGTGGGAAATTGAGATCAAGTTTCCCGGGGTCGTAGAGGATTGGGAAAATCGTTGAAAGGAGGGCATCAAAATGACGCTGATCTGGAAAAAACTGCTCCACGCGAACTTCCGTTGTGGGCGAATGTACACCACCCGGGCAGAATATGGGACCGAGCGCTGTGCATTGCCCTCTGCAGACCGAATGTGTGTGCGAATGTGATGGCAAAGCTGCCAAAGCGCAGAACCTGAATTTTTTGCCCGGTGCACTGAAACGGTGTCAGTGACCGGGATTTTTTATGCGTCAGAATTATACTTTAAGTACAGATAGAGAGGTTAATTACTATGTCTAACTATAAATTTGAGACCCTGCAGCTTCACGTTGGCCAGGAGCAGGCCGATCCCGCAACCGATTCCCGCGCCGTGCCCATCTACCAGACCACTTCCTATGTGTTCCGCAACAGCCAGCACGCCGCTGACCGTTTCGGTCTGGCCGATGCAGGCAACATCTACGGCCGCCTGACCAACTCCACGCAGGATGTGTTCGAGAAGCGCATCGCTGCTTTGGAGGGCGGCGTGGCTGCTCTGGCCACCGCTTCCGGCGCTGCCGCCATCACCTACACCATCGAGGCGCTGGCACAGGCCGGTGACCACATCGTGGCACAAAAGACCATCTACGGCGGCAGCTACAACCTGCTGGAGCACACCCTGACCCAGTTCGGCGTGACTACCACCTTTGTCAACGCTCACGATCTGGCCGAAGTGGAGAACGCCATCCAGCCCAACACCAAGGCCGTCTATCTGGAGACGCTGGGCAACCCCAACAGCGATATCCCCGACATTGATGCCATTGCCGCCATTGCCCACAAGCATGGCCTGCCGCTGGTCATCGACAACACCTTCGGCACCCCGTACCTGATCCGCCCCATCGAGCACGGCGCAGACATCGTGGTCCACTCCGCCACCAAATTCATCGGCGGCCATGGCACCACCCTGGGCGGCATCATCGTGGACGGCGGCAAATTTGACTGGAAGGCCAGCGGCAAGTTCGGCAATATCGCCGCTCCCAACCCCAGCTACCACGGTGTTTCCTTCGCCGATGCCGCAGGCCCTGCCGCCTTCGTTACCTACATCCGCGCCATCCTGCTGCGCGATACCGGAGCCACCATCTCCCCGTTCAATGCATTCCTGCTGCTGCAGGGCACCGAGACCCTGAGCCTGCGCATCGAGCGCCATGTGGAGAACACCAAGAAGGTGGTCGA
>ONZR01000661.1_pt1 | contig 13271 bp, 9 predicted proteins | sample 1671691 | NCBI WGS metagenome assembly ONZR01 (sample SAMN06348182, study PRJEB24527) | human gut metagenome | biome: human gut; feature: ankylosing spondylitis patient; material: feces | host: Homo sapiens | place: China | collected 2015-10 | reverse complement strand
GATTGAGTAAACAATCGGCAAGCAATTGCCCAACACAGCAGCCGGAATATGAATAAAGAGACGGCCGCCCAATCGCAACGATTTGAGCAGCCGTCTCATAACTGTTAGTTGAGCACGCGGAGGATGGAAGGCTCGCCAACCACGCAGTCGAGTGCACACACGTCTTTCACGGTTTCACGCAGGGTAAGCTCGTCGGTCATGTGCGTGACAAGGCGCAGCTGCTGCAGTTCGCCGTCGTAGCCCGGATCCTTCAGCGTGGGCTTGAGATCCTGGTTCACACCATTGATGGACACGCCATGTTCGGCGAACTTGGCCGCAATGGCCGCAAGTACGCCCGGATTGTCGTGAATCACGAAACGCACCGCGAACTCGGCCTTGGAAGCCTCGATCGGAGCCTTCTTCAAATCCTTATACAACGGAATGGTCGGGCCGGTGCAGCCCTGTGCGATGTGACGTGCTTCGGTCACCACATCGCCGACCACTGCGGAAGCGGTCGGAGCGCCGCCAGCGCCACGACCGTAGAACATCAGATCGTCAGCCGCTTCGGCCTTCACGAACACCGCGTTAAAGGAACCATGCACGGAAGCCAGCGGATGCTCGTTGGAAATCAGCGCCGGATACACGCGGGCAGACACGCCGGCCTCGCCATTCTCCACCACGGCCAGCAGCTTGATGACCTTGTTTTCGGCGGTTGCGGCAGCAATATCGTCGGCGGTGATCTTGGTGATGCCCTCAACGGACACATCATCGATGGTCACGTTGGTGTGGAAGCCGAGCGTGGCCATGATGGCCGCCTTGTTGGCCGCATCGTAGCCTTCGATGTCTCCGGTCGGATCCGCTTCGGCGTATCCCTTGGCCTGAGCGTCCTTCAGCACGTCGTCGAAATCAAGACCCTTGGTGGTCATTTCGTCGAGAATGTAGTTCGTGGTGCCGTTGACGATGCCGAGCATGCTCGTCACCTTGTCTCCGACGAGGGATTCACGCAGTGGCTTGAGGAACGGAATAGCACCGCCCACGGAAGCCTCGAAGTAGATATCGACGCCCTTGGCTTCGGCGGCGGCATAGATTTCTGGACCATACTTGGCCAACAGCGCCTTGTTGGCGGTAACCACGGAAGCGCCGGATTCGATGGCCGCAAGCACGAACTTGCGGGCCACGCCGGTTCCACCGATCAGTTCGACTACAATGTCAGCATTGGTGGCCACGCTCATGGTGTCGGTGGTCACCACGGACTTGTCGATCCACGGGAACGGGTCGGTTTCCGACGGATCAAGGCAGGCGACGCCGGTCAGTTCGATCGGTCGTCCGATGCGTGCGGCGAGCTCATCCTTCTGCTCCACCAGCAGGCGTGCGGTCTGAGAGCCGACCGTGCCCGCGCCCAACAATCCAACGCGAATCGGCGCAACATCTTCCTGTACCAAGGCATCCTCCCTTGAATGTGAAGTATTGGTGTAACCCTGCCTATTGTACGGTCCCGATATGACGTAAGACCGCGAAATCATACGAAAATGGACGGTTTCCGAGCTTTGCCCCGAAAACCGCCCATACCGCATCCACGCTGCATCCGTAATTTGAGACGAATCGCCATGAACAATACGAAACACGAGCGAAACGCCACGAATCGCTATTCGCTCACATCCCAATCCAGCAGATCATCGACCGTCTGACGGCGAATCATCACATGCGCGTCTTGCTCGGATACGGCAACAACCGCAGGAATCAGCGCCTGATTGTAGTTGCTGGCCATCGTGCGACCGTATGCACCCGTAACAGGCACCGCCAGCACGTCACCACGCTGAATATCGGCAGGAAGACGCACCTCGTTGACGATGATATCGCCCGATTCGCAGTGCATGCCGACCACACGGCACAGCTTGGTTTCGCTGGAACCCTCACGATTGGCGATTCTCGCAGTGTAATCCGATCCATACAATGCCGGACGAATATTGTCGCTCATGCCGCCGTCGACAGGCACGTACACGCGTTCCGTAACCGGATTGCCAGCCTTGTCTTTCGCGGTTCCGGCAAGCTGCACCGGCTTGACCGTGCCCACACGATACAGGGTGACGCCGGTCGGGGCGACCGTCCAACGGCCCGGCTCGAACGAGATGACCGGAGCGGGCATGCCGAGCGCACGGTTCACGGTGGTGACCGCATCGGCAAGGCGGGCAAGTTCCGTATCGAGATCCATGGAATCCTCGCCATCGGTGTAGGCCACGGAATAGCCGCCGCCCAAGTCGACCTCCGGCAGGGTGTATGCGTCGGTGGCGTAGAAGGTCTTGCGCAGCAGCATCATGCGCTTCGCGGCCTGGATAAAGGCGTCCGCATCGTGAATGTTCGATCCGATATGCGAATGCACGCCGACCAGTTCGAGCACGTCCTGATGGCGGTAGATCTCCTTCAATACGGCGAGCGCGGGGCCATCAGCCACCATGGTCATGGCTTCGGCGAGTTTGCGGTCGCCTTCGGAAACCTTCTCGTGGCTCATGTCGTACGGGTATTTGATGTCGTACTGCAGTTGGCGTTCTGCGCTTTCGCCCGGAGTGGCTTCGCTTTCGCCTAGGCGTGCGTTCGACCCTGCGGGGGTCACGTCAGCCAAATCGTCGAGCACGTTCAGCTTGCTTGCATCGGCACCAACCGGCAGCAAGGCGACACCGAACTTCTGGTCCTCATGCGCGGTAGACACGAATTCGTGGCCGCCCGCATGAATGCCGGACGTAACACGCAACATCACGCGAGCGCGCTTGCCGAGACGCTTGGCGATTTCGGCGATGCGGGCCGGCTCGTTCGGCTCGTCCACCACGATTTTGGCGAAGCCTTCGGTAATGGCGAGTTCGATTTCCTCATCGGACTTGTTGTTGCCGTGCAGCACGAGTCGCCGTCCGGGAACGCCCGCGGCGAGCGCGATGCGCATCTCGCCCATGGTGCAGGTGTCGATCAGCATGCCGGATTCGGTGACGATACGGCAGATTTCCTTGGAAAGCAAGGCTTTTCCAGCGAAACTGACGTGGGTTACGGTGTTGTTGAACGCATTTGCCGCGGATTTGACGAATTTGGCGGCGCGGGCTCGCACGTCATCGGTGTCGATGACGTAGAGCGGCGAACCAAATTCGTTCAGCAGGCTTTCGGCAGTGCGGCCATGGAACGTGATTTCACCTTGCTCGTTCACGTTGGAGCCGGCCGGCCAGATGGGGGTGACTGCCATGGCGATCACATCCTGTCTGGGGCTGCAACGCCAAGCAGGTCAAGGCCTTCGGCGATAACCGTCTTGACGGCGTCATTGAGCTTCAAACGTGCGGCTGCACGAGCCGGTTCCGGAGCCTTGGCGATGCGCAGGGCTTCAGCCTGTTCGCCGCGAGCTTCCGGATCAGTGAGCTCCATAGGCACCACGCGTTCCACGTTGTACCACTTGTGGTAGGTGGCGGCGAGGTCTTCCAAGTAATGGGCTACGCGATGCGGGGCGCGCAGGTCTCCGGCTTCGCGCAGCAGGGCCGGCCACTGGGCGAGCGCGGCAAGCACTTCGCCGTCGGCGGCGGTGTCGAGCAGGCTCACGTCGGCACCCTCGTAGGTGATGCCGGCAGCAGCCGCATTGCGATCCACATTGCAGGAGCGGGCGTGCGCGTACTGCACGTAGTACACCGGATTCTCGTTGGAATGCGAAGCGAGCAGGTTCAGGTCGATGTCGACCGGGGAATTGTAGTCGGTGCGTGCCAACGAATAACGGGAGGCATCCACGCCGATAGCGTCGGTCAGATCGTCGATGGTCACCACATTGCCGGCGCGCTTCGACATGCGCACTGCCTTGCCGTCCTTCAGCACGTTGACGAGCTGGCCGATAAGAATCTGCATGTTTTCGCCAGGTTCGTCGCCGAATGCGGCGCACATGGCCATCATGCGGCCGATATAGCCGTGATGGTCGGCACCCAGCATGTAAATGGCGATGTCTGCCGGATCGTTGTCACGATGACGCTTGTTGCGATAGTAAGCAATATCAGCTGCGAAATACGCGTAGTTGCCGTCGGACTTGATAATCACACGATCCTTGTCGTCACCATGCTTGGTGGATTCGAACCAGGTTGCGCCATCCTTTTCGTAAATGTCGCCGCGTTCACGCAGATCGGCGATCGCCTTGTCGACTTCGCCATCGGAATACAAGCTGTTCTCATGGAACCACACGTCGAAATTCACACGGAAATCCTTCATGGATTTGCGGATTTCGTCGAACATCATCGGCACTGCACGCTTGCGGAATTCCTCACGCTGTTCGGAATCGCCCTCACCCAGCGGATTGCCATCGTTGTCAACGCCACCGTCGACGCGCGGCAGGTCGAGAATCGCAATACCGTCGGCTTTTGCCTCATCGATGACGCGACGTGCGATCTCATCGATATAAGCGCCCTTGTAACCGTCGATCGGGGTTTCCTCACCGTGGGCTGCCGCGACCAGCGACTTGGCGAAACGGTTGATCTGCTCGCCGTGATCGTTGAAATAGTATTCGCGCACCACCTTGGCACCGTTCGCCTCAAGCACGCGGGCCATGGAGTCGCCGACCGCGGCCCAACGGGTGCCGCCGATATGGATCGGACCGGTCGGATTGGCGGACACGAATTCAAGATTCAGGGTTTTGCCGGAAAGATGGTCGTTCTTGCCGTAGTTCGCACCCTCGTTAAGCACAGTGTCAACCACGGCTGCGGCGGACGCGGAATCAAGCACAATGTTAATGAAGCCGGGGCCGGCCACTTCCACGGACTTGATGCCATCGGCATTGGCGAGTTCCGCGGCGAACAGTTCGGCGAAATCGTGAGGCTTCATGCCGGCCTTCTTGGCCAGCTGCATGGCCGCGTTCGATGCCCAATCGCCGTGTGCGCGGTCCTTCGGACGCATGACGGCGAATTTGGCCTGCGGAGGGATGAGATCGGTGGTCAGGGTGCCAGCCTTGCCTTCATTCACAAGGTTGTTGGCAATATTGAAAATCAGTTCACTAAGCGCTTCTGGACTCATTCCTCCAAGTCTACCGATTATGCAGACAGAATCAGCCTTGCGTATCGCCCCGCGTATCATCCTGCAGTTCGCCATGCTTCCTGCGCCAAGCCACCGAAGCGTAATAGCCGATATAGCAGATCGCAACGAACGGAATCATATACAGCAATGTGGAACGCTGCGACGAATCGCAAATCACCAAAACCAACGCGCCGATGCACATCACAATCGCAGCAATCGGCACGAACGGGAAACCGGGGGCACGATACTTCAAATCGTCAGCCGAATGCCCTTGATCAAGCCACTGCTTGCGGAAACGCAAGTGGCAGACGGAAACCGACGCCCACACCACCAGTGTGGCCAAGCCGGAAACCGCAACCAACGCCAAATACACCGTCGAAGCGGCAACCACGGAAGACAACAACGCCAACAGCGATCCAGCCATGCTGAACAGCACCGCGAACACGGGCACACCATGGAAATTCGTCTTGCCGAGCACGCGCGGGATCATACCCTCCTGCGCAAGCGACCAGACCATGCGCGAGCACACGTACAAGCCGGAATTCGCAGCGGAAAGCACTGCCGTCAACACCACGAAATTCATCACATCGCCGGCAAACGGCATGCCGATCGACTGGAACACGAGCACAAACGGACTCGTGTCGACGCCTGACCGATGCCACGGAATCAGCGCGGACATCACCGCAATCGAACCGATGAAGAAAATCGCAAGACGCAACACCGTGGTATGCACGGCCTTCGGAATCGCCTGCGCCGGATCCTTCGTCTCCCCCGCCGCGACACCAACAACCTCAGTGCCCGAAAATGCGAACACCACCGTCAGCAGCGTCGAAAAAATCGGGATCACACCATTGGGGAGCCAGCCGTCATTATAGAAATTCTCAAACAGCGGTGCGTGATCGTAACCGGCAATCGGAATCGCACCAAACATGGCAAGCAAGCCGATCACAATGAACACGATAATCGCAAACACCTTAATGGATGCGAACCAGAATTCCGACTCGCCATACAGCCTCACCGACAGAATATTGAGCATGAACACCACCGCAATGAAGGCGGCGGACCAAATCCACGCGGGCGAATCAGGAAACCAACGTTGCATCAGCAGACCGGCTGCAGTGAATTCCGAAGCGAGCGCCACCGCCCAATTCAGCCAGTACAGCACGGCGATGGTGAACGCGGTGCCGGGGCCGATGAAACGCTTCGCATACAGGTGGAAGCTGCCTGCATACGGCATGGCCACCGACAGTTCGCCAAGGCTGAGCATCACAAAATACACAAGCATGGATCCGATGCCATACGCGATAATCGCGCCAAGAGGGCCGGCTTGGTGAATCGTGTAGCCGGAGCTGAGGAACAAGCCAGTGCCGATCACACCACCCAGCGAAATCATGGTCAGATGGCGGGTTTCCATCTTGCGTTCAAGACCGCCCTGCTCGGCTTCAGCGGATTCGGCGGCGTCAGTGTCTGCAGTGGATGCGTTGACTTGCGATTCGGCCATGCGCGACTGCTCCTTCATATTTGGATGGGCGCGTTCTTGCGTTCTTGCGTTTGCATGCGTTTGCACAATACCCAATCGCATTACTATACGGAAATCGGTGGAATCATGTTGCCTGCCGTTCACTTTTAGCGGCAATCCTGAGATTGCATAAACAAAAACAGGCTCGCATGCAGCGTAAGAAACCGCATACGAGCCTGAAAAAGGATTTTCTGGAGATTTGCAATCAGCGCACTGAAATCAGAGCACAGCGATGGCGTCGATCTCAACGAGAGCGCCCTTCGGAATGTTGTTGCCGCCGAACGCGACGCGGGCCGGCTTCACGGAGCCGATGAAGGTCTGCGCATACACGTCGTCGATCTCGTGGAAGTCTTCGACGTTCTTCATGTAGATGGTGGCGCGGCAGACGTGTTCGATGCCGGTGCCTGCGGCGTCAAGAATATGCTTGATGTTCTTCAGTGCCTGGGCTGCCTGCTCGCCGGCGGTTTCGCCAGCCAGTTCGCCGGTGACTGGGTCGATGCCCAGCTGGCCGGAGACGAACACGAAACCGTTGGCCTTCACGGCCTGGCTGTATGCGCCCAGCGCCGCCGGGGCTTCAGAAGTCGCAACCGCTTCCATCTTCTCGCTCATAATGTTCTCCTTTGAAGAACGTGTTATTGCATCTTGCTTGCGTTCAGGCCGCGGCAAACCACGACAACGCAATCTCAAGCAATCACTGTACCCATGGAATCGACACGCATTGTCCCATGTTCCAAATACCGGCTCCCTGCCCCGGCTCTTCACTTGTCTTTGTGGTGGGCTTGATGGGGATCGAACCCACGACCTTCTGTTCCGGAGACAGACGCTCTATCCACTGAGCTACAAACCCGTGCGTCAAACTACTTTACACTGCCTTGAGATGAAAGCGACACTTTTTACGGAAAAACGATCTTCGAATCTCGGATCATTATTGCGAAAACATAGCTACGGCGGGTCTTTCGACAGCACACCCAACCCTAAAGGGGAAATAACGGGCATAGAACGGGGAAGGAACGAGAGATAGCGTGCGCCACAACGAAATTTGTAGCAACATAACACCATTTGAAGCGTCTTTTCCACTAGACTGAAAATATGGTTGAGGATTCAGGCAGAAATATAGGCGATTTCGAATACACGCGCCGTTTTTTCTGCCGTGCCCTGCCGACGCAGTTGGATGATAACGACAGTCCGACGCTGATCATACAAAGTTATTACGTGCATCAGGATAATTACGCGCTGCGCGTGCGATTGAAAACAAAGTCCGTCCGCATTGCCATGACTCCGGACCTCGACCCGCTGGCTGTGCTCGAAAAGTATCGCGACGAATTCCGGCTTGGATCAGTCACCGTGAAAGGGCCGTCCGTGGGAGGCACGCGATATGAGGCGAGCCGCGATTTGGATTCGCGCATCGCAGGGGAGCTCATCAAACGCGGCGGACACGTGACCATCAAAAACCGTTTCACCGACTGGATCGATGAGGACGGCTGGAACATCGACGTGTTCGGAGGCACCAACGCTCCCCTGATCATTGCGGAAGCGGAACGTATCGGGCCGGTCACCAATCTGGTGATCCCGAAATTCTGCACCACCGAAATCACCGACCAATCGCGGTTCAGCAATGAAGGGCTTGCCGCGAATCCATATTCACGATGGAAATCCGAATTCGAAGACGAACTGGAAGCAGACGGACCGCAATTCCTCGACTATTTCGGCACCAACCGTATGGAATAAGTCTTTTTATAAAAGAAAAACAACCGTAGGCCGTAAAGAACGATGTAGTTGCGCAGCCTACGGTTGAGCGGTACCTAAAACGGTACCTAAGTCAATAAACGAATCAGTACATGAGCGTGGCGAGGCGACGGCGGGCGCGCTTCAAACGCTCGTCGGTCGGCTCAGGAATCGTGAAATATTCCAGCAGACGCTTGCGCACCGGTTCAATATCGGCCTTATGGCCGGCCGCAACGAAATCCAGCAAACGATCGAACGCATCCTGAATCTGACCGCCGATCATATCAATGTCAGCGACGGCAAGCTGTGCTTCAACATCATCGGGATTGTCGGCAGCGGCGGCACGCACCTCACGCACGTTCGCATTGGCGGAACGGGCCAACAGCAACGCCTTCGCACGCTCGCGGGCGGCACGCGCATCGTTCGGATCGGCTTCAAGCACCTTCTCGTACGCGGCTGCGGCGCCAGCGTAATCGCCCTGCTGTGCCAGCATATACGCCTCCTGATGCTCCGGAGGCACCTGCTCCTGGGCGCCGGCAGCGGAAGCCGAGTTTGCCGCATCGGAATTCGGATCGCCGGAATACGGCGCGGAACCGGTCACACCGGCCTGCTGCGCGGCTGCGACCAGATTCGGAATCACCGTATCCACGATCTGCTGCATTTCCTCAGCGGACGGCAAGCCCTGCAGAATCGGCATCGGACGGCCGTTGATCAACGCGAACAATGCAGGCGCGCCCTGCACTTGGAACGCCTGCGCGATCGACGGATTCGACGCGATATCGATACGAGACAGCTGAATCTGGCCGTTCAGCTGGTTCACGGCATCGCCCAGCTGGCGTGCCATGTCGAACAGGCGATCATCGGTCGGCACCCACAGCAGCAACAGGATCGGGAACGTGGCCGACGTCTGCACCATGGCCTGGAACGTGTTCTCCGTGGTGTCGATCACATAACCGCCTGCGGCCGGAGCGCCTCCAGCCTGCCCCGGCTCAGCCTTCACCTGATGCTTCAACGCTTCAAGATCGACGGCTCCCGCCAAGGAAACTCCCGGATTAAACGGCCTTTGACCTGCCATGCTTGCCTCCTAGATATCAACAATCAACAACATTAAGCGCCCGGCGTAACACGCACTGCAAACGTTCGCCCCAAGCTTACGCGCATTCGTGCGACTGCCCCGATCACAGTGCCTCAACACGAACCGGCTGGCGCTCGGAACCGACTGCAGTGATCTTCGCGTCAGAATTTGCCGGAGGCACGTACAGCGCGACCACATTCACATACGTGGTTTTCATGGTGCTGGTGGCCTGACCGTCGCCAAACAGCGCTTTTTCCGCATCGGAAGCGGGCTGCGACTCACGGCCGGAGCCAGCTGAACGCGTCCATTCGGAATTGATCTGCGCCACCACCAGATCGCCACCATCCGCGGAACGCATAACGCTGATGGCATCGTCAACCGGTGTGAACACCTGCTGCTGTGATCCCTCGTTCAACTCCATGGCCTTCTGCACCTGTTCGGTCAGATCGGCAAGCTTCGTACGCAAATCGTCGTCGGCGAACTTCTGCGCATACTGGCTGGACGCACCATTCTGCAACACGTCGGCATACGCGGCGACCGCATCCTTCGGGGTCATGACCAGACCGGTGTCTTTTTCCGTTCCCTGCTCGCTACCGGTTTTGGAAATCTCGAAACTCGGCATTTTCACGCCCGAAAACAGTCGTGCCACACCCCACAACTTGTAGTTCTGACGTGCGGAATCCTGGCGGAACACCAGCAGACGCTTGGACTGCTGGTCATCCGTGGTGGAAGTGATGGAAAACACCGAACGCGGCCATCCACTGTCCGTGGAGATCACGGCCTGCGCAAGATCAGTTGGAATCGTGGTCTTGCGGTCAAGATTGCCCGTGACCTGCGCCACATGAAGTTCGCTAGTGCGAATCTCAAGTTCCGGCCCCTCCAAAATCGAACCGAGGGCGTCGATATTGCGATCGTTATTGCACTGGTCAAGCGTTTTGAGAATATTCGTACGGATGGTTTTCTCTTGCTTGGCGGTCAGATTCGGCGCATCTTGACGTTGCGTGGTTTTCGGCTGCGGCAGCTGCCCCTCGCATCCGCACATGCCAACGACCATTCCCAATGCGAGTACGGCCGCCGCGATTACGTTGAAACGCTTCTTCATCACTTGGCCTCCTCGTTGTCAGGTTCGTCGGACTTGTCGTTGTCGGATTCGTCGTTTTCGGATGTTTCGTTGGATCCGACCGACTCGGTCGTTACGGCCATTTCGTCAACTTCGTTGGGCACGTTGATTTCATCGGATACCGCGAATTCTACAGATCCCGAGGCCGCTGCGGCCGCACTGCTTTCCTCTTGTGCGAGACGTGCGAAATATGCGGCAAGCTCATCTTGCGAAATCACGGAAGTCTGTTCGAAATCGTCGTTTTCTTCAACACCATCAGCGGCAGCGTTCTGCTGATCGGCAACGAGATTGCGCGCGCCAGGATCGACAATCGTAGGCTGCGCAACTTCGTTTTGGCTATTTTCCGAACCACTCGCGCGATGCCCAGCATGACGGCGACGCTTACGCTTCGGCCCGCTCTTTTCGCTACGGGCGGCACTCGCTTCGGCGTTCTTCACCCATGCGGCAACCTCGTCATCGTCACCCTGCGTGGAACCGATGCCGTCAACCATGGCAAACGCGCGCTTGTTGCGACGCTTATGCGGAGGCATGGCAAACACGGAAGCCGAAAGCACCGCAAGTATCGCCAGCAATCCGCCGGAAAGATAGAACGGCATGGCGAAATTCAGCATCGAACGACGGTTCCAATCAAGCGCGACCGAACCTCCCTTGCGATTGCCATAATCGATAATCGCAACGGAATCCTCGGCATTATTCGTATTAGCACCCTTGAACTGCATATCAACGGAACCGGCATTGCATTTGACGGTGCGCCACATGTCGGAATCCTGGAAGGCGACCTGGCCTTCGGAATTATCGGCGGTGCCCTGAGCCGTGGTCTTCAGCGTGGACAGGGTGGACCAGTCGGACAGTCCGGTGACGCGCGTGTATTTGGATCCCGCGATCCATCCGGCGATATCGCGGGCGGAACCGATGGCGATGCACACGTTCGCGGATTTGTCGCGCGACTTCGCCGAAATGGTGACGCGATCGTCAACCAATTGCAGCACATTCGGATCGGTGACCACATACTGCGATCCCGTGACCGAGGCGGACGCCGTGACCTGTGCCGAGGGCTTCCAAATCGTCGCGTTCAAGACGCCAAGCACGATGCAAGCAATGGCAAGCAAGCCGAAAATAGGCGTGACAATGCCGCGCATAATCTTGGCGTGTCGCGTGGGACCCGCCTTGGACTGCGGCTTTTCCTGTTCTTCCTGCAATAAAGTCATAGCATTCACTATTCTACATTGCCTCTCTGCAAAAGCCTGAAAAAACTATGAAAATCAATGATTGCCACTAAAGTGGAACCTATGCGCAAATCTACTCTTTTCAAAGCCGTCGCAGCCGCCTGCACAACGATCATGTGCTTGGGTTTCGCGGCATGCGGAAGTTCCGACACGAAGTCTGATTCCTCCTCCGATTCATCTTCGTCTTCTTCCGATTCCTCGTCGAAGATGAATCAGATCGCCGGTGTGACCGCCACGGGCAAGCCCGGTGAGAAGCCGACCGTCTCCTTCAGAACCCCTATGACGGTGGAAGACAACAGCTACGTCGTATTGCAGAAAGGCAATGGCGACCAGATTGAAGACGGCGACCGCATATGCACGCAGGGTATCGCCATCAATGTCAAGGATGGTTCCGAACTCATGAGCACCTGGGAGAAAAACACCCCCGATTGCTCTACGGTGGTCACCTCCGACACCAGTCAGATGACTGAGGATTATTACAACATTTTCAAGGATCAGAAGCTTAACGCCACGCTTGCGTTCGGTGTGAACGATTCGAATTCCGCTGGCACCTCCTATTTGATGGTGCTCACGATCGTGTCGAAGTCGAAGGATCTGACGAAGGCAACGGGCACGAAGGTGCTTGACGTTCCTGCCGATCTGCCGAAGGTGACGCTTGCGAAGGATGGCAAGCCGTCGATCGATATGAACGGATACAAGGGTTCCGACACGTTGATCTCGCAGGATTTGATCAGGGGCGAAGGCGCCGAGGTCAAGGATACGCAGACCGTGATCGCGCACTATACCGGATGGCTGCTTGACGGCACACAGTTCGATTCCTCGTGGGATCGCGGTGCTTCGTCGAGCTTCTCGCTTGATGAGGTGATCACCGGTTGGAAGCAGGGCTTGGCAGGGCATACCGTCGGCTCGCAGGTGCTGCTGGTCGTGCCGCCGGACCTTGGCTATGGAGACAAGGATTCCGGCAAGATTCCAGCGAACTCCACGTTGGTCTTCGTAGTCGACATCCTCGCCGCCTACTGATCTACATCACGATTCGCTTATAAAAAACTCCCTGCATAACAACAGGGAGTTTTTTATAAGCTAGAAGAGTCGTAGGGAGTCGTCTTCGGCACCTTTCATTTCGTCATAGTCGAGGATCAGGCAGTCGAAGCCGCGGTCCTGAGCGAGCACGCGGGCTTGCGGCGTGATGGTCTGCGCGGCGAAAATGCCACGCACGGGGGCCAACAGCGGGTCTCGGTTCAACAGCTCGCAGTAACGGGTGAGCTGCTCCACGCCATCGATGCCGCCGTTACGTTTGATTTCGATGGCAACATGCTTGCCACTGCCGTCGATGGCCATAATGTCGACCGGTCCGATGGCGGTCGGGTATTCGCGGCGCACCAATGTCGCACCTTCTCCGATGCGTTCGATCTGTTCGGCCAGATACTTCTGCAGATGGTCTTCGACACCGTCTTTGATCAGCCCCGGATCTTCGCCCAAATCGTATGTTTCGTCGGAATAAATATGCTGCAATGTCACTTCGAGCACGTCATTGGATTTATCCGCCGAAGCACGAATGACTTTCTGCGGAACCTCCGTAGTCACGTCGTCGTCGGCATGTTCCGG
>ONZR01000659.1_pt1 | contig 13356 bp, 8 predicted proteins | sample 1671691 | NCBI WGS metagenome assembly ONZR01 (sample SAMN06348182, study PRJEB24527) | human gut metagenome | biome: human gut; feature: ankylosing spondylitis patient; material: feces | host: Homo sapiens | place: China | collected 2015-10 | reverse complement strand
TTTCCATCACTTCATCCCTGGAGAAGAGGCGAACCTCGATATCCTCAGCCTGGTCTAGATGCTGAACATCCATGCGCTCCACATCCGTAGCCAGATAACAATGGGTAAGATTGGTATGCGTGCTTGGGTTGGCAGAAATCGTCATCCACTTCTGCCAGTTACCGCCACCGAATCCTGTCTCTTCCATCAGCTCTCGCTTGGCAGCCACCATCGGATCCTCTCCCTTCTCTATCACTCCGGCACAGAGTTCATTCACCGTCTTCCCTATCGCATAGCGATACTGGCGCACGAAGACGAACTCTCCCTCCTTCGTAATGGCGATGGTATTTACCCAGTCAGGATATTCCAGCACGTAATATTCATCAATGATGGCACCCGTAGGCAATTCCACCTTATCCACTCGTGCCGTGAGCCAAGGCTTCTCTATCAGATACTTCTGCGAGAGCGTCTTCCATTTCATATCTTTATCAGCCATATCTTTTCCTATTTTTAAAAATCAGACTTCTTCTTCATTTAAATTGATGGTGCAAAAGTACAAAAAAAGATTGAAAGGAGAAAAAGTTTACCTGTTATTTCTTTCGAAAAAAACATTACTTGCCGCCAAATCGCCAACCCAAGCCTAGCATCAGATTGTTAGGAGTCTTGAAATCCACCAGACTGTAGCCGATGTGCAGCATAGCACGTCGGCTCATATGAATCTTCAGGGCAAGCACCTCATATACTCCCTTGAAGTCGTTGCGATTGCCAAGCAGATAGGTTCCCGCACCAAAGTTGATGCTGAAATAAGGCATGGCAAACTCGCCACGAGCCGAAAGCCCCAGACCAGCCTGGGTACTAAACTTATGATTCACATCCTCGCCCCAAGGATCATTCTCCCTGCTAGCCGAACGGTCGTACACACCATCAAGCGAAGCACCCAAACTCAGCCACGGGTTCAACCGGTACATCGGGTTGACATTGAAGCCCATCACGGCATACTTGCCATCCAGCAGATAGCTCGACACACCATCATGTGCTATACCCTGCTTCCATGCGCCATACAATACCACATCCGTGTAAAGTCCACGCCTATCCGGCAGCTTCTCCCGCTCCACCTTCGGCACAGCCAATGGTTGTCGGTTGATGTAATAAGCCAGTCCCAATCTTATGCCACCCGTATTGAGTCCCATGTTAGGATAAGTGGTGTTGCCATTAGAGAAATGAGTCAGCGAAATACCGGCATTCAGGTCGAGATATTTCGAGAGCATCCACTTCATATACAAATCAACATCAATATATGCCGTAGCCTTTGAGCCAATCACCTTGTTTTCAGGATTGTTCAGTTCGTCATAGGCATTCCATCCGAACGCCATACCCAGGTTCCACTCATAGTTGAGCGACACCCTGCGGGATAGGTTCACAATCGGTGCCCCCTGAAACAGATACACGGATATCGGATTTGCCAGCCACTGGTTAAACTCATGTCTAGCCAAGCCTACACCCTGATACGCCCCCTGATAGATGGAGCCAGGTCTCACCTCCTCCTTATTCATGAAGGCATACTTCAGTGTAAATGTCATGTCGTGATTCATCGTCCGGGCCTCATCATTCCCCCCACGCAGAAACTCGTTGGTATGGAAGATGGCAGCTGGCACCGCATCCAGTGCGATGCGGTGTATAGTCTTGCAGCTATCCTCCTGCGAGGAGGCAGGCAACGCCATGGCAGCAAGCATGGATATAACCAATAAACTTTGTTTCATCATTCTAGATTAATAAATTGCCGTATATTTGCATTCGGGAGTATCTTCATACAGCAAACACAAATACAAGGTATCAAAACAATCCCTTGCGGTTAGCAATTGAGGATTGTCATAGTACTCCAGTATGCCATCTACTTTTAATGTGGATTGCTTCTTATTCATAATTCTATTTTTAAAAACACATGGCAAAGATAATATATTTATTCGATATCTACAATTTTTGAGCAGAAAACTTTTGCTAAACAACTATAATTGTGATTATCTATGTTAAAATTCATAAGATTTGATTACTCCCCGACTTGCAGTTTAACCCTTTTTCATGAAATATGCCACAATATTCTATTTTGCAAATCTTTGTTTTCAAGATATTTAGGTTTGGTGACCTTCATCTGATGAACCCCACCAACTTTTCGATTCTACCAAGCATAAACTGGAAGAAACAGTGAAGACTGCTGATAAGCCTCCACCGTTTATTACTTTATTTCTTTGCTCTAACGAATATATAACATTACCTAGTTTATATCACCCTAACTTCAGGCATCCTTATCTTAAACTCCGGATCAATATAATGACACTGTTCCTTGATAATACCACGACGATAGACTGCAGGTTGCAAACAATAAAGATCAAATGCTTCTTTATCTACATCCTCCACTTTCTGCCATTGAGGGAAAAGTAGCTTCATGTAAGCAGTAGCAATGCGCTTAATTGCCTTAGAATCACGAACATCAGACTTCGCCTCAAATTCTACTAATTCATCAAATAACAATCCGTACGAATTCTGAATACGCATGGTATGCATAATTTCAGAAAAATACTCCACGTTGATAGTCCATCCCTTGAATATCATACTGTCATTGACACGAGGAAGCTTCCAACCCTCTATGAAACTATGAAAGCGATCAAGCAAAGCAGATTCCTTAAAATTGTTTGGCAACGTATCAAAATAATTGGGCGAAATAGGCAAACGATTGGCAGACAATGGTATATTACCCATCAACATCAATCCACATTCTGATGTAAACTCATTGTTGTCTATTGTTGTCTTTCCACTTTCCAAGTATGATTTCAATGCAGCTTGAATCTCTGCAGGTTCCTGAAAGATGATGGTTTGAATTTCATCAAAAACTGTGAAGTCATGATTTTTAATAATGCCATTTTGCTGCTTTTGCTTATCATAGAACAACTTGGCACGAGTAACTTTACCACCACTCACAAGCCAACCATATTTCGACAAGTTACCAAATACATATGATTTTCCTGTTCCCTTGGGAGCCAGTTCTATTACATTCAGACGAGGCTCTATAAAGATCAACAGACGAGATAGAAACTCCATTTTCTGAGTCATAGAGGTAAACCCTTCTGGATCATATTCCATCGCCGACAATAAAACATCAATCCACTCATTTATGTCAAAATACTGACGAGCTTCTCGAAGATATTCTATATCAACAGAACTATAAGGTTTGAATGGCTTAAAGTCAACCATACGAACATGGTTTTTATCACCTTTACTATTATCGTCTGGCAACAAGCAGAGTTTTACAATACCCCATTTCTCGCCATCAACCAATTCACCCGGATGTTTAGCATACACATAATCAGGAATAATTCCCTCTTTTTGCTTAATACCATAATCAGGAATTGCAAACTGCTTTACTCCTTTTATCAAATCAATATAGATAGAAAAACGAGCCAGCAAAGTTACCTCCTTACCTGCTAGAATATCATCCTTAACAGTACCACCATTAGCAGGTATCACCTTATCTAAGAAAGCATTAAGACCTAATGTATCTATCTCACCGGTATTGATATTCAAATATCTTTTCAAAAGATAATCCTTTACAAATGAAGGTAAATTGCGACCTGCAAAGATACTATTAGTTGCCTTAGGATCCTTATATATCGACATCGCAGAGAAATACTGTCTTACTTTCTGCTGTAATTCTTCTTTCATACTTTTCTGTTTTAGAAATCAAACAAATCTTCTTCTTGAGCAGCTTTTTTCCAGAGAATAGAACATCTATCTATCACCTTATCCCCTACAAGCACACTCAATTCACTGTCATTTTCATTTGCTTCAAGTGGAGCTGTCATAAACTCATCCATACCCAACTTTGTCAATGGATATGATTTGTTGTTATAAACAACATAAGGAACATCAGAAGCAGACAATCCTTTGATTCTGAGTCTGACTTGTGGATTGACTGTTGTCAATTCTTGAGAAAGGACTACCACACTCCAATGGTTGTTATTTGGATTATTCGATATCACAAATATTGGTACCATTACTTCTTCTGGTGTACAGCCTCCATGAATACCTTGGTCTCTCGGAACCTTATTGCATAAAGACTTATGATTCAATGCGCAAACAGTTTTTCCATCTTCTAAGATAAAATAATTTTTGTCATTGGTAGCCTTTCCTATTTTACATACTGCCAATCTACCATGATGGTCAGAATCAAAACCAGCCAAGTTCAAGCCACCTTGCAACTGTGAGAGATAAGTCAATCCATGATCACTGACTATAGCAATTTTCTTACCAGCATACTTATTTATGATGCCCTCAACCGCATCTTCCACAATTCTCATTTCTGATATGATGGTGTTAGGGTAGCGATTACTAGACTGATGCGCCATAGAATCTAAATCACCCACTTTCATTGTTTGGATATCAACGTCAGATAAATGTTGTAATTCTACCTTGTTCATCTCTGTTGTAGTTGGCAACAAAGCTCTTGCTACCATTACTTCATTGAGATAGATATTGTCTTGCTGATGCTTTGCTAAGATAGCTTGAATAAATGGAATCCATTCCACGCCCAAACCATCTATCCAATAATACACATCAATATCATTACGACCAGCCAACAAAAAACGGGTAGTCTTTAGCGATTGATACCAAGTATCGAAAGCCACACTATCTGCATTATGCTCCGAAATTGCAGTTTTGATTTCGTCAGTATAAATGTTACCCAGTTTTGCCTTCTTATACTCATCAATATACGAAGAAAGCCACATACAGTTAGGTGTCAGCATAGGTTGAACTTGCATATAGTCAAACAATTCCGGAAAGAAATCTTTGACTTCATTTACAGATATACATTTCTTACCTAACCAAACTATGGCCAGTTCTTTCTCCTTAATAGTTATACCAGAAAAATATTTAATGGCTTCATGAGCTCCACTCTGCTTGGCAATATTTTCTAATCGATTACCAATAATAACCTCTATATTTTCTGATAATTGTACATGGTGCTTTGCCGCCTCATTCAAACAGATTCTACGTTCTTCCATCTCTGTCTTAACAGAAGTAATATGCATAACTATCTCTGTAAACAAATCAGCATTAGTATAATTCGTCAGCTTTGACAAGCAAGCAGTTAAGTACCCGTCGCTTTGATTCATCAAATTATAGCAAGAGCATAGCAACCATCTATCAAAATTACTGCTATGAGCAAACCATATCTTCAAAAAGGATTTATAAGACGTAATCTCATTTACATCAAAATAATGTTGGACGAAAGAACATAAATCGAAATTCTTTGTCAAATCAATCTGTTCTGCCAAAAGTTTCCAATTTTCCTCGTCACTCTCCTGATACAACATATCCCCAAATTCCAAATGCAGTCCCAGTTTCAAGAACTCAAACGCATTCTTTGGACATACATAGCTGAAAGCATTGTCTGGCTGAGCAAATTTGGCATTGGCAAAAATTGAATCAGACGTACTAATGATGGTCTTACGCTTATGTACTTCTGTATTCTTCCAAATACTCAGCCATTCACTTACAGAATGTACCACATTGGCTTGCTCTTCAACATGCTTTACTCCATAACAAGAATCATCATCAACAAGAACCATCGTATAGTTCTCCCCTATCGCATTCTCATCATGCAAATGCCAAACATTTATCTGAGTATCATTTTCAAAAGTACTCATTTTACCCTCCAAACCGATAATAGGGATGTAGATTCTCTGTTGATTCTCCACTCCTTCTACAGATGCTTCAATCGACTTCATGGTCTTGATTAAAGCATCAAAGGTATGGCTTGACTGATTATCATAAAATCTAGCTAATTCAGAAAAAGGAGTAATGACGCTATCACGACCACGAAGAGAAATAATATAGTCTGCAATATGCTCACTCAATTCTTGATAAGTTATCATCAAGTCTGGATAATCATGATCTATCCATTTATCCACACTCTGAACCGCAACTCCACATTCTTCAAGCATATACATCACAAACTCAAAGCTATCATGGAAGTTATCAAACAGCACAAAACGGATTGGGTAGCGGTTTGCCGTAGCCGCTCCCAGTCCATTTATATTCTTGTCTTCCTCTACAAGAGCCTTCAGTTCTTCAAAGGAAGCTATCGTTTTAAATCTATCGTCATCCAACATGCTTTATTATGATATTAAGGGTTTGTTCATCAGCATTTTCACACAAGTCTTTCAATAACTCACGCATCATCTGACTAGAAGCCAACGGCATCACTTTTTTAGCAACATCGCTTCGCTTCATCTTCAACTCTTGCGTTTCTCCTTGCGGATCTGCTGCCAGTTTAGAATTCTCTTGTCCATTGCCATCGGTATTCATCCAAGCAGGGGTTGCACCAGATGTTTCACCTTGTTGCGCAGCCGCACGCTTGAACTTTTCTCGCTCTTCCTGATAACGCTTTCCGTTTTCCTCACGAAGACGTTGTTGCTGCTGTGCCAAACGCCAATTCTTGAGAGTATCCTCCACTCCACGTTCTGTCCAAAGTCCAATAGTTCCTTCCAAATGTCCTTCCAGAAATTGCTTAGCCTCAGCAAACTCCGGCTCTGTCATATTGATATATTCCAGAGTCATAACATAATTTTTGAAACCTGTCTCAAAGTTATTGGCAGATTCGAGCAAGAGGTTCCCCAAGTCTATATTGTTCTTCAATCCTTCTGCAACTTTACTCATAAGCTGAGGATTCTTAACACTTTCCGAATCGGTAATTACCTTGATGATCCCATCAATCAGTTCTCTATTCTCGTCAGAACACTCTGGCACATATTTCAAAGACCAAAGAGGATAACCTACACTAGCAGAATACTCATGAGTCATAGCCCAACGTGCATCTGTCAAGCTACTGACATCAGAATATTTTGGAAGCTTATTCAGTTTAAAAGTCTTAATCAGATTCTTTGTAATAGCACCAGCTTCCTTGCTCTCAAACATAAAGTTGAGCTTTGGAGAAGTCTTACCACTTTCCCAGGCCTTGAACATTTCTACAATATCATCCACCAAATGATTTGCAGTTCTTGGTTTACCGTTCAAATCAAATATCTTACCAGCATACTTACGCATCGCAAAAGCTACCATAGCCATCGGAGCGTACGATTGGAACAAGCCAAATGGAGGCAAAGTCAACCCTATAAGCTTATCACCCAAATTGAACGACTGATTCTTATTAGTATGATTAAAGACATTCTGAATATAGTCACATACCTTTTTCAATGGATGTTCAGAACTTATATCTGATTTCCATTCCAGATTGTCATCCACGCTATCTTGCAACAAATATTCAACATGCTTAGCAGGACCGCCACATTTAGCAATAATATCTTCCTTAGTATGGAAAGAAAGAACATTATCTACAGTTGCTTTTACAGAAGATTTCCTCCAGAATGTGTTAGATGAACGTGTTCTAATAATCTCCAAAGCTTCAGGACCAGACGTAAAAATGGCTGGAGCTATAGAGTTATTGATGGTTGAAGCCAATCTCGTACCAGATATTGGCAATTCATCATCACGCAAACAGAAAGTTACATTTCCGCCACGGATTTCTCCCAGCCATCCAGAAATCATTTCACTTGCATTTTTAGTATAAGTCTTCTGCTGATTAGCAAGACCATGCTTCTGGGCACAAGTAGCATTTGCCTGATACTCTATGAATCGTTCATATTCCTTTTCACCCATAGGACTCTCCAATAAAACGAAACAGATATTTTTGAATCTCTCATCCTGTTTGTTCTTATTGATAATGTCTTTTAACTCAAAGATGTCCTGTCGAGTCTTTCCTACCATAAATGCTAAAAGCACTGAATATGAAGTAGCATTTTTTGCAAAATTCTCTATCTTATTGAGCAATGTATATTCATTACTTGTCAAAGAGAAAAACTGAAATTCCAATGGACGCGCCACCTGAGACAAGTTCTTGTCCATGAAATTCTTGGCAGTATCACCAAAGTTAATAACTTGCTCAGCAAACAAGAATGTTGTTAATTTCAATTCTTCCTTAATTTTCTGGATTTCATCTGTTGGCAATGCAGTAAACAGAATTGAGAAATTACCATTTGGCTGACGCTGAATGATACTTTTTTCATTGAAGTAATCTAGAATTTCTCCCACATTATTATATATTGGAGTACCTTCAAAGAGATTATAGATATTTTCCTCACTTGGTGTTACGCTGTCATTGTTAGCTATATTATTCAGTGCATTCAAAAGCAGAATTCCTTTGAACACAGCAAGGTAATCATCACCTTGAGCCTCAACAGCCAAATGATGAGAATTATATCGTTCAGTCACAGCACCAAAACGGGCAGTATCACTTTCAAAATATTCTTGCACATAATCCCAAAGATAATTTGGAGTAACCGTATCTTTGTCTGCGTATGCATCTTCATTGTCAAAAAATGCTTTCACCTCATCACAAGCCAAGAACTCAAATACACTTCGGCTGGAAGAGCCAGCCTCACGAGCAAAATAGGTTGCTAAATTCGCTGTGGAAGGATGAACAGGAAACAAGTTTGCCAAGTCCTTCTGGGTCTGTGCTGGGTCTGTAGAAGAAGAAGCAAATGCAGATAGAAGCTCTTGATGCAAGCTACAGAAATACTCCTGTCGCTGATTATATAAGACCTTGTCAACAATCACAAATTTCTTCGACATAATACGGAATGCAGAAACTGGTTCCATATTATAGATAACATAATGATAACGACCTCTGGTTTGTTCACGTTCTGCTTCTTTCAAAGAATTCAAGGCAGATGGATGAGATAAGAACAAGAAATAAGTATCATTCTCTGGATTCATCATATCCTCAGCAATCTCCTGTAAGATTTTCAAGAGAGGAACACCTAAATCAGAGCGCATAACATCCGTAAACTCATCCCAAATAATGAGCAAGCCATCGTAAACACCTAGACTACGAAGTTCATTCTGAACCTCGAATATCCAAGTTTTCAAATTAGAGTTTTTGATTGGCACATTGATACCCATATTTCTCAGAGCCATGGTAACACGATTCAACACCTCGGTATCACCATTAGCCAACCTTGTTTTCAGCATTTTCAAATCAGGAGCTACACTCTTTAACACCTCATTGTTTGCAATGAGCATAGTCCACAAGTCAGGCTCGTTTTCAATATGCTGAATATAATTATCAAAATCAGTTTGCACAGTCAGTTTGATACCAGCATTTTTCAATGCTCGTATCACTTCTTTTTGAACCTGCAAAGACAAATCTGCCTCATGAGCAATTGCCTGTTGACCATAAAGACTAACAGGAAATAAACGCTTACTTTCACGAAGTTTCAAAATGGAGTTACGAAGAAGATTATACTTTTCTTCTCCATATTCTTCATTTACATAATCGACAATATCTTTAACATCATCACAAAGAAGATGTTTTAATACTGCACCAGCATGGCTCTTACCTGATCCATACGTTCCTGCAACCCATATCGCCTTATGCGAATCGGCATCGTTATTTCTTACAGCACTAATTGTCTTCTTCAACAGGTCGTTGAATTGATCATTTGCTATAAACGTTTTCCAGTCATCTGGTCCTTCATTCTTTATGTTATAAGCAGGACGCATTGACCTCAATGTTACTATATCATTATATTTTGTAGCCATAAGCGGTTATTGTTATTTCAAAAATGTTTTGACTATTAATTGCTTTATCTCTTTTCTGTATTCTGCCCTTTTTAGTAATTCCCAAAAAGAATCATCAAGATATGCATATTCTGACTTCTCCTTAAGAAACTTTCCTGATGGAGTTTTTGCATAAGACTCCACCTTAGTTCCTTTGTTCCATTTTATATGATAGAACAATGAAGAGCTTAGATGAAAATATGGTTTTACAAAAGGAGTGACCACATCTTTGTAAGCAAGACATTTAGCTTCATAAAACTTCTTTGATTCATCATCAAACTTAATTTTATTATCAACCAAAAACCCCATATCAATTCTCTCAAGGATTGATAGTAAATAATAAGTTTTGGCATTTGAGACATGCCCATTATAATTCCCTCTTTTAAGCTGTAATATTGCCGTCTTATAATAGTCACACTGTAAACTCATATTTATTTTATCATCAAATTTAACGCCTCAATTGCATTTATATCATCACGCAAAGTAATATTGTCCAAGCCCATATTTAACTCAGCAATTACCAAACGATTGGCATCACTGTTAAGTGAACGAAGAACAGAAAGCAACTCTATTTTAGATATACCAAATTCTTTATAAAGTCCCAAATTGTTGCCACTTGCATACAAGTCGCTAACACGAAGAGAATGTATGCCTTTTCTTTCACAATATTTATAAAGCGAATAAACGACCGTCTCACGTTCCAATGATTCATAAGATGTTCGTACAAACATTGTCTTATCCTTTGGAACAAGTTGACCGGCATCTCCGATTGGACTCTCTTTAAATGTGCGGAATAAAGCATAAACCACATTATGTACTGTAGTCTTACTATTATCTGAATAATCAGCAAGCACTCTTTCTTCTATCTCTTTTTGTGAAATAATCTCTTCCCAGTTTACGTTTTCTTTATACCATGCAGCAATTGGAGAGTTATAAGAAAGATTAATCCATATAATCTGCCAAACCATATCAGGCATATCAGGATAGTTAGAGGCCAACAATTGCCCTAACTCTGTTATCTCTTTAGACTTTGAATCCTTCAATATCTCTGCCTGCACTAACCACTTCACAAAATTAGGAAGTTGCTCTTTTATATTAAGACCATGAGAATTCTCTGTAAAATAATCACTATAATTATAGAAAAAGAATTCCATCCAGTCCCCATTCAACCCGAAATTATTATAACTGATTAACTTCATATTGTTTGTATTATTTGTTTTTCTACCAGTAATTGCCAATGATGCTGCAGCTATACAACCAAAGTCATGGAACGTTAAGCACTTATGACAACTTACGCATTTGCTGGAATCCAATTTTACAGTTGGAAGTATCCTTAAAGCTCCTGTAGGACACTCAACTTCGCAAGTTTCACAATCCACACAATAAGTAGATTTATAAAATGCCCTTTTCAAATACCCTTGTAGTTTAGGGAACATCTGAGTGTTGATGAAGCTTACCTTATATATTCCATCTTTTTCTTTAACCGTAAACCTGAATATCTTTCCTTCAAAACTTAACTCCCCATTAATTGTTCCATCAACATCTGAAGTTACCTGAAACTTACCTACTGCATTCAACCAAGTAAGAAGAGTTTTTTGTGGATGTATAATTTCTAATACTAAATTAGGCTTTATACTCTTTACGATTAATGCAGATGGGAATACCATATCCCTACCTCCAGCACGCAATTTCCATTTTCCTTCCTTTATATAATCTTCAACATCACTAATACATGCTTTATGGGCTTTGTCCTCTATCCTACCCAAAAACGGCATAAGGCTTTCCTTATAGCATTTATTGGAAATCATATCATTCCATTCAGAAGAAAAAGGACAAATCAAACAACCTACACGTGTCATACCTCTTCTATAAGCTGGATTCACATAAAGATTCTGCTCAAAAATATATAAGAAGATTTCTATCGCACTCCATCTTAATATTGGGCTTGCATTAATAACGTTATTATGTTTAACCCCTTTGCCTATTCTATTATAAGTAGAACGCCTAACACTTTCCTCCGCTCTCACTCCATCAAAAGTAAGTATTTTTGCTTGTTTACCATCACCAGTTTTCAACATTCGATATAGCGGAGCTGTTTTCATCACAGAACAACACCAACGATGAGTATCACTAGGCGTACCTATCTTATCCCAATAGTTCAAAACACTATCGTGATTACGAGCTAATGAAAATTTTAAGTCAGGAAATTTCTCCTTATATTGCTTTTGAATCTTATCGTATAGTTCCAAAGAAGGTGGCAACTCATAGCCTGTATCACTATAAATCACCTCAAAGTCGGTACTTGGAATTGCACGGGTACACAAGTCAAGTACAACTTGCGAATCCTTACCTCCAGAAAAAGAAGCAATGAACTTGTCTATTTTTGTAGTTTGATAAACTCGTTTTCCTGCATTGTTAGCTTCCTCCAATGGCATGATATCAAAAGAATCACAATCCTCTTTAACAATCGCCATTTTTTTCTTGGCCTTTTTCTCTGCTTTTTGGGCCAAAGCCTCAAAGTCTAATGTGTTAGCAGATGCAGCCTGTATGGTTTTACGGGCACGGGCATATTGTTCGTATGTCTCGTGAATAAACTCAATCGCCTCACTTTCCAAGAGAAACATCTTATCCTTGTTGCGTTCCAACATGGTATCAACATCGATAGGTTCCAGCACCAATTGCTCACCAGCTGGTTGCAAAATGATGGTAGCCGCATCATAAATATTAGCTCCCTTGGCTTCGAAAACCAACTCACCCTTATAATAATACTGCTTATTGATAGCCCAAAGGAGAGGCTCCTCGCAATGAGGATACTTCCAACCAAGTTTGTCTAATCCTAAGAGATCAAGTTTTTCATAGAACACGGGTCTTGGAGATGTACCCAATACACCTTCTACAATACGTGAGTGCAACCTCACTCCATTCACATCCTTGTCCCATGTTACTTTATACACTTAAGTTTTCCCTTTCTTTTGTTTTTAATCCGTAGAATCCCCAAGTGCGGAAATGCCTGTTTAAGTTTAATTAGTTCACCTTAAGAAAAAAAGCGTGGGATTCGCCTGTTGCCCATCCCACGTGACGAGGCCTTCGCATTGCCCATACAGTAAGAACGGACAACTGCAGAAAGCCCACGCATGACATATATCATCCCATGCGTGGGCAGCCGCAAACAATACATGTATACGACAACACACGGCAGGGTATAATATACCTACCGTGAACATCTACCGTTGTCTTGTTCTTTGACTGTATTTGTAAGTTGCGAAGTTACGGCACGTCAAAGACAAGCGTCAGATAAACGCTCTATTCCATAAAAGTAGCACCCACCCACTCAGCCCTTCGGGCTTTCTGCAAGAGAATGCAACTGCAAAGGTAATGATTATTTTTGAAACTAAAGCATCTTTATTCAACAAAATACAGATAAATTTGTTTTTAGATGCTCAACAACATAAAAAAGCCTCATTTCCGAAGCGAAAATGAAACATAATATACTACCTGAAGCATATATAAAATCAAAAGAAGCTACAACAAGACATTAAATCTCACAGGCTCCTCGCCTGTACGTAATTTGTACGTTTTCATAAAGCATCTTCTGCATCTTATCAACATAAGTTTTTTCTGCGAAAAAAGTCTCATAGTCTCATTTTTGCCCTCAAAATACCAGTTATCTTTCTGATGATTAACAACTTAACATCAATGACACTT
>ONZR01000656.1_pt1 | contig 13390 bp, 9 predicted proteins | sample 1671691 | NCBI WGS metagenome assembly ONZR01 (sample SAMN06348182, study PRJEB24527) | human gut metagenome | biome: human gut; feature: ankylosing spondylitis patient; material: feces | host: Homo sapiens | place: China | collected 2015-10 | reverse complement strand
CTCGTGGAAAGGGAGGACGTGGAAGCCGTGGCGAATCTCGTGGCGGAAGAAAATCTCGCAGCCAGGAGGATACAGGCGATTGGCGTCAGTTCTTCCAGAACAACGACAACGTGAAGTTCAAGGGCGAGGAGCCAAACTTCGAAGAAGAAGGCTGGGCTCGTCGCAGACCTAAGAAGAAGTAATTTAGGCAGACGATATATAATAAGGTGAAAGCCTGCATCGAATGGGATGATTCTCCCAGTTTGATGCAGGCTTTTGCTATTTTATAATGTATGCCTAATACTACGCATGTAGACGATATTGCCAATTGGTGCACTCTGTGATAGTACACATTTTAGCTAACATTCCAAGTTTTTTTCATGAAATTCTAAACTTTTCTACAAAAGTTATTGTGTTTTCAAATATCTTTTGTATCTTTGAGGCGGATTTGGTGAAAATCATCTCCAGACATGTTAGAAATTAATAAGAAGCGTTATGCTTATTTTGTGAATTGGAAACCTAGAAAATTTCTCAAACGCACAAGGGTGGCATAGTGGTTCTCACGCAAGCGTGGGCTGCTATTTCACATTCGTGCGTTAAGGTTTCCTAGGACCTCCAATTCAGAACGTGGCATAGTCAGTACCACGCTTCACGTTTAATTAGAGGTTCATCCGAAGTGCTGGGATGATGATGGAGAATAGACTAATGAGTAACTTTAAAACCATTTAAATTTAGTTCGGACGAGAAATGTATATGTATTGCTTTGTTTATAGAAAATCTTAAAAATGATGTGATGGTGAAAGAAAATGTTAAACCTAAGAGTCAGATAGAATTCTTCATAAATAAGTCTGCAAAGGAATTCAATAACGATACTAAAATTTATCGTTATATGGATTTTGATTGCTTCTTGCAAATCTTAGATAAAAAGTTTTATATTTCTGCAAAGAAACATTTTTCTGATTGTTATGATGCAGGAACAAAAGTCCCATTGAAGGACATATTTAAGAATTTTGTGAATGTATGTGAAGGCAAAAGCGTGGTACTGAAAAACTATACATCTATAGAATTGATAGAAATGTTCAAGAAGTCACAAAACTATCTTACCTCTTGTTGGACTTTGAACAAAGATGACATTTTGATGTGGCAAGCATATACACATGGCAATTGTGGTATTTGTATTGAATCAACAGTGGGAAATGTAATAGCAGCATTGGATCCAAACGCAATTAAACCTTATTTGATATGTTGTTCTCCGATGTATTATAACGGATATTCAAGTTTACAGGAAGTTGAAGGAATCTTATTTCAAAAACAGAACCAATATAAAGGAGAAAAAGAGGTTCGTTTTTATTTTTTGAATGGTATTTTTAATGACGAATCAGCTAATTATGATAAAAACTACGCAGTGTTTGATATTGATTCTGATGTTTTGATAGATGAGGTGATATTATCTCCCTTTATGCGTGGCAACAGTGCACAAGTTCTGAAACATAAATTAGAGGAAAGTAATCCATATTTAGAAGGACGTATATACAAATCAGAAATTAGTTTATAATGTTTGGGGTATATTTTAAGAATCAAAAAGGAAGCGTTATGAAGAAAGTGTTATCTAAGATTTTTGTAATTTTTGCTTTTTGCTTTTCTTTTACGGAAACCTATGCTCAATACAAGATAGAGCAGGATGGATGGGGAGGAGAGTATATGGGACAATTGGTTGCAACAGGCTATCATGTTTGTGGCTCTTTTTTTGATAAGGTTCCATTATCGTTATTAGTCCAGTGTGAAAGTGCAAAGAATATATATCATGTGTCATGTCTTTTAAGTCTATATTCTCCTTGTGAGTTTCCTCCAAGAGGTATTCTCTTGTTGAAAACCGACAAAGGTGAAGTCATAGAACTTTCATGTGGTGCAAATGGTGGTAACATAAAAAAGGAACAGCGTTTAGATGGTAAGGTCTTTTATCGTTATAGAGCTGTTGTGTTTTTCGAGATTAAAGAAGAGAAACTTAAAGAGATTATCGAAGGGCAAATAGTAAAGGTACGCTTTCAAACGGAAAGTAAACCATTGGATAAAGTCTTTAAAAACAATGAATTTAGCTACGTTTTATATTTATCGTGGTTAAGTATTCAGAGAAGGCTTTATCCTGAAAGGTTTAAGGATGAACTTCGAGAAGGATTTTGAATTAAAGCGTAATGCATTTGATTGGAAGTATATTTTAGGTTAATGATAGATACATAATTTATGAAAAATAAGATTTTTGTTATATTTTGTTTGTTGTTGGCTATAGGTATGAACTCTTGTGGCAATAAGCAAACGACATCTGGTAAGGATAAACTCGATACAGTATGGAATGAAAGAGTACAAGATACATTTTATGGTCTTGTTTTAGGAAAAGAAGCTTCTGTTGATAAAATTGTTACAACATTAGAAAGCCATGGGTTTTATTGGAATAAACAATACAGCACGGATGAGTTGTTGCATTTTAGATCACGCCAAAGTCAATATTTTTCTTTTGGTGGGCTTAGTTGGCAAATGCTAGATGTAGAAAGAACCAATAATATTCTTAGTGCTGTTCGATTTATGAATAGTGGTTTAGATAAGGCAGCGGCATTGAGTACTTATAAAGATATAAAAATTGCAATGGAAGCAAAGTATTCTCCATCAGCGATAGCTACAACGGATACTACGATTTATGCAGAAACTTATTATTTGGGCAGGAATAAGGTTTATTCAACTCTCTCTTGTTTTAGATATGAAGCTGTAGAAAAGAAAATAATGATAGGGACAAGATTAGTGTATTGGACAAAAAAAGGAAAAAAAGCTTCTAATGATGAACTGTAAAATAAAAGAAGGTAACTAAAGTTTCCCACCCCAAAATAATGGGGTAAAAATAACAGTTTCTCAATAAAAAGTTGTATCTTTGTAATCGTCAAACAACAATAAAACAACGATTTAAAGAGTAACTGTTATTGATGCAAAATTAAGCAATTTTTCTGAGTTGTCCAACATATTAAGTGTTAAAAGTTCATTGAGAACGAATTTAATGTCTCTTTTCACCCGATTTGGGCTTGGTCATCTGCTCTGTAGAATGTCCTTGGAGAAGCAAGCAGGCATTCCTACCGTTCTGCTAATCCTGTCTCTCTGTCTTTTCCGTATAGCAGGTGAGAGCATACACTCCATGTATAAGAAGTCATATTATGACCTTCTGAATACAGGTCACAATTGCTATTATCGAATGATGCGCAGAGCTACCATGGACTGGCGCAAACTCCTTATAGGGATGGCTCTTCGCTTTTTGGCAATTCTTCGTAAGGAACATGCCGAAGTATCTTCTGATAACGCAAGTTACATATTTGACGACACTACGTTGGAGAAAACAGGCTATGGCATAGAGCAAATCAGCCGTGTCTTTGACCATGTGCAGGGTAAATGTATCCTTGGATTCAAACTGTTGGTATGCGCATTTTTTGACGGAAAGAGTACGATACCTATAGATATGTCCCTTCACTGCGAGAAGGGCAAGAAGAAGGACTTCGGACTTACTGCAAAGCAACGTAAGAATCGTTTCTCTAAAAAACGCAAGAAAGAGGATCCTAACTTCATGAGATTCAAAGAATCAACGGATTCAAAGCTTCAAGTTGCTGTGGAAATGCTAAAACGAGCATGGGCTCACAAGAGTTTACGTGCCAAGTATGTGCTTTGTGACAGCTGGTTCACCTGCGAATACTTCATCAGCGAGGTTCTCAAACTCGGCAAGGGTGATCTGAACCTTGTTGGATTGGCAAAGATGGGCAACACCAAGTACTCTGTAAATGGGAAGTTGCACAATGCAATGGAACTGATAGCACTATATGAAGGCAATTCTCAATTTTGCCATAACTGCAGACGGTACAAGTGCCATTATATCGCATTGAGAGGAAAACTGGGAGACCAGCCTGTACGTATCTTTCTTATAAGATATGGCAGAAACCATCGATGGAATGTTTTGTTGAGCACAGACCTCAGTATGTCTTTTGTCAGGGCATTTGAGGTTTACCAAATTAGATGGAACATAGAGGTTCTGAACAAGGAATGCAAGCAGTATCTTGGTCTCGGAGCATGTGCTGGTAGAGACTTTGATGAGCAAATAGCCGATTGTACTCTCTGCTTCCTTACATATATAACTATGGCCTTAGAGAAGAGATTCTTTGAATATGAAACCATGGGAGAACTGTTTGGAAATATGGAGGAAGACCTTATGGCGTTGACTCTTTGGAAACGAGTGCTATACTGCATAAAGCGTCTTTTGGAAGTTCTTTGCGAGCATCTTGGTGTTACCATTGACGAACTGGAAGAGAGCCTGATTAATGATGACGAAGCTGCCTCCGCTTATCTTGTCATGGCTAAAGCGCTGGAAGATGGAGAACGAACGAAAAATGTTGCATGAAACAACATCCATTTTTGTTGATATTCAATGATGCAGTATATATATCTTACCCAACTTTTAGACTTTACAGACTACTTCAAGAGCTAAACCTGAAATTAGAATTATATGAGGATTATTCTCAAAATGTAGAGTCTGACGAATTATGATAGATATGCATCAAATGGGATGTTTTGATGCAATATCCATATTTTGCGGTAAAAATACAGCAATTTCTTTGGTAAATTGCGGTGTTTTTACCGCAATTTTTGTATATTTGCAGCCGTAAACATCAAATAAGGAAAGAAATATGGAATTTTTGAAGCAACTTTCAGACAATCTTATCAAGCGTACCGATACTCGATACCTACGATATATGTATCATCAGATTCCTTGGTCGAATCGGATGACGGCTCTTGTTGGACCTCGTGGAGTCGGCAAGACAACACTTCTTTTGCAGTATATCAAATTGAATCTTCAGATGAAAGACACACTCTACGTGAGTGCGGAATCCATCTATTTCGCTAATCATACTCTCTTTGAAACAGCAATGAAGTTTAGCCAACTTGGAGGCAAGCATCTTTTTATCGATGAAATACATAAATATAAGGGATGGGCTACAGAACTTAAAATGATATACGATAATCTGCCAACCTTGCAAGTGGTATTTACCGGTTCTTCTGTGCTTGATATTTATAAAGGTACAGCAGATTTAAGTCGACGAGTACTGGTCTTTACGATGCAAGGTTTGTCTTTTCGCGAATACATCGGTATGGAAAAGGGCCTAGATATTCCTGTTTCTACATTGGAACAAATCGTAAATAATGAAGTCGTTTTGCCGGAGGAGATTGAGCATCCGTTGGCATTGTTTAATGAATATCTGCGCAAGGGCTACTATCCTTTTTCTAAGGATGAGGGCTATCGGATGCGACTGAATCAAGTAGTGAGTATGACTTTGGAGACGGATATTCCACAATATGCCAATTATACGGTGATGGTGTCCAGAAAATTGAAGGAACTGATGCAGGTAATAGCTGATAGTGTGCCTTTCAAGCCAAACATGAGTACCATTGCTACAACTATCAAGGTAGATCGCAATAACCTGCCCGATTACTTCGAACTGATGGAGCGTGCAGGTTTGATAGCCCAGCTTCACGAGTCCACAGGAGGAGTGCGTGGTTTGGGTAAGGTAGAAAAGGTGTATCTTGATAATACCAACCTCTCCTTTGCTCTCTCTTCTTCGGTGCCTGATATTGGCAATCAGCGAGAGACTTTCTTTTTTAATCAGATGCGTGTGAATCATGCTGTCTTCAATTCTCCAATTTCTGATTTTCTGATAGAAGACAAGACATTTGAAATTGGTGGTAAAAAGAAAGGTCAGAAGCAGATTTCTGAGGCTAAAGAAGGATATGTTGTGAAGGATGATATAGAGACAGGCATGGGCAATGTTATTCCTCTCTGGGCTTTTGGTATGAACTATTAGACAATTATAAGTAAATGAAGAAATCTATTCTTATCGCTTGTCTGGGACTGGTAAGTCTGGGCTTGCAAGCACAGAGCATTTCGCTCGCTGGTGAATGGAATGTGGAGTTGGGAAAGAGCGGTAGTGCTTTTGCCAAGAGTAAGCGTGCCTCGCAGGGTGAGATGAAGCGTGCCATTCTTCCCGGTACCATCGATACGAACCATCTGGGATTCGCTCCGAAAGATACGATGGAAACAACGCATCTTACGAGACTCTATGCCTATAAAGGAGCTGCAAGATATTCCAGAACCATCAATATCCCGAAGGACAGGAAGAAGAAGCCGGTAGAACTCTTCCTGGAACGTACCCGACCGACATGGGTGTATGTGGATGGAGAACTGGTGGATTCCTGCAACTTCATCTCTACTCCCCAGCGCTATCTGCTGCCAAAGAAGGTGAAGCCGGGCAAGCATCTCCTGGAAATCGTGGTGGATAATGGAAGAGGTGTGCCTGAGCAGGTTTACGGCTCCAGCCATGCTTATACAGAAGATACGCAGACCAACTGGAATGGAATTATCGGAAGGATAGAACTCCAGCTAGCCAGCTCTGTAGAGAGCAAATCTGCAGAAGCTCTAACAGGAGCAATCCCTAGCCGTTCTGTAGCTTCTCCTTCCGCCCTTCAGATGCCTGATTTCGCCAAGGATTTCCATATCGAAGGCGCTCACTTCTACGCCAATGGTCATAGGATATTCCTCCGTGGCAAGCACGATGCGGCTGTATGGCCGCTGACGGGACATGTAGAGATGAGCGTGGAAGGCTGGATGAAGTATCTCGGAACCTGCAAGGAGTATGGAATCAACCATGTGCGCTTTCATTCCTGGTGTCCACCGGAGGCGGCTTTCGTGGCAGCGGACAGTCTGGGAATCTATCTCCAGCCGGAGCTTCCTTTCTGGGGTTCTTTTGACAAGAAGGATGAAAGGCTGATGGCGTTCCTGCATCAGGAAGGCGAGAATATCCTCAGAGAATACGGTCATCATCCTTCTTTCAGACTGATGGCGCTGGGTAATGAACTCTGGGGCGACATCGACAAGATGAAGGAGTTTGTGGATGATTTCCGCAAGATTGCGCCAGATAAATACTATACCTTCGGAAGCAATTACTATCTCGGTTATCAGGGAATAAAAGAAGGAATGGATTACTTCACCACTTGCCGAATCGGAGGCGAGGGATGGGGCAAATACAATACCCATACCCGTGGTTCCTTCTCGTTTGCCGATGCCTACGATGGCGGAATGATCAATCATTTCCATCCTAATTCTACGATGAATTTTGATGAGGCTTGCGATAAGGCAGGAATCCCAATCATCTCTCACGAAACAGGCCAGTTTCAGACCTATCCTGACTATCGGGAAATAAAGAAATACACCGGAGTGCTTCATCCTTATAACTTCGAAGTGTTCCGTCGCAGGCTGGCTGCAGCCGGAATGCTCTCGCAGGCAGATGATTTCCACAAGGCTTCGGGCTTATGGAGCGTGAAACTCTATAAAGCCGATATAGAGATGGATTTGAGAACCCGGAATATGGCGGGCTTCCAACTGCTCGATATTCAGGATTATCCCGGTCAGGGAAGTGCTTTCGTAGGCATCCTCGATGCGTTTATGGAGAGCAAGGGAATCACTACGCCCGAGGAATGGCGCCAGTGGTGTTCGCCTGTGGTTCCTCTGCTGGAAGTGGAGAAGTTCTGCTTTGAGGATGGCGAGAAGATTCAGGCTAAGGTAAAGGTAGCCAATTATGGCGGTTCTTCGCTGAAGGGCAAGAAACTGAAATGGCATCTGGCTGCCGAGAACGGATTGTTCTGTATGGATGATGGAACTTTCAGCACCAAGGATGGTGAAGTGAGAAAGAATGTGGGCGACTTGATGGCTGAGGATGAGGGAGTATTGAACATCTTTTCATACGATGAAGGTTTGGTGGATGTGGGTGAACTGAATGGTGTTTTCCACGTGCAGAAACCTACCAAGCTGCTTCTTACATTAAACATTGAAGGAACAGAGGCGAGAAACTCCTACGAACTTTGGGTTTATCCGAAGAAGGCGATGGAAAAGAAGGGCGTCATCATTGCCAGAGATTTGAACCAGGAAGTGGTGAAAGTCTTGGAAAAGGGCGGAAAGGTGCTTTGGATGCCTACGGCTTCCAGTCATTTTGTGGCTGCCGATGATACGCTTTCGCAGGCAGATAATGCTACTCCTTATACTGTTGGCGGACTCTTCCAGACCGATTACTGGAATTATCGCATGTTCAAGACCATCTGCGAGAACAACAAGAAGAAGGTTTCTCCAGGAACTCTGGGCATTCTGACGAATCCGGAACATCCGATATTCAAGGGATTCCCTACGGAAATGCACACCAACTGGCAATGGTTCCCTGTCATCAAGGAATCGCATCCGCTGGTGCTTGACAACTTCGCCAAGGATTATCGCCCGGTAGTTCAGGTGATAGATAATATCGAGCGGAATCATAAGTTGGGTTTGGTGATGGAATGGAAGGTGGGAGCCGGAAAGCTTCTCGTCTGCATGAGTGATTTGGAGAAGGCTGCCAAATATCCGGAAGGCAAGGCTTTCTATCAGAGTGTAATTGATTATATGCGCTCTGCCGATTTCAATCCATCTGCAGAAATAACGGTGGATGAATTGATGAAGAAACTTGCAGAAGAGCCTAGAAAGATTACGATGAAGGAATTGAATAATATCTCGCAGTATTAGTTGCGAACCTATAAGAAAAAATAAGAGCGGAAAACCAGAAGTTAACAGGTTAACAGTTAACAGCTGATTTTCCGCTCTTTTCATATCATCCTGAGACTAATCTTTAGCCCAGGATAAACCTTTATATCATCTCTGTTGATTCAGAGATAGGATTTACTTCGCATTGATCTCCTCCAAGAGGCGGTCTGCGTGTCCCCACTTATCCATCAGGTAGAGCACATAGCGAATATCTACACCGATGCAGCGAGCCAGGCGCTTGTCGAAGTTGATGTCAGAGCTGAGGCTGTCCCAGTTGCCATCGAAGGCAAGACCAATCAACTCACCCTTGCCGTTGAACATAGGGCTACCAGAGTTACCACCGGTAATATCGTTGTTGGTGAGGAAGCAGAGCTGCATCTTGCCAGTCGTCTTGTCCTGGTACTTGCCGAAATCCTTCTCAGAGAGAAGCTCGTGCATGATAGGCTCAGCGTAGTAATCGATGACCTTATCGCCCTTCTTCATCTTCTCAACGATGCTCTCGGCTGTGGTGTAATAACCAGATGGCTTGCCACCGAGGTCGAAACCGCCTACCTGACCATAGCTCAATCGCATGGTGAAGTTGGCGTCGCTGTAGTGAGGCATGTCTTCCTCCATACGGAGCTTGGCAGCGCAGAGATACTTCTCCTGCTCGGCGATGCTGTCGTTGATGCTGCCCATCTGAGCAGCGAAATCACCATATACATCGTTCAGATCCATACCGAAGCTTACGCCTGGATCCTTCTCATATCCCTTCTTGTTGAAATAGAGCTTGGCGCCCTTCTTCATGATGAGCGACTTCTCCCAGAGATAATCCACATACTTGGCGTAGTCGCCGCCAAACTCAGCGTCGATGGTCTTGTAGAACTTAGGCAACCATTTTGCATCTACGTGCTCCTTGTAGTTCTTCAAGAGGGTAGCGAGCACTTCCTTATCGAGCGCCATATCCCATTCTGCAGAGTTATCTTCAAACTCATGATACTGCTTCTTCTTGTTCTTCTCAGGACCCTTCACCTCCATGTTGGTCTGGAGCTTGATGGCACGGGTAGAGAACTCGATGTTGCTTCTTCTGGTGAAAGATTCAGAGAAGTTGGTCCAGGCATACTTCACGTCTGCGCTCTCCTTGTAGAGCTTGGCGAGCTTGTCGAAATCTACCTTGTGGGCAAGATCGTTGGCAGCCTTGGCTGTATCCTGCCAAGCACGGAGACGGGTTTCGTACTCACGCTTCAGATTCACGATGCCGATAGAGTCGATACACTTGTTCATACCGATGGCATTCTTCCAGTAGTTGGAAGAGCTGGCGTACTTGCTGTCGTACTTGATGCGGACAGCCTCGTCGGCACGCATGTGCTTCTGCATTACTTCCTGCTTTACGCCACGAACCTGGGCACGAGGAGCATTCTCTGCATCGCGCATGGTCTGGATTCCGTAGCTTGAAAGATAGCGCTCTGTGCTGCCTGGGTAACCCATGGTCATCGCATAGTCGCCATCCTTGTAACCCTGGAGAGAAACCTGTGCCCAACGCTTTGGATGATAAGGCACATTGTCCTTACTGTAGGCAGCAGGACCGTTGGTCTTAGGGTCGGCATAGATGCGGAATACAGAGAAGTCGCAGGTCTGGCGAGGCCACATCCAGTTGTCTGTATCGCCACCAAACTTACCCATAGACTTTGGTACGGTGAAAACCAGACGCAGGTCGGTGAAGTCGCGATAAGTAGTAGCGTACCATTTGTTGCCCTCGTAGAAAGGCTGAACGGTGATATGGAGGGTAGAATCGTTCTTCTTCGCCTCTTTAGTCATCTCGTTCTCCAGAGAATCGATGAGTTCATCGCGCTTCTTGTTGTCGAGTTTCTCGTATCCGAGGCTCATCACCTTATCGGTTACATCCTTCTGTTCAACCATAAAGCTGACGAACATATTCTCGTTAGGCAATTCCTCTGCGTAAGATTTTGCAAAGAAACCGTTGAGCATATAGTCGTGCTCCACGGTAGAGTGGCTTCTGATAGCCTCGAAACCGCAATGGTGGTTGGTAAATACCAAACCGTCTGGAGAAACGACTACGCCCGAGCAATAGCCAGAGAAGTTGACCACAGCATTCTTCAAGGCGTTCTCGCCGTTGTAGAGCTGGTCGTAAGTCATACTGAAGCCTTCGCGCTGCATCATCTCATACACAGCGTTTGGCAAGTTGTAAATTGTCCACATTCCCTCGTCAGCGTGAGCGGTATTGATTCCGCAGAACGCCATGATAGAGGCGATAAGGACCGTTGCTTTTTTCTTCATTTTCATTCTTTATGTTGTAATTGTTTTATGCTTGTTGAAAATAATGTGCAAAGTTACGATATTTCTGTGAGATAACGTTCAAGTAGAACAGAAAAAAGCGGAAAATCCCACAAAAGTCTTTCTTTTGAGCTATTTCTTTCACTTATACTGGAAATATTTTGTGAAAACGCATAGTTTTTCACTTATACATGAAAAAGATTATAAAAACAGGGAGTTTTTCTTGTATAAGTGAAAGAATTGTGCTATCTTTGCGCCATAAAAAGGAATGAATCATGGAGATTATCAATAGAAAACAATATGTAGATCGAGTATTGAGCTACTTAGGCAAAGGCTTGATTCTTGTCTTGACAGGTCAAAGACGTGTGGGCAAGAGCTGTATCTTGCAGAGTGTAGCCAAGCAAATCACAGCTAAGGATGATTCTGCCAATGTGATTTATATCAATAAGGAGTATGCTGAGTTCAACAGTCTGAAGACAGATGAAGACTTAAATGAATATGTGGCGGCTCATTTGAAGGATCAGCGGCACAATTATCTTTTTGTAGATGAGGTGCAAGATATCGATGGGTTTGAGAATGCTTTGCGCAATTTCCAAGCCAAGGATTTGTGTGATATTGTGGTGACAGGCAGCAATGCCAAGATGTTATCAGGCGAGCTTGCTACTTATCTCTCAGGTAGATACGTGGAGATTCATATTCAGAGCCTCAATTATTCGGAATTCCTGCTGTTCCATGGATTGCCTGATACGGATGATACCTTCTTGAAATATCTTACCTGGGGTGGCTTGCCTCAGTTGGCGCATATTGGGCTGGACAATCGCCAAATGCTGACAGACTATTTGGGGGATATCTATAATACGGTTATCATGAAAGATGTCATTAGCCGAGAGAGCATTCGCAACGTGCGGTTCTTGACCGATCTGGTGCGTTTTGTCGGTGATAACATAGGCAAGAATATTTCTGCCAACAGCATCAAGAAGTTTATGCTGTCGCAGAATATAACCATTTCTCCAACATTGACATCCAATTATCTTTCTTATCTCTGCAATGCCTATATCATAGACCAAGTAAGACGTTTTGACGTTCGTGGCAAGCGAGTGTTTGAAACCAATGAAAAATACTATTTCGAGGATATTGGTCTTCGCAATGTGCTGGTGGGTTCCAATCTGCGAATGGACATCGAGAAATTGCTGGAGAATGTGGTATATCTGCATTTATGCAGCCAAGGTTACCAAGTAACAGTGGGGCAACTCCAGAATGGAGAGGTCGATTTCGTGGCAGAGCGTGGCGGTGACAGACTTTATGTGCAGGTTACCTATCTGCTGGCTACGCAAGAGACGATGGATAGGGAATTTGGCAATCTCCGACGCATCAAGGACGATTATCCTAAGAAGGTAGTTTGTATGGATGCCTTGGCTGTAGAGGGCAATTATGAGGGGATAGAGTGTGTGCATGTAAGAGAGTTCTTGCAGGGCATCTAGTTCCGTTTATTGCGATGAAAAGGAATTTTCATTTTCCTCTTCACTCTTCACTCTTCACCTTTCCCATCGAATCCCCTGTGTTTATCGGCATTCTGAGAGGTGAAGAGTGGTTCTGACTCTTCACCCACTCTTCACCACTCTTCACCTTTCTGGCGAAATAATATATCTATGGACTGTCTGTGTGCTGTCCAAGCCAGACAGTTTACTAGCGGCAGTGCCGCCAGTGTACTGTCCTAGTATCGCCAGCCTGCTGTATGAATCAAACAGCCTGCTGTCCCAGCTCTGCTCGCATGCTGTTCTGCCCAAACTGCTATCGGTTTAGGCGTAGTTAGTGCGCCGTTTGTTCCTTGCTGTTGGCTGTTTTGCGTATTTAGCTTTCTGTCCACCTTTTAGGATAGTTGTGTGGAGTCAAGTCTTAGTTGTACTTTCCATTCTTTTCTAGGATGGATATGCAAGTATCTATTTTTCAGAACCCACTTTTCGTTTAACAAGAGATTTCTGAAGAAACGAACTAGATAAATAGGAGAGTAATCTATATCTTTTAAAATATTGCGATAGTTGGCACGAACCAAGGCATTGCGGAAATACCACGGATGTTTGGCAAATACCTCGTGATTGATTTCATATCCCATGGAACGAAGATACTGGATGGTAAAGATGGCTGTGGTGCGAGTATTCCCCTCGCCGAAGGCATGGATTTGCCAGATGTCTGATACGAATTTGGCAATATGCTCTATCTTCTCATCATCCGAAAGATTTTTGTATTGGAATTTCTTTTCTTGTTCGATTTCCCAATCTAAAGCAAGACGCAAGTCTTCCCAGTTGAGATAGCTTACGCTGTCGCCCTCCAATACCCATTCTTTCTTGGAAATGTCATATTGTCGGATTTCCCCAGCGTGCTTGAATACCCCCTCGAATATACGGCGATGCAAGGATACATATCCATTGGTATTGAACGCAAAGGTCTTGCTGGCGAGAATCTTCGCGATGTTGGCTGAAACCTTATCTGCCT
>ONZR01000654.1_pt1 | contig 13452 bp, 15 predicted proteins | sample 1671691 | NCBI WGS metagenome assembly ONZR01 (sample SAMN06348182, study PRJEB24527) | human gut metagenome | biome: human gut; feature: ankylosing spondylitis patient; material: feces | host: Homo sapiens | place: China | collected 2015-10 | reverse complement strand
CACCCTGCGGGATACATTGTGCAAATGATGAAAAAATATGTGTCACGGAATGATAACCAATGCAAATGATAAACATGACAAAACCCCGCCACAGAGCAGCTCTATGGCGGGGTTTACATATTATTGGATTACTCAAATCGCAGCAGCGTATCGACATCCTTACGCGCCGGAGCCTGCGGGTCCTGTGCCGGATGACCGAGTGCGATGAGCGCGGCCACTTCCTGACCCTCGGGGATTTCCACGACCTTGGCAACCTCGGCGGGATCGTAAATGTCCATGATGACCGTGCCGAGACCGAGCGCGTGCGCGGCAAGGCAGAAGGTCTGCGCGGCAACGCCCGCGTCAAAGGACTGCCAGTGGGCAGCAAGCGGGGTGCTGAACGAGCCGTCGCGCTCGTAGCCCGAGCGACCCTTGATCATGGTCAGCACGACCAGTGCCGGTGCACCGTGCGTGGTCTTCTGGTTGAAGGCGAAGTCCAGCATGCAGTCGTCCGCCAGCTTGTCCTTCTTTTCCTTGTCGGTCACAACGATGTAGCGCGCGATCTGCGTATTCTTCCAGCTCGGCGCAAAGGCAGCAGCTTCAACGACCTGACGAACCTCGTCCTCGGTCACAGGCTGCTCGGTGAACTTGCGGATGCTTCGGCGGGTTTTGATACATTCCAGTGCTTCCATGAGAATATCTTCCTTTTTAGAGTATGTTTGACTTTATTATAGCAGAGCGGAAAAGCAAGTGCAAGTTAATTATCTGCCATTACCTTAATATAGTAGCGGCGATGGCGCGGACCGTCGAACTCGCAGAAGTACACGCCCTGCCAGATGCCGAGGATAGGCTTGCCGTCCTCGATGAGCACGGTCTGGCTCGGGCCGACATAGCTGCACTTGAGGTGCGCGGTCGAATTGCCCTCGGCATGCCGGAACTCGCGTCGGTCGGGAAACGCCTCGCGCAGACCGAGCAGCAGGTCGTGCTGCACATCCGGGTCAGCGTTTTCGTTGATGGTGATACCGGCGGTCGTATGCGGGCAGTACACCACGGCAAGGCCGCTCTGCACGCCGCTTTCGCGGATGACTTCACGCAGTCTGGCGGTGATATTGTACATGCCCTCGTGATCGGTCGAGATGGAAAATTCCCTGGTTTTCATGCTCATTCTCCTCGGCTTTCGTGCAGATAGGTCGCTTCCAGATCGGAAAGGTGCAGCTTTACGGCAAGCGGGTACTTCTCGAATGCATGCGCGAGTGCGAAGCTGCCGCCCTTGACCGACTCGTCAAAGCCGCCCATGTGCCAGCGCACGGCGATCGCTTCCTCGGTGCGCAGCCGCATGAACCGCTCGATCAGGAACACGGATTTTTCGCCGTGACCGTACGGAAACTGGTCGTCTACTGCGTAAACCGGCACCTTTTCCCACTCGCCGCGGTCGTTTTTGCGGTTGCGGAGCTCGGTCTTGTAGAAACCGGCCTTGCACAGATCGTGCAGGAGCGAAACGATGGTGTAGCTTTCCAGATCGTCGGTTTCGGGATTGAAATGCTTGGAGATCAGCACGTTGTACACGTTGAGCGAGTGGTCGAGCAGACCGCCCTCATACGCAGCGTGGAACCGTGTGGACGCGGGGGCCGTGAAGAAATCCGTGCCCTCGAGCCACGCAAGCAGCTTTTCTGCGCCCGGACGATGGATGTTTTTGTTGTAGGTTTCGATGAAAATCTCTTTATTTGACATGTTGTTCCTCCATTCGGGTGCGGGCAAGCCGCAGAAGCGTATCCCGCCGATTGTCGGTCTGACCGTCTATTACGGCATCCAGCAGGGCGTGCAGCATTTCACCGACCGGTCTGCCGCGCAGACCGAGCGCCTGTAAATCGGCTCCGTTTACGGCAAGCTGCCGCAGTGAGAAGCATTGCTCCTGCGCGAGCACGCGGTTCAGCAGCGCTTCGGTATCAAACAGCTGCGCCACATAGTCGCGGCTGGTGCCCTGACCGACCGCATCGCCTTTTTTGATCGCCAGCAGGTCGCGGAACCGCGCCTCTCCGATGCGCGACAGGCTGCGCCGCACCAGCTTTTCGTTGTCACCGAGCGGTGTGTCGTGCCGCTCGACCAGCAGGAGAATGCGTTCGGTGTCCGCGCTCGAGAACCGCAGCCGCGGCAGGAGCTTGCGCGACAGCGCAAGGCTCGCCCTGGGATGTCCCCGGAAATGCCCGATGCCTTGCTCGTCCACGGTCTTGCAGGCGGGCTTGCCGCTGTCGTGCAGCAGCATCGCCCACCGGAGCACCGGCTCGGCCGGCACCTGACCGACCGCGCGCACGGTGTGCTCCCACACATCGTACAGGTGGTGCGGATTCTGCTGCTGACAGCCCTGCATGGGCGCGAGCTCGGGCAGGGCAGAGGTGATAAGGTCGGCATAAGCCATCAGCGTGCGCTGCACATAGCGGCCGCACAGCAGACCGGTCAGCTCCTCACAGATGCGCTCGGCGGCAATGCAGTCCAAGCGATGTACCTGCCGCCGCATGGCAGCGGCGGTTTCCGGCTCGATGGCAAAACCTAGCTTGGATGCGAAGCGCAGTCCGCGCAGGATGCGCAGCGCGTCCTCCTGAAATCGGGTGTCTGCATCACCGACTGCGCGCAGAACGCCGTTTTTGAGGTCGGTTTGCCCGCCAAACGGGTCGCACAGACCGCGTTCCGGGTGCCACGCCATCGCACCGACCGTGAAATCCCGACGGGCCAGATCTTCACGGATGTCGGTGACAAAGCGCACGCCGTCCGGATGCCGTCCGTCCGAGTAGCCGCTCTCCGTGCGGTAGGTGGTAATCTCGAGCGGGCCGCCGTCCGTGAGTACGGTCAGCGTGCCGTGCCTGAGTCCGGTCGTGAGCACACGCGCGTCCGCGAACACAGCCTGCATCTGAGCCGGAGACGCGGACGTACACAAGTCCCAGTCGTGCGGTTCGACTCCGCGCAGACTGTCGCGCACGCAGCCGCCGACCGCCCACGCCTCAAATCCGGCACGCTCTAATCGCCGGATGGCGTGTGCCGCGTGTTCGGGCAGCTGCATCACTTTTTGTCCTGCTTCAGCTTGTACGAGCTGCCGTCCGGATTGATAACCACCGTGTGGTCCAGCTGTGCCTTCAGGCTCTTGCGGAAATCGGCAACGTACTCCGCGCGGAGCTCCTGCTGTTCCTTCTTCTCCGTGTCGGTCAGTCCTTCGGTCTTGGCCTTTTTGGCAAGCGCATTGATGCGTGCAATTTTTTCGTCTGTCATATTGCAAAATCTCCTTGATTATCCTTATGCTATCTTTATATTATATCAAATTTCTATCCGTAATGAAAGCCTTTTGCGGACGCTGAGCAGCCGTTTCCGGTTATACCGCTGAATCCACGCGAACGGCAGGTTCGCCAGCTGAATTGCAAGCGCAATGACCGCATACCGGATGAGCCACGCCGTCCGGTCGGCGCTCAGCAGACAAAAAACGAGCGATACCCAGCCGAGCACACCGATCACATAATGAATCACCTCCGCACGGCAGGTGATGAACAGAAAACGGTCGAGGTATGCCGTATCCCGCCCGGATTTGAGGTGCCGCTTGTCAAATTCGGGATTGAACTGCGGCAGCCGGTCCTTCCATTTCGGCAGACCAATCTTGCGGAAAACCCGCATTTCCCAGTCGGAAACCGTGAAAAACCGTCGGTTCGGGTCGAACCACCGCGTCTGCACATCCTTCGGCAGAGCGCAGAATACGCCAGCCATACCGAAATGCAGTCCGACCCAGAACGCTGTATTCAGCAGGGTAATGAGCAGATCCTTCATGCGGTTTGCCTCCCTTCGTACTGCCTCTATCATACCATGATATCGCCGTTTGTTCAACCGAACTGCCTTGACCGACAGGCTTCTGCATGCTACAATGAATGGAGATTCTTCTGTGTTAAATCATAGTAAAGAGGTAGTTTATATGAAAATCGAAACAAAATGCCTGCATGAAGGCTACAAGCCGGAAAACGGCGGTCCGGGCGTCATGCCGATCGTGCAGTCCACCACTTACCGCTTTGACTCGACCGCAAAGATCGCGTCCCTGTTCGATATGCCGATGGAGTGCATCTACTCGCGCTTTGCCAACCCGACCTGCGATGCGGTAGAGAAGAAGATCGCGTCCCTCGAGGGCGGCGTCGGCGCGATGCTGACTTCCTCGGGTCAGGCGGCATCCCTGCTGTCCATCCTCAACCTGTGCTCGGCAGGCGACAGCTTCATCGCGGCTTCCACCATCTACGGCGGCACGATCAACCTGTTCGGCGTAACGCTCAAAAAGCTGGGCATCGAGTGCATCTGGGCGGACGCAGAGGCAAGCGAGGAGGAAGTGCAGAAGCTGTTCAAGCCCAACACCAAGGCTGTGTTCGGTGAGACGCTGGCCAATCCTGCGCTGACCGTGTTCGACATTGAAAAGTGGGCGAACATCGCGCACAAGAACAACGTGCCGCTCATCGTGGACAACACGTTCGCAACGCCGGTGCTGTGCCGGCCGATCGAATGGGGCGCGGATATTGTCATCCACTCCACCACCAAGTACATGGACGGCCATGCCGTACAGGGCGGCGGCGTGATCGTGGACGGCGGCAAGTTTGACTGGGCGGCATCGGGCAAGTTCCCGGATTTCACCGAGCCGGACGAAAGCTACCACGGCGTGGTCTACACCCGCGAGTTCGGCGCGATGGCGTACATCATCAAGGCGCGTATGCAGCTGATGCGCGACTTCGGCTGCTATCCGGCGGCGCACTCGGCGTTCCTGCTCAACCTCGGTCTGGAGACCCTTCCGGTGCGTATGCGCCAGTACTGCGAGAACGCGCTGACCGTTGCCAAGTTCCTCGAGTCGAGCGACAAGATCGCATCCGTTCGCTATCCCGCACTGCCGGGCAACGAGCACTACGAGCGTGCGCAGAAGTACCTGCCGCTGGGCACCTCCGGCGTTATGTCCATCGACATCAAGGGCGGCCGCGCTCCGGCGATGAAGTTCATGGACAGCCTCAAGCTGGCGTGCAATGAGGTTCACGTTGCCGACATCCGCACCTGCGTGCTGCATCCGGCGTCCGAAACCCACCGTCAGCTGACCGATGAGCAGCTGGTTGCCGCAGGTATTGAGCCGGGCATGGTGCGTATTTCGGTCGGTCTGGAGAATGTTGAGGACATTATCGCTGACCTCAAGCAGGCGCTTGACACCCTCGATTAAGACGATTTCATCGTCTTAATCGAAGAGAACGTACCGAACACGTTCGGATACGTCCCATACGAACATCGGCGCGTCGCACGGCGGCACACCGATGTTCTTTCTTGTATAAAAAGTCAGGCGCATGTCCTGACTTTTTATGAATTTCTGCGAAATTCTATTAAATGCGCGCTACGCGCAAAAAGAAAGGTTAAACTATGCGTATTCGCTCTATTGAGGCATCCGACCGTGAATTCTTTATCGACCGCTGCCATGCGTTCTACAAAACGCCTGCCTGCGACCATGAAATCCCGCAGCAGAACGCCGAACGCACGTTTGAGCTGCTCCTGCACGGCACGCCGTATGCGGACTGCCTGATTGCCGAGGACGAGAACGGACAGCCGTGCGCGTACTGCCTGCTGGCGCTGACCTGGTCGAACGAGGCAGGTGGCTTGTGCGTCTGGCTGGAGGAGATCATGGTGGATGACGAGCAGCGCGGCAAGGGCATCGGCAGCAGGATCATCGCCGCGGTGCACGAAAAGTACAACACAGCCGCGCGTTATCGTCTGGAGGTAACAGAAAGCAACGTGCGGGCAAGTGCCCTCTATCACATGCTCGGCTTTGAGGATTTGGAGTACAGGCAGATGATACTGGACACGCCGCCGCTCGGCTAAGCAGATCGTTGGTATTTTTGTCACAAACTTGTTACAAATTACCTCTTGATTTTGTGCACTAAGCGCACTATAATAAAGACATCAAAAGGAAGGAAGGTGGGTCCGATGGACAGTGAAATTCAGCAGTACGCGGGAGATATCCTTGCACATCCGCGTTTTCAGCAGCTTCGCACGTTCTGTCACCACGGACTGGACAACTCTGTGTATGACCATTCCGTTGCGGTAGCAGAAGCAGCCTGTCAGATCGCCCGCCTGATGCGTCTGTCGGAGAGCGAAACGGCTTCGGTTGTCCGTGCCGCGCTGCTGCATGACTTTTTCGGCTATGACTGGCACGGCGAGCGCTTTCGCCGTTATCTGAGCCATTTTTCCGGCGTGCACCGCATTGCCCACATGCACGGGTTCATTCACGGCCACATCGCAGCCGACCGCGCCAAGCATACCTTCGGTCTGTCCGAGCGGGAGTGCGAAGCCATTGCACGGCACATGTTTCCGCTGGCGGCCATGCCGCGCACAAGAATCGCGTGGATCGTCACCGTGGCGGATAAAGCCGTGGCGTCCAAGGAAATGACCGCCGCTGTCGGCGGTTACGTCTCGCACGCGTACCATAAAATTTTCGCATAAAAAGCACCCGATCTCCATTGTGTCTGTTGGAGATCGGGTTTTTGTTATTCGTAGATGGAGTCGATGATGGATTTCATTTCGTCAACAGATATGTCACCGCCAAAACCAACTTCATAGCGACCAAGCATGGTTACTGCATTCAAGTGCTCTAAATTATGCATGATATACCATGTTGTACCGCCTTTTTGGTATTCAATGACAGGACGGCTGTCTTTTTCAATATGACTCGCGCCGAGTTCTTCTGTGATAGTATTTACCGTTATTATGAAACCGGACCTATCGGGGTCTGCGGTGTATTCATAATAGGCAAGAATATCGAGGGTGTTAAAGCGATAGTCTTTGTATACGTTGATTTGATTCAGTACATACCCTTGCGGAATCTTCTTCGGTACGATAGGAGAGTTTATGCCTAAACCGTGTAATGCGGTCTGAACATCTGTGTTGATAATGTCAAAATTCTCTGTTACATGCGAAGTGTCCCAAGTGGATTTCGTTTTTTCCAAACCTACGTCGGACAAGTCTGTATCCGGTACATCTGCATATTCCGGGTCTACTTCTTCATGTACCGGTATCGGGTTTGCCGCCGAACCGAGCGGAGCATTCGGGTCATACTCTACTGTACTATCTTCCGGTGCATGGTTTTCCTCATAGCTTGCGGATGTACCATCCGGAAAATGCGTATAGCCGTCCTCGGTGGTCTCAAAATCGTCATGTCCGCTCTGGAAAAAGCCGAACGTTTCGGAATCCCACATCGCTGCATAGTCGAACGGATTGTGTCCGGTAGCCAGCGCAAACACGGTTCCTGCGGCGAAAACAGCCGCCGCGACAACAAAAACGCGGTAGCACAGCCGCCGCCCGCGGTGCGGCTTGACGAAAAATTCCTTATGGTCGGCCTTGAACTTTTTGAGCGACGCTTCTGTGTCGATTTCCGGCGCGTCCGTCTGCGTCTGCAAATACTGCTCGAGCGCAGGCAGAGCCGCATCACCGTTTTCGCAAACGTCGTCCATCAGCCGGAACAGCTCGTCAATCTGCTTAGAATCCTGCATTGTCGTCACTCCTTTCCATAAGTTCGGCGCAGTGCCGCCGTGCACGTCTGTACTGGCTGCGGCAGGCGGTCTCGGAAATGCCGAGTTTTTCCGAAATGGTGGAATAGTCCATGTCCTCAGCGAGCCGCAGGGTCAGAATGCGCTGTTCGGATTCGGATAAGCCCTTTGGCAGCATACCGGAAAACGGTATCAGCTCGGGTTCGGCTGCACGCAGAATGCTTTCCTCAAGCGGCGCGGCCGCGTGTCTGCACTGCGCGCGGTATTCGCTGATGGCGTTGTTTTTCAGCACACGGAACAGCCACTTGACCGGCTGCTCGTGCTCCATCACGCTGTTTATCCTGGCCAGCAGGATGAGAAAGGTGTCGGCCACAATGTCCTCGGCAATATCGCGGCTGCCGACAATGGGCAGAACGGTCTGCACCATCATCCTGTAATACTTTGTATATGATTCCTCGAAAAAGAGGATTTGCTCCTGTGTCAATTTGGTTCCCCCTCGGGTTGAAAATGATACCATTCAATTATACAACGCCTGAGCGGGATTTTCTGTGGCAAATTTTTTGAAAAAAATTCGTAGCGGTTTGTTGTCACAAAACGGCGCTCCCGGTCGTTATAATAGTATCAGGAAAATAGATTGACAGAATATGATTTTTGTTGTATACCATAGGTATGGATAGAAAAAACTGTATTTTATTATGTGGAGGGGCAATTATGACTAAGTTCAAGAAAATCGTAAGCGGCACACTTGCAGGCTGCCTGATGGCGTCCGCACTGATGATGAGCGCAGGCGCAGCAAATGTGCAGACCTATATACCGTCGGGTACGGTGCAGGCAGCTGCACAGAATACGGCGCAGACCCGCACCGCCGTAAAAATCAATCCGCAGAGCGCGGACATCTATGCAGAGGGCATTCCGGCTGCCTTCCCGAGCGAGGACGGCAAGACGGTTTACACGGCGCTGAGCTACAACGGCTCGACCTATATGCCGCTGCGCACGGTTGGCCGCTGGATGGGCAAAAATATCTCGTGGGACAGTGCATCGCGCACGGTATTCCTGTCGGGTACTACGGAAAAGTCCTATCCGTGTGCGGATGACGATGCGTACCACAAGGAAGGCGTGAAATATGTCGGTGCGACCGGCACGGCTACGCTCGATAAGGGCGTGAAGGTGCTCGTGGACGGCAAACAGCAGACCTTCAAAAACCAGAAGGGCGAGACGATTTATCCGCTGTTTTACCGGAATTCCATCTATCTGCCGCTGCGCAACATCGGTGAGCTGACCGGCATGGACGTAACGTGGTACAGTGCCAAGGCGGAGAACGACGTGAATGCCATCTTCCTGCGGATGCCGCTTTCGGACAGCAAGCGCGCCGAAATGGAAGCCTACGCGACGAACCTCATGAAGCAGCTGCTCGATATGCGAACGGATATGCAAAAGTTCAAGAATTGCGATTCTGCGGTGAAAAACGGCAGTTATACCGACTATGTAATTACCGATAAGGCGGCTGCTATGGCGGCTCTGGATTCCATCAAGCGCAAGGCGCAGACCATCCGCAGCGGCATGACCGAGCAGGCCAACCCGATCCGCTACTACAACAGCAGCCTGATGAACGAACTGGATTTTCTCATCAATAACGCGGATACCGTCATGGACCGCGTGAAGAACGGACGGGTCGTGGTCGGCAGCAGCAATCCGGATACGAGCGTAGTCGATCAGACCGCTGTTATGTTCGGCGCGGATGATACCATGCTTGACTGCGAACGGATGGTTCGCATGCTGCGGCAGAATATGGATAGACTGTTTTAACAGGCAAACAAAAGAAGCTGAGACAAAATCTCAGCTTCTTTTTATGTTATCCGCCGCAGACCGAGCAGGCGGTGTAACCCTGCCGCTTGGCCTCGGAAAGCGACATTGGAATCTGGCTTTTCTTCAAATACCGGCAGCCGGCGCTGTGATATTTAGAGCCGGTGTTCGTGATGTAAACCGTTTCGCTCTGGTCGTCCGAGCTGCTGTAGGCTGCCGGGACGGACGCAGAACTGCCGCCGCTCGACGAACTGCCCGAACTCGAGCCGGACGAGGAACCGCTCGATGCACCTGCTTTGAGCGTATCCACCTGTTTCTGTAAATCCGCCTTCTGGCTCGTGAGCGTGTCCACCTGACTTTGCAGGCCGTTCTTCTCCTCGGTGAGCGAAGCCACCTGCGCTTTCAAACCGTCAATGGCCGGCTGGGATTCGTCCACCTGCGCCTGCAGGTCGGAGACCGAGCCTTCCAGATGGTTTACCTGCGACTGCAGGGAAGCGGTCTCGTTCATCTGCTCCGCCAGATGATGATAATAGGTGTACGATGCACCGCCTAAAATGCAGTTCAGCAGCAGAGAAGCCGCGATTATAAGCGTTTTCAGTGTGTTTTTGTCAAATTTTTTGCCATCCATGGATGTCCTCGCTCCTTTCAGTCCGGTTTCATTGTATCGCCTAAAATCTGGCTGTGTAAATGCGGCAGAGCGAATTGTCGATATCTGTCGAACTTATGGCAGCACTTTTGCGGCGATGTTTGTATAATTTTCGTGTCTAACATTGAAAAACAGTCGGGAAGTGTGTATAATGAAACTAACTGAAAGTATCTGAGGATATGCAAAGTTATTTCTCATTTTGGAGCGTAAAAATTTATGGCATATGAAAAAAACAGACGCCGCCCTCCGGTCGAGGATGACGGCACGCTGATCGAGGGGCGCAACGCCGTCCTCGAAACGCTGCGCGCAGGCCGTGCAGTGGATAAGGTGTTTGTGGCCGAAGGCGCACACATCGGTGATGTGGCGGCAGAAGCGCGCAGGCATCGCGTTCCGGTCGTCACCTGCGACCGGCGCAAGCTGGACGGCATGAGCCCGACCGGCAACCATCAGGGCGTTATCGCACAGGCGGCGGCACAGGAGTACGTCTCGCTCGACGATATTTTCCGCGTCGCCGAGGAGCGCAGTGAGGTGCCGCTCATCGTTGTCTGCGACGGCATCGAGGACCCGCATAATCTGGGTGCCATCATCCGTTCGGCAGAGACCGCAGGCGCACACGGCGTTATCATCCCGAAGCGCAGAGCTGTCGGTCTGACCGCGGCTGTCGCTCGTTCGGCGGCGGGCGCACTCGCGTATGTCGGCGTACACAAGGCAAACAACCTTGCGTCCACGCTCGACGAACTCAAGGAACGCGGTGTATGGCTGTTCGGCGCGGAGGCTGACGGTACGGTCGGCCTGTATGACGCACCGTTTGATCGCCCGACCGCCATCATCATCGGCTCGGAAGGACAGGGCCTCAGCCGCCTGACCCGCGACAAGTGCGACTACATCGTCAGCATCCCGATGAGAGGCCGTGTCAACTCGCTGAACGCATCCAACGCGGCGGCTGTGCTGCTGTTTGAGGCGCTTCGCCGACGTACACAGGGCAATTAAGGGGGAAGTGAACATGGATAGAAAAGACGATATGGATCTGGAATCGCTGAAAAATATGCTCAGCGACGTACCGGATACCGATGAATTTGATCTGGATTCCATCATCGCCGAGGTGTCCGGTCAGGCGCCCGCAAAGGCGGCAGAGCCAATGCCTAAGGCAGCGGCAGAGCCGGAAAAGCCGGTCGAGCCGCAGCCCGCACCGGCGGCAGAGACCAAGGCAGAGGAGCCAAAGACGGCTCCCAGAAATAAGAAGGATAAAACGGCAAAGAAGGCCGCAGAGACCGCAGCAGCCGCCGCCGAACACGAGTCTGTTGAAGAAGCGCGCGAAGCGCGCATCGCGGCGCGCGAGCAGAAAATGGAAGAGCGTGAGCGCAGGACCGCGCAGAAGATCGCCGAGCGGCAGGCACGCCGCGAGGCCAAGCTGGCAGAAAAGGAAGCTGCCGAGAAGGCCGCCGAGCAGCAGGAGATCGTGGAAGAAGCCGCTGCCGAGGAAGCAAGCCGCAAGGCAAGCATCTCGCGCAAGCAGGCAAGAGCGGCACGCATTGCCGCCGATCAGGCCGAGGAAGAAGAAGAGATCAAGCTGGTCGATCCCGAGGTAGCTATGCACGCGGCACGCCGCCGTTCGGGCATTCTGTCGTTCCGGTCGCTGCTGGTGCTGATCCTTGCCGCAGCTGCCGCGTATCTCAGCTTTGCACCGAGCTTTGAGGCACTGCCGCTTCCGGTCGTGCTCGATATTCTGCAGAACCCGACCATCGGCATCGGCGCACTGGCTGCCCTGCAGATCCTGGCGCTGCTGATTGGTATTGATGTGTTCGGCAACGGCTTTTCCTCGCTGCTGCATGGCCGTCCGGCACGCGGCACGCTCGTGTCGTTCGCGGCGCTGGCATCGCTGCTGCACTGTGCCTCTCTGCTGGTATTTCCGGATCAGGGCGGCGTCGCCGTACCGTACACGGCGGTTTCCATCCTTCTGCTTTACGCCGAAATGCGTGAGGCACGCGGCCGCAGTCTGGCACAGGCGCGTTCTTATCGTGCCGTCTGCGAGGCAGAGCAGCCGCTGGCGGTTTACAGCCACTACGACAGCGAGATTGACGCGTGCAACGCCGTCAAGTGCCCGCTGTATGATGCAAGCTCGTTCCTGACCGAGATCGAGCGCCCGGACACGGTTGACCGCTTCTCGCTCATCTACACGCCGATCGCACTGGCGCTGGCAATCATCCTGTCGCTGGTCGCTTCGTTTAACTGCGGCGAGCCGGTGCGCTTCTTCTGGGCGTTCTCGGCGATCCTGTCTGTGTCTGCTCCGATCGGTCTGCTGTGCGCGTTCGGCGCAAGCTACAAGAACACCGCAAGCCGCCTGCTGCGCTCGGGTGCAGCCATTGCGGGTGCGCGTCAGGCCAACCTGCTGCGCGGCACGGAGAAGGTCATGCTGCTCGAGAACGATCTGTTCCCGACCGGCTCGATCGAGCTTGAGGCCATCGACAATCTGGGCCGTATCACGGACGAGCAGATTCTCGGCTGTGCAGCCGCGCTGACCGAATCCGCCGGTCTGGAACTGGGCCGTGTGCTGACCGATACCACGAAAGAGCGCTTCGGCATCACCTTCACCGCGCGTGACGTGCGTCTGGTCGAGGGCGGTGTAACCGGCGCTGTCGGCACCAGCCGTATCGTGCTCGGCACGGCGGCGCTCATGGTCAAGATGGGCGTTCCGATCGAATCCGGCCATAAGGGTCAGATCAATATGTATCTGGTTGTGGATAACGCGCTCGCAGGCGTGCTGACCATGCGTTACCAGACCACCAAGAATACCTATAAGGCGATGCGCCTCATGCGCCGCATGCACATGAATGCGGTCCTCGCCGTTCGCGATTTCAATATCTCCCCGGCGATGATCGAGGAGGAGTTTGACCTCCGACGCGGCTTTGCCGACCAGCCGGACCCGGCTGGCGTGGATCGTCTGCTGAATCCGAATTACGCCAAGGGCGATGCACCGGCAGCTATCCTCACCCGCGAGGGTGCCGGTCCGTTCATGCAGGTGCTCCGCGGCGCGGATAAGCTGGCGGGCGCCGTCCGCTCGGCGCTGACGCTCGGCACGTTCGCCGGCCTGCTCGGTATGCTGATCGTGTTCTACCTGCTGTACCAGAACGCCGCAGACGCGCTTCCGGTGATGAATATCCTGCTGTATCAGCTTATTTGGTACATTCCGGTGTTTATTATCACCCAGCAGACGAGATAAGACATAGAAAAAACCTCCGTATGGTTCGTACGGAGGTTTTTTGCGTTTTCTGGCAGTGATTAGGCGGGGAACGCAAACTGCATCAGCGGGTTCGCCCTTTCCGGGCGGCACCTTTTTCTTTGCACCGGCTGAGCGGGGTGCGCGAACTGCCGATAGCGGGTTCGCCCTATCTGGGCGGCTCCTTTTCTGCACCGGCTGAGTGGGGTACTCGAACTGCCGCAGGCGTGTTCGCTCCTAACGGGCGGAGAGTTTTTCGCTGAACCTCAGCGGGG
>ONZR01000653.1_pt1 | contig 13456 bp, 10 predicted proteins | sample 1671691 | NCBI WGS metagenome assembly ONZR01 (sample SAMN06348182, study PRJEB24527) | human gut metagenome | biome: human gut; feature: ankylosing spondylitis patient; material: feces | host: Homo sapiens | place: China | collected 2015-10 | reverse complement strand
GCAAGAAGTTTGAAATCTCCGGAGTTGACAATGCAGAGAAGTTGGAACAAGACTTCCTGGGCACCTTGCGTTCTCAGAAGGTCAATGAAGCTGTTGATGCAAAGAGCATGCTTTATCATATAGATGGACACAGGTTTTTCTGGATGGATTTGGTGGAGATTCCAGGCAGAAGCGTGAGAGAAGCCCGAACACGCTATACCTATCGCATTCCTGAGCAAGAGAACCTTTGGGAGTATTTTCAGATTATGATCAGACGATTGCGCCTAATAGTAGATACTCCTTTCATGATGAACGATGAGGGTTTCAATGTGGAAGACCGCTCGCAGTTTAAGATTTTGCGAGAAGCATTAGTCAATATGCTCTCTCACTTCGATCCATTCAGCACCATTCACTCCTGCATTCATATCTATACCGACAGAGTCGAGTTCTTCAATGCCGGTGGCTATCCTGTGCCAATATCTCAACTGGGCAACCATCTCTACTCCAATCCTCGCAACCCAATTATTGCCAAGATATTCAGACTGGTGAACCTATCTGAAACCATCGGTTATGGTTTTGACATGATGAACGAGTGGAAAGAAATCACAGGCAATGACGTGACTTTTGAGAGCGATATTTGTACCAGCACTGTCACTTTTTGGCTGGATAGTGACAGAGCTAGTAACAGAGCTAGTAACAGAGCTGAAGAAGATACATACATAGATGCTACAGACAAAGCTGTATCCATTCTCAAATTTTGCAAAGACCCGAAATTCAGAAAAGATATATTCGAGCTACTCGGTGTTACTTATCAATCAAAGAACTTCAAGGCCTTCATCGAGCCTCTGTTACTTCATGATTATCTGGAACTTACGGTACCAGACAAGCCGACAAGTCCTAAGCAGCAATACAGAACGACCAAAAAGGGTTTGTTGTTCTTGGAGACAATATAAACAATACGACTCTGTCGCTTTTTTAGTACTGAACGACAGAGTCAACGATATAGTCAACGACAGAGTCAGACATTTCAAGCTCTGTTACTTTTCGTAAAATCGTAACAGAGCTAGTAACAGAGCTATAGTAACTATGTCGGTAACCATGTTGGTAACTATGTCACAAAAAAGAATAAAAATAAAGTTCATCTCTTCGAGAAAGATTCTTCACTACTTTGGGATGCAGTGATAAACGTAGATCCATGGAAATTCAGAATCATGCTACAGGTATGCCAAGGACAATTACGATGAAGGCATCAAGACTGGCAGCAAGCGAGAATTTGGGTATGAGTGGAATGCCGATGACATGCAAAAGCATCAAGAAAAAATGCTAATTTTCATTATGAAGCCAACACTATAGAAGTCACAAAAGCAACAACAATTCTGCAAAAAGTGCCGATACTGGTGCCAAAAGTGCTTAAAAAATCGACTTTTGGCACCACTATCGGCACTTTTCTATGTTTTTCTGCTTATTTTTCGATATTTTATAGTATCTTTGCCCCATCATCAAAACGACAAAAGATATGCAGCAAAATATAATCGGAAGAAAGCGAGAAATCAACTTGTTGGAGAATTGCATCAACTCCAATAAGTCTGAGTTTGTCGCCATCTATGGCAGAAGAAGAATTGGAAAGACCCATCTTGTAAAGCAACTATTGGGCAAATCATAAATATAAACTAACTAAGCCCCTTTTTAAAGTGGGTTCAGTAATTCTAATATATCTGCTTATGTTAATATTTCTCCCAAAAGACAAAATAGACATTATGCAAAGAATGATTATCACTCTTTGCATAATGTCTATTCCTTTTTTCCAATCGTTTTCTAAAAGGTATTCAAAGACAAACTTAAAGATAGATATTCCTTCTGAGAATATTCATTTTAGAATGCAAGTATATAAAGGCAAAAACTATTTCATTTTACCGAAAGTAGCTTTAAACTCTTTAAATAAATATATGGATAATGAAAGAATTTGGCAATGGCAGAAAACATATATTATTGGCAAATCAAATGTAATATTAGACAGTTTAAAAGTTGGAGACATCGTTGGAGATATATGTACTGGTTTTTATAAAATTCGTAAGAAAACTTCTTTTAGATTATTATATTTTATTCCACCACAAAAAATAGGATATGTCATATTACCTTATATGTATAATGAAAAAGCAAATAGACTTTATGTTAAAAATATTAGTGATTATATAACTACACCGGATACAAAATACCTCTATTCTATAGATGATAATCACCTTATATGGATAGAAAATACACCATCTTATGAAAAAATACCGAATGAAGTATGTCGTTTGCAGATATATAATCATCCACCTCTAAGCGTAGAGAGAGAATTAAAGGAAGAATATTTTAAGAAATAAGAGTTCTAATGGCTTAAAACACAACTAAATAACTTTGCTTGAAAGGGGAAAATAAAATAAAATTCGAGAGTGTAAACTAAACTGTGTCAAACTACAATAAATGTAGTTTGACACAGTTTTTTAATTATGGACAACTTATAAATCGTTTACTTTAATAAAGAGTTTAAATGGAACAGCCGTGGAAACAAGGAGAACATGCAGCTCAGTTCTTCCTCTAGCCTCAATGCCAAGCTTTACAAGGCTTTCTGCAAGAATCGTTTCTCGGTTACGCTTGAAGCTAACGACATCTTCAACAAAAGCAATCGTGACATACGATTCTACAATAAGGATGTTACGTTTTGGCAAAGCAGCACTAGCGATATCCGTTCCTTGCTCTTGACATTCCAGTATAACTTCAATACGTCAAGAAGTCGATACAAGGGTCAAGGTGCTGGTAATGAGGAATTGAATCGCTTCAAATAATTCTAAAGAGCCTAATCTTTCTCCTCCAACCATTCTTCCAGCACCTGGCAATACTCATCGTTTTGCTCGGCAAATGGCATGTGTCGGGCTCCTACGAAGAGATGCCACTTGGAATCTTGGATACCATCATAAAGTGTCTTTGCTACCAATGGAGTACAGAGGTCGTTGGTGCCACTCATCACCAAGCAAGGCACTTGGATTTCGCCCAGACAGTCGGTGTAATCATAATCACGGAGCGTACCTGTAGGAGTGTATTCGTTTGGTCCCCAACCATGGAGATAAGCCTCAGCACCAGCACGCTTCTTCCGGCGAAGACACTCTGGACTATCCTCCGTCACCTCACTGGCACAATGCAAGAGCATGAAGTGCTCATTCGCCTTGGCATACGCCTCGCTCGAAAAGTCATCCTTCGCCTCAGCCTCGGCAATGGCACGCTGGTCTTCCTCCGACATAAACTTAATCATGCGATGTTGCTCACTTGCCCAAAGCTTGCTGCTCGAAAGAGTGCTGCTGAGGATGGCTGACTTCACGCCCTTTGCTTGCTTCTCTATCAGATAGATGATGGCGAGCATGCCACCCCACGACTGTCCCAAGAGATGAAAATGGTCGATGTGGAGATAGTCGATGAGCACACAGAGTTCGTTGAGCCAAGTCTCAGGAGTCCAGAGTTCGGGATGTCCCTCCACAAATGAGTTGCCACAGCCCAACTGGTCGTACATGATGACAGCTCTACCTGATTCCGCTACCCTATCCAATAGCTCGAAATAGTTGTGGGTACTGCCTGGTCCACCATGCAAGAGGATGATAGGGCTCTTGCCCTCCTCTGTTTTACCTACGATACGATAATATGTTTGATAGCCCATGAAGGGCATATATCCTTCTTTGATTTCCATTGTCTTCAAATGTTTTTATTGTTACCTAAACTGTGTTATCTAATTTTGCTGCTCCTATACCTTATTATATAGTCCCTCATTTTCCTTACGCAAGAACTCTGTCATTCGTTCCTTTGAAGGCACATTGAGTTGATACTTGGAGATAAACACGCTCTCGTCCAAATCGAGCAAGGAGTATTCTGCCATTTCTCGTCCTACTGCTGAGCAAAGGAGGATACCGATTGGGGGATTATCATCTGGCTGCATGATATTCTTGCGATAGTAAGCAAGCTTGCAAACCCAAGAACTTAAAGGTAAATGGCGACTTGATGTCAAGGGCGAGCGTATCTGTCTCAGCCTTGCCATCCACCAACTTAGCCAACGCCTCAGGCTTTTGACTCCATCCACTGCGGAAATAATAGTTGGAATCAATCTGGCGTTGCAATTCTCTGACACTCCAAGTGCCACGAATTGCCATCGTCTCATAGAAAGCACGCTCCAAAGGGTCAGTAATAGGGAGAATGGCAACTAAATGAGTAAAAGACAACTTATTAAAAAGCAAGTTTGACTTTACTGCCAATGGAGCTATTTTGTTAGAGACTGCAACACCTCCAAATTGGTCAGTCAGTGACTGACCAATTCTATTTTGCTTTAAATCAGCTATTTGCAATTGGTCAGTCACAGATTGTCCAATTTGACTTTGAGACAACAAGAAGCCAGCAACCTCTTTATCCAAGTGTGAATATACTTGATAAAATTGACGATAGATTTTCAATGTTGTCACACTATACTTCTTTTTACCAAGTCTTTCAGAAAGGCTTTTCAAAAGTTGCTCACCATACTTTGCTCTATCAGCTCCCTTCTGCTCATACTCCACAATATAATAGCCCGTCAACCAAGCCTTGGCTGTGACGTGGCGATTAATCACTAAGCGAGCATTGTTCTGCAATACATCTTGCGTTTGCTGAATATGGGCTACAAGACCATCGAAGTCATTGTTTTGCGCCATTTGAGTTTCATTATTCTTCATATTCGGTGGAGTTTTGGAAAGACATGTATATCACATTTATCATGTGCACTTATTACAATGTGCAAAAATATAAAAAATATGGCAATTAAACAAATATATCTTGCTTATTTTATCAAAAGAACTTAAATAATTTGGCTGTTTTTAGCTAATGCAATATCTTTGCAAACTGAAATAATCATGAAACCAAATAAAAATAGAATATATGTTTAGTGGAATCGTAGAAGAAATGGCCACCGTAGTGGCGATTAAGCAGGATAAGGAGAACATCGACTTTACCCTGAAATGTTCGTTCGTAGATGAACTCGGCATCGACCAGAGCGTAGCGCACAATGGCGTCTGCCTCACCGTGGTGGAAATCAAGGACGGCACCTATACAGTTACAGCCATGAAGGAAACCCTCGACCGCAGCAATCTGGGACTGCTCAAGGTGGGCGACAAGGTGAACGTAGAGCGTTCGATGGTGATGAACGGCCGCCTGGATGGTCACATCGTTCAGGGCCATGTAGATGAAACAGCCAAATGCATCGCCATGAAGGATGCAGACGGTTCAACCTACTTCACTTTTGAGTATGAGCTTAACAAAGAGATGGCGCGTAAGGGATATTTCACCGTAGATAAGGGCAGCGTAACCGTGAACGGCGTTTCGCTCACCGTATGTGAGCCAACCGACAACACCTTCACCGTAGCCATCATCCCTTATACCCGCGAGAATACCAACTTCTGCAACATTGAGGTAGGAACCGTGGTGAATATCGAATTCGATATTCTGGGCAAATATATCGCAAGACTCAAGAGCTTCGAATAAGAGGGTGTAAGCAGATTTTAGGCACGGATTACACGGATTACACGGAGATTTAAGACGATAATGCAAAAAACGCATTTATAATTTAAAGGAAAATCCGTGTAATCCGTGCCTAATCTATATACAGGGGAGATGATTCAACCACCCTCGCTACTTTCTTCTAATCGTCAAATCGATGGTTTCAGGATGCTTCTCCTTGAAATCCTTCACATCATCAACAACCAGTACCAGATAGCCGCCGCCACCTGCACCCGGCATCTTCCAGGCATGAACCTCAGGCAGGGCAGAATATTTATCTATAAATCCCTGCACACAACCCTGAATCATGGCTGGGAACATGGCAACCTGCGCATCAAACGAAGCCTTGAAGGCAGAGGCAAACGCAGAAAGATCCCTGTTGAGAATCGCATTCCAGCAATCATCGGCAGCCTTGGCAAGATTCTTCACCTTAACCTCGTTGATATCCTTGCCTTCAATCACAGAACAGCCCGGACGACGTGGCTCCATCGGAATCATGCAGACGTGGCTCTCTACCCAAGAGAGAACATCCTCGTCATCGCAAGTCTCAAACTTATCAGGCCAGAAACGGTTGTCATAATGATGGCGCACCAATCCAGGCATGCAGATACCGATGGAATCCTGGGCACCGCTGATGATGCCGTCGCTGCGCTCCGGGTCGTTTTCGAAACAGAACACCAGTTTGGCAAGAATCTCAGGATTCATATCAGGCAACTTCACCGGCCATATCTTCTTAATCATGTTGCGGGTTGAAGTAGAAAGACCACAGCGTTCACGCACCTCGAAGGTAGGAATAAGCGACATGGTTATCGCCCAGCCCGGCGCATAGCAACTTACGTAAGGCTGGTCAATCCAGGTGCCCGCCAGGTCAAGACGGGTAGGAAGCTGGCAGGTAGAATCCTTGATATCAGTGCTCGAACGCGCCTTCAAGCCCTCGGCAGGCGTACGCTCCAGCACCACATACTCAATGCCACGCTCCTCGCAGAACTTGCGCTTGGTATCGTTGCTACCATCGGCATTCACCACAAAGATATCCGGCTTCACCATATCCACCGTAGGGATAAAGTCCATAATGCCATCCCCCTGGTTGATGTAGGCATCCTTCACGTATTTAATAGACTTCACCATGAAGAGACGCTCCTGTTCAGGATAGAACGTCTTATGGTGCTTATAGCCAAGAATCGTCTGGTCGGAACCGATACCAACGTATAGGTCGCCATACTGAGACGCCTGGCGGAAAAACTCAACGTGGCCGCTGTGCAACAAGTCATAACAACCACTCACAAAAACTTTCTTCATTATTTTTAGCTACTTTTCTTTATTAACATTCAACAAAGACTAAAGTCTTTCGGCTACAAAACTACAACTTTTCTTTCATTATTCCAAGAAAAACCTGCACAAATATTCTTTTTTGGGCACAAACCAACCCTTTTTGTGCATTTTTATAAAGAAATATTTGTATAACACACAAAAAAGTGTTACTTTTGCCGACGTGTTTTGTCCCAAATTGAACATTGGAAAGTGAAGAAGAGGGCATCCAAGCGCCCTACAACCGAACTCGAAAACGCCCAACTTGAGTACCGAGCACTAACAACTTAGGAAAAATTTAACAATAACCATTTATTAATATGAGTTTAAAAATCGTTGTACTTGCCAAGCAAGTACCTGACACAAGAAATGTGGGTAAGGATGCGATGACAGCCGAGGGCACCGTGAACCGTGCAGCCCTTCCTGCTATCTTCAATCCTGAAGATTTGAACGCGCTGGAGCAGGCTCTCCGCTTGAAGGAGCAGAATCCAGGTTCTACAGTTGGAATTTTGACCATGGGTCCTCCACGTGCTGGCGAAATCATCCGTCAGGGTCTCTACCGTGGTGCAGATACAGGTTGGTTGCTCACCGACCGTCTCTTTGCTGGTGCTGATACATTGGCTACTTCTTATGCCCTTGCTACAGGTATCCAGAAGATTGGTGACGTAGACATCGTAATCGGTGGTCGCCAGGCTATCGATGGTGATACTGCTCAGGTGGGTCCACAGGTGGCTCAGAAGTTGGGACTGAACCAGGTTACCTATGCAGAGGAAATCCTCAAGGTAGAGGATGGCAAGGCTACTATCCGCCGCCTCATCGACGGTGGTGTTGAGACTGTTGAGGCTCCATTGCCATTGGTTATCACCGTAAACGGCAGTGCTGCTCCATGTCGCCCTTGCAACGTGAAGCTCGTAATGAAATATAAATACGCTACCTGCCCTATGGAGCGCAAGGGTGATGAGCCTTGGGCCAACCTCTATGAAGAGCGCCCTTACCTCACTCTGAACCAGTGGAGCGTTGCCGATGTAGATGGCGACCCTGCACAGTGCGGTCTGAGCGGTTCACCTACCAAGGTGAAGGCCGTGAAGAACATCGTGTTCCAGGCTAAGGAAAGCAAGACCTTGACCAGCAGCGATGAAGACATCGACGGACTGATGAAGGAATTGTTGAACGAAAGTATTATCGGATAATTTTGAAAAGACAATGAACAACGTATTTGTATATTGCGAGGTAGAAGGCACAACCGTTGCCGAAGTATCTCAGGAATTGCTCACCAAGGGTCGTAAGCTCGCTAACCAGCAGGGCGTGGAGCTCCATGCCATCGTGGCTGGTACCGGCATCAAGGGTCAGGTAGAGGATCAGATTCTCCCTTATGGTGTAGATAAATTATTTGTTTTCGATGCTGAGGGATTGTTCCCATATACTTCAGCTCCTCATACAGACATTCTCGTCAACCTCTTCAAGGAGGAGAAGCCTCAGATTGCATTGATGGGTGCTACCGTTATCGGTCGCGACCTCGGTCCTCGTGTTTCTTCTTCATTGACCAGCGGTCTTACCGCCGACTGTACAGAACTTGAAATCGGTGATTACGACGACAAGAAGAGCGGCAAGCACTACGAGGGTCTGCTCTATCAGATTCGTCCAGCTTTCGGTGGTAACATCGTGGCTACCATCGTAAACCCAGAGCACCGTCCTCAGATGGCTACAGTCCGCTCCGGCGTGATGCAGAAGAGCATCTACGAGGGTGAGTGCAAGAAGGAAGTCGTTTATCCAGAGGTAAGCAAGTATGTTCCTGCTGAGGACTTCGTAGTAAAGGTACTCGACCACCACGTAGAGGCTGCCAAGCACAACCTGAAGGGTTCTGCCATCGTTGTAGCCGGCGGTTATGGCGTAGGAAGCAAGGAAGGTTTCGACCAGCTCTTCGAGTTGGCTCATCTCCTCCATGGTGAGGTTGGTGCTTCCCGTGCTGCAGTAGATGCAGGTTGGGTAGATCACGACCGTCAGATTGGTCAGACTGGTGTTACCGTTCATCCTAAGGTTTATATCGCCTGCGGAATCTCTGGTCAGATTCAGCACATCGCCGGTATGCAGGATTCAGGTATCATCATCTCTGTGAACAACGATCCTGATGCTCCAATCAACAAGATTGCCGACTACGTTATCAACGGCAATGTTGAGGATGTGGTTCCTAAGCTCATCAAGTACTACAAGCAGAATTCTAAGTAATCTGCATTACACATTATTTAAATAAGAAAAGCAAAATGGCTAATTATTATACAGACCATCCTGAAATAGAGTTCCACTTGAATCATCCGCTTATGAAGCGTGTTGTGGACTTGAAGGAAAGAAATTATGTAGAAAAAGACCAGTTTGAAGATGCTCCTGTCAACTACGAGGATGCCATCGAGAACTACAAGCGATTGCTGGATATTACCGGCGATGTAGCTGCTAACATCATCGAACCAAACTCTGAGGATGTTGACCTCGAAGGTCCACACTTGGAGAATGGCCGCATGATCTATGCCAGCAAGACATTCGAGAACCTCGATGCTACCCGCAAGGCTGGCCTCTGGGGCTTGTCAATGCCTCGTCGTTACGGCGGCTTGAACCTGCCTAACGCCATCTTCTCTATGGCTTCAGAGATCATCGCTGCTGCTGATGCAGGTTTCCAGAACATCTGGTCTCTCCAGAGCTGTATCGATACGCTCTATGAGTTCGGTTCTGAGGAGCAGCGCCAGAAGTACATCCCTCGCATCTGCGCAGGCGAGACCATGAGTATGGACTTGACTGAGCCTGATGCAGGTTCTGACTTGCAGCGCGTAATGCTGAAGGCTACACAGGATGAGGACGGCACATGGCGTCTGAATGGTGTGAAGCGTTTCATCACCAATGGTGACTCAGACATCCACCTGGTTCTGGCTCGTTCAGAGGAAGGCACCAAGGATGGTCGTGGTCTTTCTATGTTCATCTACGACAAGCGTGATGGCGGCGTAACCGTTCGTCACATCGAGCACAAGTTGGGTATCCACGGTTCTCCTACCTGCGAGTTGGTTTACAAGAATGCCAAGGCAGAGCTTTGCGGTAACACCCGTCTCGGTTTGATTAAGTACGTGATGGCTCTGATGAACGGTGCCCGTCTGGGTATTGCTGCTCAGAGTGTAGGTGTTGAGCAGGAGGCTTACAATGAGGGCTTGGCTTATGCCAAGGAGCGTGCTCAGTTTGGTGAGAAGATCATCAACTTCCCAGCCGTTTACGACATGCTTTCAAGAATGAAGGCTAAGTTGGATGCAGGCCGTTCACTCCTTTACTGCTGCGCTCGCTACGTAGATATCTACAAGGCTTTGGAAGACATCGCCCGCGACACTAAGCTCACTCCAGAGGAGCGTCAGGAGATGAAGAAATACACCCGCCTGGCTGATGCATTCACACCATTGGCTAAGGGTATGAACTCAGAGTATGCCAACCAGAATGCATACGATGCCATCAGCATCCACGGTGGTTCTGGTTTCATCATGGAGTACAAGTGCCAGCGCCTGTTCCGTGATGCCCGCATCTTCTCTATCTACGAGGGTACTACTCAGCTTCAAGTTGTTGCAGCCATCCGCTACATCACCAACGGCACTTATCTCAGCATCATCAAGGAGATGTTGGAGAATGAGGTATCAGATGATTTGAAGGCATTGAAGGAGCGTGTTGCCAAACTCGTAGATCTTTACGAGGCAGCCATCAACAAGGTGAAGGAGGCAAACGATCAGGCAGTTCACGACTTCCTGGCTCGCCGTCTCTACAACATGACTGGCGACATCGTGATGTCTCTCCTCATCCTCGATGATGCTACCAAGGCACCAGAGATGTTTGCCAAGAGTGCCAACGTATATGTTCGCATGGCAGAGGAGGAAGTTCTCGGTCATTCAACATACATCCAGAACTTCAAGGCAGAAGACTTGGAGAGCTTCAAGGCATAAGCTTCAATAACAATATAATAAGAAAGTCCGTGGGAAAACAAATTACCACGGACTTTTTTATTTTATTTTTTCTTCTTTGTTTTACTTCGAGTCATTGAAGGATCTGCTATATACTTTTGTTGTGGATGATTAATCATCTCCGGAATCCAATAAAAGAGCTGATTGTTTTCCAACAGAACCTTAATATTCTTATTTTTGAATGACTTTGAATTTCTATGTAGCAATACAGAAAGGTCATCCATACTTAAAGGAACAATAGAACACATATCAACCACCAGCTTATTAAGAACATCTTTAGGAACCCTTTTCCCAACCTCATCAATTCTCTTTTTTATATGATCAGGCAACAGAAGCAACAATTCTTCCCGATTTACACCTTGGTACCTTTCTTCAAAGGTACCAACCTCACCTTGGTACCTTTCTTCAAAAGCTTGGTACCTTTCGTTCTCACCTTGGTACCTTTCGCCCAATATACCATGCTGAGGTAGTAACCTTTCGCCCTGAGGTGGTATCTTTTCATCTTGAGGTAGTAACCTTTCGTTCTGAGGTCGTAACCTTTCTCCTAAGGATACCACCTTGGAGGTTCTTATATAATAAGTGTTACGACCTTGCCCTTTTTTCTCGAGGAATCCAAGATCACAGAGTTTATGAATCTCCAAGCGTGCACGGGCATGAGTGATCGAAGAATCCAGCTGGCGATAAGTAGCATTATCTATCGCACCCACTTCTCTCACGAAGACTAGAGCCAACTTCTGCTCATTCACCAAACCAAACTCGGCATATTGAGCCAACCACTCCATATTCTCCTTGCTGAGGAAATGATGGAGCAGAAGTCTTGCCGTAAACTTATTCGCTTCATGGTTCGACTCAAAAGTCGGCGGCATCAAGCCTGCCTCCTTCATCAATCTGCGCATCGCACCAATACCAGTACCCTTAGTCTCAGCAAGATTCGTATCATGGAAAATCTCACTGATTCTTGGATTGCGAAGCATAGAGCCTGGCTCTCCCCAATCATCCTGAGGTTTCAGAGAATAGCCTGGGTTGTGAATCTCAATACGATTGGAATAGCGGATAATCTGAATCGGCTGATTCACTCGATTAGAACGATGAATATACGAATTGACTATCGCCTCACGTAATACCTTATTGGGAAGAATCGCTGGTGTAGATGCCTGCATGGAATCTTTCTTCAGTTCAAAGCCTTTTGGCAGGTCATCCATCACAGCACTACATGCCTTGTTTACCATGAGGATTAATGGTCCGCGCATATCAATAGTTTGCTCAAAGCGATTATCGCCATCAGCTAACCATTGATTGCCAGAAATTCTAATGTAATCAACTCTGAAAGAAGGAACCAAACGACGAAGCGACATTTGTTTTCCAAAAACCAAGAGCCCCGTATAAGTCAAATCATATCCACCTTGCTTATTCTTCTTAATAGCTCCTAATGCTCTCAACAAATCAACATCATTCAGCGTCAGTTCTTCCGCATCAGGATTCACTTCCTTGCGAAGTTTACGATAGAAGTTGAGTGCATTCTCATCTATATCATCCAGGTCAGCATCATCTACAATACAACTATCATAGGTATCAGCAGACTGATAGAAAAGATACATATCCTCTTCTGAGCATTTTTCATCAGAAGGACCTATACGACGAAACGCCCCCTCAGGCAAGCCACGCTTGGCAAAATACGCAGGTTTCTGACTTTCAGGCAACTCTTCGATTTTGACAACAATAACAGTCTTACCCAAATATTCCTCCACATTAATAATCGGGCGAATACGGACATTGAACATCGAATTGCACATAGCGACAAAATCAGATTGAATCTTGTCTGTATACTCTATATTCTCAGGCTCATAAATAGGTCTGCCATCTTCAGCTATTCCGGTACGCTTGGCACCTAAAAGCAGATAGCCACCGCACAGACCAGGCTCGTTGGCAAAAGCACAAACCGTTTCCATCATGCTCTTGCCAACAGCCGATGCCGACTTGGCCTCTATTCTTCTATTTTCATCAAAGCTATTTAGCTCTGCAAATAATTCCTTCGCTGTTCTCATTTTCTTAATTATATTATAGGTAAGGGGAACATCATTTGTCACCCTCTTTAGCCTATTCGGCGGTAAAGATAATCAAAAAATCACAAACTTACAAATAAAAGATCGATTTTTTCGCTTTATTCTTCTCATTTTCAGATATAATTAGTATCTTTGTGGCGTTTTAATTGGAGGATAGAGATATGAGTTTAAAATTAATTGATAGGGAAGAGAAGAAAGGCCTTGCCAAACTATGGGAAAACATAGATATTTGGTGGTATTGCCATATTACAAGCAAATATCGTTCTATTTGCTGTTGGTTCAGAGTGTGCTGTTGCAAAAAGCACTGGCAACTCATCAAACAGGCTGCATTCCATACGTACCCATTTGAATATGGAGATTTCTACTGGTTACAGAGAACACAAATTGAGGAACAGATTGAATACTACAAGCACGGACATATTGCCACTACGGAAACTTACGAACCAATAGTACGTTGGCTTAAAATCGCTATCAAGCTTCATGACATTATGTTTGACCACGATGTTGATCTTTTCGAATATGAAGGAGAGATGGAGTTTGTGCCAATAGATGATGGAAAGTTCTATAAAATGA
>ONZR01000644.1_pt1 | contig 13588 bp, 9 predicted proteins | sample 1671691 | NCBI WGS metagenome assembly ONZR01 (sample SAMN06348182, study PRJEB24527) | human gut metagenome | biome: human gut; feature: ankylosing spondylitis patient; material: feces | host: Homo sapiens | place: China | collected 2015-10 | reverse complement strand
TCTCGGCAATATCCCGTGGATCATTCTTGGCGGGTTGGCCATCGCAATCGGATGGGCATTGGTGGGACTGATTCTATGCATCTCCATTATCGGTATTCCGTTCGGATTGCAATCGTTCAAGATGGCCAAGCTTGCGCTCTGGCCATTCGGAGCGGAAATCGCCAACCTGTAGATTCCAAATACTACAAAGCCGCCAAGGCCGAATAATAAAACACACATTATGCTGCTGCAGCAGCCAGTCCTTGCAGAACAATGTCATGACAAAGGCCCGAGAAGACGACTTCTCAGGCCTTATCCGTGCCGCCCCTCAGTCGCTTGTAGCGACAGCTCCCCTCAAAGAGGGGAGCCAGAGAAACACTTACTTCGAGATATTGAACTTGAACTCGGCGTCTTACCGGCCTTCTTCGTCCTGCCTTGCCGCGGATATTCAATCGCATCGCAGGGTTGCATAGCCATAAAGCGATTCCACAAACTGGCTTATAGATGGCAGATTCGGAAGGCTGACCGGAGGCATCTCGCCTACGTATGGCAGCTCATTCCAGAAAGACCGCAGTTAGAGGGTACACAATTACCCCCTAACCGGTCTGTCACAAAAACGAGCTGCCACATATAAGCGAAATACGTCCGGACGAACGCCAGAATCTGCCATATATAAGACCATCTGTCAGAAATCTAATTCAAGCCGATCAGCAAACCACCATTACATTACCCTTGATTTGGTGTACATACAACACCTTAGTTATCCTTGATTTGGTGTATAGATATCACTTCGCTTACCCTTGATTTGGTGTATAATTAAGCATGTTATTACCCTTGATTTGGTGTATCTACGGCGGTGAGACATGGAAACTTTCGAACGAAAAGCGTACGAAAAACTGGCTTCCTGGAAGGATTCTTCCCAAGGAAGCACAGCCCTGCTCATCGAGGGCGCACGGCGCGTCGGGAAAAGCACCATCGCGGAGGAATTCGGACGACGGAACTATGCGTCGTATATGCTCGTCGATTTCTCGAAAGCCCCCGATGACGTGCTGGGCTACTTCGTCGACCTGCGCAACGACCTCGACGCGTTCTTCATGTACCTGTCATCCTTCTACGGAGTGGAACTGCACAGGAGGGATAGCCTCATCATTTTCGACGAGGTGCAGCTGTACCCGAAGGCCCGCGAGGCCATCAAGCAGCTGGTGGCTGACGGGCGTTACGACTACATCGAGACAGGCTCGCTCGTCTCCATCCGCGAGAACGTCAAGGACATCCTCATTCCATCAGAGGAGGAGTCGATCCTCCTGAATCCCATGGATTTCGATGAATTCCTCTGGGCTTTGGGAGAAAAGCCACTGTCCACGCTCATCGCGGACTCGTTCAAGAAGCGCAGGCCGCTCCCCGATTCGCTGCACAGGAAAGCCATGCGGCTATTCCGTGAATACATGCTGGTCGGAGGCATGCCCCAAGCTGTGTCGAAGTACGTCGAGACCCATGATTTCAGCAAAGTCGACAACGTCAAACGGAACATCCTCCGACTGTACAGGCAGGACATCTCCAAGCATGGCGGCAGCGACCGGATACGCATCACGCGCATCTTCGACAACCTGGTGGGTCAGCTTTCCAAGAAGGAGAAGAAGTTCAACATCACATCGCTGGGAGAGAAAGCGAAAACCCGCGATTACGAGGACGCCTTCTTCTGGCTTTCCGATGCGTTCATTACCAACGACTGTTTCAATTCCACCGATCCGAGCGTGGGCTTGAGCATTAGCGAGGACCATTCGACGGTCAAATGCTACGCCGCCGATACAGGGCTTCTCACTACGCTCGCCCTGGCCGACTCGGAACAGACCGGAAGCAACCTGTACCGGGACATCCTCCTAGAACGCATCGAGATCAACGAGGGCATGCTCGCGGAGAACGTCGTTGCACAGCTTCTCCGGGTCAACGGGCACCGGCTGTTCTTCTATTCGCGCAGCGATCGCGACGACCCGTCGAACCGCATGGAGATCGACTTCCTCATCGTCGAACCGTACGAGAACGCGGCAATGAAGTACAGGGTCAGCCCCATCGAGGTCAAGTCATCGAAACGCTACCGCACGGTCTCGTTAGACAAATTCAAGGCAAAATTCGATAAGAAGGTCGGCACCAGATACGTGCTGCATCCGAAACCGCTGGTTGTGGAAAATGACGTGGTCAAACTGCCGATCTACATGGCGGGACTGCTGTAGAAGGCTTCATGCAGACAGCGCTTTTGGGTGCACTACCAGCGAATGACGCCCAACACTTGCGCGCGCATATGTTGTCCACCTTGAACACATCTGTTTGCTGCCCGTCACCCAGTTAACCTTCCAGCTACCTTTCAGACATCCGCTAGATACTCGTTCGTCCACAGCTGAACACTAAAATGTATGAAGTGGCCTGATTTTTGATGCTCCTATACATTGTCAAATGTGTTGGAGTGTTGGCTTTGCCCGAGGATTGAGTCCATCCACTCGATGATTTGTCGTTCGAGTTCGGGCAGATCCCGAACCCCACGTTCGATCTCGCTGACGCGGCTGGACGGCACGCCCAACGCGTCGCCGACCTGTTGCTGGGTTTTGCCGAGCGAGACGCGCACTTCCCTCAGCCTGGCCCCGCGTTCGACGGCGGGTTCGCGTCCGGCTTCGCCGTTGCGGATCGCGATGAGCGCCCGGTAGGCCTCGCGGGCGATGTAGCGCTTGAGACACCGCATGATCTCGAGTTTGCCCTTTCCCTCCTTGGTTTTCCTTACCACGTAGTCCTTGTGGGTTGGTGGTGGCTCATGCGCACCAGGGCGACGTTATACAGGGCCCGGTTGCCCTGACGGTTACCGGATCTGTTCAACCGGTGCCGGTTGGTCTTGCCGCTAGATGCAGGCAGCGGGCAGGCGCCGCAGAGCTTGGCGAACGCCGCCTCGGAGCGGATTCGTTCCGGGTTGTCGCCGCCGATGACGGCCAGTTGGGCCGCCGACATGGTGCCCATGCAGTACACGTCGAGCAGGGGACGCGCGTTCTCTTCCAGAATCTGGCGCATGCGGCACTCCAGCACATCGGCCCTGTCGTGCAGTTCGCGCCATGACGACGCCAGCGTCTTCAGCGATGAGAGCACGTTCCGCTCGACGATGCCACCGGAGGGACGGCAGGCCGCGAGCTTGCCGATCCGTCTCTTGGACGGCAGCGACCGGTACCTCTCCCTGATTCCTTCCGGAGCGGTGGTGAGCAACCCGGCAAGACAGTTCGATATGGCCGTCATGGAGGTGACGAGCTGCTCGCGTGCAGCGATCAGGTGGCGCAACGCCTCGCACCAACCGTCGGATGCCTTGGGCGTGCTGATCCCATCGCCGGCGAGCACGCTTCTGGCGGCGGCTATGGCGTCGATGGGATCGGACTTGCCGTCGCTGCGGCGCACGCTGCGTTTCGGCCGCAGCACCTCGTGCACGGTGTAGCCGGCTGCGGCGAGCCTGCGCGAGAGCGCGGCACCGTACGAGTTGGTGCCCTCGACGCCCACGCCCAGGCACAGGGCCGGGTCACCTATCATGGCGATCAGCCGTTCGTAGCCCTTCGGGTCCGCATTGAAGGTCTCGGTGTCGGTCACCCGCCCGTGTTCGTCGAGCAGGGCCAGTGTGTGGGTTGTTGAATGCGTATCCACTCCGGCGAGGATCGTTGGTATAGTCGACTTCATCGTCGGTCCTTTCATGCGTTTGTCGCAATGCCGTTGCCGATGGCTTCCGGCACAGACAGAACGTTGACGGGGCACGCTACCATGGTCTTGCTGGGAACCGATGGAGCAACCACGCTCCTATGAGGTCATGTTCCATGGCCATCGGGTCGGTGGGCGGCGCGGGACAAATCAAAAACAGGACAGGTTCCAAGGAATCGTCAGTTCCGCCCGGGGTCACCGCACCGTCCATCATCCTTCATTATCGCCGGTCAGCTAAACCGGCATAACCATTATCAACGTTCCGTCCTTATAGTGGGGCGGCTTGTGCCGCTTGATGTTGATAATACTCGGTTTCCACCGCTTCGGGTGTCCTGTAGCCCAGGGACCGGTGCAGGCGCTTCGAGTTCCACCACGAGACCCACCGGAACGTCGCCAATTCCAGGTCCTTCAGATCCGCGAAGGGTCTGCGCCGCCATACCAGCTCGGTCCTGTACGCGCCGTCGGCGCTTTCGGCCATGGCGTTGCCGTACGAGTCGCCGACGGTGCCGGTCGACGGCAGCATCCCATATTCCATAACCCCGGTGGCGTACACCGTGCCGGTGTACTGCGTGCCATGGTCGCTGTGGTGGATAAGACCATCCGTGCCGCCGCGGGACGCGGCCCATGAGATCGCCTGCTCCAACGCCTGCAACGGCAGCTCCTGCGTGTTCATGGTCATGGCGCACGCCCATCCCACGATCCGACGGGCGTACACGCCGTCGGCGAACGCCGTGCAGCCGAACGAGCCGTTGGCCATGCGCGCGTAGGTGATGTCGGCCACGTGCAGGCGGTTCGGCGCACAAGCCTCGAACCTCCTGTCCACCGGATCCGGCCTGCCGCCCGTGCCCTTGGCGGGTTTCGTCGTCACCGGGGGTTTGCCGCGGCGCACGCCCCGGATGCCAAGCCCGCGCATGATGTTCATCACCCGGTCGCGGCCGACCCCGGCCGGGTCCCGGCCCTGGGCGACCAGCTGCGCGTGCGTCTTCCCGCAGCCGTACACGGCCATGAAGAGATCCGAGCGGATCAGGATGTCGCGGGCCAGCGCCTCATGCCCCGCCCGCATGCGGCTGACGGGACGCGTTCTGAACATGCGGTAGCCGCGCGGCGTGAGAAACCCGCAGCCCAACGATTCGGAAAGGACCCTGCAGATCGGCCCGACCCTGAAACGGCTTCTGTGCTCGTCGATGTACGCGGCCATCAACGCCGTGTCGGGTCGAGCCTGGCCGCGAAAAAGCCGACGCCGTCGTCAAGATCTCGTTCGCCCGACGCAACTGCGCGTTCTCGGCCCGCAGCTTCTTCAGCTCCGCCATCGCGTCCTCGGCCGACTGCCTCGTCTCCTCCGCGACCGTCGCGTCCGACTGGTTGCACCAACGCCGCAGCGATTCCGGCGCTATCCCCAGATCCTTCGCCACCACGGCGATCGCGTTCGTCTCCGACGAATACGAGGAACGCGATTCCGCCAGCAGCCTGACCGCCTTCGCCCTGAACTCCGGCGTATATCGAGTGCCCTTTGCCATGGTTCCATCATCTCCCACCGAGTCAGAGGAAATACGGAACAAAAATCAGTTCATATCAAATATTTCTTCTAGTAGAATGGGTGTGCGATTCTAGAAAATCACACACCCATATTGCTTGTTTTATTTCTCTCTCACCCAGTAATTTCCAGATGTTCGAGATAGATTCGGATTGTAGTATGGATCATTATCGACAATCGTTGGATATTTTGCATGGAATTTCGCAGACTCATTATCGAGACGAGCCTTTTTTGCCTTGCTCTCAACATCATATCCTCGTGTCACGGATTCATAATGATAGAGTTCAACTTCATGTGCCCAAAGAATATCCTTCTTCAATTGATCGTGCACACGGATGCAGAAATCGACATCATTATAAGCAACCGCAAGAGACTCGTCGAACCCGCCCACAGTCTTAAAATCTTCGGCCTTCACCATGCAACACGCAGCAGTGACAGCATAGTAATTGACATTTTCAATCAATCGGCCGAAATATCCGACATAGCCACGCGGGAAACCAACCTGGACATGTCCCGCAGCTCCACCGAGACCGAGTACTATCCCTGCATGCTGAATTGTTTCAGTAGGATAATAAAGTTTCGCACCCACAACTCCGATACGTTTCAACTGAGCAAAAGAGACCATTCGAGTCATCCAAGAACGACTTATCACTTCTGTATCATCATTCAAAAACAACAGATACTTTCCATTGGCCTTCTCCGCCGCTAGATTATTGATTCGAGAGAAATTGAATGGAATATCAATCTCTTCAACACGGAAGCGATCTCCCAACTGCTTCTCGAATCTGGTGTAGAGATCCCACATATGAGAATTAGTACTACCATTATCAGCAATAATAATTTCAAAATTAGGATAATCAGTTTTCTTGATTATCGAGCTTACACATCGTTCGATGTTGTCATACCCGTTTTTCGTCGGGATAATCACTGATACCAAATCATTGTTCTTTATTGCGTAATGCACACAATATATGCCGTTAGGACCAGCAGAAGTCACTTCAGCCTCAATACCACGGCGTTCCATGGCTGATTGAAGAGCACGCAACCCCGCATCCGATGCATAGCTCTTTGCGCCACCACTAGATGCCGTCGAAGTTGCGAGCGTACGCCAATGATATAGAACCTTGGCAATATGCCAAATCCGATCAGGTGTAGTCTTCTCCACGAAACGCAGTACAAGATCGTAGTCTTGGGAACCTTCATACCCTACTCGGAAGCCACCAATCTCATCAACGATAGCTTTCCGATAAACACCAAAATGGCTGATGTAATTAGTACTTAGCAGCAGATCCGGCGAATAGTCAGGCTTGAAATGCGGATCGGACCGATTGCCTTTCTCGTCTATCTTGTCTTCATCGCTATAAATTAAATCTAACTTAAGATTGGAATTAATCGCCTTAGCCACTTCAAAAAGTGCTTGCGGAGCAAGTTCATCATCGTTGTCCAACAGACCAACGAATTCACCTGTAGCAATCTGCAAAGCGGAATTAGTCGCTCTGGAAATATGCCCGTTTTCCTTGCGGAAAACAACCTTGATTCGGAAATCTTCATTACTATATTTTTCAAGTAATGGGCGGACATGAGGTTCCGTTGAGCAATCATCAGCAAGGCACAGCTCCCAGAACGGATAGTACTGGTTTTTAATTGACTCAACACATTTTTCCAACCATATTGGGTCTACGTTATAGACAGGGACGAGTAACGAAATTAAAGGTTTGCAAGACATGCCTTCAATCTGTTTTTTCACATCCGCCAAATCGTAGTGTTCAGTATTCCTAATCAGCTTCTGATAGGCAGCTTTTTGATGATATGGAGCCCAGTATTTCTCGATTAGCCGCATTCCAGTGCTACGAGGATGCCTCAACAAGGCAACTTTCCTGAAGAATTCACTCATTTTCTCCAAGAAAGGAGAAGATTTCATTGGAATCCGCACTTCCAGAGAATCTGTCGATGTGGAGAAATCCAACACGGGCTTTTCTGCAGCTAAAGCTTCACGAGTTCCAGCTACTTTCAAGGTTGCCCGGAAACCTAAAATTGAATTAGCTGGGACCGGATGAGCAGCATTAACATCAAGACGCACAATTCGCTCAACGGACTTAAGAGTCGCATTGCGGCACCGACCTAGGCTAATTTCAACATCCTCATTTCCATGGAAATCAGCAGCCCAACCTGTAATTACAAGTTCAGCATCGTCATCTACAAACTTGGCCGAATCAATGCTGTATTGTATTCCTCTTTGTTTTTCCCTGTAGTCACTAGGGAAACATGCGGAGGCAAAAGGATCATTAAGAGATTTCCGACTCTTTTCATATGCAACTATATCTTCCTGTTTTATATTCAGATTAGTACGCTTGGAATCAGTGAATCTCGAGTACGGCTCCCATAACGTTGTCTTAGACGTTTGTTCAAAAAGCCTCACGCAATAGTCAATGCCACGAATCCCTGGAGCAAGCTTTTTCGTGAAGCCTCCCAACATTTGGAAGTCGTGTCCATCAACGAGCATGCAATCTTCCGTAACTGAAAAAACATCACGAGGAAGAAGATCTCTGAAATAATATCCGATTCCTTCATCCCATTCACCACGCATCTCGAATGGTTTACCAGACTTAAACGCACGGAGCGTGACGCCTACATTCAGAATCCTCTGATGGGTATCGAAGATTTTACCGCCAACGACACCGATTCGAGCATCCTGTGCATAATTGACCATTTCCCGAAGCCACTCAGCATTTTGGGGTTGAAGTCCGTCCAAGAAAACAAGCTTTGTCTCCTTACACTGCTTAGCGACATCATCGACATGCTCAACCGTCGTCCGGACAAAACGAACATTAGGATAGTTAGTCAGTTGCTTCAACTTTGCAAATTGGACATCATTATACGAAGTCGTAATTACTGCAACCGAAGGCAAATCAAAACTATAATCAATTTTGTATGTGCCCAAATTATCGAGCATTCGTACATTGCCCGCAATGCCACGTCGTTTAAATGCGGCCTCTATAGCTTTCCGACCAGCTTCATATGCATACATTTTACTTGTCGGATCACCGGCCACAGAACTCGCCAAAGTGCGCCAATGATACAGCATCTTAGGAATATGATGAATCCTCACAGCCTGTTCAGTCGCTCGAAGAACGAAATCATAATCTTGGCTGCCATCGAATTCGCTCCTCAGCGGCCCAACTTTATCTAGCAACTGTTTAGAAACAACTACAAAATGGGTTATGTAATTATGCCCGAGCAAAAGGTTCGGAGAATAGTCCGGCTTAAAGAACGGATCAAAACGAATCCCATTTTCATTAATCTTATCCTCATCGGAATATATAAAATCTGTCTCGGGATTCTCATTGATGGACTTGACAACTTCGTAAAGGGCCTGTGGGGCAAGCTCGTCATCATTATCCATGAATCCGACATAATCACCTGAGGCAAGTTCAATAGCGGAATTGGTCGCTTTGGAAATCTGACCATTCTCATCACGGAAAATCACTTTGATTCGTGAATCTTCTGCAGCGAAAGCCTCGAGCAGAGGCCTTACATGCGCGGATGGAGAGTGATCGTCAGCAAGGCAGAGTTCCCAATTCTGATACCATTGATTCTGCATTGACTGTACACATTTGCGGAGCCATATTTCATCAACTTTATATACAGGAGTAACAACAGAAATCAATGGTTGCCGCTTAAACGATTTAAGTTCACTCTTAGCTCGTTCTGGATTAGTGTTTTCATTGTGTTTAATCCAAGACTCATAAAAACTTTGCTTTTTGATGAACCTTCTTTTCACTGCTCCAGCTAATGCTTTTGCCCCTTTTGGAGTCCAAGCATGAGTCAGATAGGACGTTATTTGTTGAAGTCTACGATGAATGAATTCCATACGCATCTTCGTAATCAATTTCGAAACATCAATTTGTTTCGACAAAGTTTGTCCGGGAGTCTCACACTTTAAAGTGAAAGAAGAAATTTTTTCGGGTATTTCAATCCTAAAACCAGCACGCTCTTGATCATTGAGCCCAAATATAGAATTAACTGCCGGATGTGGAACTCTCGCTATCTTGATTTGGGCAACATCCGTTTTGATGGGCAATGCCTTTGAACGCATCTTGTCCACAGCCCATCCGGTAATAACGGTCCTACTCTTTCCTCCAAGATTTACTACATTTGCACCATCAATTAGCACTTGATATGAGCGGTTATTTAGTAAATTTCCCATTTATGTTAGCCTTTATTAAAATGTTATCGGATCGTCACTTTGACAGTCTTTTGCGGATTCACAACAGACATCACTTCAGCCGCAAAACCCTTTATATGGAAACGACAGGCATTCTCGGATAAAACGACTCGTTCAGAATCATTCTGGAGAGCAATGTTAATCCGATAATCACCAAAGGCAAAAACATTATCTACAGAAAAAACAGTCTCATGCTTGCCCGCTTGCAATTCCTTCTTCTTATCTTCAGAAAAAGGCGTGGAAAGTACTGGAACATTCCGCCCATCATACATATCAAGGTATAGCTGCGAGATAGGGATAGCGCGGTCAGTCTCAAACTGAACTCGAATATCAAAATTTTCACCCTCAGCCAAGAATTTCTGTACAGAGGAATCAATCTCCGTAGTCACAGATTCGATTGCAATAAAATGGCTCTGCTGCTTTTCCTGTTCCCGTGCTTCGATTACTTCCTTCGGCGGGAGGAAAGAATCTGAGTATGCATCAGCTACTGCATCTGGGTCACCGATCTTAGTAATGCGACCGTCCTGAATCAGCATCGCGCGATCGCAGTATCGACGAACGTCCGGCATGGAGTGAGTGACAAGAATAATGGTCTTTTTCTGTCTCTTTGCTTCAAAGAAATAATCCTGACATTTTTTCTGGAAAGCCTCATCTCCAACTGCCAAGACCTCGTCAAGGACTAAGATATCACCCTGAGACTTAATCGCAATGGAGAAAGCTAAGCGAACTTGCATACCACTTGAGTAGTTCTTCAGCTTCTGCTCCATGAATTCATTCAACTCTGCGAAAGCGACGATATCATCGTACATTGCATCGATCTCTTCATTTGAAAAGCCGAGCATGGCCCCATTAAGATACACATTTTCTCGACCAGTTAGCTCAGGATTGAAACCAACGCCGAGTTCAATGAACGGAACCAATTTTCCATGAGTCCGAATAGTCCCATGATCCGGAGTGTAAATCTGGGAAATCAGTTTCAATAAGGTCGATTTTCCAGAACCGTTCTTACCAACAATGCCAAAGAACTCCCCCTCCTTCACATCGAAGGTAATATCCTTTAGCACGTGCTGAATTCTGTATCCACGAATGCCTCTTATCCAATTGAGGATGGCATTCTTCAAGCTTCCGGCACGCTCAGTCGGCAGTCTAAAGCTTTTGGCGACATTAGTGACTTGCAGTGCAATCGCCCTATTCGTTTCTTTTTCCACAGTCATCTTTATCACACCAACTCCGCAAAGTGCTTTGATTTCGCCGTAAAATACCATAGCCCAGCAAAGAAAATAAGAATGGAGAATAGAATCGGCCAGGCAGCGAGTACATGGGTGCCTTCCATCTGCCATACAGTCACATTGGCCTGATCGACAAGTACATAACGAGCATCCTGAACAATCTGAGCAACAGGGTTCAAAATCAAATCAAGCTTGGCAACAATCGGCCCCCACATACCTCCACGGGATGAAATCATGCTTATCGGATAGATAATCGGGGTTGCATAGAATCCCGCCTGCATGACTACTTCCCATATTGGATTCAAATCACGAAGATTCACATACACAGCTGACAAGAAGAATGCGATGCCGAGAGCCAGAATATAGAGTTCCAAAATGAGAGGCACAATCAGTAAGCATGACCAAGTCAGATGAACGCCATTAATCAACATAAAAATAATGACGACGATGAAATTCAAACCAAAATTAATCAATGCACTCATCGACGAAGCAATGACAACAACATATTTTGAAAAGTGAATCTTACGGAGTAAATCACCATGTCCTACAATGGACATCATGCCTCCTGTAGTGGTTTCATTAAAGAAATTCCACATAACAATGCCCAACAACAGTGCCACTGCAAAGTGAGGAATACCATCGCCAAACCGCATGAACTTCACAAAAACGAAGTACATGATAGTGAACAATAATAATGGTTTCAAGATTGACCACAAATACCCCAGCACAGACTGCTGGTAACGAAGCTTAAAGTCCGTGCTGACCATTGCTTTCAACAGTATTCTGTTCTTTTTAGTAAATATTTCAAAGATATTCAAAACAAACTCCTCACGCTGCTTGAAAAAACGTTCAAACAGCTCAGTTATTTCCACGTTCTTTGACGATTATCTTATTATCAACCACATCCTTCAGATGCTTGCCATAGGGGCTCTTCCCGTACTTCATGGCAGCTTCCAGAAGCTGATCACGAGTAATCCAGCCATTCTCATAAGCAATTTCCTCCGCAACTGCAATAGGAAGTCCCTGAGCTCGCTGCACGGTTCTTACAAACTCCCCCGCTTCAAACAGCGAATCCATAGTACCCGTGTCAAGCCAAGCATATCCACGTCCCAATGTCTGTACGTTCAATGTGCCATCTTTAAGATACATTTTGTTTAAATCTGTTATCTCAAGTTCACCACGTGGACTCGGTTTTACTTGTTTTGCATACTCAGTCACTCGTTCATCATAGAAATAAAGTCCTGTCACCGCATAGTTAGAAGCGGGATTTTGCGGCTTCTCGACGATGCTAATTGCTTTCTTATCTGAATTGAATTCGACGACTCCGTAGCGCTCAGGATCATCAACATAATATCCAAATACAGTTGCTCCATGTTCAACTGCAGCAGCTTTACGCAGAGTCCGGCCAAGACCGTTACCATAGAAGATATTGTCACCAAGCACTAAAGCACAAGGTTCTCCGTTGATAAAATCCTCGCCGAGAATAAATGCCTGCGCAAGGCCATCAGGCGAAGGCTGAACTTTGTAAGAAAAATTAACGCCATATTGACTTCCATCACCAAGCAACCGCTCGAAATTTGGAAGATCATGAGGTGTACTGATAATCAGGATATCTCGGATACCAGCCATCATCAGCACGCTTAGCGGGTAATAAATCATCGGCTTGTCATAGACCGGCAGCAACTGCTTTGACGTCACTGTAGTCAGTGGGTAAAGGCGAGTTCCTGAGCCACCTGCAAGAATAATACCCTTCATAGCATAACCTCATTCTCAGTTTGGTACCTAATACTTATCAAGCTTACTCAAGTTGCTGAGTCAATCCTACTGAAGTGGCCTGATTTTTGTTCCACCTTTATAGTGGGGCGGCATATGCCGTTTAGATTGCATAATGCTCGGTTTCGATCTGTTCTGGTGCTCTGCAGTCCAATAATGATTGGTGCAATCGCTTCGAGATCCACCGGAACACCGTAGAATCCAAATCATCAAGATCACGGAATGGAGGCTGGTGACATTTTGCGGGAACTTGGATTGGCAACGGTGTGTTGGACGGTTTCTTAGAGGACGAGTCCCTGTTCGGTGAATTCCTTCGGGCTCCGGTATCCGAGGGTGGAGTGGAGCCGCTGGTCGTCGGACCACCACACGCAGTCGTCGGGGCCATGCCCCAGCTGCTCGATCGTGGTGTAGCGGTTCCGGCACACGAGCCCCTTCTTCAGCAGCCTGTCCGTCGACTCGGCCACGGCGTGTTGCCGCAGGGGTCGCCCCTGCGCGACAGCGATCCTTTGATATCGAACACGTCGAGCAGCTCGTCGATCCCCGTGTCGTCGAACCCGCCGCCCCGGTCGGTGTGGAACACCCGGACGTCCGTCAACGGGAAATCGAGGGCGGCGAACGCGCCCAGCACCAGGCCCGCGTCCCGGGCGGTTCGGACCGTCTGCGCGTGTACGCGCCCGCATGCCCCGTCCGCGCATGATGCCGCCGATGCGCCTCCCGGACGCGGTGCGCCCCTCCTTTCCAGAGCGGCCTTGATCTTCGGCGCCGTAGCGTCCGCGGCTGTAGCGCCGGACCGCGCGCACGTCGCCGGCGACCGGATCCGCACGCTCCGTCCCGGGATGCCCGGTCATCCAGTAGTAGGTGGAGCGGGGAACGCCCGGCATCCCGCCGATATCGGGCGGCGTTGGCCCGTATCACGCCTGCCTTCGTGCGAATATCGGCACCGCGGGGTCGATCGCGCGATGTCGTACTCGGCCCTGATCTCCCGGGATGGCTTGCCGCTCTCGCACGACTGCGCGACCTGCCGTTTGAACGCCTTGTCGTAGTGACGGGGGATGCCTCGAGCCGTCCATCGCCGGCCTCCAATCTCATGTCATTCGTCCCTCATCGGACTGTCTAATACATTGTAGC
>ONZR01000642.1_pt1 | contig 13657 bp, 13 predicted proteins | sample 1671691 | NCBI WGS metagenome assembly ONZR01 (sample SAMN06348182, study PRJEB24527) | human gut metagenome | biome: human gut; feature: ankylosing spondylitis patient; material: feces | host: Homo sapiens | place: China | collected 2015-10 | reverse complement strand
CCTGCTTCGAGAAGCTGCTTCATAGAAACGACTGCCATAGTAAAAATACCTCCAATATTGTTTTGCCTCCGCACACCGTGATCCGCGGCCATATCGGATGGCCTTGGACTGCCCTCCACTCCCGAAAGAGCACAAAAGGGCATAGTGATGCGTGTGTAATGCTGAATAATAATAGCACAAACAGGCGTGTGATGCAAGGGGTTTTCTCTGTTTTTTACAAGAAAATCGCGTATTTTTCGTTTATTCGTCCGTCTGAGTGCTATTCAGGCTCTCCATGCCCATCCGGCTGAGGGCATAGCCCTTGCCGAACATCAGGTCATATTGCAGCAGCCAGTGCTTCTGGCTCCAGCTTTCCTGCAGGGAGCTTGGGGTCTGGGTGGTGGTGCCGTCCAGATTCATCACCGTGCCCCGGGTATTGGCGCGGTCGGCCACCTGCAGCTGGCGGTTCAGCAGCTGGAAATAAAGCGGCTGTTCCAGACCGTAGAGGTTCATCATCACCGGCGAGATATCGTAAGCGGCAATGGTGCCCAGATCCACGGGCTTGTCGGTGTAGTTCGACCACATCAACAGGGTGGTCTGGTGCAGGCGCGGGTCCGCACTGGAATCGCTGGCATAGCCGCTGCTGGTGAATACATCATAATTGGAATCAATGGGGTTGTAATGATCACCCCAGAACACCAGGATCACCGGCTCGTCCACCTGCGAGAAGTATTGGGTCAGCTTGCCCAGCATGGCATCGGCATCCCGGATGCCGGTCGCAAAATCTTCCAGCGCGCCGATGGTGCTGGCCTTGAGGCCCGCCGGGTGCTCTGTCACCTTCACCCGCACATCGTCCGGGTAGTTGTCTTTATTATAATTGGTATGGTTCTGCATCGTGACCGCGTGCAGAAAAACCGGTGCATCCGAGGATGTCTTCATCTTCTCGTACTGCTGGATGATCTGGTCCGCCATGGAGTCATCCGTGACCAGACCGCTGGTCCAGTAGTGCCTGCGCACCTTGTTGACATGGGTCATCTGTTCCAGGCTCAGGAAGGTGTCAAAGCCCAGGTTGGGGTATGCCGTGTCCCGGCTCCAATACTTGGCCCAGAAGCAATGGACTGCCGCCGTCTGATATCCCTGCGTCAGCTTGAGGTAATTGGGCAGCGAGAACATGGGCTTGGTCACATGCTGCTGGTAGGGCTTGCTGCCGTTGGGCAGAAAGGAAGCCGAATAGCCGGTCAATGCTTCAAACTCCACATCGCAGGTTCCGCCGCCGAAACTGGGGCTGTACGCCCGGCCAGAGGCACTGGTCTGCTGCAGGGCGTGGAGGTTGGCGGAGACATCGGTATCAAACTGGAAACCGTACTGTTCCAGCTCCGACACATCCCAGTAGGACTCGTTCATCACATAGATGATGGTGGGCTTTTTCACAGTCTCGTCCGCAGAGGTGGTGGCACCGTAAGATCCCGGGTAGAGCGGAGCGGTGGAATATTTCTGTGCAGCTTCCGTATCATCCAGGATTGCGTTGACAGCCTCCTCTGAATACCCCTCCGGCTTGGAGATCTCCAGATTGGTCAGATTGGTCAGAAAGCTGGTGATGACACCATAATAGCGGTAATAGCGATCCTGCATCCAGGCATCCGGCACAATGCCAATGGCCTGTGTCACGGCAGGCTGCAGGAACACGCCAAAGAGCAGGCCGCAGGTAGCTGCCGCACTGGCAAGAAAGCCTGCCGTCCGGGGCTTCCAGTTCAGCTTCTGCCGCCCTCTATAAAGGAAGAAAGACACCACGACCAGCAGCACGATAATAACAATGGATACCACCATGCTGGTCTGGATGTGGATCCCGGCCGCAGCTGCCACGCCCGCAGCCTCTGACACCTGCATCAGATCCCAGGGCAGGAAGGGCTCGCCGCGCAGCTGCAGTGTGTAGAAATTGACTGCCGCCGGGGCACAGCCCAGCACCGCCGCCAGCAGGGTCGCCAACGGTGCAAACCGGGTCAGCCAGTCCACTGCCAGCCAGCTGAGAAACAGCATGGCCCACGCCAGCAGATAGGCTTCGGCATGGGGGAAAATGTATTGGGTAAATGTCTCCCCTGTCAGGCTGCCGCGGGCGATCCACTCCGTCAGGAACAGGATGCCCAGCGTTGCCAGTGGCGGGAAGAGCAGCCGCAGCCCATGCAGGGAAAGCGGCGTATGTTTTTTTGCGTTCATAGAGAGAAGTTCCTTTCACTTCCGGAAATCAGATTTCAAGCCGGAGCGGCAAGGCTCTGCCGCTCACGGTTCTCTATTATAATCCGATTTTTTGTAAAATCAAACCCTGATGCAGGAAAATTCACGAAAAATTTCAGCCGTCCAGCCAGTGCCGCAGTTTTTGCCAGAAACCCTGCTTTTTGGCTTCCGGCTCCGGCAGCTCCGTGCGAACCAGGATCGCGTCCACTCCCAGTGTTTCGATGTCCGTCCAGGGGATGACCAGAGTCTCGTCCCGGCCCAGCAGCCCAAACAGATGAGGCTGCCCGAGCAGCAGCAGGCTTTTGACCTGCGCCGTTGCCGGATCGAGCTCCAGATCATCGGCGCGGCCAAGGCAGGCCCCGTTGCTCAGCTGAACGATCTCCTTTGTGCACAGCTCCCGGAATTTCATCGTGCTCCCCTCCCCGCAGTTTGCCTGTTTCATCCTATGCGGCAGCGCAGTGCTTGATGCAGGGCGGGCAGTTGTGCTATACTGTGGGCAGAATCTTTCTGGCAGAAACATCCATACAGAATTGAGGAAACAGCGATGTATAAAAATATCATCTTTGATCTGGGCGGTGTCATGGTGGACTTTGACCCCAAGACCTACCTGGTAGACCGCTTCTGCAATGCCGAGGTAGAGGAGCAGGTCTCCCAGCTGACTTTTGAAAGCGAGGAGTGGAAGCTGCTGGATGCAGGGCTTATCACCCGCTCCGAGGCCAACCTGCGGATGCTGGCCCGTGCAAAAGAATATGGCCGCGCGTTTGAGGTGCAGGGCGTGCTGGACGATTGGATGCATATCCTCCGCCCCCGCCGTCGGATGCAGGAGCTGGTGCGGAAGCTCAAGAGCCGTGGCTACTGTGTCTACTACCTGAGCAATATCCCCGAGGATGTGCTGGATTTTCTGACCGAGCGCGACCTCAAGGACCTGTTCGACGGCGGCGTGGCCTCCTGCGAGGTGCACATCAACAAGCCTGACCCGCGCATCTATAAGGCCCTGCTGGACAAATACCAGCTCAAGGCCGGGGAAAGTATTTTCATTGACGACCGGCTGGAGAATGTACAGGCCGCTTTCCGTCTGGGCTTTGCCGGCATCCAGATGAAGGACAGCGTCGGCACACTGGTGCGCAGCCTTGCTACCTGCAGTGTGGCAATCCACTGAACAACACACAAAAACTCCCCGCTCAATGCCCTGTTTGGGGCGCTGGGCGGGGAGTTTTCTGCCATTACAGATTATTTCTTTTCGTAATTCTGGCAGTAGTGCGGGTTCTCCACCTGCTGGGTGGTGCAGGAGCAGTGCTCTGTCACCTTGATCTGGGGCAGATCACACTTGCAGTTCTGCACATTGTGGCGGCACTCGCAGACATCGCAGGTCACACCTGTGTTTTCCATTTCTATCGCCTCCTTGGCTCTAGGTTGCCCCGGCTTCAGGCGATTATACATGGGAGCTTATTTTTCTGCGTTTGCTTCACGCCTTGCCTTCATTGTCACGATTACATGCTTGATGGAGAGAACGGGATGCACCGGCAGCATCCGCGGCCCGGCCCAGCGCATGACAGTACGGATCTGCTCCCGCATTTCCGGTTTGTAGCAGTGAACTTTGCAGGCAGAGCAAAAGGTCTTGGTCTCCATAAAGGGGCAGTGCTCGATCCGGGCCAGTGCATAATCATGGAGCTGCTGGCACTCCGGGCAGAGTTTTCCCTTCGGGCTGTGATGCTGTTTGCGGCAGTAAAGTGCAATCATCTCGCTGATCAGCAGTTTTTCATCGTTTCTCTTTTTGGCAAGGTCTTTCGAGGCGGTCTTTGACATTCTTTTCCTCCTGACAAAACAAAAACCGGCAGAGCGCCGGAATTCTTACACTCTGCCGGTCAGTTTATCAGAGCAAACTTCTTTTGTCAAGTTTCCGCTTTACCATGCAGCCAGATCAGCACCCAGCTTGCGGCAGGCGGCCTGAACATCCTCATCCGGTGCCTCGTTGCAGATCAGCCCCTCACCGTTGAGCACCTGTGCGCCATCACCCTGTGCACGCTCGACCCAGTCGCGCATCCACTGGCCGTCGCCCCAGCCATAAGAGCCGAACAGAGCAATCTTCTTGCCGTTCAGGGAACCTTCCAGATCAGAGAACATCGGCTCAAACTCGCTCTCTTCCAGCTGCTCTGCGCCCATTGCAGGGCAGCCAAATGCAACTGCATCAAACTCTGCCAGCTTTGCGGCGTTCATTTCGCCACAGGGAACGATGGTGCCGTTTGCACCCTCTGCCACGCAGTTTGCCATGGTCTCCGTGTTGCCGGTTGCGCTCCAGAATACAACTGCTACTTTGCTCATAAAGAAGAACCTCTCTTTCAATTTTGGTTAGTATATTCTAACTTTCATCTTCAAGAAATTGCTCTGCCTGACATAAGACAGAGCAATTTGGTTAGGTTTTTCTAACCACAAAAAGAATACCACAGGGCGGGCTCCTTGTCAAGAACTTTTTGCAGATTTTTCAGAGCGCTCCTCCACCCTGGCGCAGCAGCAGGAACACTACCGTCAATACGCCGTAGATCACCGGCTGGTGGAGCAGATACAACAGCAGCGAATGGCGGCCCATCCATCCCAGCGGCGGGCAGACAGAACGATGAAGCGGTTCCAGCCGTTCCTTCCCGACCAGATGGTACAGATAGAAACCGGTCCAGAACAGAAACAGCCATGGGATCAGCGGGAAGTAATCGGCAGAGAAGAAACCAAAGGGGTAAAAGCCCAGATAGGCCGTGAAGTAGTTGGCGTAGAGAAAGCCCGGCGGTGTGATGAGCCAATGGCCCAGCTGCAAATAGCCATCGGCTGCATGGCGGGTGAAGTAAAACAGAAAAAAGCTCCCTGCAAGGCCTGCCACCGGCGGCACCTTTTCCAGCCACTTTTCCAGCAGACCCGTGATGATCATAGCCGAACCCAGAAGCGTCAGCACACCGAACCAAACGACATCCGCAGGCATGAAGATCAGCGTGACCGCCGTGACAAGCGCGCCGCACCCGAACACCATTGCGCCCCGTTTGACCGGGTGGCGGCCCAGCGGCAGGCAGAAGCCGGACAGCAGGATGAACACCCAGCAGATGGATTGCTGCCACAGTTCTCCCTGCCAGCTGCCATACCACGGTGCACTCACACCAAACAGATAGACCAGGTCCCACATGCCATGGTAAAGCATCATGCTGATCAGGTCCAGCCCGCGCAGCTCGTCCAGCAGCGCGCAGCGAGTGGAAGTTGATTTCATAAGACTTCCCCTTTCGGAATGTTTTTTCCATTGTACGCCCTGCCATGGATCCCGTCAAGCAAAAAAGCTGCCGTGCAGCTTTGGAACCGCACGGCAGCTTTATGATAACAGGTTCAGAAAAATGCAGGAGTTACAGCTCCACGTTGAAGTAGCGCTTCAGCAGGCCCTCAAAGCCGCGGCCATGACGAGCCTCGTCCTTTGCCATCTCGTGGACGGTATCGTGGATTGCATCCAGGTTCAGGGCCTTTGCCTTCTTGGCCAGATCCATCTTGCCGGAGCATGCGCCGCACTCAGCCTCAGCACGCATCATCAGGTTCTTCTTGGTGCTGTCGGTCACAACCTCGCCCAGCAGCTCGGCGAAACGGGATGCGTGGTCAGCCTCTTCGTAGGCATAGCGCTTGTAAGCCTCAGCGATCTCGGGGTAGCCCTCGCGCTCAGCCACACGGGCCATGGCCAGGTACATGCCGACCTCGCTGCACTCACCCTCAAAGTTTGCGCGCAGGCCGTCAACGATCTCCTGAGGCACACCCTCAGCCTTGCCGATGCCGACCACATGCTCGGTCACATAGGTGTTGCCGGTCTTTTCGACAAATGCGGATGCAGGAGCCTTGCAGACAGGGCACTGCTCAGGGATAGAGCCTTCAGCGATATAACCACAGACGGTGCAGACATACTTTTTCATAGGAATATCCTCCATTGTTTTTCATTATGATCTTGGCCTCTCCTCTGGTACAGGGGGCCTTGCTTCTGAGCCTATTATAGCAACGATTCCCAGATTAGTCAAGGCTAATTTTAAGAATTATTCCTATTTATTTTTCAGACCTGCAGGTTGCCGCTGCTCGGAGCATCGGAACCGTTGGCAGCATCAAACTCGTAATCATTGCCGGGGAGGATGGCGTTGAGCAGGATGCCCACGATAGCGGCAATGGCCAGGCCGGACAGGTTGATGGAGACACCGCCCACAGCGAAGGTCAGACCGCCCACAGAGTTGAAGCCCAGTGCGCAGACCAGGATGACAGCGGCAACGATCAGGTTGCGGCTGTTGGTAAAGTCCACACGGTTCTCGACCACATTGCGGACACCGATCGCGGAGATCATTCCGTACAGCACAAAGCTGATGCCGCCAATGATGCCGGTGGGGATGGTGTTGATGACGGCCTCAAACTTGGGGCTGAAGCTCAGGATCACAGCCATCACAGCGGCAATGCGGATGACGAGCGGATCGTAGATGCGGCTCAGGGCCAGAACACCGGTGTTCTCACCGTAGGTAGTATTGGCGGGGCCGCCCAGCAGACCAGCCATGGCAGTGGCAAGGCCGTCGCCCATCAGGGTGCGGTTCAGGCCGGGATCATTGATATAGTTGTGGCCGACCGTAGCGCTGATGGCAGCGATATCGCCCACATGCTCCATCATGGTTGCCAGCGCAATGGGGATGATGGTGAACATTGCGCTGATGAACTCAGGGCTGCCGTCGATGGCAAACAGGCCCATGGCACTCTTGTGCAGGGGGATGCCGAACCAGTCGGCAGCAGCAATGGCCTCAAAGTTGACTGCACCAGTGACCAAAGCCACAGCATAGGAGACCAGCACACCGATCAGAATGGGCAGGATCTTGACCATACCCTTGCCCCAGATGTTGCAGACAATAACGGTGCCCAGGGCCACAAAAGCCAGCAGCCAGTTGGACTCGCAGTTGGTGATGGCGGAGGGGGCCAGGATCAGACCAATGGAGATGATGATGGGGCCTGTGACCACCGGCGGGAAGAATTTCATAATGCGGCGGATGCCAAAGGTGGAGATGAGCAGGCTGACCAGCAGGTACAGAATGCCGGACAGTGCCACGCCCGCGCAGGCGTAGGGCAGCATTTTGGTATTGGCAACGGTCAGGTTGCCGTCTGCGTCAGCCAGCATGGGGGCTACAATGGAAAAACCGCCCAGGTAAGCAAACGAGGAGCCAAGGAAGGCCGGGACCTTGCCCTTGGTGACAAGGTGGAACAGCAGGGTGCCCAGACCAGCACAGAGCAGAGTGGTGGAAACGCTCAGGCCGGTGAGCAGGGGCACCAGCACAGTTGCGCCGAACATGGCAAACATGTGCTGCAAGCCCAGGATCAGCATCCGTCCGGTGCCGAGCTGCCGGGCATCGTAAATGCCCTTGGAGTAATCGATCTTTTCACTCATAGAGAAGTTCTCCTTTCATCGCTGCCCAAAAAAAGAGGCATTGCCGCAGCAACGGCAGTGCCTCAATCCTTCTGGAGCAGATTCAAAAAACGGGACCGGAAGGCAAAACACGCGCTCCGCAAAGTCGAACGAAACATTTTGCTCTCCCCTTCCCTGTCTGACTTTATAAAGTATACCAGAAACCCTGCCCGGATGCAATCCGTTTGCCGCAGTTTCCTCAGCTTTTTGATCGGACATCTTGAAATATGCCCCTGTCCGCACTATAATATAACCTATTGAATTGATTTGTATTTCAAGAGGAATGTTATGATCTATCTGGATTATTCTGCAAACACCCCGGTGGATGCGCGGGTGTTGGAGCAGTTCTGTGCCGTGGAGCGCCGCTGCATCGGCAACGCCAACTCTCACCACCAGGCAGGCTCTGCCGCCAAGGCAGAGATCGATGCTGCCACCATCAGAATCGCCTCCCTGCTGGGCGTTCAGCCAGCAGAGATCATCTATACCTCCGGTGCCAGCGAGGCCAACAACTTTGCTTTAAAGGGGCTGGCCCGTCTCTCCCGCCATGCGGGCAGGCACATCATCTCCACTCCACTGGAACATTCTTCGGTCAGCGGCACCCTGACGGCATTACAGGAGCAGGGGTATGAGATCGACCTGCTGGACGTGAAGCAGGACGGTACTGTAGATCTTGAGCACCTGAAGGATCTGCTTCGCCCGGATACCATCTGCGTTGCCGTAACGCTGGTGGACAGTGAGCTGGGCGTGGTTCAGCCTGTACAGGAGATTGCCGCCATCCTGAAAACATACCCTCACTGTCACCTGCATGTGGATGCGACCCAGGCTGTGGGCAAGATCCCCGTTTCTTTTGAGGGCGTGGACACCATGAGCCTGACGGCCCACAAATTCTATGGGCTGAACGGCATCGGCCTGCTGATCAAGCGGCGGAATCTGGCGCTGGAGCCTCTCATCCATGGCGGCGAGAGTACCACCATCTACCGCAGCGGCACCCCAACTGTGGCGCTGGCATCCTCGCTGGCCTGTGCGCTTGATTTTGCCGTCACTGACCTGCCCGGACGTGTTGACCATGTGGCAAAGCTGAATGCAGAGCTCCGCGCCGCCCTCAGCACATATCCGCTGGTGCGCATCAACAGCCCGGAACACGCCATCCCCCATGTGCTGAATCTGAGCGTTCAGAACGTCAAGGGCACCGTGTTCCAGCGGGAGCTGGATGCCAAAGGGGTCTGCGTCTCGGTCAAGTCAGCCTGCTCTTCGGACGGTCTGCCTTCGCGTGCGGTGTTTGCGGTCAGCCGCGACCGCCGCAACGCACTGTCCTCCTGGCGCATCAGCCTGAGCCATCTGACTACCGAGGACGAGATCAAAGCCTTTTTGCAGGCGTTTGATGTCTGCTACCGTGAGCTGACCGCCGTACATTAAATAAAAAGAGGAACCAACATGAAACGTGAGCTTGAACCTTATCAGATGATCGAACGCAGTATCATCAAGAAATACCGCAAGGAGCTGTGGACCCCCTTTATCGTGGCGGTAAAGCGCTACGAGCTGGTACAGGAGGGAGACAAGATCGCCGTCTGCATCTCGGGCGGCAAAGACTCCATGCTGATGGCAAAGCTGATGCAGGAGCTGCAGAAGCACAGCGATGTTCCCTTTGAGCTGGTCTTTCTGGTGATGGACCCCGGCTACAATGAGATCAACCGCCAGAAGATCGAGTCCAATGCCGAGCTGCTGCACATTCCGGTGACCATCTTCGAGAGCAACATCTTTTCCGTTGCCAACAACACCGAAAAGAACCCCTGCTACCTCTGTGCCCGGATGCGGCGCGGCCACCTGTACAGCAAGGCCAAGGAGCTGGGATGCAACAAGATCGCGCTGGGCCACCACTTCAACGATGTGATTGAGACGACCGTGATGAGCATGTTCTACGGCTCCCAGATGCAGGCCATGCCGCCCAAGCTCCACAGCACCAGCTTTCCCGGCATGACCCTGATCCGCCCCATGTACTGCATCCGGGAAGAAGATATCCTGGCCTGGAAGCGCTACAATGATCTAGAATTCATCCAGTGCGCCTGCCGCTTTACTGAGAACTGCACCATGTGCGACAACGGCGGCGGTGGTTCCAAGCGGCAGGAGATCAAGATCCTGCTTCGCCGCCTGAAGCGCGACAATCCCAATATCGAAAACAGCATCTTCCGCAGCATCCACAATGTTGCCATTGATACCATGCCGGGCTATCGATCCGAGGGTGTAGATCACAGCTTCCTGGAACGATTCAATGCTATGGAAAACCACTGAGCTGCATCCGCATTTCTGCCTGCGCTGAATCACGCTTTGTATGCGATACAACAGTAAAAAATCCCCCTCAGCTTACGCTGAAGGGGATTTTTCATGCCACCGGCGGGGCTTGAACCCGCACTCTGTCTCCAGAAAGGGATTTTAAGTCCCTCGTGTCTGCCAATTTCACCACAGTGGCGCATAGAAACCCGGCTTACAAAGCCCTGCTGCTCTGGACATTCACAGAGAGCCGGGAATAACAGGTGATGAGGTAAACATTTATCACAAGTCCGTCGTTACGGAGTTGCAAACATGTATCAAAACATGTAAGATTCACACAACGGCTATTATAATACAATAGAAACTCTGCTTTGTCAAGTTACACCTTTCCGCCATGCAGTTCCGAATACATCTTGGCACGGCACTCGGCCACAGCGGGGGTCATATTGACATAGTGCTTATGCGGCATCTCGATGCGCAACTCGGTCTCCCAGGTCTCTTCGGTCAGCTGCTTTGCGATATAGGCCTTTTTCTCGGCAATCCCGGGCAGTTCGATGGCCAGCTCACCGTTCAGGATATGGGGCACCAGCAACCGCTTGACCTTGGTGGGGGTGATGGTAATGGTGCGCTCGATGGCATCCGGGTCAAGGTTGACCATCTTTACCGGTTTGCCCGCTTCGATGACCTCGCCATCCATGGCGATCAGATCGCACTGGGCCTGACCATTTTCATCGTAGAGCCGCCAAGGCATTTTCTTGCCCGGGATGATGGCCTTGCTGGCAGAATCCGAGCACTTCATCTTGGGCTGATAGGTGCCATCCGGCAGCTTGACCGCCACCAGTTTATACACGCCGCCGAACACAGGGTCAGAAGCGGAGGTGATGAGATTTTCGCCCACGCCGTAGGAATCAAAATGAGCGTGCTCATAGAGCTCCATGTTGGCGATCTTCCGCTCGTCCAGGCCATTGGAAGCCACCAGCTTGATATAGGGCTTGCCTGCGGCATCCAGTGCCTTGCGCAGGCGCTTGGAGCCACGGGCCAGATCGCCGGAATCGATACGGGCACTCTTGACGCGGCGGTTGGGGTCATTGGGGTACTTCTCGATCAGGTAGTCGTCCAGCTTGATGAGGTTGGGCAGGCCGCTCTCCATGATGTTGTAGGTATCCAGCAGCAGGCTGACGGAATCCGGGTAGGTATCCGCAAAGGCCTTGAAGGCATCAAACTCCGTCGGGAAGAACTCGATGAAGCTGTGTGCCACGGTGCCAACCGCCTTGACCTCAGAGCCATACTTCATCTCAGCCAGGCAGTTGGCAGTGCCGATGCAGCCGCCCAGAACAGCGGCATACGCGCCATCATTGCCTGCGCTCTCGCCCTGTGCGCGGCGGGTGCCAAACTCCATGACGCTGCGGGGCGTATGGGTGTTCAGGCCGGTCACACGGGTCGCCTTGGTGGTGATCAAGCTGTGGAAGTTCATCGTCTGCAGCAGGTAGGTCTCGATCAGGATCGCACCCACCAGGTCGCACTCAATGCGGACCATCTGCACATGGGGGTAGCAAACCGTGCCCTCGGGCAGAGCGTACATATCGCCCTTCCACTTATAGGTGCGCAGATACTCGCAGAATTCCTCGCTCATACCCTTGGTGCGCAGCCAGCGGATATCCTGCTCGTTGAAGTGATAATTCAGCAGGAACCGGGTCAGCTTGCGTTGGCCTGCGCTGATGGAGTAACCCATGTTGTCCGGGTTCTTACGGAAGAACATATCGAACACAAGGGTGGTGTTCTTAAAGCCGTGCAGGAACAGGCAGTTTGCCATCGTGAATTCGTAGAAATCCACCACCATGGCAGGGTTATCATAATCTTCGTCCGGAATGTACGGAACAACTTTGATCTCGTCCATGAAAAGTTTCCTCTCCTTGTACTTCGCAGCAGCGAAAAAGCCTTGCCGCTGCTGAAAAAACAGCCCCTTCTCCCCCTGCCTTTGTTCCGGCAGTGCGTGGGCCTGCACCCTGTCTTGACAGGACGTTTGTACCATGATAGCATCTTTGCCGCCCGGGTGCAAGGGCTTTTGTAAATTTCCTGCGTGCAGAAAGAAAAATCTTTTTTCGGTACTGCCAAAAGGGCCGCCCCCGAAAGCTCCGGGAGCGGCCCTGCAAGCCTGTTCAGGCTCAGCCATTTATAATATTGGGGGTCGCATTTTTCAGCACAACGTCATGGCTGCCGCCCTCCACGATAGAGGTGGAGGAAACCACCGTCAGCTTGGCCTTCTGCTGCAGCTCGGGGATGGAGAGTGCGCCGCAGTTGCACATGGTGCTCTTGACCTTGTACAGGGTGGTCTGGACGCCGTCGGCCAGAGGACCTGCGTAAGGCACATAGCTGTCCACGCCTTCCTCAAAGCTCAGCTTGGTGGAACCGCCCAGGTCGTAACGCTGCCAGTTGCGGGCACGGTTGGAGCCTTCGCCCCAATACTCCTTCATATACTGGCCATTGATGCGCACCTTGTTCGTGGGGCTCTCGTCAAAGCGGGCGAAGTAGCGGCCCAGCATGACAAAGTCAGCGCCCATGGCCAGAGCCAGAGTGATGTGATAATCGTGGACGATGCCGCCATCGGAGCAGATGGGCACATAGATGCCGGTCTCCTTGCAGTACTCGTCACGGGCCTTTGCGACCTCGATGACTGCGGTGGCCTGACCACGGCCGATGCCCTTGGTCTCACGGGTGATGCAGATGGAACCGCCGCCAATGCCGATCTTGACGAAGTCTGCACCGGCCTTTGCCAGGAAACGGAAGCCCTCGGCATCCACAACGTTGCCTGCGCCCACCTTCACGGTATCGCCGTAGTGCTCACGGATCCAGGCGATGGTACGGCTCTGCCACTCGGAGTAGCCCTCGGAGGAGTCGATGCAGAGCACATCCACGCCAGCCTCGACCAGTGCGGGAACGCGCTGGGCATAGTCGCGGGTGTTGATGCCGGCACCGACCACATAGCTCTTGTTGGCATCCAGCAGCTCGTTGACATTCTTCTTGTGGGAATCGTAGTCCTTGCGGAACACGAAGTATTTCAGGTTGCCCTCAGCATCCACCAGCGGCAGCGTGTTGATCTTGTTGTCCCAGATGATATTGTTGCAGTCGTGCAGGGAGGTATTCTCCGGTGCGGTGACCAGCTTCTCGATGGGAGTCATAAAGGTGGTAACGGAAGCATCATCGGGGGTGTGGTTGACACGGTAATCACGGGAGGCCACAATGCCCATCAACTTGCCGTGAGGAGTGCCATCGGCAGTGACAGCAATGGTGGAGTGTCCGGTGCGGGCCTTGAGCTCCAGCACATCGTGCAGGGTGGCGGTGGGAGCCAGGTTGGAATCGGAGACCACATAACCGGCCTTATAGCTCTTGACGCGGCGCACCATGGCAGCCTCGTTCTCAATGCTCTGGGAGCCGTAGATGAAGGACACACCGCCCTCCCGTGCCAGTGCAATGGCCAGCTTATCGCCGGAGACCGACTGCATGATGGCACTGATCATGGGGATGTTCATTTCCAGCGGGCAGGCCTCTTCCCCCTTGCGGTACTTGACCAGCGGGGTCTTCAGGCTGACTGCCGTGGGGACATTCTCTGCAGAGGAATAACCCGGAACCAGCAGGTACTCGCCAAAGGTGCGGGAAGGTTCTTCATAGAAATAAGCCATACTCTAAACTCCTTTTTTCTTAACGCATCAACAACGGACCAGCATCAAAATAATT